>Ga0207707_10002745_pt1 | contig 15709 bp, 12 predicted proteins | sample KBSC83BmetaG_FD_184336 | JGI IMG/M metagenome (GOLD analysis project Ga0207707, IMG submission 184336) | Corn rhizosphere microbial communities from Kellogg Biological Station, Michigan, USA - KBS C8-3B metaG (SPAdes) (version 2) | ecosystem: Host-associated > Plants > Roots > Rhizosphere ...
CAACATTGAACGTGAGTTGATGAGGAACACTTCTCTGCGCTTGAGTTACATCGGCAACCACGGCAGCAACCTCGAGCAACTCGAGGGGTTCAATACCGCGGAAGCGCAGTGGAACTATCAGACACGAACTGGGCTTGCGGCGCCCGTGATCGCGGATTTGAGGCGGCTCAACCCGAACTGGAACGGCACCATTTCATCTCATTCAGGCTATTCGAACTCGCATTCATTTCAGGCCGAAGTCCAGCGGCGCTTCTCGAATGGTCTGAGTTTCCAGTGGTTCTACGTGTACGATCACGTCTTGACTACCACCGACGAGAGCGGTTTTGGGGACGGCGCCGGCGGCGCCACGGTGCCCTCTAACAATGACATCCTCGGTAACCCGAACTTGTCATTGAGCCAGAGACTCAAGCTCGTCTACTACAACTCGAACTCCGTTCCACCGCACCAGATCAAGTGGAACGGTATTTACGAGCTGCCGTTCGGCCGCGGCAAGCACTTCGCGAATCACATTTCGCGCACTTTGAACCAAATCGTCGGCGGTTGGCAGTTAGCCTACATTGGCAACTGGCGCAGCGGATTCTGGATGGGCGTGAATGGGTACATGTTCGCCAATCCGAAACTCGATCCCAGTCAGCGGTTGAAGATGAACATTTTCGGTCACACTCAGGAGCTCTACTTCAGAGGCGATTTCGACCCGACTCAGGCAACCGGCGTGGATTTAGGGAAACTGGAGCAACTCGTACCGGCCGATCGCTCGCAGCGGGCATTACATCCGCTGGGATCTGACTTTAGCGGCAGGCTTCCGTTCCAGCTTGCCGATGGAACCATCCGAACGACTAGCGTCACTGATCTGTTAAACTGGACGCCGCACAATTTTCTGCTCGGGCCACGTTTGTGGAATGAAGATTTCTCGGTATTCAAGTACTTCGACATCACTGAGAAGGTGAAGTTGCGGTTCACGTCCGACTTCTTCAACCTCTTCAATCACCCGAATGACGGGGGGCGCAATAATCCTAACCCGACTACGGGTCTGCTCAACCAGAGCATACAGATGAATGACCCGCGCATCATTCAGTTCTCCGCGCGGATAGAGTTCTAGAGGGCAGTAGGGTAGGCATTCATGCCGTGCATTCTCCATGCGAGAACGCCTGCCCTACATCTCCCCCTACTCCACCTCAATCGTCCCTTCCCTAACCTGCCCGCTTAGCAGATCTTTCGCCCGCACAGTCCACTTTCCCTGCGCATCGTTAAACGCGAACGGCACCAGCTTCGCAGTATGGCCATGCGAAGCCATAATGTTCCCTGAGTAATAATCCACGGCCTTACCGGCAGGGTCGATCACGTCAACATGGAACACATGCGTCGAAGCCGGCGACGGACGCGCAAGATGGAATCCAATCTGCGCGGTTTCACCTCGCCGCAGCCGCATCGGCATGTTTACCTCGAGGTCGCCGAAAGCTTCCGGCGAGGCGGCAAAAATGGCGGGCTCATACGGATCGAGCGTGACGCTCACTTCTGTCTGCCGTCCTAAAGCCTTCCCGCCCCGCACGTCATAAACAAACATCTCCTGCGGCAAAGACAATTTCACTGTACGCGTCTTCGCGAAGCGATCGTTCGACTTGAACTCAGGCGGACCCAGCTCATCCACGCGTAACTGCGGATTCGTCAACAGCCCGATAATCGTCACGCCGCCGTTCGAGAACAGATGGGTTTCAATCCCCACCGGATGCCGTCCCGAATTGTCGGTGACCGGGAACTCCGGTCTTACGCCGCTTGCCGAAAGCAAGCTGCCGGCCATCTCACGAGCGGGCCCTTCCTTCTCCACCAGACGGTTCTGGTGATAATTCAAAGTGTCTCCAGCGATCGTGGTGAATTTTCCGCGCCCGTGACCGGTATTCCCCGTACCTTGAACCCACTCAGACCACGACCGGTCCTCCGCCCTCCGGCTGTGTTCGTCAAATGTGCCCGGCTGGCCATCGGCGATTACCGTTCCGCCCTGCTCGACGAATGCGCGGATCTCACGCCGTTCCGCGGCTGAGAGCGCGCTCGAATGCGGCAGAATCAAGACGCGATAACCGCCCTTCAGCAGTTCGCCTTGCTCCACTTGCCCGTAAGCCACAAAGTTGTACTGCAGCCCCAGATCCTCGATCAAGCGGCACCAGGATTCGCGCAGCCGTAAAAAATCGTTGTCGGTGCGCTCGACGGAAGCCGATCGCCGCAGCACCCACGCGTCCCCTTTGGGTTTTTGGGCCAGCATCCATTCGGTGCGCATGCTCGCCTGCGAATAGTGAATCGCAACCCGATCGGCCAACCGCGTGCTGTTGATAAGGAGCGCGCCGAGCCCGTTTCGAATTTCGTTATAGTATGGCGACACTTCGCGCCCGCGGTCTCCCAGCGCGCCATCTTTGCCGGCGAATTCGTTCTTGTCATCCCAGATAATCAGGCCGCGATTGCCGTGCAGCAGCTCGTACCACACGCGATGCTTTTCCCACGGACCGTGCGCGAAGGCCGTCGTGATCACCGCAATGCGCGGATTGATGGATCGCAGGATTTCGATGTTGTTGCCGATATCGTAAGGTTCGATGGCCGTGACCGACTGCGCAATGCGATAGTAGTCGTACCCGCCCCAGCCGGGCATCTGGCCGCCTGCGATTCCAGCGTAGGCATCGGGATCGGCCGAGCGCACCGCGTCCACCCCCATCTTGAGGGCGCTGGCATACGCCACGTCCATCCACTCTTTGAAATCCGCCCACGCAGAGTAATTATCGTCGGTGCGTTGCATGGCTTCGCCTGTCGTCATGGGAGTCACTAGATCCCAGCTCGTGAAATTCGTGCTCCACTGCCGGTTCAGCGCCGCCAGCGAACCATAGCGTTCCCGCAGCCACCCCCGCATCGGCGTTAGTGACTCGTCAGAAAAATCGAAATCCCAAAACGCCGCCAGATCCGCGATGCCGGATTCATCACCGAGATCGTAGAACACCGGCCGGTAAGGCGACAGCCGCTTGACTGACTCAACCAGCCGGTCATGAATCTTGCTGAGCCAAACTGGATCGGAAAGGCTCGGATGCCGCTTAAATGCCTCTTTGCCCGCCGGATCTTTCTTGTAGAGTTCTTTCGCATCCTTGAAGAGCCAGTTCACTGGCCGATCCGGGAACCAGCGGTGATATGCCGAGTAAAAATCGGTCGCGATGTTCTCTGCATACCAGCGCAGGTCGTTATCGAGCAGGAAGTCGGGGATCCCACCGCGTCCGGAGTGCTGGCCGCCGTTAATGCCGAGCGTTTTCAAGAGTTGGAAATCACGCGCACGATAGCTCTGCCACATCATAATGCGGTAGTCGCGCCATTGGCGTTCGGGGGGGCGCGCAATAAAGGTGGTTTCCGCATCCTCTTCGCGCCTGTCCGGCTCACCTTTCTTATTTTGTCCCTCGAAGGAGAAATGTACGCGCAGCGTGTTCTTCATGCCGGCGGCGCGGCGCAGATCCAAGGGGAAGCCGATCTGGTCTTCATCTGTCAGTTCAATGGGAATCTTGCGGTCGTCTACGGTGCGGCCGTGTATGTCTGTCCAGGTGATCGCGAGCTGTCCTTTGCCCGTGGCCAAACCGCTAGTACGGTAGATCGCCGCAATCACTGCGTCGCGCTCGAGCGCGTTAGAAGGGAGAACGATAGATCCGGCCGCGGCCGTCGCTGCGAGGGCCCCGGAAATCACCATCGATTCGATAAAATTGCGCATCACGAGCGAGTATATCGGATGGACATACTCAATCGCGCGGCGTTAGGCTACTTCAAAATTCCCTGCACTACCCGCAGCACGCTGCAAGTGCCCGTTGAGCGCAGCCCGCACCATACGCTTCAGATCCTCCGCTGCGAATGGCTTTCGCAAAAAGGCCGCCCCGGGAAAACTGCTGTCATCCCGCAGCGCTTGCTGGCCTACGTAACCAGACACGAAGATCACCCGCAGATCTTTTTGCCGTGCGAGCAGCGCGTGCGCCAGCTCAGGGCCGTTCATGGGCGACATCGCAATATCGGTCACCAGCAAGTCAATTTTTCCCTGTTGCGCGTGCGCCTGCAGCGCTTCCTGGCCCGCGCGCGCCGTGATTACTTTATAGCCCGACTCGCTGAGAATGCGCTCGAGGTTCTCCACATCGGCCCACTCGTCATCGACAGCCAAAATCACCGCGGTGTCCATATTGCTCCGCCAATTTTAACCCCAAGCTGGAAAAACCCGCGATATTCTTGCCAGAGCAACGTGCTCTCACTCACACAATCGCGACTGCCCTAACATAGCGAAGTACGATCACATGCCTTTTAATTTGTAGCGCGGGGCCACGCGGTTTATGTGGGGACCCGCGGCTTTTGCTGACCTGACAAAAGTGCCGCAGGTCTTCCGCAACCCCGCCGGCAGCCGTCTCCTGAAAATGGATGGTCCAAAGAGCCTCACGTCAAAAAATACAGGCACGAATGCCTATTCCACTTCCATCGTTCATAAATTCATGCCTGCAGCTCAGTGGAGTAGGCATTACCATAACCTTTTGGCGACGACCCCGGCCTCCAATATTCCGCTGCTGGTTTACGACGGCGACTGCGCCTTCTGCCGGATCTGGATCGAGTTCTGGCGCCGGCTGGCCCGTGGGCAGATCGCCTTCGCGCCGTATCAGGAGGCCGCTGATAGGTTCCCGCAAATCCCCCGCGAAAATTTTCAACACGCAGTCCAGTTGATCCTGCCTGATGGCGAAGTATTGAGCGCCGCACACGCCGTATTCAGGTCGCTCGAATGCGTTCCGGATTATGCGTGGATGCTTTGGGCCTACCGCCATATCCCGGGCTTTGCTGCGCTTTCCGAGTGGGCTTACCGGATAGTCGCTGCGCATCGCTCATTCTTCTATCGCGTAACGGTTTTCCTTTGGGGAAAGAACCTCGAGCCGGCGAGCTACCACATCGCTACGCGCTGGTTCCTCATCGCGCTGGGCGCGATCTATTTCAGCGCGTTCATGTCCCTCGAAGTGCAGATCCCCGGACTGATCGGCACCCGGGGCATCCTGCCGGCTACTGGATTTCTCAACGCAGTCCGCCAGAACTACCACGGCGTCGCCTGGCTGCGAGTCCCCACCATCTTCTGGCTCGGATCGAGCAACGTGCTTCTGCAGCTCGCCTGTGTCGCCGGCGCGCTAGCGGGATTCGCCATCATCCTCGGTGTCGGGCGGCGTATTGCGCTGGCCATCGCATTCATCCTGTATCTTTCGCTGGTTTCCGTCGGGCAGGACTTCCTGTCGTTCCAATGGGACTTTCTCCTGCTCGAGTGCGGCTTCCTGGCGATATTTCTTTTGCCCGTGTTTCCGCGCGTGTGGCTTTTCCGCTGGCTGCTTTTCCGGTTGATGTTTCTCTCTGGCGCGGTCAAGTTGCTGAGCGGCGATCCCACCTGGCGCAATCTCACCGCGCTCCAGTATCATTACCGGACTCAGCCTCTCCCCACCCCATTCGCTTGGTATTTTCATCAGCTTCCCGCGGATTTTCAGAAGGCGTCTGTAGTGTTCGTGTTCTTCGTGGAACTGCTGATTCCCTTCTTGATGTTCGCTCCGCGGCGCGTGCGCTTTTTTGCCGGCGGCATGACCGTGATTCTGCAGCTCCTCATTTTCATTACCGGCAATTACGCGTTTTTCAATCTGCTGACCCTCGCACTTTGCCTGTTCTTATATGACGACACCGTCCTCCGCCGCTTTCGACGGAAAGCCCCAGCCGAACCGCGTTCCACGGTCTTGCAGCGCTCCGTTACTGCCGTATTATTCACGGTCATTATATTCGCCAGTTGTTTTGAGCTGATGGGAACCTTTGCCAGACGCATCCCGCAGCCGGCCGCGACGCTATTAGGCGTCATGGCGCCATTCGGCATCGTGAATACTTATGGCCTGTTCGCCGTCATGACCACTTCACGGCTGGAAATCACCGTTGAGGGCTCTAACGATGGCCAGACCTGGCTCGCTTACCGCTTTAAGTACAAACCGGGCGATCTGGACCGCGCACCACGGTGGGTCCAGCCTCATCAGCCCCGGCTCGACTGGCAGATGTGGTTCGCGGCACTCGGCAGCTATCAAGGGAATCCATGGTTCGTCAATTTCATGCTGCGCCTTCTCGAAGGTTCGCCCGATGTCCCGGCACTGCTGGCTGTGAATCCTTTCCCATCGGCTCCGCCCCGCTACATTCGAGCCCAAGTCTACGATTACAAATTCACCAACATGACCGAACACCGCGCGACCGGAAATTGGTGGCGCCGCGAACTGAAAGGCGCCTATTTTCCCCCAGCTTCACTGAAACACCCGTAAAGAACGCGCACTACTGAGCCGTGACCAAAGGGAGCGGTCCCGCTCCGATTCCGTTAAACTGGAGCTACAGCTAGATGAATAAGTTTCTGCGTGTGAGCGCTATCCTTCTGTGCTCGCTCGGCATCGCCTTCGGAGTCGACTGGAAGGCGCTCAAGCCGGAAGGCTACGTCAGCGATTTCGCGCACGTTATCGATGCCCAGAGCAAAGCGCAGCTCGAACGCTATGGCGCCGCCGTCGAACGATCCACCGGCGTGCAAATGGCGCTGGTCACTCTGCAGACCCTCGAAGGCGAGCCCATTGAAGATGTCGCCAACACCATTTTTCGCGCCTGGGGCGTGGGTCACAAAGGCAAGAACGACGGCATCATGCTGTTGCTCGTCACCGGTGACCGGCGAAGCCGCCTGGAGGTGGGTTATGAGCTTGAACCCATTCTTCCCGATGGTTTCGCCGGCAGCATTCTGCGCGACATGCGGCCCGCGCTGCGGCAGAAACAATATGGCGATGCCCTCATGGCCGCGGCGCAGACTATCGGTTCGACCGTCGCGAAAGCCAAAAATGTATCGCTCGATACCCAGTTGCCGCAGCGTACTCGGCCTGCAATGCGTAATTCGATTCCCTGGCCGATGCTCCTCGGGGGCTTGTTCCTGTTGATCTGGCTCCTCCGTGCAGGCGGCCGCAGAGGCGGAGGCGGTGGAGGAGGCGGTTTTTGGACAGGATTACTGCTCGGCAATCTGATGCGCGGCGGGTTCGGCGGACGCGGCGGCGGCGGATTCGGTGGCTTTGATTCCGGTGGTGGCGGCGGCGGCGGTTTTGGCGGATTCGGCGGCGGCGATTCCGGTGGTGGTGGCGCATCGAGCGACTGGTAGATAAGATCAGATCACTGCATGGAAACAGCACTGAACGAGTTATTGGAGAAGTTGACCAAAGCCCTGGGCAATCACGTGGTCTCGGTCGTGCTCTATGGTTCCGCCGCCGCCGGCGATCATCACGAGGGCTTCTCGGATCTCAACGTCCTATGTGTGCTGGATCAGGTGACTCCCAACGAGCTCGAGCAATCCGAGCCAATCGTCCGCTGGTGGCGCGAAAAAAACAATCCGGCCCCGCTGCTGCTCAGCGAGCACGAAGTCGAGACCTCTACCGATTGCTTCGCCGTCGAATTCCACGACATCCAGAGCCACCACCGCATTCTGCAAGGCAAGGACGTCATCTCCGGCCTGGTGATTGATAATTCGTTCTACCGCGCTCAGGTGGAGCACGACTTGCGCGCCAAGCTCCTGCGGCTGCGCCAGAAGGCCGCGGGCGCCATTTCCGATAAAGACGTTCTTCGCAGGCTGCTGGCGGATTCGATTTCGACATTTTGTGTTCTGTTCCGCCACGCGCTCATTCTGCACGGGGTGGCAGTCAAGGGGATCAAGCGGGACATTATTCAGCAGGCCGAGCAAACATTTAGAATTGATCCGCTGCCATTTACGAAGTTGCTGGATCTTCGAGAGGAACGCGTGAAAGCGCGCGACCTGGAACCTGTCGTGCTTCTCGATACGTATCTTAAACAGATCTCGATTGTGATCGACGCCGTGGACCGCCTGCAGAAATAAGGAGAAGATTCTATGAAAGCAATTCTGATTGTCGTGATCGTCCTGGTGCTCGCCGGACTCGCATTCGGCGGAAAGTTCGTTGGCATACGCAACAATCTGGTCACGGAAAAGGAGGCTGTGAATGCCGCCTGGTCGCAGGTGGATGTGGCTCTGCAACGCCGCGCCGACCTCATTCCCAATCTGGTGGAAACCGTAAAAAGCTACGCCAAACACGAATCGGGCATCATGGAGGCGCTTGCCAACGCGCGCGCTGCTCTAATAAATGCCAAGACGCCGCAGGAGAAGATTAACGCCAACTCGCAGCTCGATGGCGCGATCGGCCGCCTGCTGGTGGTGGTCGAGAATTATCCCAACCTGAAGGCCAACGAAAACTTTCTTCGACTGCAGGACGAGCTGGCCGGAAGCGAAAACCGCATTGCCGTCGAACGCCGCAAGTACAATGAGAAAGTTCAGGAGTACAACACTCAGATTCAGTTGTTCCCGAACAACATCGTCGCTTCCATGTCCGGTTTCACCCGCAACGATGCATATTTCAAAACCGAGCCCGGCGCCAGAACCGCGCCCAAAGTAGCCTTTTAAAAGTAGGACAGGCATTCTTGCCTGTCTATTTCCGTTAGTAGAATAGGCATTGCCTGTACATTGCCGTTAATCAAATGACTCCTACAATTAGCACTCCCACATTCGCAAACTACAGTGGAATAGGCATTCATGCCTGTACATCGTGATCAAATGACTCCTCCCACATTCGCAAACTACGTCAACGGAGAATGGACCGAGAGCTCCCAGACCTTCGAGAAGCGCAATCCCGCGAACACCGAAGATCTCGTCGCTCTTTTCGCGAAAGGCACGCCGCAGGACGTCGCGAAAGCCGCCGATGCCGCCGCGGCCGCGCTGCCTGCATGGTCTGCGATGGCCGGTCCGGCGCGCGGCAATATTTTGTTCAAAGCCGCCGAGCTGCTTGACCGCCGTTTTGATTCCATAGCGGCCGAAATGACCCGGGAAGAAGGCAAGACGCTGCCCGAAGCCAAGGGCGAGGTCCGGCGTTCCATCAATATTTTCCGTTATTTCGCGGGCGAGGGCTCTCGCATGCCCGGCATGCTCGTGCCCTCGGAGCGCGATCGCGTCCACATGTTCGCCATTCGCAAACCCATCGGCGTAGTGGGCCTGGTCACGCCGTGGAATTTCCCCAGCGCCATTCCCGCCTGGAAACTTGCGCCCGCCCTGATCTGCGGAAACACGGTCGTGCTGAAGCCTGCGTCCGCCGCTCCGCTCAGCGCCTGGCGAATCGTGGAAGCGCTGCATGAAGCCGGCATTCCGCGCGGTGTCGTGAATTTCATCGCCGGTCCCGGCAGCGAACTCGGACGCGCGCTGGTAGAGGCGAAGCCATTGAAGGCCATCTCGTTCACCGGCTCCTGCCAGATCGGAAACTGGCTGCACGGCGAAGCCTCCAAGCGGCGCCTGCGCATTCAGCTTGAAATGGGCGGCAAGAATCCTACCATCGTGCTGGCCGATGCCGATTTCAATTCTGCCGTCGAAAACGTGGTGAATGGCGCGTTCTTTTCCACCGGCCAGAAATGCACCGCCACCAGCCGCGCCATTGTCGAAGATGCCATCTATGACAAGTTTTTGAACGCGCTGGTCGAACGCACGAAGAAATTGAAGGTCGGAGATGGCATGCAGCCTGGAATCGAAATCGGTCCTCTGGTTGACCAGAACCAGATGGACACCGTCATGAAGTACATCGACATCGGTAAGAAGGAAGCCGGGGCGCCCAAAGCCGGCGGCAATCGTCTAAGCTCCAACGGCCTGGCGAAAGGTTACTTCGTCGAGCCGACCATCTTCGCCGATGTCGAAGAACGTATGACCATCGCGCAGGAAGAAATCTTCGGTCCCGTGCTGGCCGTCATGCGCGCGAAAAATTTCGACGATGCCATGCGCATCGCCAATAATATCCCGTTCGGCCTCTCGTCTTCCATCCAGACCACGAATCTCTCTCGCGTCTTCGACTACGTTTACAAGATGGAAACGGGCCTGTTGACCGTAAACCTGCCGAGCGCCGGTGTCGAGTACCAGTTACCTTTCGGTGGAACCAAAGAGTCCAGCTTCGGCCCAAAGGAACAAGGCCCAGCCGCCCTGGAATTTTATAGCGATTACAAGACCGTGTATTTGAAATACTAATTAGGGGTTGGGGATTAGGGGTTAGGTGATGGTCCCAACCCCCAGCCCCCAACACCCAGCCCCCAACCATGCGACTTGGACAAATCAAACTCGATGGCCGTCCCGTAGCTGCCATCTTTGAAAATGGCCTCGCCCGGCCCATTCCTTCGCACACGCTGCAGGACTTGATTCGCCGTGCGGAAGCCGAATCGACGAAGCTGCCCGCCCTCGCTGCCAGCTTAGCCAGCCGGCACGGCGAGCCGGCGGCGCCCCTCATGCCGATTCATCCCGTGGAGGTTTGGGCGTGCGGATGCACTTATGAAACCAGCGCCAGCTTTCGCGATGCGGAGCACGGAACGCGCGAAGGCATGTACGCGTATGTCTACCGCAGCGACCGACCAGAGATTTTCTTCAAAGGAACGGCTCGCGTGTGCGTCGGCCCTGGCCAACCTATCGGCTTGCGCGCCGATTCGAAATTCACCGCGCCCGAGCCCGAACTTGCCGTGGTTCTCGGCGCCCGCGGTACAATTCTCGGCTTTACCCTCGCCAATGACGTTTCCGCCTGGGATATCGAGCGTGAGAACCCGCTCTACCTTCCCCAGTCCAAAATGTATTCAGCGTGCTGCGCGCTCGGGCCCGTGATCGTCACCGCCGATGAAATCGCCGACCCTTACAAGCTCGAGATGACCTGTGCCATCACGCGAAATGGGGCTACGAAATTCCAGGGCGCCACCTCCACATCGCGTCTGCATCGCAAATTCGAAACTCTCATCGCCTATCTTCTGCGTGCCAATCCGGTTCCCGCCGGATCGGTCCTGCTTACAGGTACCGGCATCATCGTAACCGAGGACGCTGCGCTCGCCCCCGGCGACACCGTTACCATCCACATCCCAGAGATCGGCGAACTCTCGAATCACGCAGTCATCGTAGAATAGCCCGCCCGCCTGTCAGGAAGGATGATGGTCTGCTTGTGACGTGTGGGCGCCGTTCATGCCTTCCTGCGATGCCTGTCCACACGCTTGATCCAATACTTCGCGAATCTTGATCGCCAGCAAACGCGGCGTAAATGGTTTTTGCAGGAAAGGAGTCGAGGCGTCCAACGTAACCTGCGAGATCGGATCGTCGCTGTAGCCGGACGAGAGCAGCACCTTGAGGGCCGCACGGTCGCGACCTAACTGCTCGGCCAATTCTCTGCCGCTCATTCTCGGCATCATGATGTCCGTCAACAGAAGATGAATCTCGCCTGTGTACTCTTTCGCCACTTCGAGCGCTTCCTGTCCGTCGCCCGCTTCGAGCACCTTGTAGCCCAGCCGTGCGAGCACCTTGGCAGTCACTCCCCGCACCCGCTGTTCATCCTCGGCCAGCAGTATGGTCTCGTTGCCTCGCGGCATCTGTTCGCTCTGTTTGGCATGGCGGACGCTCTCCGTTGCTTCCCGCGCCCGTGGCAGGTAGACTTTCACGCTCGTCCCCTTTCCCAGCTCGCTGTCTACCCAGATGTGCCCGCCGCTCTGACGAATAATTCCATACACCGTCGACAGCCCCAGTCCCGTGCCTTTCCCCGGCAGCTTGGTCGTAAAGAATGGCTCGAAGAGATGCGATCTCGTCTCTGCGTCCATCCCGCATCCCGGATCCTTGACCTCGAGCAGCACATAATCGCCCGCGGGGACCGCCGCGTGATCGCTGACGTGCTCGCCGTCTAACCGGCAATTTTTGGTTGTTATAGTCAGTTTGCCGCCGAGCGGTATGGCGTCCCGCGCATTGATCGTGAGATTGAGAATCACCTGGTCAAGCTGTCCCGGGTCGACCTTGGTGCGCCACACGTCCCGATCCAACCGCGTTACAATTTCGATGTTCGAGCTGATGAGCCGCCCCAGCATCTTTGTCAGATTGCCCACCGCAATACTGACATCCACGATTTTTGGCTGTAAGACCTGCTTGCGGCTGAATGCCAACAGCTGACTTGTCAGCACGGCCGCGCGCGCGCCCGCTTCCCGGATATCTTCGATATCGTGGCGGCGCCGGTCATCGGCATCCATCGACGAGAGCGTCAGGTCGCTGTGCCCGAGGATCACTGTCAGAAGATTGTTAAAATCGTGCGCCACACCCCCGGCCAGCCGGCCTACGGCTTCCAATTTCTGAGATTGGCGGAGTTGGGCTTCGAGGCGCTTCCGGTCTGTGACGTCTCGAACGATCTCCTGGATGCGTCCATCCTCCATGCGGCGAAAGCTGATTTCTACTTCCAGCATGCTTCCGTCGTGGCGGATAAAACGGCGCTCTTTCCTTAACACTGCGCCGTCTTGCACCAGGTCGAACGCAAATGCGTCCTTGGCCTCGTCCTGCTTCGAAATAAGATCCGGCATACTCAAGTTCAGGAACTGATCGCGCGTGTAGCCGAGCAGCTCCAGCATGCGTGCATTGACCTCGACATAATGATAGGTCGCGTCCGCAATGGCTATGCCGTCGGAAGCCTGCTCGAGCACCATGCGGTATTTCTCGGCGCTCTCCTTTCGTTCGGCGACTTCGTGCTCCAGTTCGTCGTTACGTCTTTTCAATTCCTCAAACAGCCGCGACGTCTCATATCCCACAGCCAGCTGCGCTGCCAGTGTCGCCACCAGTCTTTCATCCTCGCCGCTAAAACCTGTAGAGCCGATCTTGTTGGCAAACCCCAACCAGCCATACGTCCGCGTTCTCCCCATGACGGGCACTACGAGATAAGGACCGGCTGGAGGTTCGATTGAGCCCCGCCAGTTCTCTCTCTGTTGCGGCCCCTCGGCAACTGGTGCGCCCAACCCACAAGCTGTGCAGCGGGTGGCTTCATCCGCCGGTGCCACACCGGCTGAACAGAGACGCCGCACTACCTGCCCGTTCCCATCCGTAACGCACGCTGCTGCGCAACGGGCCCCAATCATCTCTCGGCCGGCGTTGCAGTATTTCTCGATCAGGTGCGACGGATTTTGTGCAATGTTGATGTCGCGTCCAATATCAATCAGGGCTTCCAGGCGCCCAGCCAGGTTGCCCATGGCATCGGCCTGCTGCGAAACTTTGTCGGTGAGTACGCGGATACGTTCGCTGTCGAAGTCTCCGTACGTCTCCGCATTGCCTTCGGCCCCCCGAAGACCCAGGGCCGCGTCTACGGTATGAAGCAGCGCATCCGCGTCGACCGGTTTTTCAATGATGTATTGGACGCCGCACTTAGCCGCCAGCGCGCTCGCTTCGTGTGTCATGTAATGCGCCGAATAAAAAATCACCGGGATGACTGCGAGTGCCGCGTCTTCCCGCAGTTTCCGTGTCAATTCATAGCCATCCATGGTTGGCATCAGGATGTCAGTGATGATCAGGTCCGGCAGGATATCCCGCGTGCGCTGTAATGCCTCCGCGCCATCCCGGGCTTCGACCGTCTTGTGGTGACCGAGCACATCGGTCAGCATTTCTCGATTGGCGTCGTTATCGTCGACGATTAGTATGGTAGCCATAGCCTTTCTGCAATGTCTAAAGTCCCGGAAGTCCATTATTTGTCTCAGAAAAAATAGCTAAAGATCTGCACCACGGCAGTGTGGGTGTAATGGCGAGAACGGATGAAGTCTCCTTACAAAAATATAAGCCGTTGCCGTCTATAGGCTATCTGCAACACCCGCGAGCCGTCGCCGCGAACCGGTGCCGTTAGCCTTCGGATTTAGTGAAAATAAAGGAGATGGGAAATTAAAGAATCCGACGCGGATTGCCTCGTCCGAACTTGTGAATGGCTACGGACCAAGCTGCAAATACCGAGCCGTTACCGTCAGGGAGCGGTAATTCAAACCTGAAGACCATGAATCATCAAGATGCAGGATTCTCCAACGCATTGATGTGCTTCTGCAGCTGAACAGAGAGCCAGCGCGTCTCGAGTAGATTGTAGACCCGTAACAAAACTTCGGTCGCATCAAAAGGCTTCGCCAAGAAGTCCTTGGCGCCCAGCGACAGCGCTTGTTGTTTTGTTTTAGGCGTGGCGTCGGCTGTCAAGACCATGATCGGTAAATAGGTGTTCTCCGGGATTCTGGAACGTAGCTGTGTCATGAGATCAAACCCGTCCACATGGGGCATCATCAGATCGAGCAGAATCAAATCGGGCTGATAGACCGCGAAGAATTCAAGTACTTGCCGTGGATCGGTGGTTGTCGTCAAATTTGTATAGCCGCCCGTTTGCAGAATACGTTCCAACAGCAGGATATTCGCCGCCTGATCGTCCACGATCAGAATCCGGCTTTCTTGGATTACTTGTTTCCGTATCAGTCGAAGCCTTCTTTCCAGCCTCTAGGAACGCTTAGGAGACATCGAGTTTGCCAGCACCCGAGCCGGAATATTGAAATACTTGCCGCCGATTTGTACCGTGCAATATTGCAGCCCTTTCACGTTTCCCCAGGAGTGAGCAGGGCGTATGAGAGTGAAGGCCGTGCCCCGGGCAAATTTTTGAGATTGATCGAGAGATTTTTCCTCGGAATCGACGAGTTCCGCAATTACATCGTCGCGCGTTAGCGTAAAAATGTTGTCCATGAATGAAGGGGATAATTTCTCGGAAGTATATGCCTGACGGCCCTGTATGTTGGCTATTTGGTGACATTCGCTCGAAAAACTGGATTAAATAGCCCCAATAAGGCATTCTCTATCCGGCCACCCGGGCGGGCAATGGGGCACGGCGTGAGATCGTACTTTTTGGTACGGTTTTATTTGAGTGCTGTAAAGATGCCGTGATTGCACACAAAAAACTGTGGCGCGCTCTTAAGAAGGTTCTTCTTCGTCTTCCGCCGGCGGTTCAAACGAGTCCAGCAGTTCCGGATCTGCGGCGAAGCGCTTGAGCGCGCGGATCACGTGCCCGAGCCGAACCCGGCTCGCATAACCTTCGATAGGCGGAGCCCAGATCTTTCTGGTTTTCGAAAAGCCCCTCGCGGCCCGTACCCCGGTATTTGCGGCGGATGAACTCCTCAATCAGCTTCGCTTCGTCCACCCCGGCGTATGCCTTGTGCACAGAAGCCTCCGCTAACGCGGGCGCGACGCGCCGCCGCCGGAGGTCCTGGATCACCCGGATTTTGCCGATCCGCTGATTTTCGAGCCGGGCGGCGGCAAAGCTCTCCGCGAAACGACGGTCATCCAGATATCGGGATGCCTTTAGCTTTGAAAGCGTGGCATCGACGTCTTCCATTCTTGCGGCGCGCGCCACGTTATCGCGTCAGGGCGAGAAGCAAAACTGATCAAAGACATCGCCGGTGGAAATTTGCTTGTCGTCACACCTGGCATTCGTCCAGACGGATATCCAGAAGACGATCAAAAACGCAAGACGACGCCCCGCCAGACAATATTATCCGGAACTGATTATCTGGTGATCGGTAGACCGATTACAGAAGAAGTAAACCCCAAAAGAGCGGCCACAATGATTTTAAAGGAAATGCAGTCGGCGTTTGACCATGTAACGGCTTCAACCAAACAGCAGTTTCATACACTAGTCTGATGACCGAAAAGGGCGCTTCAGACCGCCACTCTGCCTTCGCGGCCTACCCGGCTTTCACGCAGCTTTTTTGTTCTTGTCGATGAGTTCTTGTCACATGAACGCGACCGTAGAGATCGTGCTGTTTGACCCCAGCATTCTCCGCCCCCTATCTAGTTGAT
>Ga0207707_10002746_pt1 | contig 15705 bp, 8 predicted proteins | sample KBSC83BmetaG_FD_184336 | JGI IMG/M metagenome (GOLD analysis project Ga0207707, IMG submission 184336) | Corn rhizosphere microbial communities from Kellogg Biological Station, Michigan, USA - KBS C8-3B metaG (SPAdes) (version 2) | ecosystem: Host-associated > Plants > Roots > Rhizosphere ...
TACGAGTTCTTTACTGTCCGACCGCCATCGAGCCATGCCAAGGGTTCCCTTGGAGACCATCCATTTCCCCGAAACCGGTGAAGATCCTGCTTTCAAGCCTGGATTGAAAGCCTGCACATAAATCTCTTCTCTGCCGGATTCGTCGGATATGTATGCGATCCACTTACCGTCGGGCGATACGTACCCGCCGAGTTCCCCCGCCGGCGTCTGGATTACGGGAATCGGCTGGCGATCCGCGGAAGTGCCCGGTCCCACGGGTAGCGCGAAAATGTCGGTCTTGGCGGGCGGAGTGGACGATTGAAAGAGGACGAAACGCCCATCGCGGGTCCAATCCGTGAGAGCAAAAGTGCCGCTGGCAGTCGACTTGTACAACAGCTCCTCATTGCCGGAGCCATTCGACGCTTTCCGATAGACTCCCCAACCACCGCCCCGCTGGGACTGCCAAATAATCTGGCTCCCATCGGAAGACCATAATGCATTCCCATCTACGGCGGGATCGAACGTAAGCCGGTTGCTCGCACCCGTCTGAAGGTCCACGATCCAGACGTCGTAATTATTCTGCTGATCCATCCGAATGAGTGAGGCGCGCTTGCCATCGGGAGACACCTTTACCGTGCTGGAGCGCGACGGCTCGGCGGCACTGAGACTTGGTTTCCCCATACGGTCAAACCACGAGAGTTGGAAAACCAAGCCCGCTCCTAGCGTAGCTCCCGTCCGGTAAGCCAACGCGCCGTTGTCAGATGCGGAAAAATACCCCAAGCCTTGGATGGACGCAACTTGTTCCGCAATCGGCGTCGCTTCGCCCGTGAGTTGGAGGCGCGCGGCGTCAAAGGGTTGAGCGAGTAGCGTGCCGTCACGAAGAAAGACGACACGTCCGGCGTTTGAATCCGAAGAAGCCGCGTAAACAGGTTGGAATCGATTGTCCATGAGGCGCTGCGTACTTTGCTGTTCCGGCCTGACGTCGAGCGAGCCTACATAAAATCCCGTATCTCCCGGTTTCCGCGTGCCTAAGAGGTACAGGAAGTGCCGGCCGTCCGGCAGAAATGCCGGAAATGCGTAGCTGTTACCTGCAACGGCCGGAATTACCGGGGAAGGCGTCCCGCCGGCGGCCGAAACACGCATGAGGGCTCCGTCTTTCCTGAAAACAATCACCCCATCGCGATTCCAGGCTCCTCCCACAACCTGATCGGGCGCGTCGCACAGTGCTTCGACCGGACCGCCGGACGTATCGATCTTCTTGAGTTTTCCATCGGCCTGGTAAGCGATAAAACGGCTGTCGGGAGACCAAAACAACGACGCCAGGGCTGGACCAGTCTCCGAACCAGGCAGCGGCTGTGCTGTCAGCGAGTCCATGGATCGGATCCAGATCCGCGGAACGCCGTCAGGGCCAGTCGCAGAAAAGGCAAGCTTGCGCCCGTCAGGAGAGAGGGTGAAGATGCCTATGATCGTGAAGTTGACATTCTCAGGAACCGCAGCCGTGAAGCGTACTGTCTCGGCCACCGGCGGGGATTCGCGAAAGTGGACGAACGCGAGCACTCCCGCCGCAGCCAGCGCGAGAGCTGCAGCAATCCAGCCGAGCATTCCGAGCCGCGACTGTGAAGGAGCGGTCGCTTCGGACCCCGGCGCAGCAGCCGGAGCATCTTCCAACAGAGCCATCGCGTCGCCGATATCGCGCAGGCGTTTCTGCGGATCCTTTTCGAGGCAACGCTGGAGTAGCTTGCGCACCTGAATCGGTACATCTTCCAACTTCGGCTGCGTGAGCACCACCGCCGCCAGCGTATCGGTGACCGTCTCACCCAGGAACAGACGCTGTCCCGTCAGCAACTCGTGCAGAACCACGCCGAAGGCCCAGATGTCGGCTCGCTTGTCGGCGGTCTTGCCCTTCGCCTGCTCGGGAGCCATATAGCCCGCGGTGCCGAGGATCATGCCCATCTGCGTGGCGTGCATGCTGATGGTGGGGGATTCCTCGGGATTGCCGCTGCCGGGGGAAAGCGCGTTCACCTTTGCCAGCCCGAAATCGAGAACCTTCACTGTGCCCGTTGGAGTGATTTTGATATTGGCAGGCTTCAGGTCGCGATGGACAATTCCTTTTTCGTGCGCGGCTTCCAGCGCGGCAGCGATCTGCCGGCAGATCTGAAGCGCGTCTTCGAGCGCCATCGGCCCTTTGGGCTCTTCGCCCTCCACCAGCTCCATGACGATGTAGTTCGGGCCGACGTCGTAGAGCGCGCAGATATTCGGATGGTTCAGCGATGCGACCACTTTGGCTTCCCGTTCGAAGCGCTCGTTGAACTTTTCAGCGGACACCTTGATGGCGACATCGCGGCCCAGGCGTGGATCACGTGCCCGGTAGACTTCGCCCATGCCGCCCGCGCCGAGCTGGCTCAGAATTTCATAGGGACCCAGATGCGTGCCGGGGTCGAGTGGCATATCGGGTCATTCTACTAATTCACGCCGCTCCTTTGGCGAGCAGGCAGAAATTCGTCGCCAGCGCGCCAGGTGGGTAGTTTAGGCGAGTTCGCGACGTTTACGCCGATCAGAAAGCCAAATTGCGCGTACTGCTCCATGCCCGAAAAATCCCAATCTTCGTGATACTCGTCCGAGGGCTGGTGATAGTTCTTGTCGTTAAACTCTTCCATGAGCTTGTGACCGGTGCCAGCCGGCTTGCCTGCCAGGTCTTCGCCTGGCTCCACCGAGAATGACGGTATCCCGACACGCGCAAACGAAAAATGATCGGAGCGATAGTACAGTCCGGCTTCCGGACGCGCATCCGGTGAAATGGTGAGCCCCATACGCTTCGCGGCTTCCTGCACGATGGGATATAGCGTGGTCCGTTCCGCGCCGTTTACGGTGACATCGCGCTCCCGGCCATAGGGCAGGAACATGTCGAAGTTGAGGCCCGCGGCCGTCTTCCCGGCCGGAACCACGGGATGCTGCCCGTAATAATAGGACCCACGCAGGCCTGCTTCCTCCGCCGCCGCGGCCAGAAAGATCGCGGAACGACGCGGCTTCTGGGGCAGCGCCGCCCAGGCTCGCGCCATTTCGAGCAGCATACCGCAGCCCGATGCGTTGTCCAGCGCGCCATTGTAAATACGATCTCCGTTCACCGGGTCGCCGATACCCAGATGATCCCAATGCGCGCTGAAAATCACGGCCTCTTCCTTCAACTTCGGGTCGCTGCCTTCGATCTTCCCGATCACGTTGCTCGTTTCGACCGTGCGCACTTTGGCCGGGGCCCGTCCGCGAATCCGCATGGGAAGTTCGACTGCGCGGAATCCGCGTGCGTCGGCCCGCTTTAGAAGATCGTCCACAGTGCTGCCAGCGCTGGCCGCGATCTTTTCCCCGGCGTCCTTGGTCACCCACCCGGCGAATGCCAGCGCCGGCTCGTCCGGACCCAGCTTAACTTCCTGGTCCTCGCGTCCCCACGAGGATCGCACCACTTCCCATCCATAGCTGGCGGTTGGGGTGGTGTGGATGATGATGACAGCGGCAGCTCCATGGCGAGTGGCCTCTTCATATTTATAGGTCCAGCGCCCGTAGTAGGTGAGCGCTTTCCCGGTAAAGAAGTTTGGATCGGTCGACGGCGGCTCGCCGGTGAACAACACCACCACCTTGCCGCGCACGTCGATGCCCTGATAGTCGTCCCATTTATATTCAGGCGCGACAATTCCGTGGCCGACGAATACGGCCGGCGCATCGAACTGCGCATCCGCGCGCTGCTGATAAGTGACGCCGACGAAGTCGTCGAGCCATTTCAAAGAGGTCGCTGGACCGGTATTGGGAGCGAAGGTAAGTTCCGTGTCCGGCTGCGGATCGACGCCCACCAGCTCGAATTTCTGAAAATACGTGCCCTTGTCGCCGGCCGGTTTCAGCCCCAATAGCGCGAACTGCGTGGCGATGTATTCTGTGGCGAGCGCACCTCCGCGCGACCCCGGGGCGCGGCCTTCCAGCAGATCGCTCGAAAGAAACTTGACGTGCGCGCGAATGCGTTCGCCCGACACTTCTGTCATCTGCGCCAAAGCCGTCAGCACCGTAACGGAAAGCAAGAGAGCAAATTTCATGAGTTTAGTGGCGGAGTCCCTTTTCGACCTGCGCGAGCCGGATCTGGCAGGCCAGGCACAGATCCTTGCCGTCCGGGCCTTCCTGGCGTGTCGCGAGCTTGGACATAGGCGGGATTCTTTGCCCGCAGGAATCGCACGTCCGAATCCCGTCTCGCTCCATATTCCGATGGTAGCGCGGAGAGAAATGAGGTGAATCGCCAGCGAGGTGCTAGACTGTTACATTCGGGCTGTGGCGCAGCCTGGCTAGCGCGCTTGCTTGGGGTGCAAGAGGTCCCGGGTTCAAATCCCGGCAGCCCGACCAAATCCCTCAAAGACTTACAGCCAGTAGACCTTCTCAAATTCCTTCTTTGGCGTCCAACAGCCTCAGCCTCGAGGCGCTTGCGTGTGGCACGCAAGCCGTTCAGGTTCACGATTTCCATAAGGTGACCGTTGGGCCAGCAGTTGAATCCAATGCACGCGAGAAGCGTTCCGCTATGCCGCAGGCCGGATGTTCTGGTTCACGCGGAAGAAGTTCCCGGGATCGTACTTGGCCTTAATCGCCCCTAGGCGATCGTAATTTCCCCCGTATGTCGCCCGAATCCGGTCATCGCCTTCCTCCATCATGAAATTCACATAGGCGCCTCCGGTGCCGAACGAATGGAGGGCGCTGTAATAGCCCCTCGCCCACTCCGTGATCTTCTCTCGATTCGCCGGATCGGGGTCTACACCGACAATCACCTCACTCCACACGGCATCGCGATGGCTGAATGCTGTGTCGGCTTTGCCCACGCGGTTCACTCTCCCATTCACTGGATACAGGTGCATGGTGGACTGCCAGGTCGGAAGGAGGGTGGCATATTCGAGATGCTTTTCAATCGCCGCATCGCTGATTTCCCGGAAGAAGTCGGCCTTCCAGTACCATTGCAGACCGGTTGGATAAATACCGTCGAACATTCCCTGCAGCATCGGAAACGGCATAGGTCCGAAGAGCTCGAACGCCGGTTTGCGGTAATTGCGAATCGGGTCCAGGATCGCATTCGCCTGTTCCAACGAACCCTGATAGCACCACACGATGGCGCACATCTTGCGCAAGTGCAGCTCTTCCGGGAAAGGCGGCCCCGGAGGAACGCTCATCATCGCGAAGAACCCATTCATCTCTTCGGGAGCCTGCGTGATAAACTCCCGATACCACTTCATAACGTCCGCTGCGTCCTCCAGATTCCAGAGCATCGGGCCGGCGCAAACGATATTGACTGGGTGCGCCTCAAACAGGAATGAAGTTACGATGCCGAAGTTTCCCCCGCCGCCGCGAACCGCCCAAAACAGGTCCGTGTTCTCCTCGGCGCTCGCGACCACGAATGTCCCGTCCGCAAGCACCATGTCCACCGAGATCAGGTTATCGATCGTCAGCCCATACTTTCGCGTGAGGTGACCCATTCCTCCGCCCAGCGTCAAACCAGCAACGCCGGTGCTCGAGATGATGCCCGACGGCACGGCCAAGCCGAATGCGTGCGTCGCATGATCCACGTCGCTCCATTTGCACCCGGCGCCCACCAGCACCGTACGCGCAGAAGGATCCACGCGCACGTAGTTGATGGGGGCCAGATCGATCACAAGGCCGTCGTCGCAGACCCCCAGGCCGGCGGCATTGTGCCCCCCTCCCCGAACCGAGACGCGCAAACCATTTGCCTTCGCCATCTTCACGGCCGTCATCACATCGGCCACGCCGGTGCACTTGGCGATCAGCCTCGGCTTGCGGTCGATCATCCCGTTGTAGACCTTCCGAGCCTCGTCATAGCCCGGATCCTGTGGCTCAATCACTGTGCCGCGGAACTGCCCGCGAAAATCGGTAATCGCTTGTTGCAAAGACATTGTCGTCTCCTCGCTTTCCGGCGATCTCTGATTTCTCTGCGCCGGATGAGTCCACTTTGACCGGCGAGGCGTTCTAGAAGCGTTCTGTGGAGTGGATTGCGGCCGTTCCGTCCGCAAGAATCGACAATCTTCGGGCGAACGCCAAGAAACCCGCCCGTCGGGCAGCCTCCAGACCACGCTGGAAGCTGGCGAGCGCCGCTTCAGGCTTCCCTTGGGAGGCAAGTAGTTCCCCCTGCACTCGATGCAGTTCCGGAACAGCCCATTGCTCGCCGTTCTTACTGGCGAATGCGAGTCCCGTCGAGAGGCTGGCCAGGGCCTCGCCCGAGGAACCGTTGCGCCCTTGCGTTTCGGCCAGCAGCGCGAAATAGTACGGCAGGCGGAGTTCGGCGTTCAAGCGGCGCATCCCGTCCAGGCCGTCGCGAAGTTGGGCCAGTCCGCCGGGCACATCGCCCTGCGCCGCACCTGCCCAGCCCGTCAGGATATTCGCCATAGCAAGGTAGTATATGAAACCATGCCGCTTGCAGAGTTCTACGGCTTCGCGCCCAACTTCGAGCGCCGCCCGGCTATCTCCCTTGTAGACTTGGAGCATCGCGGCATAATCGAGCCCGATTGCCAGACTGAAGGGGTTTCGGATCTGCTTGGCCGCTGAGATGGCCTCTGCTGCGTGAACATCCGCTTGATTCCCGTCTTCCCGGTGCCATGCTAGGTGGGCCAGGTAAGCGCGGCAAAAGACGCCGACATCGGGCCCGGCGAAGAGCTCCAGCACGGATTCGGTGGGGCCGCGGTCTGCGCTGACCGCCGCAGTCATATGATTGAGCGAAGCTTCCAGTTGACCCAAATGAAACAGACAGTTTCCGAGGATAAAATTCCCAGCCTGCACCAATTCGGGTGTGGGCTCGCGGTTTGCCAGTTCCATAAATTCGAGGCCGAACTGACGCGCTTTTCCCAGATCGCCCCGGACAGTATGGAAGACCCAGGCGCCACTGAGGATCGCGAAGAAGTTGCGAAGTTCCAGGCGTCTCGAAAGATCGAGCGCTTTCTCATACGTTTCACCCACTTCCGCGGCGGAGTAGCCTTCCGTCGTTACCAGCGCCGGACCCAGCGTAACCAGCAAATCGAGCTCCTGCGTCAATCTCCGGCCAGACTCGGAAAACCCCCGGCATAGCGCCAGCGCCCGCCGAAGCATGTCTGCCGCCTCACTGTTCGCGTAGCGTTGGCGCGCGTAAGCCGCGGCACGCCGGTAGTGCTTGATGGCCTCTTCCGCCATCCCGGCCTGTTCGAAATGTGAGGCAATCTGTCCGTTCCAGCCCTCAATATCGGCGCCGTATACCTCGGCCAACGCCCGCGCCACGCGCCGGTGTAAATAGCGCTGGCGCACCAGGCTGAGTTCCGCGAAGGCCACTTCACGCAAGCGGTCGTGTGTGAAATCGTACTCCGCGGCGCCGCGGCTTTCGATGATACGTCTCCGGAAGAGTTCGTCGAGCGCCTGGGACACGCTGTCTTCATCCCAATCCGTGGTTTTTTCAAGTAACTCGAAGGAGAAAGGCCTTCCCACAACGCTTGCGACGCCAGCCAGCTCGTAAGAAGCCGCCGAAAGTTGCGCCAGCCGGGACACAATCACCGCGTGCACGCGGGTACTCTGCAGGCCGGCCCGAACGCTTTCCACTACGAATAGCGGATTACCCCGGGTAGCCTGATAAATGTCTTGCAGATTTCCGTCCTCGATGGGTTTCACGGATTCAAGGCGAGCGAGTTCAGCGGTTTCCCCAGCATCCAACGGCTCCAACGGAATTTCCAGAACGATGCCAGATGTTCGCAGCGCCGCCAGAAACCGAGTGAACGGATGCTCGCGCCCGGTTTCTTCCGCTCTCACGGTTCCGAGAACCAAAACGCCGGCCCCGGCGGAAGAGGTTAACAATGCCGTAAGCCACTCGAACGAGTCGGGATCACACCACTGCATGTCATCGAGAAAAAGCAGTAAGGGCTTGCGGGTTTTTCCGACAGCGGCGCTCATCGATTCGTAGAAGTGAAGCCGCTGCCAGCTCTCGCCGAGCGGACCGGGCTCCCCGGTCGTGAGCGATGCTATGTCTTGAAATTGCTCTCGAATTTCCGGCACCAGCTTGGCCAATTCCGTCCGTTGCTGCGGCCTGAGGTTGGTCCAGCCTGCACGAACCGCGTCGGAACGCAGCAACTCCGCAATGGGGGCATACGCAAGCTGTCCTTGTCCCGCATAACAGCGGCTGCGTACGGCCGCGTTTCCCTGTCGGACGCAAGATTGAAATAGCTCGTCCGCGAGCCTCGTCTTGCCGATTCCCGGTTCGCCCGAGATGATGGCTACTCGCGGACCATCCTCTACCGCCGATTGCCATGTGGAAGCCAGCAGTTGCCATTCCCCGGTGCGGCCGACCAGCGCCCGCACTTTCTGGAGTTGTGGAATTGGCCCGGTGGCGTGCGGAGACCCGGAAGCTGGCCCGTTGGAAGCGCTCGGCTCGGTTTTCAAAATTCGTTCGAACAGTTCACGCGTGACCGCACCGGGTTCCACACCCATTTCGCGACGCAGCACGCGCATGCACTGGTGGTAAGCGCGAATCGCGCTGGAGCGATCATGATTGGCCGCATGGAGCCGGATCAGCAGTTGATGGTTCGATTCGGATAAGGAATCCAGTGCGACTAGGCGCGCAGCCCACGGAATGGCTGCTGCATATTCTCCGGATTCTTCGCATAGCGTCGCTAGACGATGCAAAACTTCGGACATTTCCCCGCGGTAATCCTCGCGAATGGGCGTAAGCCAATCATCATAGAGGGCTGGCAGAAGATCGTCTTCATAGAGTTCCGCGGCGGTGATCAGGGATCGAATCTCTCGTGCACCGTCCTGGGCCGCTCGCGCGGAACCCGCCTCGATAATGGCGGCGTTAAAATCGACCGTGTCGATCGTGCAAGGGACATCCTTTCGCCATTGAACCTCGAGATGATTGGACATCAGCACGTTGGATTCGGGCGGCAAGCCCCGCTTGAGATGGTGAAGAAGTTGACGGAGATTGGTCCGTGCCTGCGATTCGCTCGATGCCGGCCACAGAACAAAAGCCAGTCGTTCCCGCGGCTGCGGCGAATCGCCGTGAAGGATCAGATATGCAATCAGAGAATGGAGGCGGTTTGTGTTGACAGCCGTGACTGGACGGCCCGCGAAGGTGATTCGCAGGTTTCCGAACAAGTTGATCCGCATCAGTTCTGCCTCGTAGTTTACGACTTTTCCGTTGAGCATCTGCTCGCGGAGTCGGCAGATCATGACATCTCTCCGCAGCCCACTCCTAGATCACGGGCAATTCTTAAGTTGTTCACCTAGATGAACAGCGAGCTATTCATACAGGTCAAGATAGGAGGGCGCTTTACCAGCAGGATCTGGCATATATTCACGCAGCAGCATTCGGCGGGCTTGCGCGGGGCGCTGCTCCCGAAATCGTCCGACTGCTTAAGTCCGCGACGATTCCGATCCGTAACGTCGTAGATGCGGGCTGCGGTGCTGGGGTGTTGACAGCCGCCCTGGTTGAGCACGGCTTTGAAGTGACAGGGATCGACAGTTCCACTGAACTTGTGGCGATTGCGCGCTCAGCTGTCCCGAGGGCACGCTTCGTGAACGCATCTCTCTACGATGAAGAGATCCCTGCCTGTGAGGCCATCGTTGCTTTGGGAGAGCCCTTGACCTATCACACCGAAGGCGCAAATGCGGACAGTCTGGTCCAGAAGTTCCTTCAACGGGCGTCTGATATCCTGCCCGCCGGCGGGATGTTCATCTTCGATGTGATTGAGCGTGGTGAGCCTTCGCTAGCCGGTCGTCTTTGGAGTTCTGGCGAAGATTGGGCGGTATTAGTCGACACTAATGAGGACCAGGATTCCGGCATGCTCGTCAGGAATATCGAAACTTTTCGGCGCGTTGATCACATGTACAGGCGAGGGCACGAAATCCACAGAGTGCGCTTATTCGATACAAGGATACTCGGCAGTCAACTTGACGCCTGTGGGTTCGCGACGAGGACGGCGCAAACTTACGGCACGCAGCGCCTTGGTCCCCGTCGTCGAGCCTTCTTCTCGACTCGCATCCGCTAGGCGTGAGGGGGCGTGACCAGCACTGCGGTTTTTCACGTCCCTGTTAGCGCGCTATACGGAATGTGGCCACTCCACCTGAGCCAGTCCCGGGTGTTACTGCTCGTTATCGAGGCTGTGCACTGGAGAAAACTGGGCCTAATCTCACCGCCGTGCTCGATGAAGGCCTATCGCTGTTGAACACGTTGCGATTCGAAGCTTTCCTGAAGGGGCACGGCCAGCGCCGTTCCGGCACGTTCCACGGCTTGCAACAGCTTTAGTAGCAGCTCTTGCTGCAACGCAAGAAATTCATCGTAGTCGGACGTGTTCACGTAAGCAACTACCTCTACGTCGAGAGAATAGGGCCCCACGCCTATGAAACGCACCGGCAATTTCCCGGTTTCCACTTTGGGCTGGTCGGCCAAAATTTTTCTGAACGACGAAAGTACTTCCAAAAGCTGTTCGGACTTGGTGTCCCGGCGCAGATTCAGGGTCGGGTGAAACCAGATTTTATCCCGCCCCGAAATGTTCTCAAGCTCCATGGATGAAAATTGTGCATTTGGCACGCTAATGATCGTGCGGTCGGGCGTGCGAATGCGCGTCGAGCGCAGACCGATGTGCATCACCGTTCCCACGCGATCGCCGAATCGGCAAACATCGCCCACCAACACGGGACGATCGCCGATTACCGAGATTCCGCCGAACAAGTTCTCGATGGTCTTCTGCGCTGCCAGGGCCACAGCCAGCCCGCCTACGCCGAGGCCCGCCAGAATGGTCGTGGTGTTGTAACCCCAAACGCTCAGTACGCTCAAGATCGCGATCAGGAAGAAGGAAAGTTTGAGGACTTGCCGCCCTAGGGGCAGCACCGAATAACTGACAGCCTGCATTCGCGGGTCGAGCCGTGAACGCCAGCGTTCCGTAACCAGGTCCACCACCACGGCGCCGGCCCACGCTACGGCGAGAAAGAAACTCATCGCCAAGGCACGTTCAACGACTGTCCGGGAGAGGGTGGCTGGCGGCGCGAACTCCATCGTAGCCCGGAGTCCTGCGACGACTAAGGCGATGCGTATAGGACCGCGAAATCCCGGCGCATCTGCCAGCGGCCGTATGGCCGCCACCAACGCCCAAGACAGAAACCCGCCCACGATCCACAGCACCACAGCGGCGAGAATGAGAGCGATCCACCGCCATACAGGTGTATCCAGGATTTCAAAGGTCACCAGGTGCTGCGGAAGCTTCTTTTCAAACGGAGTCTCGGCCACAGCTTGGTGCGCTCGGGGGATCAGCGCGACGCTGCTGGCCGAGACCAGCCAGACGTGGAATCGCGGCCGCAACTCCACTCGCTCCAATTTCAGCTCCAAAGTTTGCCCGTCGACCTGGAACGTAGCGAGACGTTCCAAGTTTGGGGAAAGATCGTCGGACTGATCCCCCTCCGGGTCGCGGCTTAGCGTCGTGATATCAAAAGGTGTGTCATCCAGCAAGTCTTCCAGTTGCATCGCGAGCTCCGGACCATCTTTGGCTCTCGCCGCCGGAGACATTTGCCGTAAATCCAGATAGTAGAGTGCCTTCGAATAATCGCGGGCGTGGCAAGCTTCGAGAAACTGAAAGACAGACTCTTGAGGTGTAGTCCGGCCGAGCGAGTCCTTCGTTTCAGCTTCCGGTGTCTGCCCCCTCAGAACGCCGGCTAGCAGGATGGCAGCCAACAATCTAACCATTCACTCCTCATAAAACGTTCCCGGTGCGATTTGGCAACCGAGGGTCGGTGACAGCAGGAACATCCGAGTACACGATGTCCAACCTTCATATTACTTCCGTGATGCTCGTAACCTGCCGAATCACGTCTTTTCTGTATAGTCTTGGGTTGATGTTCCTACCACTCCGAGGTAATGTTCACTGACGTTGGCTTCCGTTAATACCCAATATCGATAGCCTCGTGGTTTCCGATTTTACCCATAGGCTATCCGAGCAGATGCTAAAGAAAAGGCTCCACGAGACGGGATTGTTGGCATCGGTTGATGACGCAAGTCAGACTCTAACGGTGCGACGAATGATCAGCGGCTCGTCCACGGGCGTCTTGCATTTTCTGCGGATCATTATCCTTCCGGAGGTGCCTGACGGTGACGAGGATGCCGAATGAGATCGGCGGCTTGTCGGGTGTGTTGTCGGGTTCGATGTCGGGAAATCCGGTCAACCCGACAATGCGCGATCTTGAAACATCAGCAACTTAACCTGTATTTGTCGGGATTGTCGGGCTCCTACAACAGAAGAGAGCCCCGGAGAACGCGAGCCGTCCCGATTTCCAGGAGCGTACTTGAATGATGCTCCGGCGTGGAGGTAATGTGCTGACGCTGGCCGGAGGCCTGCGAGTGAAAGCACGCGTTCAACATCAGCCGGACGGCACTGTCAAGACGCTGCGGAAGTACAAAGACGCGGGCCCGAGCAAGGGCGAAAACGGGATCACGAAGAAGCAAGCTGAAATCGAACGCGACAAGTTCCTAGCGAGATTGAATGCGGGCACCTTGGAAGTCGCCGTCGAGCAGGTGTCCGCTACCGGAGTCGCCTTCTTCGGCGAGGTTGCCAAAATGTACGAGGATGGCTACCTCGGACGGGAACATCAGATTGCTAAACCTACCAGAGTCAAGAAATCGTTCTATCTAAGTGGATACATCGTGCCAAAAGGTGAACAGTTTCACCCCGACGACACCAACTGAACCGGAAGTTCCGCCTGGTTTGGCCGAGGTGCCACCAGCGACTAAGCGAGTCCAGTAGTTGCCGAACTCTCCGCAGCCAATCGGTCGCTCAGTTCCTTGCTCGGTTTGAATGTAGCGGCCCTACGGGCTGCAATCTGGATCGTTTCGCCAGTCTTGGGATTCCGGCCCTGGCGAGCCTTCTTATCTTTCACTGCGAAGCTGCCAAACCCACGAAGGTCAACGCGCTCGCCGGATCGAAGTGCCTTGCCGATTTCGCCTAAGAGGGAATCCACAACCGTCTCTACCTCGGCCTTAGGCCTTTCAGTAGTGGTGGCGATGGCATCAATGATTTGCTGCTTTGTCATTCCCCACTAGTCTAGCTGTTCGGATTCTCCACTTATCGCATTTCTGGAGTCTGCACGGAGTCCAAACTGCCTGAAAGGCGACTCTGGGCGTCCACCTGGCGTCCAAACCTGGCATCTCAAGTCTTTTGTTTTCAGTGAGGGAAGCCCGTAAGTGATTATTAGCCCTTCTTCGATCTGCACCACCGTGCCAGATCTGCACCACTCCCTTGACTGACCCTGCGCCTTGCAGCGCCTGCTTTACACAGCTGTAGCTCAACTGGATGCCTGCTTCCCGAGAGCTTTTCATGAAAGTGGCGCACATTGAAGTCTGGGTGCTTCTCCTGATACAGAGCTAGCACTCGCTCGGCTCGGCGTTTCCACCCCGCCAGCTTCTCTCCGCCCGGTCTGACCGGACAACTAACAAGCTAATTCCACCGGACAACTTACGTGCTAACCATACAAGCCTACCCCAGGCATTGACAATGTATTCAGAAGGGTATAAACTTCGTTCGATTTTGTAAGGGGTTTCGAAAACCAAAATCGACTTGTGGGGGGATAAACCGATGCGTTCTCTGTCGACCGCTGTTGTCTTCTTATTTCTCGTTCTAGCCGTGTTTGCCCAGACCGACCGAGGCACCATCACCGGCACCACTATTGATCCGGCGGGAGCGGTAGTCGCCAATGCGGCGATTGAAGCCCGCAACACAGAAACCGGAGCCGTCTACCAGGTGGCCAGCTCGGCTACCGGCAACTACACCATCCCCAACCTGCCCACCGGCACGTATCAGATTTCCGTCACCGTCCCGGGATTTAAGAAATTCGTCCGCACGGGGCTGCTCATTCAGGCGGCGCAAACCATTCGCGTCGACGTTGCAATGGAAGTGGGCAGCGCAAGCGAGTCGGTGACCGTGACCGAGGCGGCGCCTTTGCTCAAGACCGAAAGCGGCGAGCTGAGTAACACGGTCGCCGTCAAGACCATGGACTCACTGCCACTTCTGTCGGTGGGCTCAAACTCTTCCGGCATCCGCAACCCGTTCAACCTGGTCGCGCTGCTGCCCGGGGCGTTTTACCAGCCGAGTCCGTCATTCACGGGACCAACGGTGCGTATCAACGGCGGAGTCTCCGGATCGGAAAAGGTCCTGATCGACGGCATGGACGGGACCAACATTCTGGGCCAGGGCGCGAATCAGCAGGCTCAGCCCGGGATGGATTCCATTCAGGACTGGACCGTTCAGACCAGCAATTACTCGGCGGAATTCGGCCAGGCGGGGAGCGCCGTCATGAACGTCACCATGAAATCGGGCACCAATCAGTATCACGGCAGCCTGTACGAGTATTATCAAAACGATATCCTGAACGCGGCCCAGCCGTTCACGGTTCAAACGGGAAGCCCGAATGAGCACAACCGGCCGACCGTGCGGCGAAACGATTATGGATTGACCTTGGGAGGCCCAGTGGCCATTCCCAAGGTGTACAACGGCCGTGACAAGACCTTTTTCTTTTTTAGCTGGGAGCAATTCATTCAGAACCAGAACTTCTTGCCGGGCACGTTCACCGTCCCCACGGCGGCGTATCGCAACGGCGACTTCAGCGCCGCGATTACGGCGGCAGGCAACAAAAACCTGGGAACCGATCCTGCCGGCCGCGCCATCATTGCCAACACCATTTACGATCCGCTCACGCGGCACGTCGTGAATGGCCAGGTCGTCACGGATCCATTCGCGGGCAACATCATCCCGCGGGACCGGTTCGATCCCGTTGCCCTAAAAATCCAGAACCTGATCCCTCTGCCCCTGTGCACTGCGGGGCCGCCTTGCAGCACCACGGGAATCGTGCAGAATTTCCAGAATTCGGAATTGGTCAAACGGGACACCGAGACTCCTTCTCTCAAGCTGGACCATTCATTCGGACCCAAGGACAAGCTGTCCTTCTTCTGGGGCCGCACCATGACCTACACCCTGACGGGGTATGGAGAAGATGGCGCCCCTCAGCCGATCTCCGGCACGTTCGGTGGCGGCATCTTTTCGCATCGTGAGCGCCTGAACTACGACCACACCATCTCGCCCACTCTGCTTCTGCATTTAGGTGCGGGCTATGACCAGAACTATTTAGGGCGGCCCTCCGTAACGCCGGATTACGACCCCTGCGCGGGCATAGGGTTGTGCAGTCAGGCATTCCAGCGCCCCGCCACGTTTCCCCTCCTGACCGGTCTGAGCGATATCGTCGCCGGCGGGACCAGCATCAGCGGACCTCCAGGGCGCGCCGATAACGCCTACAGCATCGTCGACACCATTGCGAGTTTAACCTGGGTCAAAGGGAACCATAGTTTCAAGTTCGGCGGAAACGGAGAGTTCATGGGGAGCTTCACGAACACCGTTAGCAACCTTTCGGGGACCTACGGATTCAGTCCCGGGCAGACTGCGATGCCTTATGCGGTAACCACATTGACCGGCGTCAGTACCGCCTCGTTCGGACCAAACCACATTGGCCTCCCTTATGCCAGTTTCCTGCTCGGCGCAGTGGATAACGCCGAAATCGATCCCCCCTCCAAGGTTCGCTTTGGAAAACAACAGTGGGGATTCTATGCGCAGGACAGTTGGAAGGTGACGCGCAAGCTCACGCTGGACCTTGGCTTGCGATATGACTACTCCACCTGGTACCAGGAGCAGTATGGCCGTTCTC
>Ga0207707_10002748_pt1 | contig 15700 bp, 11 predicted proteins | sample KBSC83BmetaG_FD_184336 | JGI IMG/M metagenome (GOLD analysis project Ga0207707, IMG submission 184336) | Corn rhizosphere microbial communities from Kellogg Biological Station, Michigan, USA - KBS C8-3B metaG (SPAdes) (version 2) | ecosystem: Host-associated > Plants > Roots > Rhizosphere ...
TGGTACCGCAAATCACTTCAAAAACTCCTTAGCTCTTCCTATCTCCTGCTCGGACCCGCGGGGACCATGGGAACCGCTGTGGGCAGCATGGGCGGTATATAAGGTTCGGGCACCTTCGGCAGGCCGCGCTGCACCAGCAAGTTCATAGCTTGATCGATGGGGATGTGAACTGTGCCATCCGCGTTCTTCCCCGCGCTTGCCAGCCACCGGTCTTCTGAAGTGCGAAACAGCGTGAGGTCATAAACATCATCGTACTGGAGGCGCGGTCCGGGGAATGTGCGCTCCAGATGCTGATCAATTTTTCCGCGTCCGTAGTAATCCGGCAACGGTTTCACGCTCTCTTCCTGTCCGGGCGGAAGAGGCGTTTTGCCTGATGTTGGCGCGACCAACTCGCGCGAATCCCTCAACTGCTGTTCCACTGCGGTCATGGGCGGCTGATTGGCCTTGTCCCAGCGCTGCAAAAGCCGGAAAAATCCGAAGACGATCAAGAACGCGGCGAATCCGCAAACCGCAAGCGATATCAGAAACAGCAGAATGCCGCGGACGCTGAGATCTCTCTCTTCGTGTCCTTCCTTCAGGTGCAACTTTTCGCCTTGCGGCTCAAACTTATCCATGTTTCGCTTCCAGCATTTCCACAAAATGAGGATCGTTCACCGGCATCAGCGAGCGCTTGCTCAGCCGGGTAAAGAAGGCCCACAACCAGATGCCTCCAATCGCAATGGGCGCCAGGACGTACATGATTCCATCCTGCACGCCGAACTTGCTGAGCCCTTCGCCGGGATAGAAGTTCGGGGCCGTGAACCAGACCAGGTCGATCAGCCGCATCAAGAGGAGCAGATAGACGACCTTGATGATCCGCCTGCCCTCCCGCTTGAGATTGCGCGACAGCATCACGAAGAACGGGAACAGAAAGTGGACAAAGATCAGGGCAGCTCCAAAGAACTGCCATCCTCCGTACAACCGCACCAGGTACCAGCGGATTTCCACCAGCAGGTTCCCTGACCAGATGATCAGCCACTGTGAAAACGAGACATAAGCCCACAGCACAACGAAAGCAAAGGTCAGTTTCCCGAAATCGTGCAGGTAGTCAAGCTTGAACATGCGCGAGACGGGTTCGATGGGCGCCAGCTTCACCAGGAGCCAGACCGTGAAGCAGAGCGCGGTGAGCACCTCGCCCACCATGAAGATCATGCCCCATACCGTGGAGAACCATTTCGGATCCAGTGACATGGCCCAGTCAATGGAGCCAAAGGTGATGGTCAGAGCAAAGAAGACGATTCCCGCGCCGCTCACGTTCTGGACTTTCACAAATTGGGCAGGCGTGGTCAGCCCTGCTTCTTCGCGCTCCGACCAGCGCCGCAGGAACCAGTAGAGGGCGTACCAGCCGATGAAATAAATGAAGCCACGCAGCCAGAAGCCAAACGGCGTCAGATAGATGACAGCTTTTTGTCCCAGTTCCTTAACGGCTTCGTCATGCCCCATGTTGGCCCAGGGATAAAGCTGCTTCATCCCGATGGCAAGCGGCAGCCAGCATAGGAACATCATTGGCAGCAGGCCGGCGGCTGCCTCCCAGAAGCGCCTTCCCACTCGGCCCCAATTTCCGCCGCTGGTGTACTGGAGCATAAGCAGGACCAGGCTGCCCAGCGTCATGCCCAACCAGAACAGATAGGAGTACAGCCAGGCGCGCAGAAACAAAGTCCAGCCGTGCTGGAAAACAAAAGCGCAGATCACCAGCGCCACAGCGGCGACCACACCGGGGATGATGGAGATACTGGCCCAGCGGTTGATGACCGGAGGCGGCGCGTAGTCCTGAGGAGTAATTCGCAGCGCACGTGTGCTCATGGCTTCACGCCTCCTTTTACCGGCGTGGGAGCGGCCACAGGAGCGTTGGGCTGCATAGCCGTTGGGCTGACATAAGACGTATCAGGAATTTCAATGGGCGGAGTAGGCTTGTTCAACTGGTCCCGGTCCTGCGGAGGCACATCGGCTTCCGTCGCATTCTGGCTGAGTTGCAGCGCGCGTACGTAAACGGCAATGGCCCAGCGGTCAGCCGGATGGATCTGCGCGGCATAGTCAGGCATCGCCCCGAAGCCGTGGCTGATCACGTCGTAAAAATGTCCGATAGGAGCGTTTCTCAAACGGGCCTGATGGAAGGTGGGCGGATGCTTGAATCCGCGCTGCACGATCATGCCGTTGCCATCGCCCACGCGCGAGTGGCACGGCACACAGTAAATGTTGTAGCGCTCCTGCCCGCGCTTCAGGAGATTGGCGTCCAATTTGATTTCTGCCGGAAGATCATTGCCGAATGCCGGTCCGTGCTTCCCCGTAAGGTAGTAGCTGTTGGGGTCGAGCTGTTCACGGTCCAGCGCGGCGTCATCCATCCGCGGTATGGTTCCATCCACCGGAAAACGCGCGGAACGATGGTCAGGGAAAAACTCGCTGGAGCGTAGCGGAATGAACTTGGGCTGGTTATGCATGTCCTGGCGACAGCCGGAAAGGAGCCATGCCGTCGCCATGATCAGCAATACCACCCGTGCTTGTGCCGGGGCCTTAATACGGCACCTCCGAAACCTGCAGAGGATGATAGCTTTCAAGAAATTTTCGCGTGTCGCTGATACTGAACCTCGGGTCCTGGGATTCGATACAGAGATAGAAACGATCACGCGTCGCGCCGGTGAAGCTGGGCACGTTGAACACCGGATGATACGGCTGCGGAAGCCCGTTTAGCGCCAGCATGCCGAATACCGTAGCCAGCGAAGCGCCCAGCACCGCGCATTCAAATGTGACTGGAATGAACGCCGGCCACGCATGGAAGGGCTTGCCGCCAACATTGATCGGGTAATTGATGACGGAAACCCAGTACTCAAGCGAATACCCGCCGATCATCCCCAGCAAAGCGCCAATCAGGCAGACAAGAGGCACGCGGTTATGGTGCGCTCCTACCGCCTCGGCGGCTTCTTCAACAGGGAATGGCGTATACGTGTCCATTTTCCGATAGCCCGCTTCAAACGCGGCCTTGGAAGCATGCACAAGGTCGGTGGGGTTTTCGAATTCAGCCATCAGTCCGTAGATCGGTTCGGCCGTCATATCTATTCCTTCACCTTCGATTGCGGCAACAGCGTGCGAAGTTCAGAGATCGAAATCGCAGGCATAAATCTGATAAACAGGAAGAACAGCAACACAAAGAAGCCCATGGTGCCAACCAGGGTCATGATGTCCCACTTGGTCCACCAGTACATTCCCCATGAGCTGGGCAGGAAGTCGCGGTTCAGGCTGAGCACCACAATCACGAAACGCTCCAGCCACATTCCCGTCTGCACGATCGTTGATACAAGGAACAATATCCAGGGCGTGGAACGGACTTTGTTGAACCAGAGCGACTGCGGCGCAATGATGTTGCAGAAAATCAGCACGAAGTAGTAATGCGAATACGGTCCGTGCAGCCGGTTATGCACCAGGCCGAGCTCAAACTTGTCATTGCTGTACCAGCCGATGAACATCTCCATGCTGTAGGAGTAGGCCACGATCAGGCCTGTCGCCAGCATCAGCTTGGCGCAGTTCTGGAGGTGCCGCAGCGTGATGAAGTCCTGCATCCCGTAGAGATAACGGAATGGAATGGCCAGCATCAGCACCATGGCGAATCCCGAGAAGATGGCGCCGGCCACGAAGTACGGCGGGAAGAACGTGGTATGCCAGCCAGGAACTACCGCGACCGCGAAGTCCAGGCTCACCACAGAGTGGACTGAGAGCACCAGCGGCGTGGCCAGTCCGGCCAGCAGCATGTAAGCGCTCTCATAGCGGTTCCAGTGTTTCGCCGAGCCGCGCCAGCCCATGGCCAGGATGCCGTAGATCCGGCGCACAAACAGGGTTTTCGCTGAATCGCGCAGGCTGGCAAAGTCGGGGATCAGTCCGATGCCCCAGAAGAGGAACGAAACCGTGAAGTACGTGGAAACCGCGAACACGTCCCAGATGAGCGGACTGCGGAACTGCGGCCAGACTCCCATCGTCAGCGGGATCGGGAACAGCCAGTAAGCCGCCAGCCAGGGCCTGCCGGTATGCAGCAACGGGAAGAGGCCGGCCTGCATGACGGCAAAAATCGTCATAGCTTCAGCAAAGCGGTTGATGGAGGTGCGCCAGCCCTGCTTGAAGAGCAACAAAATGGCGGAGATCAGCGTGCCGGCATGGCCGATGCCGATCCACCACACAAAGTTGACGATGGCGAATCCCCAGCCGACTGGAATATTGACGCCCCAAATTCCCACGCCCCGGCCCAGGAGGTAGGCAATCGCCGTGTTCAGCACGCCGAACAGAGCCACCGCCAGAGCCACAATCATCAGCCAGAAAATCGGCGTGTGCTTGGTGAGCACAATGCCGCCAATGCGATCGGCTACCGTGCCCAGCGTCTGCCCCGGACCGATGATTGGCGGTCTTACGCCTTTTGGCGGTATTACGTCTATCTCTTCGTCAATCCTTGTGGCCATCGACTATGCCTTCTCAAGTTCGGGATTTGGGTTGTTCACCGCGGCAAGGTACGTGGTCCGCGGACGCGTGTTGACTTCCGCCAGCACGGAATAATTGCGCGCCTGGCTCTTCAGCTTCGCCACACGGCTGTTGGGATCATTAATGTCCCCGAAAACAATCGCATCGGCGGGACAGGCCTGCTGGCAGGCTGTCTTGATTTCGCCGTCGCGAATATCGATCCTGCCATCGCGATAGCGCCCTTGTTCTTCCGCGTTGATCCGCGCCGCGGTAATGCGCTGGATGCAGTAGGTGCACTTTTCCATCACGCCACGGCTGCGCACGGTCACGTCAGGGTTGCGCTGCAGCTTAAGGACCGGCGTGGTGTAATCGGCAAACAACAGGAAGTTAAACCGCCGGACTTTATAGGGACAGTTGTTGGAGCAGTAGCGCGTGCCCACGCAGCGGTTATAGACCATGTCATTCAGGCCTTCCGTGCTGTGCACCGTGGCGCCCACGGGGCAAACGCCTTCGCAGGGCGCATCCTCGCACTGCATACACGGCAAAGGCTGGAAGTAAACGCTGGGATTGGCAGGATCGCCTGCATAGTAGGTATCAATGCGGATCCACATCATCTCGCGGCCGCGCTGCACCTGATATTTGCCGACCACGGAGATATTGTTTTCGGCATAACACGCCACCGAACACGCCTGGCAGCCAACACAGGAATTCAGGTCAATCGCCATGCCCCAGGCATTTGACTTGTACCAGCCCTTGTCACGGTAGTCCGGGTAGAGCGATTCGTTTTCTCTGGGTTCGAGTTCCGGCTCGTCGTGCGCGAAGTGCTTATCTTCCAGGAATTCTTTCAGGCTGGCAGCCTTCACCGGTTCGCGCGTGTCCATGGTGAAGTGCCCTTGCGTGATGGCGATGTCCCAGTGTTCCGGGATCACTTGAATCGAACCCGAGCCGGTATATTGCGAGCCAACAGGACGCACGCTGTAGGCGTCGTAGCCTGTGCCGGTACCCACAATACCTGTCTTCCGGCGGCCGTAGCCGAGGAACAACGTCACTGCGCCGTCAGGATGGCCCGGCTGCGGCCACGCCGGAACTTTCACCTTGCGACCATCAATCGTGATCTCAAGCACATTCTGCGCGTCCGACTGGTGGTCGGCGTTCACATTCGGCTCAGAATCGGACTTCGCGATGCCATCGGTCTCGAGCACAAAGAACCCAAACTGCTGCGCCATCTTCGGACTGATATACGCGACATTATCCCAGGTACCGCGGGAGAGGGGCTTAGGCGTCTCCTGCAGCCAGCCATTGTTCACAAATCTGCCGTCATAGATCGTGGGATCGGGTCGGAAGATGATTTCAATCGCGTTCGGATCAACCGCCGCCGCCGCGGGTACAGCGCCGAGTTTCGCCGCGACCTGCTTTGCGGGAAACGCGCTGTTGGCGATGTATCCATCGTGCAAGGAGCGCCGCCACCATGCTTCAAAATCGTCGCCTGTGTGCTGCGACCGCCAGTAGGCCCGAACCAGATCGTAACCGGATGAGCTGGGTTCGTCAGTGAAGATGGCAATGATCTCGTTCGCGCTCTTGCCATCGTAAAGCGGCGCTATCATAGGCTGGATCAGCGTGACCGCTCCATCGAAAGAGCGGGCATCGCCCCAGCTTTCCAGGTAGTGAGCTTCCGGCACGTGCCAGGTGGCAAAATCCGTCGTCTCATTCTTGAAGATCGACAGCTGCAGCACCATGTTTTTCTGGTCGGCGACAAACTTCTCCAGCACGCCGCCGAAATCCAGATCGGCGGGCGCGTCATAAACCGGATTGCCCCCCAGGATAATCAGCGTCTCCACCTTGCCCGCATTGATCTCACCCACTAATTCGCGAATGGAATCCGTGTTGATGAGGGGATCAATTTCAACCGGATCAATGTAAGTGACTGTCTGTCCGGCATTCCCGAGCGCAGCATTCATGGCATGCACCAGGGCGACAACCGCCGGGCTCTGGAAGACGCCCGGTACCACAATTCCCTTGCCCTTGTGCTGAATCAGATCAGCAGCGGCCGCATCTACCCATTTCTGGTGCTCGGCTGAAAGCTGCCCCGCGCCTCCGCCGGCTACGCCCACCTTCGCGGCCAAAGCGCGCGCAATCTGCTCAATTTCAGCATTGCGCGCCGGAATTTTGTGGTCCGCCTTTGCTCCTGTGGTGGTGGGTGCGCTCTCCGCCACATAGAGGCGATTCATGCCCTTCTCAGGATCTTTGCGGCGGGTCATGAAGTCGCGCGCGTAACGTACAAAGCCCGGGAACCACGAGCCGGAGAGAAAATCTCCGTCGAGCGAAACCACTACATCTGCCGCATCAAACTTGTAAATGGAATCGTAATAGGCGCCGAAAGCCATTTTCGATCCGGCGCGGAAACTGTCATGATGAGCGGGCTCCCAGCGATACCACTTGGATTGCGGGAACACCTGCTGAATGGCGCGCATCTGCGAGCCAAAGGTGGGCGATGAGGTAGCGCCGCTGAGGAAACGAAGCCCGGCGCCCTGGTTCGAATTGTGATAGAGCACGCGGGCGCGGATTGAACCCAGGAACTCGCCCCAGGGACGCGGCTCACCTTTATATGTAATGTTGATGGACCGGTCCGGATCGTAGAGATCGAGAACGGATGCCTGAGCAAAAAGATCAGTGCCGCCCAGGCAGGCGCCATGCTGCGGATTGCCTTCAATCTTGCTGGGCCGATACTCATGGGTTTCCACCAGCAACGGATGCGCATACCCGCCAAACGGCATGGCGGTGGCAAAAAAGATGGGCTTGCCCGGCACCAGGTACTCGGGCTGGCGAACATAAGGCAAAATCTGCTCATAGGGCTGGCGGGTGCAACCCGCAAGACCCGCGAGAGCCAGCGATGCGCCAGCCAGTTTGAGGAAGCCGCGGCGGGAAACCGGATCAAGCCACTCTCCCGCTCCTCTGGGGAACTCGCGCTGCAACAGCTCACCCAGGGCCGGCTGATCGGCCAGCTCCTGTAGCGTACGCCAATACTTGGGGCCGTTGGCGCCCGCCAGTTTTTTGCGAACTGTCTCCAGTTCCAGGCTGGCAGGCTTGATCTCGTCAGGCGAAATCAGGTTAGGATGTGAATCAGTTTTATTCGGCATTCGCTTCCAATTTTTCCCTTCCACCCTAGCGATGGCAGGTGGAACAACTGGTTATATCCGCCACAGTCCGGATGTGATACTGCTGTTTCAACTCGTCACCGAGCGCCACCTGGCTGAAATACTTTTTGCCGTTCCAGTCCACCGGATGGTCCGCCGTGGGCTGCTGGTATGTCATGTTGAAGACTTCTTCTTTAGGCCGCAGAAATTTCTCCGGCTGGCGATGGCAATTCAGGCACCACTCCATCTGGAGGGTGTTTTCTTCATACATGAGCGGCATCTGGTCCACGGGGCCGTGGCAACTGTAACAGCCGACTCCCTTGGCGATATGGATACTGTGGTTGAAGTAAACGTAATCAGGCAGATCATGCACCCGGGTCCACTGGAGCGACTGCCCGGTGCGGAAGCTGGTACGCAGCGGCTGCAGCATCTCAGCGCTCGTCCACATCTCGGCATGACAGTTCATGCAGGTCTTTGTGGGTGGAATGCCAGCAAAGCTGGACTCCTCGACCGAGGTGTGGCAATAGCGGCAATCCAAACCGAGGCCGGCAACGTGATGCTGGTGGCTGAACGGGATCGGCTGATCAGGAGCTATGTGCTGGTTGGTGACATAAGGAGAGCGCTGCAATTGAAACAACGCGGCGGCAACTCCGGTCAGCAGGAGGACCACTCCAAGTATGCTGGCGCGGGCCAGAGTGTTTGCACTGCGGTGGAAAAGTTGTGCCATGGATCCTGATACGGGGCAGCACTCCGCCACAGCGTGAATGAAATGCCTTTGGGCAGTGCCCCCGCGCCGCCAGTTGCTTGAAAGCTCCTGACGAAAACGGATGATTATAAATAAGAGCGGCGGTTTCAGCTACCCTTGAAACAAGAATTCTGGAAAAAAAATTTTCTGTCACGCAGATTTGCGCCAGAACTCACGATTTGCATTTCAGTTGTAACGAATGAATCCGCAGCTACTCTGCACGCTTACCCATCGCACGCACACTCGCAGTCGAAAACTGGAACCAGCGCCGCCGCATCCTACTAATCACTTACAAGTTGAGGAGAAAAAGAGCCATGGCCAAAACTGCTGCTGATGTAATGATTGAGGGCCTCATTGATTGGGGAGTCGACACCATCTTTGGCTTGCCCGGTGACGGCATCAACGGAATCATGGAAGCGCTGCGCACGCATCAGGAGCAGATCCGCTTCATTCAGGTGCGACATGAGGAATCAGCAGCATTCATGGCCTGCGCGCATGCGAAATATACCGGAAAAATGGGCGTCTGCCTGGCTACTTCGGGCCCCGGAGGCATTCACCTGCTGAATGGGCTCTATGATGCCAAGCTGGATGGCCAGCCTGTGCTGGCAATCACCGGGCTGCCTTATCACGACCTGAATGATACGTTCACTCAGCAGGACGTCGCCACCGACCGGCTGTTCATGGATGTCGCCGCATACAACACGAGAGTAATGGGGCCTTCTCATGTGGAGAACGTGACCGAGCTGGCATGTCGTACTGCGAGTGTTTACCGCAAAGTGGCGCACATTGCATTTCCCACTGATATCCAGGAAATGAAAGCCACTCAGAAGCAGGCTTCCAAACGCAACATAAAAGGACACACGTCATTGGTGCACTCTGACAGCGGCCATCTGCCCAGTGAAAACGATCTGCGCCGCGCCGCCGAGATTCTGAACAGCGGAAAAAAGATCGCCATCCTCGCCGGCCAGGGCGCGCTGCACGCCACCGACGCGCTGGAGCAAACGGCAGACAAGCTCGGAGCTCCCATCGTTAAGGCGCTGCTCGGCAAAGCCGCCGTTCCTGATGACAGTCCCTTTACCACTGGCGGTATCGGCTTGCTGGGAACAAAGCCATCGCAGGAGGCGCTTGAGAGCTGCGACACGCTGCTGATTGTAGGCTCGTCATTCCCGTACATTGAATTTCTTCCCAAGCCCGGCAAAGCGAGAGCAGTACAGATTGATTACGACCCGGTGAAGATTGGCCTGCGCTACAACGTAGAAGGCGGGCTGGTCGGGGATAGCCGCCGCACGCTTGAAGCCCTGCTGCCGATGCTCACACGTAAGCAGGACCGCAGTTTCCTCGAAAAAGCGCAGGAAGGCATGAAGGAGTGGTGGGAGTTGATGGCCAAGCGTGCCACTCATCCAGAGAAGCCGATGAAACCGCAAGTGATTGCGCATGAACTAGGCAAGCGGCTGCGCGATAACGCCATTGTCAGCTCTGACAGCGGCACCATCACAACCTGGTGGGCACGGCACATCAAGGCCAGAAAAGGACAGATGTACTCGTGTTCAGGAACTCTGGCCACCATGGCGCCGGGGCTTCCGTATACCATCGCGGCCCAGCTTGCCTATCCTGACCGCCAGTGCGTCGCGTTCATTGGCGACGGCGGCTTCACCATGCTCATGGGCGAACTGGCCACCGCCGTCAAATACAAACTACCGATTGTCGTCTGCGTCATCAAGAACAACGTGCTGGGCCAGATCAAATGGGAGCAGATGGTCTTCCTCGGCAATCCTGAGTTCGGCGTGCAATTGCAGCCGATCGACTTTGTGAAATTTGCCGAATCCTGCGGCGCTGCAGGCTTCCGGATTGACGATCCTGCGGAATGCGGTGCGATTCTCGATCGTGCTCTGTCAGCCAGCGTGAGCGGCCCGGTGGTGATTGAAGCCGTTGTGGATCAGTTTGAAGCGCCCATGCCAGCCAAGGTTACAGTGGAGCAGGCCGCAAAGTTCGCTGAATCTCTGGTACGCGGCGAACCCAATCGCGACAAGATCGTGGCCACTCAGATTTCAGACAAAGTGAGAGAGCTAGTGTAAATTCCCTTTGATTGATTTCTCAGTCAGATTTAATTTTGTCCTTACTTGATTCGCGGGAGGCTTGAAGATCTTTCAATGCTTCGAGTTCAGGGATGACATTAAGGTCTTTGGGCCGACCCGCAGCCTTTTTCGATTTAATTACTGCATCGAGGCAATATGAATCTCTTGCTGGTGCAGCCGCACAATTTGCGCACCAGAGAGGAGGTTATTGAATCCTCCGACTCCCGAGAGTTGCCCCATCAGGTCAATTTCACCTAAGTCAGTTTGCAGCATAACGTTCATACCCTGAGCAAGGGCTTGCACATCGAGGACGAAGGGCAACTTCTGATCAATGCCCCGGAGCCGCGGGTGATACGGGGCAAGGGCTGAAGCCAGTTTGCGCATGTTCTCTGCTGTTCTCTCATAGCAAATATCAAGATCTCGGGTAACCTGCGAAGAACCGTGGGCGACAGCGGCATAGGCCCCGACGACAATAAAGCGCACACCACCATCTGTCAGGACTTTCAGCGCCGCTTCAAAGTCGGTCATCGTTCAATTCGCTCCGCCTGTTGCAGCGCTTCTGCGAAGCGCAAAGCGCGTTCCATTTCGCGGACGCGCTCATCCGGAGTTAGTTGCAAGGCTCGCAGGTTCAAGCTAAGGTCTACTCCGAATTGGATGGCAGCTTCAATCTTGCTTCCCGGTGGCGGGTTGGAGATGAGCTCGGCGAGGCGACCTATTCCGCTATCTGTCATTTCTGCCAATATTCTAGCCTGATCCAGCAGGCAGGCCGCATGTGGGTCTATCGCTCCAGACCGGAATTTTGCCCTTTCAGGCACCACCTTATGAGCAATGTACATCCAAGAATCGGCTGGCTTTTTCTCTTGCCAGACCAGTCTCGGGGCCATTTCCATGGAGCGTTTCATCTGTGTCCACGCTCACTTTTATCAGCCGCCGCGCGAAAATCCGTGGCTGGAAGCGGTGGAGCGCCAGGAATCCGCCTACCCGTACCATGACTGGAATGAACGCATCAATGCCGAATGCTATGCGCCGAACGCGGCCTCCCGTATTCTCGACGGGAGCGGGCGCATAAGCCAAATCGAAAATAACTATTCGCGCATTAGCTTCAACTTCGGGCCCACGCTCCTCTCATGGATGGAGGAAAACGCCGCCGATACGTACAGCAGGATCATCCAATCCGACCGCGAGAGCGCAAAGCGTTTTTCCGGACATGGCTCGGCGCTGGCCCAAGCTTACAACCATATCATCCTGCCGCTGGCGAATGATCGTGACCGGCACACGCAGGCGTTGTGGGGCATGCGCGACTTTGAAAGTCGCTTTGGCCGAGCGCCGGAAGGACTGTGGCTGCCTGAAGCCGCTGTGGACATTCCCACACTTGAAGTACTCGCCCGGCTGGGCATTAAGTTTACGGTGCTGGCGCCGCGGCAGGCCGCAAAGGTACGCAAGGTGGGTGGCAGAAGCTGGAAAGACGTGAGCGGCGGCCGCATCGATCCCACTCGCGCCTACCTGTGCAAGCTTCCCTCTGGAAACAGAATCTCATTGTTCTTCTATGACGGACCTATCTCGCAGGCGGTCGCGTTTGAAAAGCTGCTCAACAACGGTGAAACCTTTGCCACGCGGCTGAAGAGCGGATTCTCCGACAAGCGAACCTGGCCGCAATTGATGCACATTGCCACCGACGGCGAAACCTACGGCCATCATCATAAATACGGTGATATGGCCCTGGCTTCAGCGCTGGACAGAATTGAAGGTGACGGGGAAGTCCGGCTCTCCAACTACGGCGAGTTTCTGAGCAAGTATCCTCCGGAGGTGGAAGTACAGATTGTGCCTGCCAGTTCCTGGAGCTGCTCGCACGGAGTGGAACGCTGGCGCAGCAACTGCGGCTGCAATTCCGGACGGCCGGGATGGAACCAGGAGTGGCGCGGGCCATTGCGCGAAGCGCTGGATTTTCTGCGCGATCGAGCAGCCTCCATTTTCGAAACTAAAGGCGCCGAGCTGCTGCGCGATCCCTGGGCCGCACGCGACGACTACATCAATGTGATGCTGGACCGCTCGCCCGAAAATCTTTGGATCTTTTTTGAAAAGCATTCGCGCCGACAGCTTCGGCCGGAAGAGACCTCTTGTGCCCTGCAGCATCTGGAGATGCAGCGGCACGCCATGCTGATGTACACCAGTTGCGGCTGGTTCTTTGATGAGATCAGCGGGATAGAAACCGTGCAGGTGCTCCAGTATGCCGGTCGCGTCATCCAGCTTGCGGAGCAAACTTCCCGGGAGCACCTGGAACCGGAGTTCCTCTCCATTCTGGCGCGCGCCCACAGCAACATTCCTGAATATGGAAATGGGGCGGAGGTGTACGAGCGCTTTGTGAAACCGGCTGTCATCGATCTGCGCAAAGTCGCCGCGCACTTCGCCATCAGCGCCATGTTTGATGGTCATCATGAGACGCCGAAATTCTGCTATGACATTGCCACCCGCGACTTCCGCCGGCTGGAGTCCGGCATCGCCAGGCTCGGCGTCGGCCGGGCCCGTGTGAGTTCCAAGATCACGCGGGAATCGCGCGAGCTTACCTTCGCGGGCATCCATATGGGTGACCAGGTGCTCCACGCCGGAGTGCGGGATTCCGGCAGTGACGAGGAGTACCTGAGTCTGGCCGGTGGAGCCATTGCGTCCTTTAATTCTGGAGATTTTCCTGAGGTGCTGCGCAAGCTGGACGCCTACTTCAGCGAAATGCAGTATTCGCTCCGCTCCCTGTTCAAAGATGAGCAGAAGAGGATTATCGACATCATTCTGAGCCAAACGCTTGATGATGCTGAGGCGAGCTACCATCGCGTTTACGAAAGACATGGCCCGCTGCTGCGCTTCCTGAAGGACATGGGGCAGCCGGTCCCGGATGTCTTGCGCGTCACCGCCCAGTTTGTGCTCAACTCCGACCTGGAGAAGACCTTTGCATCCGATCCGGTGGATTCCGTGCGTATCTCCATGCTGCTGGAATTAGTGAAACGGGAAGGCGTGGAGATCGAAGAAGGAGCCGTCGGCTATGCCGCGGGCAATGCCCTGACCAGGCTGATGAAGCGCCTGCAGCAATCGCCGCAGGAAACTGAGCTGCTGCAGCACGCCAACGTGCTCGTCTCCATTCTGGAAATGTTGCCCTTCAAGGTGAACACATGGGAGGCACAAAACATCTACTACTCGTTGTTGCAGACGACCTATCCCGTCGTCAGCCGGCAACCGGATGCGGCCGGGCAAACCTGGCTGGAAAACTTTGCCGCGTTGGGAGAGAAACTGCAGGTCAGCGTTCCCGCCCGGGCGCCACGCCTCGAATTGCGAATGGCAAGCTGAACCGCCGGAGGTGCACTCATGAAGACCAAAAGCAAACTCATTCTTGGCGGAATCGCCGCGGGAACAGTGGCGGCGGGAACTGCAGTCGGCATTGGAGCGGCATTTGCCGGTCGCACGCTCTGGCGGCAAATGCGGGAAGGCCGTTTCCCCGCACTGGAATCTTTCGGCTTCAGCGCGGACGATCTTCGTGGGCAGACAGTTTTCATCACCGGGAGTTCGCGCGGGCTCGGGCTGGCAATGGCCGAAGAGTTCGCGCGCCAGGGCTGCAAACTGGTTCTTTGTGCTCGCGACGAGCAGGAACTGCAGCGCGCGCGTGAGCACGTGAGCCGACAAGGCGCTGAAGTGTTTACCGTTACCTGTGATGTCGCCAACCAGCAGGAGATTGAACGCGCCATCGCCGACGCGCGGCGGCACTTTGGCCGCATTGACGTTCTGGTAAACAACGCCGGCATCATCTCCGTGGGCCCAATCCTCACCCAGACGCTCGAAGATTTCAGGGAAGCCATGGATGTGATGTTCTGGGGCACGGTGTATCCGACTCTGGCCGTGCTTCCGGAAATGGTGAAACGGGGAGCAGGAAGGATCGTGAACATCACCTCCATCGGCGGGAAGGTCAGCGTTCCGCATCTGGTGCCTTATGGCTGCGCCAAGTTTGCCGCTGTCGGATTTTCTGAAGGGCTGTACGCCGAACTAAAGAGATACGGCGTGCATGTTCTCACCGTAGTGCCGGGTCTGATGCGGACGGGCTCGCACCTGAATGCACAGTTCAAAGGCAAACATGAGAAAGAATATGGCTGGTTTGCGCTGAGCGGGACCAATCCGCTGTTCTCGATTTCAGTGGAACGTGCGGCGCGGCAAATCGTACATGCGGCGCGCAGAAGACAACCGGAACTGGCCATAAGCTGGCAGGCCGAATTGCTGGCACGCTCTCATGGTACTGCTCCGGAGATCACTCTGCGCGCGCTGGCGCTGGTGAACCAGCTCTTGCCGGATGCGGAAGGCGCTTCATCGCGCAAGAAGTCAGGCAGGGAGAGCCAGTCGGCTGTGACGCGCTCACCCTTGACCGCTCTGGGGGAGCGCGCCGCACGCAGGTACAACCAAACTGGAGAAACAGCATAGTTTGAATTTCAACTCTTAGGACGATTCGTATGGCCGGACGCGATGTAACGCGCAAAAAGGGAAAGTTGGTGGAATTTGAAAACCGCGGCAGAAGCGGTGGAGCAAAGCCCAAGCCACCATTTCCCAAACAACACCAACAGAAGCCGGGCAAAGAAGCCGAAATCGAGCCGCGCCCCGAGTACGAGGCTCCTGCGTATCGCGGCTCAGAAAAACTCAAAGAGAAAGTCGCGCTGATCACTGGCGGCGACTCCGGAATCGGCCGGGCGGTAGCCGTACTGTACGCGCGCGAGGGCGCCGATGTGGCTATCGTGTATCTGGCCGAAGAGCAGCACGATGCGGAAGAAACTCGGCGCGCGGTGGAAGCCGAAGGGCGGCGCTGCATGCTGATTCCCGGCGACGTAAGCGATGCTAAATTTTGCCGCTGGGCCGTGCGGCAGGTGATTGACGAATACGGGCAGCTCGACATTCTGATCAACAACGCCGCCTTCCAGCAGCATCAGGAATCCATTGACGAGCTGAGCGAAGAGCAATTTGAAAAGACATTCAGGACAAACATCTTCGGCTATTTCTTTATGGCCAAAGCCGCCATCCCGCACCTGAAACCCGGCAGCGCGATCGTGAATACCGGGTCTATCACCGGCCTTCAAGGCAGCAAAGCGCTGCTTGATTACTCAGCGACCAAGGGAGCCATCCACGCATTTACGAAATCGCTGGCGCAGAACCTGGTGGAGAAGAAGATCCGCGTGAACTGTGTGGCTCCGGGACCGGTGTGGACGCCATTGAACGTCGCGGACAAGCCGGCGGAGAAAGTC
>Ga0207707_10002752_pt1 | contig 15679 bp, 11 predicted proteins | sample KBSC83BmetaG_FD_184336 | JGI IMG/M metagenome (GOLD analysis project Ga0207707, IMG submission 184336) | Corn rhizosphere microbial communities from Kellogg Biological Station, Michigan, USA - KBS C8-3B metaG (SPAdes) (version 2) | ecosystem: Host-associated > Plants > Roots > Rhizosphere ...
AACTGCTGGCGTTCGCCGTCAAGAACAACGCGTCCGACCTGCACCTGTCCTCCGGCGTGCCGCCCATGATCCGGGTGGATGGCGACATGAAGCGCATCAACATGCCGCCGCTGTCGCACAAGGAAGTACACAGCATGGTGTACGACATCATGAACGACAAGCAGCGCAAGGCGTACGAGGAGTTCTTCGAGACCGATTTCTCCTTCGAGATCCCGAAGCTGGCGCGCTTCCGCGTCAATGCCTTCAACCAGAACCGCGGCGCGGGCGCGGTGTTCCGCAACATTCCCTCCGTCATCCTGTCGCTGGATGACCTGAATTCGCCGAAGATCTTCCGCGACCTGTGCATGCTGCCGCGCGGCCTGGTGCTGGTGACCGGGCCGACCGGCTCGGGCAAGTCCACGACGCTCGCCGGCATGGTCAATCACTGCAACGACAACCGGCCGGACCACATCATCACCATCGAGGATCCGATCGAGTTCGTGCATGAATCCAAGCGCTGCCTGGTGAATCAGCGCGAAGTGCACCGCGACACCCTCGGATTCACCGAGGCGCTGCGCTCGGCGCTGCGCGAAGACCCCGATGTCGTGCTGGTCGGAGAAATGCGCGACCTGGAGACGATTCGCCTGGCGCTGACGGCTGCGGAGACCGGGCACCTGGTGTTCGGCACCCTGCACACGAGCTCCGCCGCCAAGACCATCGACCGTATCGTCGATGTGTTCCCCGCTGCGGAGAAGGACATGGTGCGCTCGATGCTGTCGGAGTCGCTGCGGGCGGTGATCTCGCAGACGCTGCTGAAGAAGATCGGCGGCGGCCGCATCGCGGCGCACGAGATCATGATCGGCACCCCCGCGATCCGCAATCTGATCCGCGAGGGCAAGATCGCGCAGATGTACTCCTCCATCCAGACCGGCCAGGCCCAGGGCATGCAGACCCTGGATCAGTGTCTGCAGGATCTGATGCAGAAGGGCCTGGTGAGCAAGGAAGAGGCTCGCTACAAGGCCCAGAACAAAGACGCTCTGTAACGGAGTAGGAACATGGATCGCGATCAAGCCATCAAGCTCATGCAGGACCTCCTGCGGCGCGTGACGGAGAAGAAGGCTTCCGACCTGTTCGTCACGGCCGGCTTTCCTCCGGCGATCAAGATCGACGGCGAGATCCGCCCGCAGAGCGAGCGTGCGCTCACACCTGAGATGTCCGCCACGCTGGTGCGCGCGATCATGAACGACCGCCAGACGAAGGAGTTCGACGCGTCCAAGGAGTGCAACTTCGCGATCGCTCCGCCGGGCATCGGCCGCTTCCGCGTCAGCGCCTTCGTCCAGCAGGGCGCGGTCGGCTGCGTCATCCGCATGATCAACGCGAAGATCCCCAGCTTCGAGGAGCTCGACCTGCCGCCCATCCTGAAGGAGGTCGTGCTGTCCAAGCGCGGGCTGGTGATCATCGTCGGGGGCACCGGCTCGGGAAAATCGACCTCGCTGGCGGCAATGGTGGGCTACCGCAACGAAAAAACACGCGGCCACATCGTAACGATCGAGGACCCGGTCGAGTACGTGCATCAACACAAGGGCTGCGTGATCACCCATCGTGAAGTCGGCGTAGACACCGATTCCTGGCACGCCGCGTTGAAGAACACCCTGCGCCAGGCGCCGGATGTCATCCTGATCGGTGAGATCCGCGACCGCGAGACCATGGAGTACGGCATTCAGTTCGCCGAGACCGGCCACCTGGTGCTGGCGACGCTGCACGCCAACAGCGCCAACCAGGCGCTCGATCGCATCATCAATTTCTTCCCGGACGAGCGGCGCGAGCAGCTCCTGATGGACCTGTCGCTGAACATCCGCGCCCTCGTCTCGCAGCGCCTGATCCCGCGCGAGTCCGGTTCCGGCCGCATCGCCTCCATGGAGATCATGCTCAACTCGCCGCTCATCCAGGACCTGATCTTCAAAGGCGAGGTCGCCAAGATCAAGGAAGTGATGTCGCGCTCCACGCGCTTAGGGATGAAGACCTTCGACCAGTCGCTGTTCGAGCTGTACGAGACCGGGTTCATCTCCTATGAGGATGCGCTGCGCAATGCCGACTCCAAGAACGAGCTGCGGCTGCGCATCAAGCTCGAAAGCAAGCGCGAGGCGAAGAACGTCGATGACGCCGGTGCCTTGCGCATCGTAGAAGAGGAAGGGCAGGGCCGGTCACTGTAGTGACGGGCGCCCTCCAGAGGCAGTGGCCAATGCGAAGCCGAGCGCGGCGCCAGCGCAGCCGCCTGTGAACGACACCGACCCAAAGCTGAGCGCCACGGGTACGCAGGCCGTTCTCGGCGGCGGCGCCGATCCCTACCCGGGCTCCGGCAACGGTCACCCGACCCTCAACACCAAGCCGCTGTTCAAGCTGATGGTGGAGAAGAAGGCGTCCGACCTGTTCTTCACCTCCAACGCCCCGATCAAGATCAAGATCGAGGGACAGATCCTGCCCGTCAACAAGCAGGTGCTCACGCCCGAGACCGTGCGGCAGACGGCGTTCGCGCTGATGTCGGCGGAACAGCGCGACTACTTCATTCGCGAGTTCGAGCTCGATTTCGCCATCTCCGAGCCCGGGCTGGGTCGTTTCCGTGTCAACGTTTTCATGCAGCGCGGCTATCCCGCGATGGTTCTGCGGTACATCACGGCGGACATGCCCAAGCTGGAGAGCCTCGGGCTGCCCTCGATCGTCACCGATCTCGTCCTGCAGAAGCGCGGCCTGATTCTGATGGTCGGCTCGACCGGCTCGGGCAAGTCCACCACCCTTGCCGCGATGATCAACTACCGCAACGAGACCTCCTCCGACCATATCGTCACCATCGAGGATCCGATCGAGTTCCTGCACGCCAACAAGCGCTCGATCGTCAATCAGCGCGAAGTCGGCATCGACACGAAGACGTACGCCAGAGCCCTGCGCGGCGTGGTGCGTGCGGCTCCGGATGTCATCCTGATCGGTGAAATCCGCGATCGCGAGAGCATGGAGGCCGCCATCCACCTCGCCGGCACGGGCCATCTCGTGCTCGCCACGATGCACGCGAACAACTGTGCCGAGTCGCTCGACCGCATCATCAACATGTTCCCGCGCGAGCAGCACAACCAGATCTTTCTGGACCTGTCGCAGTATCTGCGCGCGATCCTCGCCCAGCGCCTGGTCATGGGGCGTGACGGCCGGCGCGTCGCCGCCGTGGAAGTCATGCTCAACACCCCGCACATCCAGGAGCTGGTCAAGAAGGGCGACGTGATGGCCATCAAGGAGGCCATCTCCAACAGCGGCGAGCGGGGAATTCAGAGCTTCGACGTCTCGCTCCACGAGCTGTACAAGCAGCAGCGCGTCGAGCTGGAGGAAGCGCTGGCGAACGCGGACTCGCGCGCCAACCTGGAAGCGAAGATCAACTTCGGTTGATATCCCCGGACGTGCCATGGGGCGCGCTGCCGATAGAGTCCGTCCAGGCGCAGCCAGGCAGGGACGGTGGGCTCGCCCGCGGCTCTATTCGAAGACCGTGTACGCGTCGAACACCGGCCCGTCGACACACACCCGCTTCATGGCGGGGCCGTCGGGGGTCTGCACGAGCACGGTGCAGCCGGCGCAGCCGCCGACGGCACAGGCCATGAACTCCTCGAGCGACACCTGGCACGGGATGCCGTAGCGGCGCGCAACCTGTGCGCAGGCCTCGAGCATCGGTGTCGGTCCGCAAGCGAAGATCTCAACCTGCGCCAGCTCTTGCGGGCCCAGCGTGGCGAGCCACTCATCCGCCAGTGCAGGCACATAGCCGTCGTAGCAGCCGGCGAAGCCGGCCTTGGTCGCGAGCCGGCTGGCGATTCCCCACTCTTCCAGCAGAGGCATGCAGGCAATGCTGCCCGCCGGCATGCCGGCGACGATGATGCGGGAGGGGCGCGCCCGGAACGGGAAAGGGATTTCCGAGCCCATCAGCACCAGGGGCTTCCAGTCGGCATCGCCGCGGGCCCGCAGTCGATCCGACAGAAAGACCATGGGCGGAATACCGACCCCGCCCCCGATCAGCAGCGGCCGGGGGCGTTCCGGATGCGGCACGAACGGCTTGCCTATCGGGCCGAGCGTGCTCAGGGTGTCTCCGGCTTTGCGCGCCGCCAGGGCGTGCAGGCCCGGGCCGACGATTTTATAGAGCACTTCGATCCAACCGGCGGCCGCATCGGCGCGCATGATGGAGAGCGGCCGGCGCATAGGGATCGCGGCGTCGCACGCGATGTGCGCGAAGCTCCCCGGCTGGGCGTGCGTGGCGCACTTGGGTGCCGCCACTCGCAGAACGTACTGATTGCCGTCGTAGGCGGTCTGCTGCAGGACGCGTGCGTCCTCCAGGAAAATCGTGCCGCGGGTTTCCTTCATGAGCGAGTGCCGATCACCTCGGCGAGGACTGCCATCCGCACCGCCACTCCATTGCGCACCTGGTCCCGGATCACCGACTGCGGGCCGTCCGCCACATCGGAAGCGATCTCGATCCCGCGGTTCATCGGCTGGGGGTGCATGACGAGAGCATCGGGCTTGGCGAGGGCGAGGCGCTCCGGATTGAGGCCGTAGCGGGCGAAGTAGCGGTCTGCGTCCGGCAGGTCGGCCTGGCCCATGCGCTCCTTCTGGATGCGCAGCATCATCACGACGTCGACGTCCTTGAGTCCCGCCTTGAGGGTCGTGTGGCGCGCGCAGCCTTCGAACTCCTGCGGCTCCGGCAGCAGCGAAGGAGGTGCCACGATCCGCAGGTCGGGAACCCCCAACTTGCGGAACGCGTGGTACGCCGATCTGGCGACCCGGGAGTGGCGGATATCCCCGACGATCGCAATGCTCAGCCGGTCGAAGTGCGGCTTGTGCTGGCGCACGGTGAGCGCGTCGAGGAGTCCCTGCGTCGGATGCGATACGTGTGCTTCTCCGGCAGAGAGCACGCTGACGTGAGGGGCGACGTTGTCGGCTACGAGAGTGGGCACTCCGGCTTCCGCGTCTCGGATCACCATTACATCGACGTGCAGCGACTGCAGCGTGAAAATCGTGTCCAACATGCTCTCGCCCTTGACGCGGGAGGAGAGCTGGACTTCCAGGTTGACGACATCCGCGCCCAGCCGTTTCGCCGCCAGCTCGAACGACACACGCGTACGTGTCGAGGGCTCCGTGAACAGGTTCGCGACGGTGACGCCGCGCAGCGCGTCGCTGATCGGGGGACTGGTGCCGAGGGGCCGCACATGAGTCTGAGCACGGTCGAGCAGTCGCTCGATGGACTCTCGCGGAAGCTGCTCGAGCGTCAAGAGATGGCGCAGGCTGCCGTCTGCGCGCAGTTGATCCACCATCCTCGCCTCACCCATCTTTATCTGTCTCCCGACAGCCAGCGCTCCAGGATCACCGCAGCCGCGGCGCTGTCGATATGCTCACGCGTGACCCGGCGGCGGCGGTCACCGGCTGCGCGCCGGGCCTTGAGCGCCTCGGCCGCTTCCAGAGACGACCAGCGCTCATCGACCATGTTCACGGGAAGGCCGAACCGATGCTCGAGCTCGGTCGCGAAGCGGCGCGCCGCCGGCGCAAGCGCGCCCGGGCTGCCATCGACATTATACGGTGCTCCGACCACCAGCAGCCCCGGCTGCAGCGCCTTGACCTGCCGCCCGATGGCGTCCCAGTCCGGCTGGCCCGCCTTCGCAGGCACGGCGGTCCGCGGTGCCGCCGTTCGGGTCAGCGTGTCTCCGGAAGCAATGCCGATGCGTTTGAGGCCGAAGTCGAAAGCGAGGACCGTCTGGATCATCCGGCTAACGTAAAACAGTGCGCTGGCGGCGATGCGCCGATATGGGCACTGCGATTGGGCCGGCTAGGCATGCCCGGCGACGAGGCTCAACTGGTCCGGATCGACGCCGATCAGCTTCCAGGCTCCGATCCAGCGCTCCTCGAACGGCAGGTCGAACACGACGCTGGCATCCACAGGCACCGACATCCAGGCGTTCTCGCGCATCTCGCGCTCCAGCTGCCCGGAGGCCCAGTTGGCGTAGCCGAGCGCGATGAACGCATCGGATGGCCCCTCGCCTCGGGCCATTGCCGCGAGCACGTCACGCGAAGTCGTCACCTGGATCGTGTCTGAAACGCGGTGAGTGTGATCCCACTGACCCCCGGGGCGATGCAGTACGAACCCGCGGTCGGTATGGATCGGGCCGCCGCGCAGCACCGGCTTGGCGGCGATGAACTCGGTGGAGGGCTCGAGCTTCATCTGCGACAGCACATCAGACAGCGTCATCGGCAAGGGTTTGTTGAGCACGATCCCGAGGGCACCCTTCTCGGTGTGCTCGCAGATGAGGGCGACCGACTGGGTGAAATTCGGATCGGTGAGCGAGGGCATGGCCACGAGCAGATGGTTCGTGAGGCTCGAGCTCAGTGCCGGTCCGGGGTCGGAGAACGGAGATGCACGATCATCCGACTCGCCCATGCCTTTCAACCCCATCGTCCTGCTCCGGCCACTCGTGCTCCGACTGCCCATACGGTGCAGTATGGGGATCCCGGGCAGCGACCTCAACGGCAAAAAAGCGCCGCCCCGGATGGGGTCGGCCCCGTGGCGATCAAGGGACCGTTGAGACCTTGCCTGCCTGCACACGCCCGCCGACGAACTGCCATTCGTAGGCAAACCGCAACACCCGGTAGTCGTGCGCCAGCTCGGGAGGAAACGGATCGAACGGGCTCGCCAGCTTGAGGATCTGCAGCGCCGCCTGGTCGAGCTCCGGGTCCCCGCTGGAGCGGCGGATCACGGCGCGGTCGAGCTTGCCGTCCGAGGCAATTCCCACCTCGACCACGGGGCTGGACTTCCGGCCTGCCGTGCGCGCGGCGGTCGGGTAGTTGATCGTTCCGACGCGCTCAACCTTGCGGCGCCAGGCGTCGAGGTAGGGCGCGAGCGTGGCCGCCCGGGTATCGGGCGTTATCCACAACTCGTCGCGCTTTGGCCCGCGCAACTGCGCGGGGCCGGTGTCATCTTGCGGCCCGGGCTGGTCGGCAGGTTGGGAGTCCAGCAGCATCGGACGGTCGCGCGCCGCGCCCGCGTTCCCGGGTGGCGCCAGGTAATGCACCTGCACATTCCAGGCAGTGGTGGTCAACACGCGCTCGTCGGGGTTGCCTTCCGCCTCGCCACCCTTGCCCAGCGAGTCTCCGTCGGGGACTCCTTCCTGGGCAGGCACCGGGACGGAGGAAGCCCGATTGCGCGGTGCAACCGCCTCCCGGGTGTTGCCCGAGCCGAGCTGAGTGCGCTGTGCCAGATAGGTCGCGGAGTCGTTCTTGTCCGCCTCCGGGAGCTCATCGGAGACGAGCAGCACCTCGAGCCCGGGGGCCGAGCCGTGCGCGCCCGAGGAAGCGTTGAAGGTCAGGCCGAGAATGATCAGCCCGTGCAGCAGCGCCGCCAGAAAGATCATGGTGAGCAGCCGGTCCCGGACCGGTGCCTTGCCTTCCTTGAGCATGAGGGCCCGCCGCGGCATGCTCAGCTCTGCGTTCTCGCGGTGCCGGAGGGGCGCGCGAGCAGGCGGCGCTCGATCGCCTGCATGAGCAGGTCGCCGATGTTGGTGCCGAACTGCTTGTCCAGCTCACGCAGCCCGGTCGGGCTGGTGACGTTGATCTCCGTGACGAAGCCGCCAATCACGTCCAGACCCACGAACAGCATGCCTTTCGCGGCCAGCGTCGGTCCGATCTGCTGGGCGAGCCAGCGGTCGCGGTCCGTCAGCGGCCGGCCGACGCCCTTGGCGCCCGCCGCCAGGTTGCCGCGGTTGTCGTTGGCCTGCGGAATCCTCGCCAGCGCATAGGGAACCGGCTCGCCGTCGATCAGCAGGACGCGGGAGTCGCCGGTCTCGACGATGTCCGGAATGTAGCGCTGCACGATGGCGAAGCGCTGCCCGTAGCCGGTGAGCGTCTCGAACACCACGTTCATGTTCTTGTCCTGCCGCTCGAGCACGAAGATCGAGCGGCCGCCCATGCCATCCAGCGGCTTGCAGACGATCTTGCCATGCTCGCGCGCGAACGCCTCCATCTCCGCCATGCTGCGGGTGATGAGGGTCGGTGCGCAGCACTGCGGGAACCAGGCCGTGTAGACCTTCTCGTTCATGTCCCGCAGGCCCTGCGGCCGGTTGACGACCATCGCGCCCTGCTCCTGAGCCCGGTCGAGAACATACGTCGTGTAAATGTATTCGGTGTCGAACGGCGGGTCCTTGCGCATCAACACACAATCGAGCTCTCCCAGGCGCAGCAGCTGCGGGGCGCCTCGGGTGAACCAGTCGTTCGGGTCGGCTCGCACGGTGAGCGCGCGTGCGTGCCCGAAGGCGACACCGTCGCGCAGCAACAGGTCCCCCTGCTCCAGATAGAACAACTCGAACCCCCGGGCCTGGGCGGCGAGCAGCATCCCGAGTGTGGAGTCCTTCGGGTACTTGATGTCTTCGATGGGGTCCATCACGACGCCCAGCCGGATGCGTTCGCTCATGTCGCAGATCATTCCTCAAGGACTCGAGGCCCGCAGCGGCCTGCAGGCTGCAGTGGGGGATTATGCTCGGTACGGGGCCAATATGTTGCGCGGAGCGTGCCGCACCGCCGGCTCCTTCCTGCCCCCGCGGCCCACCTTCAAAAAACGTGACACGCGTTGCATGGCTTGGGGTATACCGATATGTTAAAACGCGCGCTGCGTTTGCTTGCGGTTCGGCCACCATGGCCGCGAGCAGTTCAAGGGGTCACCGTTCTCCATCAAGGCCGTTATAAGGAAGGAGTTGCCTGACTGTGACCGGCAGCAACACGAAGCTCCAGGGTCTCAAGGTTCTGGTCATCGATGACAGCAAGACGATCCGGCGAACGGCCGAGACGCTCCTCGCCAAGGAGGGGTGTGAGGTGTTCACGGCCGTCGATGGCTTCGATGCCCTGGCCAAGATTGCCGACCACCAGCCCGACATCGTGTTCGTGGACATCATGATGCCGCGCCTGGACGGGTATCAGACCTGTTCACTGATCAAGCACAACAAGGTGTTTCGCTCCATTCCCGTGATCATGCTGTCCTCCAAGGACGGCCTGTTCGATCGCGCCCGGGGGCGCATCGTCGGCTCGGAGCACTATCTGACCAAGCCGTTCACCAAGGATGAGCTCCTGAGCGCGATCGAGACGCATATCGGGAGATGATGATATGCCGCTGATACTCATCGTCGACGACTCGCCGACCGAGGTCCACGTCATGCAGAAGGCGTTGGAGAAGCACGGCTACCGGACGGCATCGGCGGCTGACGGCGCCGAGGGCGTGCGGCTCGCGCGGGAGATGAGCCCCGACCTGATTTTCATGGACATCGTCATGCCCGGCATGAACGGCTACCAGGCGACCCGTGCGCTCGCCAACGATCCCAAGACACGCACCATCCCGATCATCATGGTGACCTCCAAGGGTCAGGAGACCGACCGCATCTGGGGACTGCGCCAGGGCGCAGTCGATTACATGGTCAAGCCCGTCTCTCCGGATCAGCTCGTCGCCAAGGCACAAGCGACGCTGTCGGCGTGAACCTCATGCAAAGTGACGCGAATCATGTCTGACGAGGTGACGCTCAAGTCACTGCGCGACCGACCCTTCGAGCTGCTGGCCGAGCTCGAGCGCCGCGGCCGTGCGGTCTCCGCACAGGTGAGCCAGGAGGGGGCCGCAGGACGGGAGTGGGTCGGAGTGGCGTTGCGCATGGCGGGCGATCTCTACCTGGTGGCTCGCGAGGAGACTCGTGAGGTGCTCGGGGTGCCGTCTTCGATGACCCGGGTCCCCGGAGCCAAGCCCTGGATCAAAGGCATCGCCAACGTTCGCGGACAACTGCTGCCGATCATCGACCTGCGACAGTTCCTGGGCAGCGGGACCACGCCCGTGAGCCGCAACACCCGCATCGTCGTGGTGAATCATCGTGAGGTTCCGGCTGGATTGATCGTGGACGAGGTGCTGGGATTCCGGCGCTTCGCCGAAGGCGAGTTCTCCGGAGACGCTCCGCCGACCGTCGCCCGCTGTGAACGCTACCTCGCCGGGTCTTTCCGCCGCGCCAATGAGCAGTGGCCGGTGCTCGGTCTGAGGTCCATTCTGGAGAGCACAGCGTTCTCGGAGGCAGCCGCATGACGACTGGAGTCGCACCGACTCGCTCCAATCGGGGCCTGACCGCGGTGCTGGCCGTCGCGGCGCTGCTGATCGCAGCAGGCGCAGCCGCCTACTACTTTTCCCTGCAGAATCGTCCGGCGCCGACGGCCGAGCCCGCGCCGATCAGCGCCTTCTACGGAATCGCGATCGACGCCGACGGCGCGGCCACCGGCAACGACGCTTCCTTCGACAGCTTCCAGTACCAGTTGCGCCAGCTGAAGGACGCGGCAGTCACCAGTTCGGGCGCGGCCTTTGCCAAGGACGCGCGCTTCCCCCGCCTTCTGAGCAACGCCGCCGCGGTGGCGCAGGCACGCGGCGCTTTGCACGATGCCGGCTCGGCTGCACGCGACGCACACGATCTGGTGCCGCGGCTGATTGCCGAGGCCAGCGGGATCACTACCGGACTCTCCGGCGCCAGCCTCGAGTCGGCGAGCCGCGCGCTGGAACGGTTTGAGGTCCGCGCCCAACGCCTGGAGCTGGATGTCTCTACGCTGGCCACGGGCTCGGGCAATGCCGGGCAGGCGGCTCAGCGCCTGGCGGAGAGCGCAGACTACCTCGGCCAGGTGATCCAGGGTCTGCAGGGCACCAACACCGGCCTGGGGCTGCCGCACTTGACCGGAGCCGAACCTGAGAAGCGGCTGAAGACGCTAGCCTCCATCTACACGCAGCTGAACTCGGCCGTGCGCCGTGCAGTAGCCGCTGCGCCCGTGCTGCCGCAGGCGCAGGCCGCCGCGCGCGCCGTTTCCACCGATGCTCGCGCACTTGGCGCAGTGGCTACCGGAAGCGGTGAGACGGTCGCCGCGAGCCAGCTGCCTCCCTGGCTGCCTCTGGGCCTGGTGGCCGCGGGACTGCTGTTGGTGCTGTTCGCCCTGATCGCCGCCGCCCGCCTGCGCAAGGCGCTCGACCAGCAGCGCCTGGCCGTGGACACCCAGCGCAAGGAGAACGACCGCAATCAGCAGGCCATTCTGCGACTGCTCGATGAGCTGTCCAGCCTCGCGGACGGTGACCTGACGGTGCAGGCGACGGTGACCGAGGACATCACCGGCGCCATCGCGGACTCGATCAACTACGCAGTCGATGCCCTGCGCGGGCTGGTCACCACGATCAATCAGTCCGCCATCTCGCTCGACAGCGCCACCCGCCAGACGCAGGCGTTGTCCGGGCATCTGGCGAAGGCGAGCGGTGCGCAATCCAAGCAGATCGCCTCCGCGACCGAGTCGGCCGGCAGCATGGCTTCCTCGGTGGAGGAAGTCTCCGGCAACGCCGAGCGCGCGGCGGATGTCGCGCGGCACTCGGTGGAAGTGGCGCACAAGGGCGGCGACGCCGTGCGGCGCACCATCGACGGCATGAACACCATTCGCGAGACCATTCAGGAAACTTCCAAGCGCATCAAGCGTCTGGGAGAGAGCTCGCAGGAGATCGGTAATATCGTCGAGCTGATCAACGACATCGCCGAGCAGACGAATATTCTCGCGCTCAACGCCTCGATCCAGGCTTCGATGGCCGGCGAAGCGGGGCGGGGATTCGCAGTCGTGGCCGACGAGGTTCAGCGGCTCGCCGAGCGCGCGGCCAACGCGACGAAACAGATCGAGGTGCTGGTGCGGACCATTCAGACCGATACCAACGAGGCGGTCGTGTCGATGGAGCGCAGCACGACCGATGTGGTCGGCGGAGCACTGCTCGCGGAGAATGCGGGCGCCGCACTCGAGGAGATCGAGCAGGTGTCCAATCAGATCGCCAGTCTCGTGCAGAACATCTCCGGGAGCGCCCGTCAGCAGACCGGCGCGGCCCAGAACATCGCACGCAACATGCAGGTCCTGAAGGAGATCAGCGCCCAGACCGCAGAGTCGACCCACGCCACCTCCGCCGCCATCGCGAAACTGGCCGAGCTGTCGGCCGGCCTGCGCAAGGCGGCCGCAGGTTTCAGGCTCCCCGGCACCACCCACGAGCCGATCGGAGCTTCCGGAGCCTTCAAACGGCTCGACGAGAAATCAACGGCCTCGACGACGTCGGTGCGGCAGATATCCCCCGCACTCGGCAGCACTTGAGATCGGACTCACAGGTCTGACGCATGCCGGAAGTTGCTTCCCAGACGCTGGATTTTGTCGGTCGTGAGCTGAACGTCACGCTCACCGACGCCCGCACCGCTCTCGAGAACTACGTCGAGCAGCAGGGCAACGCCGCGCTTCTCGAGCGCTGCACGCAGGAGCTGCACCGTGTGCAGGGCGTGCTGCGAGTCCTCGAGATCTACGGTGCCGCGCTGCTCGCGGAGGAAATGGAGCAGGTGGCTGCCTACCTCCTCGCCACCGTGGCCGAGCGGAAGAACCAGGCGGAAAGCCTCGACGCTCTCATGCGCGCCATGGTTCAGCTTCCGAGCTACCTGGAGCGTGTACTGGCGGGAGGCCGCGACCTCGCCCTGGTGCTGCTGCCCTTGCTCAACGATCTGCGCGCGGTCCGTGGCAGCTCGCTGCTCTCCGAAGGGACGCTGCTGCTGCTGAACCTGAAGTCGGACAAGCAGGCGCAGCCGATCGCCACGACCCCGGGCGAGCCCCCGATGACGGTGGAGCAGTGGGCCCGCCGGGTCCGTGCGCGCTATCAGGTCGGACTGATCGGCTGGATTCGCGGTGAGCGCACCGAGCAGAACCTCGACATCCTCTCCGCCGTCGCCCAGAAGCTGGAGCAGATCGCTACGCGCCAACCCATCTTCCAGCTCTGGTGGGTGACCGGAGCGGTGATCGAGGCGCTGCGCGAGAATGGCCTGGAAGGCGGCGTTTCCATCAAGCGGTTGCTCGGCCTCGGCGATCGCGAGATCCGCCGCCTGTACGAGCAGGGTGAGGCTCGGTACTCACAGTCCCCGCCGGTGGAGCTGCTCAACAACCTTCTGTACTACGTCGGACGCGCCGAGTCCTCAGGGCCGCGCGTGACGGCAGTGCGTGCCTCGTTTCGCCTCGCGGAGCTGCTCCCGGTCGATGAAAGCATCGAGCAGGAGCGCGAGAACCTGTCCGCACCGAGCGTGAAGCTCATGCAGACGGTCGCTGCGGCCATTCGCGAGGATCTGTCCAAGGTGAAGGACGTCCTCGATATTTTCGTGCGCCGCGGCGCCGGGCAGCCCAAAGAGCTCTCGCCCCAGGTGGAGCTGCTCCGCAAGATCGGCGACACGCTGGGCGTGCTGGGGCTCGGCGACCTGCGCGCCAACGTGCAGGCTGAGACCGAGCGCCTGCAGAAGATCGTTGCAGGGGATCTGAAGGCCGATGAGGCGACTCTCGTCGAGATCGCGGCGACGCTCATCGGCGTGGAAGATAAGCTTGATGACAGCCTCGTCGGCCTGATTCGCCCGAAGACCGAGGAGCCCGCGCAGGCGGGCGAGGACGTCGAGTTCCAGCAGGTGCAGTCGGCCGTGCTGCGCGAGTGCATCCTCAACCTGGCGCGCATCAAGGAAGCCATCTCACAAAACGTGGGGGGCACACTGGATGCCGCGGGCCTGGACAGCTGGCAGGATCTCATGCGCGGCCTGAAGGCCGGGCTGTTGATGCTCGGCAAGTCGCGCGCTGTCGAGGTCATCGACGGGGTGACGGCGCAATTGAAGCGTGTGATGCAGCCTGGCCGGCATGCTCTGCCGCCGGGATTCATGGACAGGCTCGCGGATGCCATCGTCAGCGTCGAGTACTACATGGAGACGCTGCAGGCCGGGCGCAGCGACCCCTGGTACATGCTCGACAACGCTCAGGCGTGCGTGCAGGCGCTCGAGCAGCAGCAGGCGCCCCCGGTGCCGACCGTACCGCCGCTGGAGCCCTCGAGCTACGCGAAGACCGTGCAGATCGCCCAGACCGGGTTGATCATCGGCTCCGAGATGGATCCTTCCGCCACGGCGGTCGGCAACGCGGCGCCGACTTTGTCGCCATCGCGCACCGCCGTGGTCGCAGCGCTCGCCGAGAGCGCCGATCCGGAGCTGGTCAAGCTGTTCATCGAGGAAGCCCACGAAGAGCTGGCGAAGATCACACGCTGCTTCCCGGCGTGGGATCAGAACCCGATGGATCGCGAGTCCCTGATCACCGTGCGCCGCTCCTTCCACACGCTCAAGGGCAGCGGAAGAATGGTCGGCGCACGCGATCTGGGTGAGTTCGCCTGGTCCATCGAGAATCTCCTCAACCGCGTGCTCGACAACACCTTGTCGCGTTCTCCCGCGATTCTCGAAGTGTTGCGCGAAGCCGTCGCCGGCCTGCCCCAGATGATCGAGCATCTGGAGACCGGTCGAGCTCCCCGGGTCGATGCGGCTTCGATCGCAGCGCGCGCCCATGCGCTAGCGGCGGGCCGCCAGCCGGGGTCTGCCCCAACACGAGCCGCGCCTGTCGCCCAGGCGGAGGAGGAAGCGGCGCAGCCGCCGCCGGAACGGCCTTCCAGCGCGCCCGCTCCCGAGCAGAGTCCTGGGATCCGGGCTGCTGCCGCCGCCCCGTCGCGCGAGTCTGCGGCCGCCGGAGCTGCCGCCAAGGCGTCTCCTGGCGCCGAAACGGCGGCCGAAGCGTCTTTTGCGGCCGAGCCCGCCGCGACCGACGCCCCTTCTGCCCTCGAGCCCGACTTCGTCATCGCCGAGGCCGACGAGCCGATCGAGCTGATCGAGGATTCGCCGGAGGAGACGGCCGCACCCGAGCCGTCGATCGCGGCGGCAGAACACAAAATGCACGCGCCCGCGGAGCAGGTTTCGGCCGAAGCGGCCAAACAACAGGACCCCGACGAGGCGCTGCGCGAGATCTATGCGCGCGAGACCAGCGCACACGTCGCCACCGTGCGTGCATACCTTCAACGAGAGTCGTCCGCTCCCGAGCTGCACGCCATCCCTGAGGATGTCTATCGCGCCTGCCATACGCTCTCGGGCAGCTCCAAGATGGCGCAGGCGCGCCATGGCATCCGTCTCGCCGAGCCCCTCGATCATTGGCTGCGCCGCATGTACAGCAGCGGCCTCGGCCTGTCCAACCAGGACCTCGCGCTGTTGTCCGATTGCATGGCTGCCATGGAGACCGTGGCGAGCCATCTTGATGAGACTACCGGCTACTTTGTCAGCCACTGGGATCTGCAGCAGCGCATCGGCCAGGCCGAGGCCCTGTTGGATCAGCGCCTCGCCGCTGCTCACGCGCCGGGTCAGGCCGCTGCCTCCCATGCGCACGCACCGCCTCCTGCCGCATCGGTACCGCATGCGCCGGCTGCTCCCGTCGCTGCGCAGGTACCGGAGCCGCCGGTCGAGGAGCCAGTCGAGGACGCGGGCGATTTCGATCCTGAGGTCGCTGCAATCTTCACGGAGGAAGCGCTCGAGCTGATCGACGCTTCCGAGCACGCACTGTCGGACTGGCGCACCGAGCCTTCGAGCGCGGATTACCGTTCGGCGCTGAAGCGGCCGCTGCACACACTCAAGGGCGGTGCGCGCATGGCCGGTATCACCGCCATGGGAGATCTGAGCCACGAGTTGGAATCCCTCGTGATGCAGGTCGACAACGGCTCCGTGGCTGCCGACACCGCCGTATTCGACACGATTCAAGCGAGCCTCGATGAGCTTGCCCGCATGCG
>Ga0207707_10002755_pt1 | contig 15674 bp, 12 predicted proteins | sample KBSC83BmetaG_FD_184336 | JGI IMG/M metagenome (GOLD analysis project Ga0207707, IMG submission 184336) | Corn rhizosphere microbial communities from Kellogg Biological Station, Michigan, USA - KBS C8-3B metaG (SPAdes) (version 2) | ecosystem: Host-associated > Plants > Roots > Rhizosphere ...
CGGCGATCCGCCGGTCGGTGACCGCGTACACCTCAGCCTGGGCGCGGTCGACGAGGTCGTCGGCGTCGCCGTCGCCGGCGTAGCCGAACTGGACGATCCGCGTGCCCGCCTCCACGAGCCGCCGCAGGATCGCGCGTTCCCTGACGATCCGCGCGTAGTAGCCGGCGTTCGCCGCGGTGGGCACCGACGCGATCAGCGTGTGCAGGTACGGGGCCCCGCCGATGCGGGTCAGCTCGCCGCGCCGGGTGAGCTCGTTGGCGACGGTGATCGGGTCGGCGGGCTCGCCCCGGGCATACAGGTCGAGGATCGCCTCGTGCACGAGCTGGTGCGCCGGTCGGTAGTGATCGGACGGCCTGATGACCTCGATCACGTCGGAGATCGCGTCCTTGGACAGCAGCATGCCGCCAAGCACGCACTGCTCGGCGGCGACGTCGTGCGGCGGCATCCGCTCGAATTCCTCGCCGCGCTGTGGCAGCTCGGCAACACTCACCAGACGCCTCCTCCCCGCGCGTAACGCCCCACCCGTGCGTCGACACCGTTCTACCAAAGGGGTCTGACGATCGACGCCTGCCGATAGCGGTCTAACATCGGCGGTTCTGACATTCTGCCGGCCCGCGACGCGAGTGCCAACACGGCCTTGTGGATAACGTGTTAAGAACCTGTGGCAAGCTTGTGCGCAGTCAGTGGATTTGGCTGTGGACAGCTGGGCGGCGAGCCAGTCGCAACCTGCTCCGACCTTCACGAATGTAATCCACGGGCTGTGCAGGAGAAAAAGTCGGTGACTTTCTGCTCCGAAGTTATCCACAGGGAAATTCACAGGCCGCATCGGGTTGTCTGTGGAAAACCGGTGCGGGCATGCCATCAACCGAGGGTTTTCCCCAGATTTCGCACTGAAGTGGGCAACGCTGCACCGCGCACGCCAAAGCCGCGCACTAGATAGCGCAGCCGGGCACTCGGGCACAGCAGACCTTGGAACGAGCCGCGCCCTCGACGAGGGCCGGCTATCATTCGCCTGTGTGTTCGATCACGGGGGACGCAATCGACCGCATCGCGGCCGCGATTGACCAGCTAGCAAGCGATGCGCACGACGCCAAGGCCGGGGTGACGGCGGACGAACTGACCGCGCGGATAGCCACTCTCTGGCAGATGGTCAGCGACCTTGATCCCGAACTCGCCCGGCGGGCACAGCGGTACACAGGACCAGCCGACAGCGGACCTTCGCTCTGAAGGCCCACCGCCGGCTAGGCGACTGTGGACACAGCACCCTTCCTGTGGAAAACCGGTTCCTGTGGAAAGGGCTGTGGAAAACAGCCAGGCGGCTGTGGATTCGAACTCTTTAATCCTGCTCTCCCGGCCCGGGACATGCCCCTGGGAAATAACGTCAGGATTAAAAGGTTCGTTCAGGCGCCGGTGACTTCGATGCCCACCGAGGCGGTCACCTCGGGGTGCAGCCGGACCTGGACCTTGTACGAGCCCGCCGCCTTGATCGGGTCGGGCACGAAGATCTTCCTGCGGTCGAGCTCCGGGCCGCCGGCGGTGCGGACCGCTTCGGCGATGTCGGTCGCGCCCACCGAGCCGAACAGCCGGCCGTTCGCGCCGGCCCGGCGCTTGAGGCGGACGGTCAGCCGCTGCAGCTGGCCGGCCACGGACTGCGCGTCCTCGAGGGTGCGGATCTCGCGCGCCGCGCGGGCCCGCTTGATCAGGTCAACCTGCTTCTCGCCGCCGCGCGTCCACGAGATCGCGAAGCCGCGGGGCAGCAGGTAGTTACGGCCGTAGCCAGCGGCCACGTCCACTACGTCACCAGGGGCGCCGAGGCCGCCGACCTCCTGGGTCAGGATCAGCTTCATGCGAGACATTGGTCAGTCCTCCCCTGCCCTAGCGAGCCGTGCTGGTGTACGGGAGCAGCGCCATCTCGCGCGCGTTCTTGATCGCGGTCGCGACGTCGCGCTGGTGCCGGGTGCAGTTCCCGGTGACCCGGCGCGCGCGGATCTTGCCGCGGTCGGAGATGTACTTGCGCAGCAGGCCGGTGTCCTTGTAGTCGACGTAGCTGATGCGCTCCTGGCAGAAGACGCAGACCTTCTTCTTAGGCTTGCGAATAGGAGGCTTCGCCATCGTGGTGCTCCTTAAGAGAGCCCCGCGCGATGCGGGGATGGTCGTTGTTACTTGCTTGCTTTACTGCTTAGAACGGCGGTTCGTCGGAGTAGCCGCCGCCGGCGGCATCGGACGCCCACGGGTCCTCGTTCCGGCTGCTGCCGCCGCCGGACGAGCCCTGGCCGCCGCCGTAGCCGCCACCGCTCCGGTTGCCGCCACCGCTACCGAACCCGCCTTCGCCGCCGCCGCGGCTGGCCCGGTTGACCTTGGCGGAAGCGTTCCGCAGGGACGGGCCGACGTCGTCGACCTCGACCTCGTAGACGGTCCGCTTCTCGCCTTCCTTGGTCTCATAGTTCCGCTGCCGCAGCCGGCCGGTCACGATGACCCGCATGCCGCGCTGCAGTGACTCCGCGACGTTCTCCGCCGCCTGCCGCCACACGTTGCAGCTGAGGAAGAGGCTGTCGCCGTCCTTCCACTCGCCCGTGGCATTGTCGCGCAGCCGGGGCGTCGAGGCGACCCGGAAGGTCGCGACCGGCTGACCGGATGGGGTGAATCGGAGTTCCGGGTCGGCGACAAGGTTGCCGACGACCGTGATGGGGGTGTCTCCTGCCGCCATAGTGGCGCTCCCGGTCCTAGCAGAACTGATGGGTGGTCTTGGGTCTAACGGTGCTCGGGCCGCAGGACCTTGGTCCGCAGCACGCCCTCGTTGAGGTTCAGCTGGCGGTCGAGTTCCTGGACGGTCGCCGGCTCCGCCGTCAGGTCGGCGACGGCGTAGATGCCTTCCGGCTTCTTGTCGATCGGGTAGGAGAGCCTGCGCTTCCCCCAGATGTCGAGCTTGCCGACCTTACCGCCGTCATCGGTCACGACCTTGAGGAACCCCTCGAGCGACGGCTGGACCGTCCGCTCCTCGAGGTTCGGGTCGAGGATGATCATGATTTCGTAGTGGCGCATGCGCGCTCCTCCTCTGGACTAACGCGGCCACGGCCTTTCCGTGACAGGAGGCAGCGGGGGTTCAAGTCCCGTCCGCAGCCACTAACTGTACCAAGGCCCTACGACACTCCGAGCCAGAATCACGTCCGCCCCCCTGTTCATCGTGGGCGAAAGAGGGGAACAGTCTGGGTGAATCCAGACACTGATGGAGAGCCCCTGGGAGGCCGCGATGGCAAGCACTATCGGAACCGGCAGGCAAGGACGCTTCTCGCGGCTGAGCCTCAATTCCGACGGGCAGCCGCACCCCGTGCTTAACGCGGTGAGCTTCTTCACCCTCATTGTCGGCCTGTTCTCGTTCGCGATCGGACTGTTCCTCAGGACCGGCCCCGGCGGCGAGCACGTCTGGGCGGTCGTGGGCGCGGTCACGGGACTCGCGGGCATGCTGATCGGCCTCCTTGCCCAGATGCTGTCGGCGACCCGCGAGGAGCGGGTGATCATCGTCACCGGGATCATCGCGGCCTTCGTCGGGCTGGCCCTCGGCCTCGCGCACGGCGGCCTCAGCTAAGCCGGGGACGCCGTCCCCGCGCGGCCTCCTTTGTCGCAGCCGCGGACTACGCTCTAAGACATGATGCGTATTGGCGGTCACTTTCACTCCGACCACCCGCTGGACGACGCGGTCGCGTCCGGAGCCAAGGTCGCACAGTTCTTTCTCGGTGACCCGCAGGGGTGGAAGGGGCCGGTGATCCCGGGCGGCGACCCGGGCGCGCTCCGCGACGCCTACGCCGCGGCCGGCGTGGACGTCTACATCCACGCGCCGTACGTCATCAACGTGGCGTCGACCAACAACCGCATCCGGATCCCGAGCAGGAAGCTGCTCGACCAGCAGCTGAAGGCCGCCGCGGCGATCGGCGCCAAGGGGCTCATCGTGCACGGCGGGCACGTCACCGGGGACACCGACCCCGCAACGGGCGTCGCGAACTGGGTCAAGGCGATCAAGCAGATCGACCGGCCGCTGCCGATGCTCATCGAGAACACCGCCGGCGGCAGCGGCGCGATGGCGCGCTCGCTCGACGCGATCGCCCGGCTTTGGGAAGAGGTAAGCGAGGCCGCGGAAGGAAATGGCGAGGTGGGGTTCTGCCTGGACACCTGTCACGCGAACTCCGCCGGCATCGAGTTGGCCGACGCGGTGGACCGGGTGAAGGCGATCACCGGCCGGATCGACCTGGTGCACTGCAACAACTCGCGCGACGAGTTCGCCTCGGGCGCGGACCGGCACGCCAACTTCGACTCGGGCACGATCGACCCGCAGGCACTGGTTGACGTTGTGCGCGCCGCCGGCGCGCCCGTGGTCTGCGAGACGCCGGAGACGGGCCTGGCCGCCGACATCGCCTGGCTGCAGGCGCGGGTCAACGAGAACTCCTTTCTTTTTTGACGCTCTGGACTCTGGAACTACGCGGCCAGGGCAAAAAAGAAAGAAGTTCTTAGTTCGCGGCGGCCTCGGCCGGGCGGCGGAGGGCCCGGTGCCACGTGACCGCCAGCCGGTCCGGCGCCCGGTCGAGCACCCCGCCCGCCGGGTCGTCGTTGACGCCTGACGCCCGGACCCGATCCCGTTCCGGCTGCAGGATGTCGATCACCACCGTGGACGCGAGCAGGGCAAGCGACAGCAGCCGCGCGGCGAGGATGACGAAGTACCACCCGGTGGTGATGCCGTCGTAGCCGCTGGTGCCCGGCGGCTGGTACAGGTAGGTGAAGTAGCCCCAGATGCCGAGGAAGTAGGCGACCTCGGCGAGTTGCCACAGGACGTACGGCCACACCCGTGGCCTGGCGAGCACCGCGAGCGGCACCAGCCAGATCACGTACTGCGGCGACCACACCTTGTTCAGGATGAGGAACGAGGCGAGCAGCAGGAAGCACAGCTGGGGCAGCCGCGGCCGGCGCGGCGCGGCGAGCGCGAGCACGGCGATGAGCACGCAGGCGACCGCGAAGGCGGCGGAGGAGACAAGGTTAAGCTCGCCGATCGAGGAGTTCCCGAGCACCGGCACGTTGTAGTTCTCGAACAGGTACCAGACCGAGCCCCAGTCCGCGCCGCGGGACCGGCTGAACGCGTAGAACTCGGCCCAGCCGGAGGTCGCCGTCAGCGCCACCGGCAGGTTGATCGCGAGCCAGGCGATCAGCCCGCCCGCGAGCGCCTTGCCGAACTCGCGCAGCTTGCCCGCGCGCAGGCACAGCAGGAACAGCGCGCCGAAGAACAGCAGCGGATAGAACTTGGTCGCCACCGCCAGGCCGAGCAGCGCCCCCGCCAGCCAGGGCCTGCGCGCCGCCCAGGCGGCCAGGCCGCAGGCGGTGAGCGCCATGGCGAACAGGTCCCAGTTGATGTACGCGGCCAGGATGAGCGCGGGTGACAGGGCGACCATCAGGGCCGCCTTCCAGCCTTGTCCGGTCTGGGCGGCCCGGCCGGCGATGATGTCCTCGCGGTGCGCGGTGGCCGCGGTCGCGAGCACCCCGGCGACGAGGCAGACCGCGAGCAGCAGGACCGACACGTCGTAGAAGTCCTTGCCGCGGGCGTAGGCGTCGGTGACCGAGTGCACCGCCCACGCCGCCGCCTGCATCATCCAGCCCATGAGGACGGGGTACTCGACCGGGTGCCCGTAGTAGGGCACCTTGCCGTCTGACAGGTGCTCCGTGTAGTAGAGCGGGTAGATGTCGGTGTAGCAGGCGTCGCGGAACTGGCCGGTGAAGCTGTTCCACGCGCCCCCGGAGCTGCATGGCAGCTTCTGCACGTAGCCGAGCAGCGCGGCCAGCACGGACGCGGCGATGCCCGCCCCGACGAACGCCGGATACCGGTTCCGCACTGCCGCGCCCCCGCTCGTGGTGCCTGTCTGTCTGTCTGCCTCCGGGCTTATTCTGCCCTGCCCGCGCGCTTCTTGCGCCGCCGCCGGGAGACCGTCGTCCACAGCAGCGAGCCGGGCAGGATCATCAGCCCGCCGCCGACGGCGAGGCCGGCCTTGGCCGCCGTCGTGGCACTCGTGCTGTTGCCACTGAAGGTGGCGCCATTGCAGGTGGGATCACCCTGGAACTGGCACGTGGCCGTCGGCGTCGGGTTCTGGAACCCGCCAGGGCCACAGGTGGGATCACCCTGGAACTGGCACGTGGCCGTCGGCGTCGGGTTCTGACCGTTCCCGTTGTTGCCTTTGCCGATTCCGTTGCCGCAGACGTAGTTGCCCTTCGAGTCGAATGTGCAGGTCTTCGACTTCGGCGTCGGGCAGCCCTTGGTGATGATGGAGACCTTCTGGCCATTGAACGTCTCGGTGCAGGCGGGCTTCTTCGCTGCCTTCGGCACCTTGCCGAGCATGTTCCAGGCCGTCCCGGCGCCGGTGGGGTTCGTCGGGAACGTCTGCGCCGCCGGGGAGAACTCAGCCTGGGCGAAGGAGTTCCAGATCTTCGCCGGCCAGTAACCACCGAAACCGCCGCCGCCCAGCTCTTCCAGGTTCTGGGTAGCTTTCGGGTTCTTCGTGAACATGCCGACCACCAGGGAATACTGCGTAGTTGCGCCGATGAAGAAGCCCGACTTGGAGTCGGTGGTCGTTCCGGTCTTGCCGATGACCGTGCCGAGGTTCTGCTGGCCGAAGGTGACCGTCTGGGCCGCCGTACCGTCGATGGTCGTTTTCTCCATCGCATACTGCACGTCTTGCGCCTGCTGGGGGTTCAGCACCATGCGCTGGACGACCTTCGGCGTCTGCTTAGCCGCGTCCGTGCCGTTCGCCTGCCAGTACTTAACGAGATGCGCCTGGTGGTAACTGCCATTGTTGGCGATTGTCGAGAGCATCGTGGTCTGCTCTTGGACCGTGAGCGAGGCGGTACCAAGGGCCAAGCCGACCTGGCCCTCTTTGATCTTCAGCCCGGAACCCGCGGGATAGTCCCCGGTATTCACCCCGAACTGCTGCGCCATGTTCACGATATTCGCCGTGCCGGCCTTGTGCGCGAGGTCGGTAAAGCCGGTGTTCGAGGACTGCGCGAGCGCGTCCTGCACGTTGTCCGAATAGTAGGTGGCCCCCTTGTTGCCGCCGGAGGGTTGCTCGCCCACCTTCTTCCCGATCAACTCGCCGGCGTCGTTTTCCACCTTGAACGCGCTGTTGTTGGCACACCCAGTGCTCGGCGAGCCTGGCATGTCATATGTGCCCTGCGTGATCGGCACGGAGTAGTCGGGGGAGTTGTCCGGGGCGACGCAGAGATACGGGCTCGTGTTCAGCACGCTGGACTGGACGTTCATCCCCTGCGACACCGCGGTGGAAAGCACGTAGGGCTTGAACGACGACCCGACCTGCTCCCGTGACTGCCATGCCGTGTTGTTCATGCAGGTGCCGTCGCACTGGGCGGGCGTCAGGTTCTGCCCCTTGCCCGGGTACTCGGCGATGATCTCGCCGGTCTTCGGGTTCTGCAGCTCGGCGCCGACCAGCGCCCACGGCGGGAGCGACGTCACGGTGGCCCCCGAGGTGTTCCTGATCGACTGCGAATTCAGGTTCTCGCTGACCGCCTTGTACAGCGCGGCTTCCTTGGACCGGCTGATCGTCGTCACGACCTTGTAGCCGCCGGTCTCCAGCTGCTGGTCGGTGATGCCGTCGCTTTGTACCAGCTCGTTCTGGACTTGGGTCATCAGGTACCGAGCCCACGGTTCGCTGGTGTGGGCGGTGACCGACGTGCCCCTCGAACTGCTCGTGCCGGCGTCGGTCAGCATCTTGGGGAACTTCATCGTGCTCATCTGGGCCTGCGTGATGTACCCGTCGGCCACCATCTGCTGCAGCACGTACGTCCAGCGGGCCTTGAGCGCGGCCCGGTTGGACAGGAGCGGGTACGTCGACGGCTGCTGGATGATGCCCGCGATGACCGCGTCCTGGGCGACGGTCAGCTTCGACGCCGGCACGCCGAAGTACGTCTGCGCGGCGGCCGCCACCCCGTTGGAGTTCTTGCCGAGGTAGATCAGGTTCAGGTAGTGCGTCAGGATCCACTGCTTGGACTTGGTCGCGGCGAGCTTCTGGGCGATGAAAATCTCCTTGATCTTCCTGCTCGCCGTCTGCTGGGTGCCCACGCCGTCGTAGTAGCCGCGGACGAACTCCTGGGTGATCGTGGAGCCGCCGTTGAGGTCGCCGCCACCGCTCGTCACGTCGTGGATCGCGGCGCGCAGAATGCCGGTCGGCGAGATGCCGCCCTCGGTCCAGAAGTTCTTGTCCTCGGCGGCGACGACCGCGTTCTGCAGCTGCTTCGGAATCTGCTGGTAGGTCAGGTCCTGCCGGTTGGTCGTGCCGATCGTGCCCATGACCGTCTTGCCGTCGGCGTAGTAGACGGTCGTGTTCTGGTAAGTGGCCGACGCGAGCGCGGTGGGAATCGTCGCGCTGCTCGACAGGTACTCGTAGCCGCTGAACAGCGCAAGGAAGAAGAGAACGAACACGCCGCCGGTGACGGCGAGCGCCTTCTTCCAGGTCCAGTGCCGCCACCAATTGCCCTTGCGCTTGCCGTTCCTGCCCATCGGTCCCCGCGGGCCGCCCGGGCCCATGGGACCGCCCGGCCGGACCGGGCCGCCGGGTCCGGCCGGGCCGCCGGCACCCCAGCCGGGTCCGCCCGGGCCCGGGCCAGCGGGACCACCAGGGCCGCCCGGGCCCCAGCCGCCGGGCCCACCGGGCGCGCCGGCTCCGGGGCCCATGGGGGCGTACCCGCCGGTCCCGGCGGAGCCGCCGCCGTAGACAGCCGTCGGGGCACCGCCAGGCCGGTAAGCGCCGGCGCCGGCCGCGCTGACCGAGGTCGCGCCAACCGAAGTCGCGGCGGCGGCGCCCGCGCCTACCCCGGGCGCCTCTCCGGGCCGCGCGTTCGCGCCGGGCCGGTTCTCCCAGCCCTTGCCGTCAGAAAAGTAGCTGTAACCAGGGTCTTCGTGAGAAGCGCTGGGCGGAGGAACGGCCCGTTGGACGCCGGTCTCGTAGTTCGAGTCGATGGCGGAGTCACGCCAGATGCCGTCGTTTCCCCACCCCTCGGGCGCCGGGTACTTAGCGGGGTTCCCGCCCGCGCCCTGTCCGTTGGCGCCTAGCGCCTGGGCCCCCTGCTCGTCAGCTCCCCGTCCACTAACAGGCTGGAAATGCGGCCCGTCAAAGTCGTTGCTACTCACACGTCCTCGCAGTGGCTGTGAGCGAGCCCTTATGCCCCGACCCTGGTGGGGATATCGTCGGCGCGGTCCGGGAACGCCCGTGGCTGAAAAGGCGGAGCCAGGTCCCGCCGGTCCCACACGTTACCTGCTGACGTGCGCCGCCCAGGCTCTCCTGAGCACTTCATTCCTGACGTAACCACCCCGCTACAACTCTGGGGCGAAGCCAAGAAGGAAGCACTCAGTTCGGACGCGCCCGGCGGCGGCGCCCGGCGGGCGGCTCACCAGTACCAAGCACGTACGAAGTGGCGAGATGGTTCCAGCCACAACTCTGGCAGACCTCAACCACGTACACCCGGAATTCGCCGTATTCGGCAGCCATCTCCATCAATTCAGGGGTTTTCTTAACCCTTCCCGCGTACTGTCCGAGTTCATCTCCGTACACATAGGTGACATGTGTGACATTGGTCTTACGGCAGATCGGACACCGCTCCTCGGTCGGCTCGCCGTGGTACTTGGCGGCGCGGAGCAGGTACGGGTGAGCGTCGCAGGCATCCGCCACCGTGGTGTGACCTGAGCGTACGGACGCGAGCGCGGCGCGCCGGGCAAGCGCGTAATCCACAACGGAGCGTCGAACGGCTGTGCCTGCCATGTCCCTCAGGGTACGTCGGGAACCTCGTCCCATCGATACCACTTCGCGACCTGACCGCCCCGCGAAGCTGAACAGCGGGTTGCCCGCAAGAGAACAGTGGCCTATGCTGAGACCCGTTGGACCGATATATCGAACCGAGATATCGGCAAGAGATATCGTCTAGATACACACAAACCCTACCCACCGGGGGGATGCCGTGGGCCGGAACCGGACTGCCGTCCTTGAGTTCGCCGTCCTTGGGCTGCTGCACCGCACGCCCATGCACGGGTACGAGCTCAGCAAGCAGCTCAACATGCTGCTCGGCACGTTCCGCGCGCTCTCCTACGGCACCCTGTACCCCTGCCTGACCAAGCTGTACGGCGAGGGCCTGATCGCCAAGGAAGGCGACGAGACCGCGCCGGACAGCCGACCGGTCAGAGCGCCCGGCCGGTCGAAGATCGTGTACCGGCTGACGGCCGAGGGCAAGGAGCGGTTCCAGGACCTGCTCACCAACCCTGGCTCCGGCGCCTGGGAGGACGACGAGTTCGGCGTCCACTTCGCGTTCTTCGGCCAGACCAGGGCCGACATCAGGCTGCGGATCCTGGAGGGCAGGCGGAGCCGGCTCGAAGACCGGGTGGAAGGGCTGCGCGCGGCACTCGCGCGCACCCGCGAGCGGGTGGACAGCTACACGCTCGAACTGCAGCGGCACGGGCTCGAAGCCGTGGAGCGCGATGTTCGCTGGCTGAATGAGCTGATCGCCGAGGAGCGGCGGTCAGAGGCAAGCGGTGCCGCGGGCGGACCCTACCCGTCGGCGGACCCGACTGAGATAAATCCCGCAAGAGATCGCGAAAGCGAGAAGGAGTCATCCTGATGGGTGCCAAAAAAGTGCGCGTGGCCATCGTGGGGGTGGGCAACTGCGCGAGCTCGCTCGTCCAGGGCCTTGAGTACTACAAGGACGTCGCCGACGACGTGCCCGTCCCTGGCCTCATGCACGTGCGGTTTGGCGACTACCACGTGTCGGACGTCGAGGTGGTCGCCGCCTTCGACGTGGACGTCAAGAAGGTTGGCCTCGACCTCAGCGAAGCGATCTTCGCCAGTGAGAACAACACGATCAAGTTCGCCGACGTGCCGCCGACCGGCGTGATCGTCCAGCGCGGGCACACCTTCGACGGCCTCGGCGAGTACTACCGCGACATCATCACCGAGTCCGATGACCCCGCCGTGGACGTCGTGGCCGCGCTCAAGGAAGCCAACGTCGACGTGCTCGTCTCCTACCTGCCGGTGGGCTCGGAGCAGGCGGACCGCTTCTACGCCCAGTGCGCCATCGACGCCAAGGTCGGCTTCGTCAACGCGCTGCCGGTGTTCATCGCCTCCGACCCGGTGTGGGCGAAGAAGTTCGCCGACGCGGGCGTGCCGATCGTCGGCGACGACATCAAGTCCCAGGTCGGCGCGACGATCACGCACCGCGTGATGGCCAAGCTGTTCGAGGACCGCGGCGTCGAGCTGCTGCACACGTACCAGCTGAACGTCGGCGGCAACATGGACTTCATGAACATGCTGGAGCGCAAGCGCCTCCAGTCCAAGAAGATCTCCAAGACGCAGTCGGTGACCTCCCAGATCCCGCACGAGATGGCGAAGGGCGACGTCCACATCGGCCCGTCCGACCACGTGCCGTGGCTCGACGACCGCAAGCTCGCGTTCGTGCGCCTGGAGGGCAGGTCCTTCGGCGACGTGCCGCTGAACCTGGAGTACAAGCTCGAGGTCTGGGACTCGCCGAACTCGGCCGGCGTGATCATCGACGCGCTGCGCGCCTGCAAGATCGCCAAGGACCGCGGCATCGGCGGCCCGGTCACCTCGGCCAGCTCCTACTTCATGAAGTCCCCGCCGGAGCAGTTCGACGACAGCACCTGCCGTGACCTGGTGGAGAAGTTCATCGCGGGCGACGTCGACCGCTAGGTTTCGACCTCAAGTCAAAACCTCAAGTCAAAACCCATGGGGCATGGGCTTGGGGGACCGGGAGATTCCCCTCGAGCTCCTTCGGAAGCTCGCGGGCTAATCCCCCGGCTCCCCCGCGCCTGCCCTCAGGTTCGTGACCGAAGTCAAGATCAAAGTCAAGGTCAACGGCGAGGGCTAGAACCGGGGCGGGCAGAACGGTTCCGTGCTTCGCCTGGACGGGCACGGATCTTCACTTGGGCGTAGCTTTGGGACTGCTGAACGTCGCATTAAGCTGAACCGGTGTCCGCAGGCGATGATGCTGTAACGGGGGGCAGGCGGTCTTCCTTCTGGGCTGACCTGAAGGATGTCCTTGCCGAGCGTGACTTCCGCAAGCTCTTCGCCGCCCGCCTGGTCTCCCAGGCGGGCGACGGCGTATTCAACGCCGGTTTCGCGGCTTATGCGTTCTTCAGCGCGCAGTCATTTCCCGACCCGGCGGCCGCGGTCTACGCGTTCACGGTCCTGTACGTCCCCTACTCGCTGATCGGGCCGTTCGCCGGGGTGTTCATCGACCGCTGGTCGCGACGGCAGATCATCGTCTACGGCGCGCTGATCAGGTCCGCGATGGTCGCCGCCGCCGGTTTCGTGGTGCTCGGCGGCCAGACCGGCGTGCCGCTCTACATCAGTGCCCTCGCGGTCCTCGGCGTGAACCGGTTCTTCCTCAGCGCGGTCTCGGCGGGCACCCCGCACGTCGTGCGGCACGACAAGCTGGTCATGGCCAACGCTGTCGCGCCCACCTCGGGCACGATCGTCGGCTTCGTCGGCGGCGTGGTCGGCCTCGGCGTCCACCTGATCACCGGCGGGGGCCTGGCGGGAAGCGCCGCGACGCTGTGGTTCGCCGGCGCCTGCTACGTGGTGGCGGGCCTGCTCGGCACGCGGCTGGCGAAGGACCTGCTCGGCCCGTTTGAGAAGGCGGACGCCGGCCAGGCGGGCACCCAGGCCAGGGCCAGCGTCGCCAGCGAGCTCAGGGATGTCTTCGGCGGCCTCGTCGACGGGCTTAGGCACCTCAACCAGAAAAGAAAGGCCGCCTACGCCCTCGGCGCCATCGGCGTGCACCGCGCCCTGTACGGGGTGCTGCTCGTCCAGGCGCTGCTGCTTTACCGCAACTACTTCTACTCAGGCGGCAACGCGAACAAGGCGCTCGGCAGCGTGACCCTGCTGGTGATCACGTCGGCGGTCGGGTTCGGCCTCGCCGCGGTGCTGACCCCGCAGGGCGTCAAGCGGCTGACCAAGGACCAGTGGATTGCCGTCTGGCTGCTCATCGGCGGCGCGGTAACGATCGTCCTCGGGCCCACCTTCGACAAGTACACCTACCTAGTCGTCGGCTTCGCCATGGGCCTGTCGGCGCAGTGCGTGAAGATCTGCGTGGACACGACCGTCCAGCAGACCGTCGACGACGCCTACATGGGCCGGGTCTTCTCGCTGTACGACATGCTCTACAACGTCGCCTACGTCATCGGCCCAGCGATCGCGATCCCGTTCCTGCCGGCGACGGGCAAGTCCTATCCGGTGATCTTGGCCATCGGCGCGTGCTACGTGGGCGCGGGCGTGCTGTACGCCGCGCTCACCCTCGGGAGGGGGAAGGAGGAACCGCAAGCCCCTCCCGCGCGGCCCACGCAAGCAGCTCAGCGGTAGCCCGCTTCTCGCCGACCATGCCCTCGGAGAGGCGCAGCTCAAGCAGGAAGTTGTACGCCTTCCCGACCAGCGGCCCCGGCTTCAGGCCGAGGATCCGCATGATCTCATTGCCGTCGAGCTCCGGCCGGATCGCGTCGAGCTCCTCCTGCTCGCGCAGCACCTCGATCCGCGCCTCGAGCGCGTCGTAGGTCGCCGCCAGGCGGGCGGCCTTCCGTGCGTTCCGCGTGGTGCTGTCGGCCCTGGTCAGCGCGTGCAGCCGGGTCAGCAGGCCGCCCGCGTCGCGCACGTACCTGCGCACCGCCGAGTCGGTCCACTCCCCGTCGCCGTAGCCGTGGAACCGCAGGTGCAGCCCCACGAGCTTGGACACGTCGTCGACGACCTCCTTGGGGAACCGGAGCTCGGTCAGCCGCCTGCGCGCCAGCTTCGCCCCGACGACCTCGTGGTGGTGGAAGGCCACCTTGCCGCCCGGGAGCAGCGACCGCGTGTCCGGCTTGCCGATGTCGTGCAGGATCGCCGCGAGCCGCAGCACCAGGTCCGGGCCGAGGCCGTAGCGCGGCTCAAGGTCGATCGCCTGGCGGAGCACGATGAGCGAGTGGGTGTAGACGTCCTTGTGCCGGTGGTGCTCGTCGACTTCCATCCGCAGCGCGGGCAGCTCAGGCAGCACGATGTCGGCCACCCCGGTACGCACAAGCAGGTCGAGCCCGGTCTCGGGCGACGCGGTCAGCATCAGCTTGGAGAGCTCGTCGGTGATCCGCTCCGCGGACACGATCGTCAGCCGTGACGCCATGGCGCGCATCGCCGACTGCACCTCGGGGGCGACAGTGAAGCCGAGCCTGGCGGCGAACCGCGCCGCCCGCAGGATGCGCAGCGGGTCGTCGGAGAAGGAGTCCTCCGGCCGTCCCGGTGTCCTTATTACCTTCTCCCGCAGCGCCTCAAGCCCGCCGAACGGGTCGGCGAGCTCAAAGGACGGCAGCCGCGCCGCCATCGCGTTGATCGTGAAGTCGCGCCGCTCCAGGTCCGCGACGAGCGACGTACCGTACTCCACCTCCGGCTTGCGCGAGGAACGGTCGTACGCCTCGCTCCGGTAGGTGGTGATCTCGAAGATGTCGTCGCGCTTGCGCAGGCCGACCGTGCCGAACGCGATCCCGACCGTCCACGTCCTGTCCGCCCACGCGCGGGTGATCTCAAGGACCCGCTCGGGCACCGCGTCGGTGGTCAGGTCGAGGTCCTTCGGGCGTCCGCCGAGGAACACGTCCCGCACGGGACCGCCGACGAGCGCGAGTTCGTGCCCCGCCCTGCTGAAGAGGTCGCCGAGTTCGGCCACCGCGGGCGGAGTGTTGGCCCGCAGCAGAGCTGCGGCAGCCTTACGCTGGTCGGCGCTCAAGGTAGCCTTCAGTGCGAGGGAGGTGGATTCTGGCACGGGCATTCAGGGTATCTACCCCAACCCCTTGTAGCGAACGGCCATAACATGCAAACCGTGCGCTCCGCCTTCCGCGCCTTGGGCGCGTTGATCGCTGTCTTCCTCGCCGCATCCGTACCGCTGCTCTCCGGGGCGTCGGCCGCGCGCGCATCCGCCGGGGAAGTTCAACAGCAGTCGCCGCGATCGGGTGCGGCCGACGCGCACACGCTCGCTATCTCCATCACCGGGATGACGCCAACGACCGCGGGCCCGGACTCCACGGTCACCGTGCACGGGACCCTCGCCAACCGCACCGGAGCGCCGGTGAGCGGGATCAGCGTGCAGGCCTCCACGAGCACCGAGTGGTTCCTGTTCACAGCGCAGATGACAGAGTTCACCGACGGACTCTCGACAGGCACCTCCGCGCTCCCGCTCCAGCCGGCCGGGCAGTCGTACCTGGTGACCGGCGCGGTACCTAACGGCGCCACAGTGCAATGGACGGTGTCGTTCCAGGCCGCTGACTTCTATGTCTTCCACGACCAGTTCGGTGTCTTCCCCATCCAGGTGCAGGCCACGGCCGCGGGCACCGCGTACACGGCGGCGGCCCGCACGTTCTTGCCGTTCTGGCCGGGCGGCACCGCCGCCGCCCAGCCCAAGGGGCTGCAGGTGGCGTGGGTGTGGCCGCTCATCGACACGCCGCAGCAGGGCGCGTGCTCGAAGACGCTAGCGACGTCCAAGCTGGCCAGTTCCGTCGCCGCCGGCGGGCGGCTGTCCACCCTGCTCGACGCGGGCGCGGCCTGGTCCGCCGGCGACGACCTGACCTGGGCTATCGACCCCGCGCTGCTGTCTGACGTGTCGGTGATGAC
>Ga0207707_10002759_pt1 | contig 15660 bp, 12 predicted proteins | sample KBSC83BmetaG_FD_184336 | JGI IMG/M metagenome (GOLD analysis project Ga0207707, IMG submission 184336) | Corn rhizosphere microbial communities from Kellogg Biological Station, Michigan, USA - KBS C8-3B metaG (SPAdes) (version 2) | ecosystem: Host-associated > Plants > Roots > Rhizosphere ...
GCGCTGGGTACGGGCGGTTTTGGGAAACCCTGAAACGTGGAGGAATCCCAACTATCCTCTGGTCGTCAACAACAGCTGGGGCGGCGGCATGGCGGTCAACGAAGAGATCGCGCTGCGCATGATTCGCGACTCCGCCGAACTGGGAGTGGACATGTTTCACGTCGATGCCGGCTGGTTTCGCGACGTGGGCGACTGGTATCCGAATCCGCAGAAATTCCCTCATGGCCTGGCTGCCATCGCCGACGACGCGCACAAACATGGGTTGAAATTCGGTCTCTGGGTGGACTGGACACAAGCCGGATTATCCACCCGGCCAGGGGCGCTGAACGCGCGTGATCCCAAAGTGCGAGACTGGATGGTGACCGACCTGCCCGCCGACTGGAAGCCCGAGCCCTTCAAGGGGCAGACCATTGATCTTGGAGTCCCGGAGGCGAAGCTATGGGCGCAGCACGAAGTCGAGCGCATCGTCACGGACTACCATCTCGACATGCTGGAGCACGACGGCTACCTGGTGGCGCACGGATGCGATCGCAGCGATCATCCCCATGCCGCTCCCGATCCGCTGAACAAATGCATCTACAAGTCGTGGGGCGCGTACTGGGTCGATAGTTCGAATTCCACCGACGTCAGCTACCATGCGGTCCGCGCCTACTACGACATCTATTCCAGGCTGCGCCGGGAGCATCCCGGGCTCCTGTTTGAAATCTGCAACGACGGCGGAAGAATGGTCGATTTCGGCAGCGCCGCTCACGGCGACTACTTCTCGATCACCGATACCTACGATCCGCTTTCGAACCGCCGGGCGTTTTACGACACCAGCCATGTGTTGCCGGCTGCCATGCTGGAGAGCTACGTCGAAAAATGGCCAACGCCGCGCATCGAAAACTTCCGCTATATGTTGCGCAGCGGCATGATGGGATGGCTGACCATCATGACCGACACCAACGGGTGGTCTCCCGAACAACACGCCGAAGCCAGAAAAGAAATCGATCTCTACAAGAAAGAACTCCGCTCCCTGATTCGCGATGCCCGCATGTATCATGTTTCACCCCGGCCGGACGGTGTCCACTGGGACGGAATTCAGTATTGGGACCCGGATCGCCGGCGGGGAGTAGTCTATGCGTTTCGAGGTACGATCGAAGGCGAGAAGACACATTCGTATGCTTTGGAGGGACTTGAGCCATCAGGCCGCTATGTGCTCAAGTTTTACGATCACAGCGCTCCTGACCGAACCGTTACGGGGCAGGACCTGATGACGCGGGGCCTGAAGGTGGCGCTGCCCTTGCCGAACAGTTCCGAATTGATCTTCATCGAGGGCGCGGGACACTAGGAGAGGCGCGAGGGGTTTGCCGGAGGAGGAATTCCGGCGGTAGTTCGAAGATGAGCGAAGCGAAATCCACGAACCGGCTTGCCCGCCGCATCGCCCTCATCAGCGGGGGCGCTCAGGGCATAGGACGCGCGATTGCGGCCCTGTTTCAGCGCGAGGGTGCCTGCGTCTTCATTCTCGACTGTGACGAGCGGAGCGGGAACCAGACCGCAGCCGAACTTAGTGCCCAAAATCCGGCTCTGCCGGTGAAGTACCTTCGCTCCGACCTGAGAGACCCTGGTGAAATCCACAGCGCAGTCGGGGCCTTGCGCAAATTCCATGGTCGCGTAGACGTTCTGGTCAATAACGCTGGAGTCGAACTGGAGAAGTCCCTGCAAAACCTCACTGTGGCGGATTGGGACCTGGTGCTGGATGTGAACCTGCGCGGCGCTTTCCTGTTGACCCAGGCGGTGATTCCTCTGTTTACCGAATCCGGGGGCTCGATTGTGAACATCAGTTCTATCCATGCCAGCCATGCTTTCCCCGACTCCATTCCCTACGCTTGCTCCAAGGCCGGCGTGGTGGCATTGACCCGGAACCTGGCTTTGGAGTTGGCGAGCCGTCATATTCGTGTGAACTGCATCTGCCCGGGATATATTGACACTCGCCTTTGGGAAGAATATCTCCGCAACTCTCCGGATCCGAAGGCACTGGCCGAGCAGACAACCGCCCTCCATCCCCTTGGGCGTCGGGGCATACCCGCCGATATCAGTGAAGCCGCATTGTTCCTGGCCTCGGACAGCTCCGCCTTCATCACCGGTACGGACCTCATTGTGGACGGAGGGCTTACCTTGCGGGCCCACTCCTAAGGCAGTCATCCTCTGAGCGAATCATTTAAGCGATAGATCACTTTGTTTTAATGATGTTTTCGGCTCATGCCTGTAATACAATTTCTCCTCGTCTGGGGGCCCTCGACGTGAGAAGGCAACATACCATCCTTAGTGAGGCTCTGCGCCGGGAATTCCGCAAGGATTTGGAACTCTTCAAGCACTTCCTTCTTCTGCTGAACAACGCCAGCCCGATCCGTAACGTTGAGTTGATGTGGCATGAGGAACGGGAAGAACTGGATCCTCTCAAGGAAAAATTCAAGAGCCGGGTTGGAACCGGGGATGCCCTCGTGCAGCTGCAGCCCGCCGAGGCTCCAGAGGCAAACCGCAACACTCCCAGCACTCTGTTCTGCGACCTCGTCCACGGTTTTGGCGCCCACGAAGAGGAGACCTGCGCTCGCTCCGACGTTCCGGCAAAGCAACGGTGCTGCGCTACCGGCTGCACGCAGGTCTATGCCTGTCACGTAGGTCTCACGGACATCGCGGTGCCGGTGATTTGTGACGGCCAGTTTCTGGGTACCCTCTTCTCCGGACAGGTCCTGACTTCGCCACCCACGCGGGAAGGATTCCGCATGGTTTACCGGACTCTGGCGGGCCAGCCTCATATCAATTTCAAGAATCTGGAAGCTGCTTACTACCAGGTGCCGGTCGTCAACCAAACGCAGGTCGCCGAGATGGTTCAAATTCTGGAGCTCTTCGCGAGATACATCTCGAATTCCTGGAAGCGCCTGCAACTTATCAGCGAAATTCAGAGAAACCATGAACGGGAACTGAGCCTGAATCGTAAGGAACTGGCCTCGATTCTACTGACGGGCGAAACGGGGGAACTCCCCGAACTGAAGGCACTGGCGGATCTCGCCGGCCTGCAACGGCTACCGGAGCGGGTCATGGTCTTGCAGATTGAACATCTGCGTGCGGATTCCGGTGGTCAAGGCACGGGACTGGCCGTCACCTTGAATTGCTTGTCTCACGTGGTGGAAGATTTCTGCCAGGGTTTGCCGAATTCGCTGGCCATGGTGGTGCGACCAGGCGAAATCTGCATCTTTACCAGTCAGGAGGTGCGCAACCGCAGCCACCAGCGCCTCTCGCTTGAAGGGATGGCAGAAAGCATTCTGGCCAAGGTGCGCTCGCAAACGAGTGCCAGGGTACGCATAGGAATCAGCGAAGAGCACCGCCAACCCGCCGAGTTGTTCAAGGCCTACCAGGAAGCCTGCGCGGCATTGGATACTGGCAGGAGCCAGATTTCATTCTTCAGTGACCCGCAATCCAAAAAAGCTCAGCCTTCCGAAGTCATGGCACGTTTGGTCAAAGCGTTCCGGCAGGGCACGAATGTATCGAGTGTCATGCGGGAATTCCTCGCTCTGGTCATGCCATCAGTCCATTCTCCTGCCGAGTTACAACAATCTCGAGCCCTGCTCACTTGGGCCATCGAACATCTCGCGCTGGAAACCGTCAGCATCGGCGTGGACCCCAGCCAGGTGAAAGCAGCCAAGGAGAAAGCGATTGCCAGCGTGCTGCATGCTCCCAGCCCCTTCGGGGCCTGCGAGGCATTCCGGAACTTCGCCGAAGTGGTCTCCCAGCAAATGGCTTCAGCGTTCAGCCGGCGCGAGCACAAGATTGTGCTGGCCGTGTCACAATTGGTCGAGGAGCGCGGCGCGGCCCAGATCACGATTCAACAGCTGGCGGACGCAGTTCATCTTTCCTGCGGTCACCTGAGCCGGGTCTTCCGGCGGACGACTGGGATGACGCTGGAACAGTTCTTGATCCGGCAGCGCGTGGAACTTGCCAAGCGCGCCCTTCTGGATCCCCGGTTCAATGTCGCCGAGGTGGCGGACCATTGCGGTTTCTGTAATCCCGCATACTTCGCCTCAGTTTTCAAGAAGCATGTAAAATGCACGCCCCGCGAATTCGCCAGTCAGCCGCATCGCTGGGATCCCCCGTCGGCTGCTCCGCTCTGGCCCTGGTTGACCAGTGGTGCTCCTTCTTCCTGAGGAGCGTTGGCTACTCACTCGGTCGGTTGACTGTTCCGGATCCTATCCAATTGCGGAATCAGCCGATGTGCTTCAATCCTCCAGGAAACTGGGTGATTTGACCGGCGCTGAGGAGGCGTTGCGGGAATCAGTCAGATTCAAGCAAGAGTTCAGTCCAGCTCAGGACGTGCTAGACGATGTTCTCCAGGCAGAACGATTTCCGGCAGGTTTTTGTGGCCGAGAGTTGTTTGACTTAGCGAAAGGATCGTCAGAGCGGTTCACCGGAACGGTACGAGTCGATGCCCTGTTTCAGGCGCCTGATCCGTATGAAGCAGATCGCCCTTCAGGAAAGGAAAGACTGCAAGGTGGTCGACTGGATGGAGCATGTCAGCGACGAACAATACCGCTCAGAGAAATGACGGCCCTGAGAGACTGCTCGCTCATCTCCTCTCCGAAGCAGCGTGACTATCTTCCCCTGCGCCTCGCGCTTAGCGGGCGTGACTGTCTGGGCGCAGGTATCCAAGGTGATCCTGGCCTAGGCATGGCGTAGCAGCTCTTGCAACACTTTCACGTCTTCTCCATTGGCATGGAGGAGCGTCGTGTACGTATGACGAAACGTATGCCACGCGATTCGCTTCCTGATCATCTCTCTCCTACGTTTCGTCGTCGGGAGGACCGGCCGCGCCAGCGAGGTCCTGAGGCTTTATCTTCTCGACATTGAACTTCGCCACGCGCTCGCGCATTGTTTTCAGAACATCTTCGAGAGGTGGAGGTTCGCCCTTGATCCATCGCAGCGGGTTGATGCGCGCTACAACAAACGATCGCAAATACGGACTCACCAGTCCGCGCTCTTTCAATTTCTTGACTACCGCGGCGACCTTTTCCTCGAGTTCGAGCACCATAGTGGCCCGCTTCTCGTGCTGCTTAAGCGCAGAGCGCAATGACTCGTCGCTAAAGTCCTCAAGGCGGCGAAGAACGGGATGATAAGCGCCACCGCCAAAACGGGTGACGCGTTCGTAGCAGACTCCCAAAGTGACGAGTGCAGCCTGGTCGAGATAGAAGGCAAATCCCGATTCAGGCCGCGAGCCATTCTCGTCGACCAAGCCGCGATAGATCCGTATGACTTCCAGTGAGCGCTCTTTGAGGTTATGTGCTTTCTCCGTGTTTAGAGCCAGGATCTGCCATGCAATCTCGCGTTCCGGGATGACTAGTGCCGTAATGGATTTAGCGCCAAGGCGACGCATGGCCTCGAGGCGATGCCGACCGTTGGGGGTCCAGAAGCCACCACCGGGCGCCAGGACTGCGATAAGCGGATCGAGAAAATATCCTGTCTTATTAATGACGTCCGCTAGACGTTTGTGGTGAGTGTCGGAAAGATCCCGCTGAAACGGCGTGGGCTCGATTTTCCCTGTGGGAAGAATGGCAAGTAGAGTGGTATGACCGCCGAGAGGTTCCTTGTACTGGCCCACCACACAGCCCCCAGCCTTCTCGACTGCTTCTGCGGCGTCCGCAGCAGATCCTTCCGACCGCTCTAACCTGCACTGTGCCGGATCCAGGCCCTTGGTACCAGGCTTGGCTTTGCGAGGACGTCGTCGGACCGGTGCGCGCTTTGCCATCTAGAGACTCTACCTTATTGTTGAAGCGGATTTCTGGACGTCAGGGTCGCTCTTCGATAAATCGGGCACTGTTCTTGGCAAAACACCCTGTGCTTAGCCGCCTCAGTTTCAGGAAGTTGGAAGAGGAGTCCGGGCCCAGCCTAAGAGCGAGCATATCAAATGTGGCGAACCCGACAGAGGTTTACCCCTCAGTCACGACTGACACCCGTGCTACTACAACAGTGAAGCCATTGCAAGGTTGAGTGTAACTGTGGCGACAGAAAATGTATCTATTGAACAGGTCTTCAGCCAAATACATTCTGCGGTCCGCGATTTCGAATGTCGCCGTCTGCGTTCGACTCAATCAGTGCTCTGTGATGCGGCTGAACATTTCTTGACCACTACTTAGAGTGATCTTTTGGTGCCCATGGAAAGCTGTGGTTCCTAAACCACCGGTACCGCCAATTACAGAACCGATACCGGCGCCTTTGCCACCACCGAAGATCCCACCGAGCAGAGCGCCGGCTCCCGCTCCGAGACCGTGTGTTCAATGCTCCTCCGGCCTCGGCCACCGGATTGGATACGTCCTTCCACATCCACCTTCCCACCCGATGGCACACGATAAGGTTCCACAATTTCGGCATGAACGGGTGCACGATGTCCGTCAGGCAGTACAAGGCGGTCGAAACGGAGCATCATGCTCGTGTGGCCGTTGATCTTCCCCCACATGTCGACTGCTGCCACATCGCCATAGACTCTGGCTCCCTGATACTCTCCTGGGTCAACAACAGGCGCTGAAGGGATCACCGACTTCGGAGTCGGTGCTGGTCAGCGTGTCATCGAGGCGAACACGAAGTGCCAGATCCAACGGCATCCGGAAGTCGGTTTCTTCAACCAACCATGGAACAGTACACACTGACATTAGAAGCAGTCCACCCAGGCGAATGTGTGTGGTCGCATTTACAAACTCCGTATCGACTGATTGGCCCCGTATCCCTCTTCTCAGTTATTGTGGCCTTGGAGAAAAACACTATTTGGCATGACGATTTTCCTCACATTCCAGTGGCACCTTAATTTGTGTTGCTAGTTCCTGCCAAAGCATTCGCGGTGCCAAAGCACAAAACGCCTTTTGCATTCGCGCTGATGATTGACATCCCCCGTTTCTAGACCCACTCAAAAGGCTGCCTACACTTTGGGCACGTCAGGAATTGTCAAAATAACGACGGCAGTCCAATCACCGACAGGTTCGCCTAGCGGTGGCTGACCCAATACCATCAAACCGCGACTAGCCAGTCACTTCGGAATTCCAGAGTTTGGCAGCGAGAATGCTTTTTATGTTGACGTTCAACACGGCTGGGTTTGAGTGCCGACGTCCGGGGTGTAGTAGTCACTGACTTCCTCGACGATTCATGGCTCTAGTATGCCCGCCACGTTTGCGAATTGTGATGAGCCTGGTCCGCTGACCCTATGAGGAGAGTTATGAAATCGCAAATTAAGCTGGGTACGGTGTTCGGAGTTGAACTGGGACTGCACTACAGCTGGCTTGTAATCGCAGTCCTAATTATGTTCTCTCTAGTTGCACAATTCCACGCCGTGAATAGCGCTTGGAGTCAGGCGCTAGTGTGGTCTACGGCAGCTGTTACAAGCGTGCTCTTCTTTGCCTCCTTGTTTGCGCACGAGTTATCTCACGCCGTGGTGGCCAAAGCAAGCGGCATTCCAGTGCACAAAATTACCTTGTTTCTTCTCGGAGGGGTGGCGCAAATCGAGAAAGAAGCGTCCCATGCCAGCACCGAATTCTGGTTGGCCCTCGTTGGACCCGTCACCAGCGGAGTCCTGGGGCTGATCCTGCTGGCATTAGCGTGGCTATGGGGTTGGGTTCCTTGGGGTTCAGCGGCTACGCCCGGAACTGCTCTATTGGTTTGGCTCGGGTACATCAACCTTGGCCTGGCTGCTTTCAACATGATTCCGGGGTTTCCTCTCGACGGCGGCAGGGTGCTGCATGCCATCCTCTGGTGGGTGATGGACGACGCTGAGCGCTCGACTCGGGCAGCGGCAATCGTCGGGCAGATTATCGCCGTTTTGTTTACTGGCCTTGGTATTCTCCGGTTCTTCCAAGGGGCAGGCCTCGGAGGCCTCTGGATCGCCTTTATCGGTTGGTTTTTGTTACAAGCAGCTGGTGCTTCGTACATGCAAGCTCAGGCGCGTACACTCTTGCAGGGCGTGCAGGTAAGAGACGCTATGTCAGCGGACTATGAGTCCGTTGATCCCAACGTGTCCCTGCAGGAGTTTGTACACCAACGATTATTACCCAGCGGACAGAAATGCTTTCTGGTTATGCAGGAATCGCGACTCCTCGGTCTGATCACACTCCGCGAAGTGCGCGCAGTCGACGCGCAGGCATGGCCGGACACCAGCGTAGGTGAGGTGATGCATTCAGGAACCGAGATTCACACTGTGTCTCGCAACATGCCTCTGGCGGAAGCGTTAGAGATTATGGCTCGAGAAGATATCAATCAACTGCCGGTAGTGTCGAACGGAATTGTGGAAGGTGTTGTCACTCGCGCTCACATCCTGCATGTGGTCCGGTCACGCGCAGAGCTGCGCTTGCCGCCAAGTCTGCCTAGGACCGCGTAGAGATCGTCCCGCGTTTCGAACTTCCACGAATGCTATAGCCACTCTCAATGAGCGAAAACACCATTACGGAGAGACGTGTACGGCAGCGTGCCCATCATTGGCATTGGGAGTGCCTTGTGTCATGGTCCTCCTCTCCTCCTCTCCGTGAGACGTGGCAGAAACCGAAGTGACCTAGAGCAACACAGCCTTTCCGCAGAAGAAAAGACCCTTCACGTTTGCATCGAAGTGAAGATCAAACTGCTCGTCGATCTTGCCCAAAGGCGCACGCATCGCAAGGCCTGCATTCGCAAAAATAACGTCGATCTTACGATTTGCTTTTTCACTGTCTCGTACAAGCGGTCGAGGTCAGACAGGTGTGCCACATCACCTTGCACGGCTGTTACCTTTTTTCCAATCTCACCAACCGCACTGTCCAATGGTTTCTTTCGACGACCCGTAATCAACACGTGGTCCATTCCTTCTTCAACGAAGCGCTTCGCGGTAGAGAATCCCTATGCCGCTAGATCCTCCGGTAACCGCCGCAATCTTCCCTGCAAATTTCTTGGACCTGGCCAACTCCTCGTGGACGGACAACGGGCTTATGCCACGCCTGTGCCGACTGTCGGCTCTTCGGCCCTGACCAATGGCACATTTACAAGGTGTTCACTCAAGAACCATGTCTGAAGCTCATTGGTGCGGAGCACTTCACTGACAACTAGGTCATTAGTGCCGTCGTCGCCAAGCTGGGTGGCACGACGGGCCAGAGTCCGAGCCTCGCGAATGATGACCTGGTGAGCATCGAGTAAACGTGACAATTGAACTGGCACTTCCTCACGGCCGCGCGGAGGCCGCTCGATGTGAGTCTCTTCGGCGACATCAGCGGCCATTGCCAAGCTCACACCGCCCAGCAACTGGATGCGTTCCGCAATAGAGTCGACCAGTTCAACGTGTTCGTCGTAGTGCTTGTCGAAAAGCAGATGCAGTTGATAAAAGCTTGCACCAGCAACTTGCCAGTGCGACTTTTTATAGAGGTCGCGAATGGTAATCGTGTCCGCGAGTAGTTGATTCAAACGCTCTGTCATTTCCAGGCGGACAGGTTCTTCGAGCTCAAGCGGAAGGGCATGGTTCACCGTTCCGTACGGCTGGATGGCTGCAGCACGTTGATGAAGGTGTGGTTGCGCGCTGATGTTGCTTGTTCTGTTCGAATGCTTGTCCATTGTGATTCTCCTTAATCGTGGTTTGTTGCGTGCTGCCCTAGATGATCAAGGGGAGCAGATCACTTACATTGTTTCGTTCCTGCCGCTTGGTTTGCCCACGATGCCTTCTGCATGTAGTCTTGTTCGTTTCCTCATGCGGTGTAATCAGAGAGAACCCGCAAGCACCGAGCGGATGGTGGCCGACACAATGTTGTTAGAATATAAAATGCAGATAGTGGCCGCGAACGCAAACTGAACGATAATGCTAGCCAGTTTCAGAAGAGACGAGACACTCGACCACGCTGCTGCTCGACCTTCGCGACAATAGAGCTGATGCTGTCCCGCGCGAGCGCGCTCTAATTCATTTGCTGGCGCCGGACCTACTGCCTTTTCCAATGCCGGATTCTCGCTACTCACAGCATCCTCTCGGGAACCGAAGCCCAGCCCAACTATGCTCGGTCCCGCAATGAGGGCACGAAGCGTCCGTTCATCTCTGTATGCAAGGATCAGTCGTTGGGGCGGATCTGTGGTGCTCGATAACTGTATGACTGCATACTGTAGTTTCGTGAACTGACGCAAAACATTCATGACTAAGGTGGCCTGATCTCGTACTTTGAGGCCTGTGCCCTTTGCCATTGCAAGTGTGTTTCCAAATGGTGCTGGAGCGAAACTGACTGATGTTTGTTCGCGAAACAGCGGCATTGGAAGAGGGCGATTATGTGTCGCCAGGAAAAAGGACGAAAGTAGACGCGAGCGGAAGGATAGACAAGGCCCGTTAGGACCTGTGTACGAATCAGAGAATGCCATCGATAGAAACGAAGCGGCAAGATACGACCGTTGCATGACAGCGTGGCTCTGGATTGACAGTTGAAATCAGTCACTCACCGCTGGCGGTCCAGTTGGACTACACGAGATCAATCGCTTGCGGAGATCATTTGGAGCTCGTAGATTCTTCTCGCCTTTGAGCGAGTGGCACGATACTGGCAAGGATACCCGCGAGTATGGCACCCAGCCCCCACAACCCGCCACTCCACGAGCGGCCTAGTATTGCGTCCAGAGACAGCGAACCAGGACCTGTAAACGCGAGTGTCAAGGCTGCGACAGACAGAACAAATGTGTACTCGAAGCCGCCACTCGTGATGAAGAAGCCTTGTTTTACATGTGCACTAAAGGCAGCAACGATCATCACAGCGAAGATAATTGCCGCCGATAAGGGTGTGACGAATCCGGAGGCCAGAAGAACACCACCGCCGATCTCGGCTAGAGCAGCTATCAACGCGTAGCGACGTCCCGGTTGGAACCCAAGTATCACGAAAAGCTGCCCGGTTTTTTCAAGTCCCTGCCCGCCAAACCACCCGAACAACATCTGTGCGCCGTGTGCCGCAATTGTTAAGCCTACGGCCAGGCGTAGAAGCAGAAGACCAATGTCCATATGCTCTCCATGTTTTCAGGAAATCACCGCTGATCTGTGCGTAGCAAGTTCGCTACCAGTGGAGCGCGCTCGTCATCAGCCGATGCAAGGCGGTTGTTGAGATTCAACACGTCACTTCCTTCCGTTGAATCTTCCATCAACCTTAGATGTTGCTCTTTTAGCAGAAGATCTGCGCCAGTCGAGTGCCGAATAAATTATGTCGCTTACATGCGACATCTGTTGTTGTCGCTGTCATCCGTGCGACGGACGTCTTGTCAATTCGTGACCGCCCGGTGTCACTTGGGGGCTTTCCGAATTGGCTGTCGCCGAGAATCGTGAGTGATCTTACGGCGTGGCGACCTCATCCATGTCTTTTCGCTTTGGCAGAGCAAGTGCATGAACAATGCCTGCCATGGGACGACGTGACAGGGAAGGGAAACGCCTATTGCACTGTCTGACGAGTGCATTCCGCAAAGCAATATCGGGTATGGGCAACGCAGAGGTCGCTCTGCATCGGCGATTCCTCCGGTGTTGGGGGAACAAACGAGGTATGTATTTGAAGACCATCCTGCCCCTGATATTGGCTATCCCGGCATTTTCACAACTGAGTGCGCTGCCCGACCTTGGTGCGGCAAGCGCCGCCACGGTTCCCGACCCGAGCCTTGCGGCGTTTGAGAGCAGCCAGCGACGCTACTTGCTCGGCGACTGGGGTGGCTGGAGAACGTCGCTGGCGGAAAAAGGCGTCACCTTCGACTTCTTTTACATCTCTGATATGCAAGCAAATCCCAGTGGCGGACGACAACAAACTCAAGCTGGGTGGGAAAGAGCCCGTGGAACCATCGACATTAATTTTGATCGTCTCATCTCATGGCAGGGGCTCAGTTTTCACGCCACCGGACTTTGGCAATCAGGTGCCAGCTTGGGCACCAAGATTGGAACCCTCGCCAATCCGAGCGATCTAGTGAGCGCCCACACGACACGTCTCGACTCATTCTGGGTGCAGCAATTCTTACTGAACAATAAACTTAGGCTTAGAGCGGGTCAGTTGGCAGGGTTGGATTTTTACGGCAACCAAGAATACGGTGGTTCATGGCTCATCGAGCCGATGGGGTACGCGTTCGGTAACCTTTTCAGCTCCATATATGAGTCGTTCAATCCTGCAGGTACACCTGGGGTCGAGGTGCGATTCGCACCGACTCGAGCGTTCTACATCAAGTCCGCAGTGATGTCAGGGAACCGCAATCCCTACAAACAAGATCCCACTGGCTTTCATTTTCAGATTCGCGACGCTCCTGATTTTCTATTTGAAACTGGCTTTCTCGTCCATCCTTCTGCCGGAAATGGTTCGCAGTCTGCGGGATCTGTGAGTGGCAAGTCGTATCCGGGCGTCTACAAATTCGGTGGCGTGTACAACGGGGGCAAGTTTCCAGATCCGACGGGACACCTGAGCAGCGGCAACTATTTGATTTATGGTATGGCAAGCCAAGCCGTTTTCCGCTCGGATGCGGGATCGAATCGTGGATTGGATGCGACTTTCGGCTTTGACTGGAGCCCGGGCGACGCAGCTCGGGAGAACAGCCAGATAACTGCTGGCGTGCGTTTCAACGCACCCTTTCCGAAACGTAGAACCGACCGGGTCGCGTGCGCATTGGTCTACAGCAGAATCAGCGATCCCTTCCGAAACTTCGGCACACTACTGGGAGCGCCGCCTCTCGGTTCTGAGAAGGCCGTCGAACTGAACTACTCATTGCAGGTGACCCCGTATTTTCTGCTGCAGCCCACGTTTCAGTACTACATAAATGTCGGTGGGAACCCCACTTTGTCAAATGCGCCCGTTTTGGGGTTCAGGACCAAGGTTACGTTTTGATTCCTTGAAGACGTCATGAATAGCAGAAGCCAGGAACGCGAAAACATTTCGGACCAGCAATTCGACCTGTGCGTCATCGGCGGCGGGGCGACCGGCTCGGCTTGCGCGTTGGATGCACAGCTACGCGGGATTCGAACAGTGCTACTGGAAGCGGGTGATTTTGCCGGTGCAACCTCCAGTGCAGCCACCAAGATTATCCACGGCGGAGTGCGTTACTTGGAAGAAGCCATCAAGGGAGCGGATCTTCAGGAATATCGTGTTCTGGTACGCGCTTTGCACGAGCGTGTCCGTATGCTGGAAAACGCGCCGCACTTGACGCGAACGCTGGAGTTCCTCGTACCTAGCTATCGCTGGATAGACGTGGCATATCTCGATATTGGCCTGAAGATTTACGACTGGCTCGCGGGACCGGCCCGCATTTCTCCCAGCAAGTTCCTTTCGCGAGAGGAAACCCTGGAGCGAATGCCCGAGTTGAACCCAAAAGGATTGGTCGGTTCCGTCGCATATGCGGATGGCCAGTTCGATGATGCGAGATACAACATCACGCTGGTGCAGACTTTCGCGATGGCGGGTGGAAATACGCTGAACTATGCAAAGGTGACCGATTTCCTCCGGGGAGTGAACGGAAAGGTTTCTGGCGTCGTGGTCAAGGACCAACTCAGTGAGGATAGGTTTTCGGTGAAGGCCAAAGCCATCATTAACGCCACAGGACCATTCTCGGACTCCATTCGGCGGTTGGCCACTCCTGTGTTGGAAAGGCGCATCCGGCCCAGCAAAGGCTCGCACATTCTTTTGCCGCTGGAGGTGTTTCCGACGGAAGATGCCTTGCTTATTCCAAAAACAGTGGATGGACGCGTCGTGTTTGCTATCCCTTGGGGAGGAAGGCTGCTGGTTGGAACTACGGAGGAAGAGGTTGCTCCAGATGCGGAAGTGCTTGTGACGAACGCAGATGTTGCCTATTTGTTGCTGCACATCAACCAGTATCTGGGGCGACCGGTCACTCCAAACGAAATCGTCAGCGGCTTTGCCGGCATTCGGCCACTAGTAGGCGCGACGGGCGATGGCGATACAAAAACGCTGGCTCGCGATGATGTGATTGAAACGGATCCTGCTAGCGGGCTTATCAGCATCATGGGCGGCAAGTGGACTACCCATCGCGCGATGGCGGAGGACACGATCGACCAGGTGCAGCAAGCGTTAGGTGTACCTCAAACCGACTCACAGACTCGCAACCATGTTCTGTATGGTGGCGAACACTTCACCGACGACTATTGGGTAAGAATCTGTCGGCAATACCATGTTTCGGAAAACACCGCACGACATTTGGCCGGCAAGTTTGGAACGGCTGCCGAAGATGTCCTTGCTCTAGGAGCCGACAATGCGTCGCTCATGCAACCGATTCTAGAGGAAGGAGCAGCCATTCGTGCCGAAGTGGTCTATTCGGTTCGTAACGAGATGGCGTGCACGATTGAGGACGTCCTTGCGCGCCGTCTCGGGATGCAATTCTATTCGTGGTATGACGCTATTGAAGCTGCACCGGTGGTCGGTTCAGTGATGGCGCAGGAGTTGCGGTGGGATGAGCCCTTCACACGTGAATCGATCACAGGCTACGTGGGAAAAATCAAGCACTTGATTGATTCCGCGGGCTTATACCAGGAACGTCCTCAGTCTTCGGTCAGGCGGGCAGCGGACTGAGATATGAAACCGGGCGCCTGGCGTGTTGATCTGCCTGGCAATCTTCAGGAGGAACAGCGTGGCAAACTACATCGGGGCAATCGATCAGGGCACAACCAGCACGCGGTTCATCGTGTTTGACCGTTCGGGGCATCTAGTTTCAACAGCGCAGAAGGAACACCAACAGATTTATCCCCACCCTGGATGGGTTGAGCATGATCCCGAAGAAATCTGGCTCAACACACGGGAAGTGATTGCTGAGGCTATGTTGAAGGCAAACCTTCAACCGCAAGACCTTGCGGCTGTAGGGATCACCAATCAACGCGAGACCACCATCGTCTGGAACCGCAAAACGGGAGAACCACTCACCAACGCGCTGGTGTGGCAAGACACCCGGGTTGCGAATTACGTGAACGAGTTCGCCAAAGGCGGCGGGCAGGGCCGTTTTCGAAGCAAAACCGGGCTGCCGCTGACAACTTACTTCAGTGGTTTGAAGATTCGCTGGATTCTCGAACACGTGAAGCGCGCTCGCGAACTGGCCGAGGCGGGTGACGCCATCTTTGGAAACATTGATTCGTTTCTGGTATGGCACTTGACTGGTGGCATCGGCGGCGGAGCTCATATCACCGACGTCACGAACGCCAGCCGTACGCAGCTCATGAATCTCGAAACACTTGCTTGGGACAAGCAGATCCTTGATGTGTTTGGAATTCCGGAGCGGATGCTGCCGACGATCCGTTCCAGCAGCGAAATCTACGGACTCGCAAAGGAACCATCAATACAGGACGTGGCGATCGCGGGCATTCTTGGGGACCAACAGGCGGCCCTGGTTGGCCAAGCGTGTTTTGAACCAGGAGAAGCAAAGAACACGTACGGGACTGGCTGTTTCTTGCTGATGAACACCGGTACTCGAAAAATTGACTCCACCGCCGGTCTGTTGACAACGATGGGATACAAGTTCGGCGAACAAGAGCCTCACTACGCACTAGAGGGGAGCATTGCTATCACCGGCGCTCTGGTGCAGTGGGTGCGGGATAACCTCGGGCTGATTGAAAAGAGCTCTGACATTGAATCTCTGGCAAAAACAGCGAAAGACAACGGCGGCGTGTATTTCGTTCCGGCATTCTCTGGACTGTACGCC
>Ga0207707_10002760_pt1 | contig 15659 bp, 11 predicted proteins | sample KBSC83BmetaG_FD_184336 | JGI IMG/M metagenome (GOLD analysis project Ga0207707, IMG submission 184336) | Corn rhizosphere microbial communities from Kellogg Biological Station, Michigan, USA - KBS C8-3B metaG (SPAdes) (version 2) | ecosystem: Host-associated > Plants > Roots > Rhizosphere ...
CAGAGTGAGAAGCGCGATCACACGATGGTGGCTGGTGGCTGGTGATTAGTAACTGGTGCTTGGTGGCTTGGCCGTTCACCAACCACAAGTCACCAGCCACCAGCCACCGACTTAACATCGCGACGGGACTTCGCGTGGCCAGTAGGTCACACGGTCGAGCGGTGCGGAACGCTGAAACCATCTTGACCGGAGGTCCGATATATCTGCGGATATATCGCCTGGTGGGAATTCAGCCATCTGAAGGCCGAAATGCTGAAAGCAAGTAACTACTTGCATTCAGGCGAGGGCCCACTTAAAATCCGCCGCCATGGAAATACGTGAGCGAATACTGCAAGCGGCTGCGCGGGTGTACGCGCAGCACGGATTCCGGGGTGCGACGACGCGGCTCATCGCCATCGAGGCCGGCGTGAACGAGGTCAGCCTCTTTCGCACCTTTGGGTCCAAGGCGGCGCTGTTCGAGGCGATGATGCAGTCGCACTCGGCCTCGCTCCCGGTGCCGGCCTTACCGGAGCGACCACTCGATCCCCAGGCTGAGCTCACGCCGTGGTGCAGCTCGCTGCTGGGGCACATGCGACAGTGGCGGTCGATCATCCGGAAGTCGTTCGGTGAGCTCGAGGAGAGGCCAGAGGCCGCGGTCGTGATGTGCGAGGGGCCGAACTGCGCGGCGGTGGCGTTGTCGGAGTACGTCACCCGGCTGCAGGCGGCTGGGCTGGCCGACGAGACCGCAGACGTCTCGACCGCTGTCTCGATGTTCATCTCGTCGATGTTCGGCGATGCGGTGGGTCGCGACGTTCTGCACCCTGACGCCTTTCCGCAGCCGGTGGAGGACGCGCCGGCGAAGTACGTGAACGTTTTTCTGCGCGCCGTGGGCGCGTTAGGCGCGGGCGACGTCGTCCCGCTGAGAGCAGCGCAGACCGCCGACGACCGACGCGCGGTGGCGCAGTAGCCACCACCGTCACTCACTACTCATCAGGCATCAACCATGTCTCGGACTCAGACCCGAGGTGTCGCTATCGCCGTCGTCGGCGCGGTCATCGCGCTCGCGGGACGGCCGCCGCGGCCGCTCGGCGCCCAACAAGACACGACCCGCGGCGCGATGACGGCTGCCGCGTCGCGACGCTTGTCGCTCGAGGACGCGCTCCGCGCGGCCGAGGCGCAGAGCGAGGCCGTCCAGATCGCCCGCGCCGGCCTAACGAGAGCACAGGGCCAGTGGTATCAGGCGCGCAGCCAGTACCTGCCCCAGCTGAACGGGACGGCCGCGTATGCGCGCACTCTCCGCTCTCAGTTCCAGGGTGTGAGCTTCGGCGGTGGCGCGGACACGTCGACGACGCCCAAGCCGCAGGCGCTGTGCGCGCCCGCGATTCCGGCGAACGCGACGCCGGCGGAGATCCAGGCGGCTCTCGCGCAGGCGAGCACCTGCCAGGCAGCGGGCAGTGGCTTCAACTTCTCGAGTGTCGGGTTCGGCGCGCCGAATCAATGGACGTTTGGTCTCAGCTTCTCGCAGAACGTCTTTGCCGGCGGCCGTATCTCGGGCCAGTACAAGGCCGCGAACGCGTCGGTGGCGGCGGCGACGATCGAGGTCGCGGCGCAGCGCGCGCAACTCGCACTCGACGTCACGCAGGCGTACTACGATGCCGCGCTCGCCGACCGTCTCGTCTCCATTCAGGAAGCGGCGCTGTCGCAGACCGACGAGGTGCTGCGCCAGACACGCGTCGCGCGTCAGGTCGGGAACCAGGCGGAATTTGATCTGCTGCGCGCGCAGGTGACGCGCGACAATCAGGTGCCGGTCGTGTTGCAAGCGCGGAACGCGCGCCAGGTCGCGTACTACCGACTCAAGCAGTTGCTCAACTTGCCGATGGACGAGGCGCTCAGTCTAGCGACCCCGCTCGACGACTCGACCGCGACGACGAACACCGTGGTCGCGGCGTTGAACGCGGGCAGCTCGCGCGCAGGCATGGGCGGTGTCGCTACGCAGATGGCGGACACGAACGTCTCCGACCGCGCGCCGGTCCGTCAGCTCGAGCAGAGCGTGCGTGCGCAGCAGGCGCTCGTCAAAGCCGCGCGTGGCGAACGGCTGCCGTCGATCCAGATCACGTCCGGATATCAGCGGCTCTACTTCCCGACCAACGTCTTTCCGCAGTGGAACAACGCACGCGAGAACTGGACGATCGGCGCGTCCCTGTCGCTGCCGCTCTTCACGGGCGGCCGCATTCGCGGCGACGAGATGATCGCCGAGAGCAATCTCACTCAGACCAAAGCGCAGCTTCAGCAGACGCGAGAGTTCGCTGCGCTCGACGCACGCGTGGCGCTGAGCGCGCTCGATCAGGCACAGGCGACGTGGCAGGCGAGCGCGGGCACCGCGCAGCAGGCATCCCGCGCTTACCAGATCGACCAGATTCGCTTCCGCGAAGGCATCTCGACGCAAACGGATCTCTCCCAGTCGCGTTTGCTCCTCGAGCAGGCGATGGCGAACCGGGCGCAGGCGGCTCGTGACCTTGCTGTCGCGCGCGTGAAGCTCGCGCTCCTGCGAGACCTGCCGCTGCAGGCGGGAACCAGTGGGCAGTCGCAGTCGCAGTTCCAGACGCAGTCGGGGAACGCGGTGAACGGCGCCACGCAGGGCGGGCAGGGTGGCTCCACGCAGCAACAGACACAGACACGAACAACGACACAAGCTGCCGCGAGCGCGAGCGGTGTTTCGGGGGGAGGAACCATACCATGAGTGGCATGAGCGGAAAGTGGAGCCGGCAATCGGAGAGAGTCGTTAGGCTGGCGGTGCTGGCGGCGCTCGTCACCGCGGCAGGATGCCGTCGTGGCGACGCGAACGCCGAGCCGGCGGGAACGGACGCCGTCGTCATCGGCCCGGAGAACATCGTCATCGTCACCGAGCAGGAGATTCGCACGGGTCCCGCGCTCTCGGGCACGCTCGCGCCGGAACGTGATGCCACGATTCGCGCCGAACTGCAGGGGCCAGTCGTGCAGACGCTCGTCGACCAGGGCCAGCGCGTCGTCGAAGGGCAGCTCCTGCTCCGGCTCGACGATACGGCGATTCGCGATCAACTGCTCTCGGCGCGATCGGCGGTGACGACGGCGCAGGCCAACCTCACCGTCGCCCAGCACGATCAGGATCGCAACGAAACGCTGCTCAAGGCGGGCGCGATCGCCGAGCGTGTCGTGGAGCAGTCGCGCGCGCAGGTGACGGCGGCGCGAGCGCAGCTCGCGACCGCGCAGGCACAGCAGGCGTCGGCCGAGAAGCAGTCGGCGAACACGCGCATCACGGCACCGTTCGCCGGGATCGTCAGCGCGCGCTCGGTGAATGCGGGCGACGTGGTGTCGCCGGGCACGGCGCTCATCACGGTCGTCGATCCGTCGACGATGCGTCTCGAGGCATCGGTTCCCGCTGACGCGTTGAGTGCGGTACGCCTCGGCGCGCAGGTGGATTTCACGGTGACAGGCTATCCAAACCGCCATTTCACGGGACGCGTCACGCGCATCAATCCGATCGCCGATCCGGCGACGCGTCAGGTGCGCATCATCGCGTCGCTGCCGAACAGCGGCGGCACGCTCGTCGGCGGACTCTTCGCCGAGGGCCGCGTGTCGAGCGAATCGCATCGCGCGCCCATCGTGCCGCAGAGCGCTGTCGACGAGCGCGGATTGCGGCCAAGTGTGATTCGGTTGAAGAGTGGCAAGACCGAGAAGGCGGAAGTGACGTTGGGCCTTCGCGACGCCGCGTCGGAAACGGTCGAGATCACGCAGGGTCTCACGCCGGGCGACACGGTGTTGCTGGGCGCGGCGCGCGGCATCAGCGCGGGCACCCCAGTACGCGTCTCGGCGCCAGCGGATGTGAAGAAATAACGCACTGTCATCCCGAGGAGCGAAGCGACGAGGGATCTGCTTTTGGGTGGCGCGAGGACCAGGAGCGAGCGCATCGCGCTCGTGACTTCAAGTTGGATGATCTGCTCTGAGCGACAGCGAAGAGCAGATCCCTCGCTTCGCTCGGGATGACATCCTCCAGAGAACACGACCATGTTCATCTCAGATTTCGCCATCAAGCGACCGTTGATTACGGTCGTATCGATGTTGGCGCTGGCGGTGTTCGGCATCTTCGCGCTGCTGAAGCTGAAGACCGACGAGTTTCCCGACGTCGCGCCGCCGTTCGTGTCGGTCGGTATCGTCTACCCGGGCGCGTCGCCGGACATCGTCGAGAAGCAGGTGCTCGATCCGGTCGAAGAGCAGATCCAGGCCATCTCCGGCGTGAAGCAGGTGATGGGAAAGGCGTACGACGGCTACGCACTGATCCTGATCGAATTCTTGTTTGAAAAGGATCTCAACGAAGCGACGCAGGACATTCGAGACGGTATTTCGACCATCCGCTCCGATCTGCCCGTCGAGATGAAGGAGCCGATCATCAAGAAGGAGAATGACACCGATCGGCCCATCGTGTCACTCGCCCTGTCGTCGACGACGCTCTCGCCGGCGGAGATGACGCGGCTCGTCGATCCCGGGATCACGCGCGAGCTGCGGTCGCTGCCTGGCGTCGCCGACGTGTTGGTCTTCGGCAAGCAGGAGCGCGAGCTCACCGTCGAGCTCAAGCCTCAGGCCTTGCAGGCCGTCGGTGTGAGCGTCGGGCAGGTCGTGCAGGCGCTGCAGCTGCAGAACCTCGCGTCGCCAGTCGGTCACGTCACCGGCTCGCTCGACGAGCGCTCGATCCGGCTGCGGGGTCGATTGGAAAACCCCGAGGAGTTCACGCACCTGGTCGTCGCCGAGCGAAATGGCCAGCTGATTCGCCTCGGTCAGATCGCGCAGATCAGAGACGGCACGATCGAGCCCCGCACGCTCGCGTTGTACGACAGCCGCGAGGCGGTGGGCATCGACGTCAAGAAGTCGAAGGGTTACAGCACCACCGACGTCGCCAGCCGACTCATCGCGCGCGTCGACCTGATCAAGAAGCGACTACCCCCAGGCACCACGATAGAAGTCGTCAAAAATTCCGGCGTTCGCGTCGACCACGCGGTGCGCAACGTTCAGGAAGCGCTCATCGAGGGCGCGATCCTCACGGTGCTCGTCGTCTTCCTGTTCCTGAACTCGTGGCGCTCGACGGTGATCACCGGTCTGGCGCTGCCGGTCTCGGTGCTGGCGTCGTTCATCGCTGTCTGGGTGATGGGATTCAAGCTCGAGACGATGTCGCTCCTCGGCCTGTCGCTCGCGATCGGCATCCTCATCGACGACGCGATCGTCGTCCGCGAGAACATCGTTAGGCACGTGGAGATGGGAAAGGACCACTACACCGCGGCGCGCGAAGGCACCGACGAGATCGGCCTTGCCGTCGCCGCGACAACCTTTTCTATCCTCGCCGTCTTCGTGCCGATCGGCTTCATGCCCGGCATCGGCGGCCAGTGGTTCAAACCGTTCGCGCTAACGATCGCCTGCTCGGTGCTCGTGTCGCTGTTCGTTTCCTTCTCGCTCGACCCGATGTTGTCGGCGTACTGGGCCGATCCGCACCGGCCGGAGTCGGAGAAGTGGTGGATCACCAAGCAGCTCGATCGATTCAACCATTGGTTCAATCGTCAGGCGCAGAACTACAAGAAGGTCATCGCCTGGGCGCTGGATCACCGCGCGGCGATGATCACGATCGCGGCGGGATCGTTCATCTCCGCGTTCGTGCTGCCGGCGAAGGGGCTCACCGGTCTCGCGGCAGCGCTCGTCGGCGTCGTGATCGTCGCGTACGCGTTCAGCAGCGAGCGCCTCTCGGGGGCGATCCGTGCCGTCGTCGTGTTGGCCGGAATCGTCGTCGCGTTCGTGCTCGTGCGCTCAGTACCGGCGGTGCGCACCGTAGGTGTCGGCTTCTTTCCCGAAGACGATCGCGCCGAGATGACGATCGCCATCGAGACGCCGCCAGGATCGAACCTCGAGTACACTCGCCTCAAGGCAGAAGAGGCAGCCCGTATCGCACGGTCGCACAAGGAAGTGCTGTACACGTACACGACGTTAGGCAGCGGCGCCACGGGAACGGTCGACGTCGGCAACCTCTACGTCCGGCTCGTTCCGAAGAACGAGCGCTCGATCAGCGCCGAGCAGTTCGCGAACGTGCTGCGGGCCGAGACGAAGCGCGTCGCCGGCGTGACGCTGTCGGTGTTCACGAGTGATTTCGGCGGCGGCCGCAAGCAGCTCCAGATGCAGCTCCGTGGAAACGAGCTCGTCGCGCTCAATCAGGCGGCGGAGATGGTCAAGGAAGAGGTGCAGAAGGTGCCAGGCGCTGTGGATATCGGTCTGTCGACGAAGGGTCAGAAGCCGGAGCTCAACGTCGAGCTGAACCGCGGCGTCGCCGGAAGTCTCGGCATCACGGTCGGCGAGGTGGCGCAGGCGCTGCGTCCGGCGTTCGCGGGCCTCAAGGCGGGCGATTGGGTCGATCCAAGCGGGGAGACGCGCGACGTCGAGGTGCGGCTCGCTCCGGAGTCGCGTCGGCGCGCCGCCGATCTCGCGGCGCTGCCGCTGGTCGTCGCCGGCCCGAACGGCGTTCCGAGCACGCTACCGTTAGGCCAGGTCGCTACGATTACGGAAAGTACGGGACCGGCGATCATCGATCACCTCGATCGCGAGCTCGTCGTGACGGTCGAGGCCAATACCTCGGGCCGCGCATCCGGTGACGTGGCCAGCGACATCGAGCAGCGCGTGAAGCGGCTGACGCTGCCGCCGGGCGTGCGCTACACGATGGGCGGCGAGTCGAAGGACCAGAACGAAGTGTTCGGCCAGATCTTCTTCGCTCTTGGCGTCGCGCTGATGCTGATGTACCTGATCCTCGTCATCCAGTTCGGGTCGTTCCTCGATCCGATCGCGATCATGATCTCGCTGCCGCTGTCGTTGATCGGTGTGATGGTGTCGCTGGCCATCACGGGGAACACGATCAACATCATGACGCTGATCGGAGTTATGATGCTGATGGGCATCGTGGCGAAGAACGCCATCCTGCTCATCGACTTCGCGAAGTGGGCGCGCGAGAAGGATGGCCGTCCGCTGCGTGAGGCGCTCATCGAAGCGGGCGCGATCCGTCTCAGGCCGATCCTGATGACGACGTTCGCCCTCATCGCCGGCATGATCCCGGTGGCGCTCGGCCGCGGCGAGGGAGCGCAGTTCCGTGCGCCGCTGGGCATCGCGGTGATTGGCGGCGTGATCACGTCGACCTTCCTGACGCTGCTGGTGATTCCGACGGGCTACGAGATTCTCGACGAATGGCGTCGCGGCTTCTCGCGGATTGCCGGCTACCGGCCGCGGCAGATGACGGCAGAGCACCCCGTGCCGGCGATGGGCGATTGATTGAGGGCAGAGGGCTGTGAGCAGAGGGTAGAGGGTCAAAAACCGCGAGTAACAAAGGCCAGTGAGAATTGCTCACTGGCCTTTGTCGTTCCCACCCTCTGCCCGCAACTCTCTGCTCTCAGCCACACGCCCCTTTTCGCGTCAGGCGCGATGCTATACGCTTTGGGATGCTCGTCTATCTCAATGGCCACTACAGCCCTGTTCGTGAGGCGACGCTTTCGGCGCTCGACCGGGGATTCGTCTTCGGGGACGGCGTATACGAGGTGTGGCGTGTGGTGCGCGGGCAGATGTTCGAGGCCGAGCGGCACCAGGCGCGGCTCGAGCGCGGCCTGAGCGAGCTGCGGATCGTTCGGCCCGAAGAGGCCTCCCTCGAGGGAATCACGGCCATTGCGGAGCGGCTGCTCCGCGAGAACGGCCTCGTTCCCGGCGAGGCGACGCTCTACGTCGAGATCACGCGTGGAACGGCACCGCGGACGCACTACTTCCCCGCACCGGGTACGGCGCCGACGCTGCTGGTGATGGCGAGCCCGTTCACGCCCTCGGAGGCGAGGTTCACCGGGACGCGCGTGATCACGCAGCCGGACGTGCGATGGCTGCGCTGCGATCTCAAGACGATCCAGCTTCTGCCTAACGTACTGGCGCGGCAGGCCGCAACCGAGGTGGGCGCGAGCGAGGCCATCTTCGTGCGCGACGGCGCGATCACGGAGGGAACGCACACGACCGTCTTCGCGGTGATCGGCGGCGTGCTGCGGACACACCCCGCCAGTCACCTCGTGTTGCCGGGTGTGACGCGTGAGGTCGTGCTGGAGCTCGCGCGCGATGCCGGTCTGGCAATCCGCGAGGCGCCGATCCGCGTCGAGGAGCTGCCTAACGCGACGGAGCTCTTCCTCACCGGAACGACGACCGACGTCACGCCGGTGGTGCGTGTCGACGACCGCGTGATCAGCGGTGGCGCGCCGGGTCCCATCGCGCGTAGTCTGCTCGAGCGACTGCTCGAGCGGATGGGATTGACGACGTCCGCGCTGGCGAGCGCGCGGGGCTGAGGGCCGGCCATCCTTCTGTCGACGCTGCTCCTCGTCATCCCCCGCGCCGGCGACTCGCTCACGGCGCTGCAGCGGCTGTGGGCGTACATCACGCTCGGCGCCACGGGGATCGTGACGGAGGAGGCATCCCCGCTCGTCGGCGGGCTGATGGCGCACGATGGGCATCTGAAGCTGGCCGCCGTCGGAGCCTGGATCACAGCGGGCACGTGGGTCGCTGACATCCTGCTGTACTACCTCGGCCGGTGGCGTGGCGATTGGCTGCGCGACCGCTGGCCGAAGCTTCGCGCGTTCATGCTGCGCGTCTTCGCCGTCGTGCGGCGCCATCCGTGGCGGTGCTCGCTGGCGGTGCGGTGGGCGTATGGGCTCCGCCTAACGCTTCCACTCGCCTGCGGTGCCGCGCGCGTGCCGTTCTGGCTCTACGCCGTCGGCAGCTTCATCAGCGCGGCGACGTGGGCGTATCTCTTCACCTTCGCCGGGTGGGGCTTCGGCGAAGCAGCGCTGAGGATCCTCGGCCACGTGCGGCGCTACGAGGTGAAGATCGCGCTCGGGATCATCGCGGCGGTCGTCATCGCGTTTTATCTCATGCGCAAGCGACGCGTTGGCGAGGAAGTGGTCGATGCGCTGGAGAGAGAGAGAACGAAAAAGAGGAGGTCTAGGCGTCGATAATGGGCAGCTATCAGCTATGGACGGATAGCTCTCGGAGGAGTTGCCAGGCTCGCCGGAGGTGTTTCTCCTCCGTCCGGATGTTGCCGACGGCGAGGCGGAGGACGTAGCGGCCGTCGAGCTTCGTGTGGGAGAGGAAGACTTCTCCGGTCGCGTTGACGCGGGCGAGGATCTTTTCGTTCAGGTCGTTGAGCACTTCCTCATGGACGCCGGCCCGCGCGAAGCGAAAGCAGACGAGCGAAAAGGGAACCGGCGCGACGACCTCCCAATCCGGATCGGCGCGCACCCAGTCGGCGAACTGCCGCGCGAGCGTGCAGTGCGCGCGGATGCGAGCAGCCAGGCCGGCGGTGCCGAACCCGCGGATGACCATCCATAGCTTGAGGGCGCGGAAGCGGCGGCCGAGCTGGACGCCGTAGTTCATGAAGTCGACGACGGACTCACGCTCCGGCGTCACGAGATACTCGTGCACGAGCGAGAACGCCTGCTCCAAGACGTGGGGCTTCGTCGTGAAGAACGCCGAGCAGTCGAAGGGCGTGAAAAGCCACTTGTGCGGGTTGACGACGAGCGAATCGGCATGATCGACGCCGGCGAACACGTGACGCATCTCCGGGCATATCGCGGCCACGCCGCCGTATGCCCCGTCGACGTGGAGCCAGATCGACTCGCGCCGGCAGATCTCGGCGATCGCGGGCACGGGATCGATGCTCGTCGTGCTCGTGGTGCCGACGGTGGCGACGCACGCCAGCGGGAGGAAGCCGTTGGCGCTGTCGTCGGCGATCGCCGCGGCCAGGGCGTCGGGCCGCATCCGGAACTCCTCGTCGACGTCGACGTGGACGACGTTCTCGAGACCGATGCCTAACGCGAGCGCCGCCTTGTCGATCGACGAGTGGGCGTGACGCGACGTGTAGACCCGCAGCCGCGGCAGATCGGCGCGACCCGCCATGCCGCGAGCACGGATGTCGAGCTCCGGCTTCGCTTCGCGCGCGGCGGCGAGGGCGAGCATCGACGAGATCGATGCTGTGTCGTTGAGAAAGCCGAACCACCCGCCGGGTAGCCCGAGCATCTGCCGGAGCCAGTCAGTGGTGACTTGCTCGAGCTCCGTCGCGGCGGGGGACGTGCGCCAGAGCATCGCCTTCACGTCGAGCGCGGCGACGAGCAGCTCGCCGAGGATGCCGGGTACGGAGGACGAGGTGGCGAAATAGCCGAAGAAGCCGGGGTGATTCCAGTGGGTGATCCCCGGAACGATCTGCGTCTCGAAATCGCGCAGGATGTCGCCTAACGGCTCGGCTTGTTCCGGCGGGGACGTGGGCAGCATGTCCCGGATCTCGCCCGGGACGACCTGTGAAAGAACGCTCACTCGCTCCGGATGGTCGAGGTAGTGCGCGATCCAGTCGAGGGCGGCGCGTCCCTGGGTCACGAGCTCCGAGGTCGGCAGATCGCCGACGTCGGCCGCCGAGCCGAACGCGGATGCGGAGGTCATCTCTCGAGTTCCTTGCGAGCGTCGATGAAGGAATGTAGCGTCACGCCGACCGCCACCGCCGCACATGGCCGACGCTCCACTCCCGCGACTCGACCGCATCGTCGAGACGGCGCTCTATTGCGACGATCTCGCCCGGTCGCGCGCGTTCTACGTCGACATTCTTGGTTGCGAGCCCTTGCTCGACAGCGCGCGGCTCCTGGCGGTGAGTGTCGCGGGCGCCAGCGTGCTGCTGCTCTTTCAGCGCGGCGCGACGAACGCGCCGCTGCCGACGGCGGGCGGCGTCGTGCCGCCACACGGCGGAACGGGAATCCAGCACATCGCGTTTGCCGTGACTGATCAGAGCCAGTTGGACGCCTGGGCCGTTCGACTCGAACAGCGCGGCGTCGCCATCGAGAGCCGTGTGCGCTGGCCGCGCGGCGGCGAGAGCATCTACATTCGCGACCCCGATCAGCACTCGATCGAATTGATCACGCCCGGTCTGTGGGCGATCTATTGACGGCGCCTAACGCCAGCGGAACCACTTGAGCGCCAGCCAGAGCGTCGCCACGGTCCACGCGCCGAGGATGGCGATCTCGGGCCCGACAGCGCCCCAGCCCGCGCCGCGCAGCAGATTCGCCCGCAGGGCATCGTTCGTGGCGGTGAGCGGCAGCGCCTGGATGAGCGGCTGAAAGGCGCGCGGGAAGTTCTCACTGGAGAAGAACACGCCTGAGAGTACCCACATTGGCATCATCGTCACATTCATCAGCCCCGACGCGCCCTCGATCGTGCGCGCCCGCGAGGCGATGAGAAGGCCGAGGCCGCCGAAGGCGAAGGTGCTCACGAGGATGATCAGTGCGAGCTGCAATATCGAACCGCGCACCGGCACACCGAAGAAGAGCGCCGCGAAGCCGAGCAGGACGACGACCTCGCCAACGAGCAGCGCGATGCGCGAGATCAGATACGACACGAGATACTCCGCGCGCGACATCGGCGTCGCGACGAGACGCTTGAGCAACTTCTTACGCCGGGCGTCGACGATCGTGTAGCCGAGACCCCAGATGCTGCTCCCCATGATGTTCATACCGAGGAGGCCGGGGATCACGAAGTCGATGTACCGCGAGCCGCGCTCGCGAACGTGACTCTCGCTCACCGTGACAACGTCGGCGCGCCCGTTGCCGCGCTGGATGGCGTTGTCGGCGAGCAGCCTCGCGTTGCGGGCGTCGGGGCGCGTCTCGTCGAACTGGTACTCGAGTTGCCCGTTTTCCTGCGGCACGACGACCAGCGCCACGCGCCCGGTGCGGAGTGCAACGCGCGCACTGTCGACCGAGAGCTCCTCTACAGCGAGCCCGGAGTCCGCACGCGCCGCCGCCGCGACGCGGCCCGCCGCGGGCGATGGGCCCACGACGGCGATGTGCACGACCTCGGGCGGCCTATTGCGGAAGGCGATGCCGAGCCCGATGGCGAGGATGATCGGGAACGCGAACGTCCAGAAGAGTGCCTCGGGCTCACGAATGAACTCCTTGAACCGCACGGAGGACAGCTGGACGAGCGAGTCGGAGGGAAAGCCGCGTCGCGGGCGAGTTTCGGGATTACTCATCGCGGAGCTGCCGGCCGGTGAGATGGACGAAGACGTCCTCGAGCGTCGCCGAATGCGTTCGGAGCTCGGCGAGATGGAGATCGCGGCGCGTGAGCTCGGCGAGGAGTGCCGGCACGGTGCGGTGCAGCTCCGCCACCTGCAGCTCCCAGACAGTGCCGTGGTCTTCGCCGCGACTTCGCGCTGCACGTACGCCGGCCAGCTGCCGCAGCATCTCTGCGGTCAGCTCGCCGGCCCCGTTGCCGCTGTCGGTGAGCACAAACTCGACGACCTGCTCGCCGCCTAACGAAGCGATGAGGTCGCGCGGTGTGCCGAGCGCGATAATCTTGCCATGATCGACGATCGCGACCCGATCGCAGAGGCGCTCGGCCTCGTCCATGTAATGTGTCGTGAGGAGGATTGTGCGTCCCGTCGACTTGAACTCCTCGACGAGATCCCAGATCTGCCGCCGCGACTGCGGATCGAGGCCCGTCGTCGGCTCGTCGAGGAAGAGGAGGTCCGGATCGCCGACGATCGCGCAGGCAATGGCTAGCCGCTGCTTCTGGCCTCCGGAAAGCTTGCCGACGCGGCCGTCCCGTTTCTCGTCGAGCTGCACGAGCCGGATGACGTCGTCGATGCTCCTGCCTTGTGCGTAAAAGCTGCGAAACAGCCGGACCGTTTCCGCGACTGTCAGCTTCTCCGCGAGCTGCGTCTCCTGGAGTTGGATGCCGAGCCGCTCGCGTAACTCACGCTCGTCGGTCGCCCATCGGCGGCCGAGGACGACGACGTCGCCCTCATCGGCCGAGTTGAGGCCCTCGCAGATCTCGATCGTTGTCGTCTTGCCGGCGCCGTTAGGCCCGAGCAGTCCGAAGCACTCGCCGGCCGCAATCTCGAGGTCGAGGCCATCGACGGCGACGACGTCCGCGTAGCGCTTGCGGAGGCCGCGGACCGAGACCGCGAGATCACTGGCCACGAACGATCACGGCGTGACCCGCGTCCCCTGTGCGTAACGGAGCACGTCGTACAGGTAGTGCACGCCGAAGCCGACGTTCTCGACGGACAGGCGCTCATCATTTCCGTGCACACCCCGTTGCGCGTCGGCCGACTCCACCTTGAACGGATCGAAGCCATAGGTCGCGATGCCGAGCCGGCGATACGTCGGCCGATCCGTGGCGCCGGTGAGCATCGGCGTCGTGACATACGCATTCGGATCGCGATCGTGCGCGGCCTTCTCGATGGCGTGGAAGAACTCCGTCTCGATCGGACTCTCGAGGGGAGTCTTCGGTTCGAGAAGCGGCGCGAAGTGTACGGCGGTGTCGCCGACGATGCCCTGCAAGGTCGCAAGGAACTGTTGCGGATTCGCGTCGGGCAGGAGTCGGATGTCGATGTCGGCCGACGCCTCGGCGGGAATGACGTTCGTCTTGTTGGAGCCGTGCAGCCCCGTCAGGCTGATCGTGTTTCGAAGAATCGCGTTCCAGTACACGTCGCTGAGAATCCACTGGCGCGCCGCGGGGCCGTCGAGCGCGACCTTCACGTTCGCAAGCCACTGCTTCTGCTTGCCGGCGTATCCGCGTGAAATGTCGCGGAAGTACTTGTCGACACCGGGCGTGACGTGCAGCGGCGTCTCGTATCGCGCGATCTTGTCGAGCGCGGCGACGAGACGCGGCACCGGATTCTGTTTCGTCGGCCGCGAGCCGTGCGACGGAGTGCCGTGGACGGTGACGTGCTGCCAGAAGGTGCGCTTCTCGGCGATACCGACGCCGTAGTACGCGAGCTTGCCGTTCTCGAACTTGTTGTCCCCGCCCTCGGTGATGAGGTACTCGACGTCCGCGAGGAGATCCGGGTGTCTCTGGACGAAGACGATCGCTCCTGTGCTGCCGAGCTCCTCGTCGGAGTTCGCGATGAAGACGATGTCGCGGTTGAGTGGAACGCCGCTTCGCTTGAGCGCGATCATCGCCATGAGCTGGATGATTCCCTCACTCTTCATGTCGAGCGCGCCGCGGCCCCACACGTAGCCGTCCTTCAGCAGGCCCGAAAACGGATCGACCGACCAGTAGCGCGCATCGGCGGGGACGACGTCCATGTGATGAACGAGCGCGATCGCTTTCTTGCTGCCGTTCCCCTTGAGGCGCGCATAGAGATTCGCGCGGCCGGCCGGCTTCAACTCCGCCGTATCGAGGATCTGCGCCTCGATCCCTTCGCGATCGAGTATACGCTTGAGGTAGAGCGCGGTTTGCAGCTCGTTACCCGGTGGGTTGGTCGTGTTGATCTTGAGGTAGTCGGCGAGGATCTGCACGGTCTCGTCGCGCAGACGATCCCAATCGATCGGCTGCTGCTGCGCGCCTAACGAGGCGAACGGCGCGGCGGTGAGGACGACGAGCCAGCGGCGGACGGTACGAGCCAGGTGCGGCATCGGCGGAATACGGCTGGAGGCATGAGTAGACGAACGCGGTAATCGATAGGGACGATCGCGAGAACGCAATCTCAGATCACGTCCAGTACGATCACCACGAGAATCGCCATCGCGGCGAGCGCGGCGAGCCGATCGGCGCGACGCGGCGCCCGCCGCAGCCATCGAGCGCTCGCCAGCACGATCAGCGCGATGACGAGCCGCGCCACCCACGGCGCAAGCTGCGAGAGCGTGGCGAGCGCCGGTGAGGGTCCGTCGCCGGCGGCCAGCGCGGTATCGGTGAGCTGTCCGGTCGCGAGAAAATCAGCGACGCTCGTGAGATTGCTCGTCGCGAGCGCGGCGCTGTGACCGCCGTGGAACCACGCGACGTCACGCTCGACGCCGCCGCTGACTTCGAACCCACTCCACCCACTCGTTCCAATGTCGGTCATACCCAGACCGCGCAGGGCGTTGCAGAGCAAGGCCACGACAAGATCATCCGCGGAGCGGTCGGTGCGCACGGACTCCGTCTGCTGCCAGGCGCGTCGCTGCTCCCACGAGTAATCGGTCGGCAGCACACTTCCGAGCAGCGCGATCCGGCCGAATCGCAGCGACGGCACGCGCTCGAGCGCCTGACCGACGAGATAGGCGCCGTTGCTGTGGGCGGCCACGTCGAAAGTGGCGTTCGGATAGCGCGCCAGATACTCGGTGTACTGGTCCTGGAGCCAGCGGATCTCGCGTCGGCGGACGGACGGAAGCGCAAACCCGAGCATGGAGATCCACCCGTAGCTCGACTCGACGATCTCGGCATCGGGAAGCCGCTGCCGCAACAGGGGAGCGATCTCGTGAACCCAGTCGTCACGCGAACTGCGCATTCCGTGCAACAGGAAGACGACGCGATGAACGGAGTCCGCGGCTACGACTCGTTGTCTCACGGCGGCATGCGGGAGCGAGCTACTCACGAAGGCTTCGCGAAACAGGCTGTAGGTCAGCTCGGGGTCGCTAGTGAGATCGAGACGATGGAGCGTCTGATGGCCGGCGCCTGGAACGTCGATGTGATACGCGGTCGGGAATTGCTCGAGGTCGATGTTGTCATCGCGGCGCAGCACATCGTCTTCGGTGCCGATCAGTTGGACGACGATCGGCGGACGTGGCGCCGCCGAAGCGGCTGCCGACGCGCTGGTGAGCTCGGCGAAGTAGCGAATCCAGGCGATGCGGACT
>Ga0207707_10002761_pt1 | contig 15652 bp, 13 predicted proteins | sample KBSC83BmetaG_FD_184336 | JGI IMG/M metagenome (GOLD analysis project Ga0207707, IMG submission 184336) | Corn rhizosphere microbial communities from Kellogg Biological Station, Michigan, USA - KBS C8-3B metaG (SPAdes) (version 2) | ecosystem: Host-associated > Plants > Roots > Rhizosphere ...
AGGAGCTCGTTTTCTTCCTTTGTCGTCATGGCGCTAATTTCCGAAGCCCAGCCGGTTGCCGATGCGATAGGCGATCATGGTGATGACGAGCGAGATAAGTGCGATCAGGATGCCGACCACCGAGGCCGATTCGAAGCGCCCGGCTGCGGCGAAATCGAACATGAGCAGGGACAGGGTGCGCAGGCCCGGCGTCGCAATCAGCACCACGGTCGAGATGTCGCGAATCGTGCCGGCGAAGATCAGCAGGAAAACCGAGACCAGCATAGGGGCGATCAGCGGCAGGGTCACGCGCCGGAAGATCGAGGCGAAGCCGGCGCCGGACATGCGCGCCGCCTCCTCGAGCTGGCCCGAGACCTGGCCGAGCGCACCGCGCAGCAGCTGCACGCCGATCGGCAGCTCCTTGATGATGAGCGCGAGGACCAGCGGCACGATGGTGCCGTAGAGCCAGGAGATGCCGGGGATGTTCAGCATCAGGCTGAGCAGGCTCACCCCCAGCACCAGGCCCGGGATGGCCCAGGGCAGCCAGACCACCACGCCGATGATGCCACGCCCCCAGATATCGGCGCGCACCAAGGCCCAGGCGATGAGCGAGAAGAGCAGGATGCCGATGAAGCCGACGGCGGTGCCGAGCAGCACCGAGTTCAAGGTCGCGCGCAGGAAGCGCTCATCGCCCAGCACCTCGCGCCAATGCGCCGTGGTCCAGGCATTCTCCAGGAAGAAAAAGCCGAACAGCTTGGTGAAGGAGCCGGCGAGCAGGATCAGCAGCGGCAGGATGATGCTGAAGCAGACATAGAGGATGAGGACGCCGGAAGCGACATAGGCCCAACCGCCGCGATTGCGCGGACGCAGGGTCTGGCCGCGGCCGGTGATGGTGGCGCGCTCGCCGATGCGGGCGAGATAGGCCTGATAGAAGAACGCCAGCGCCAGCAGGATCACGAGGAACATGGTGCTGAGCGCCATGGCCTGCGGGAACAGCGGCGGCTCCCAATTGATGAGGTCGTAGATGCGCGTCGCATAGACGAAGATCTTGGCGGGCGTGCCCAGGATCTGCTCGATCTCGAAGGTCTCGAGGCTCTTGATCAGGCCGGACACGAAGGCGGTGAGGATCGCCGGCACCAGCAAGGGCAGGGTGACGCGGCACAGGGTGCGCCAGTGGCCGGCGCCCGCCATGTCGGCGGCTTCCTCGAAACCGGCATCGAGCTGGCGGAAGGCGGGCGCCAGCAGGATCACCATGATCGGCACGCTGGTGAGCGATAGATGCACCCAGAGGATGCCGGGCACCGAATAGATCGAGAAGACCGCCCCGTGGATGAAGGGAAGCTGGCGCAGCAAAACGTTGAGCAGGCCGTAATTGCTGTCGAGCAGCAGGATCCAGCCCATCACCATGGGCACGGCCGGCAGGAAGAAGCCGAACCACAAAGTGAGCTCGATGAAGCGGCGCCCCGGGATCTGCACCCGCACCAGCAGCCAGCCGATGAGGAAGGCGAAGCAGATCGCGAGCGGCACGCGCACGGCGAGCAGGAAGGAATAGTAGATCGAGGACCAGCTGTTGCGGCTGGAGAGCGCGTCGTGCCAGCCGGCGAGACCGAACGTGAAGGGGGCGCCGATCGGCGCCACGTCGAAGCTCGACAGCAGGACATAGAAGACCGGCGCCAGGGTCACCGCGCCGACGACGAGCAGCAGCAGCGCGCCTTTGAGGACGCGCGCGTCGGGCGTGCGCAAGCTCGGCCGCAGCAGCTTCGTACCAGGCGCGGGATACGGGATCTCTGTCATGCCCTCGAAGCGCGCACCGGTTCTGGCGCCGGGCGCATCCTCCCAAAATTCGCGACCTATTGTGAATTTCGCAAAGCGGGCGCGTCAAGCGCCGCTCGGCGACCGCTTCAGGCGCGCGGCGCGTGGAAGTCGCCGGCCCCGATGTCGCGCGCGCACAGCGCGCGGGGATCCTCGTCCGGCGCGAGCATCAGACTGCGCACGACGATGTCGTTGAAGACATTCTCGTTGGGGCTGCGCAGCACCAGCGGCGGATCTTCTCCACGCGGCAACCGGGCCATCGCCTCGAGCAGCATGCGCCGTGCCGTGGCGACGGCGATGTCGGTCGTGGCGAGATGCTCCTTGGTGCGGTCGAGGATGGGCCCGGGCGTCTGCACCGCGAACAGATCGTGCGCCGCGAAATAGGGCCCAAGCCCGGCGAAGGCATGGCCCATCGAGGCGCGGTCCTGGCGGTAGCGGTTGCCGGCATGACGCAGCGGCCGGTAATCCGCGCCGACCTCGACGCGCGCGCGGGCGATCAGCCCGTCCTTATCGAGCGGGTGTGTCGCATGATAGTAGAACTCGTAGCGCCAGTGGCTCTCATCGTCGATCGGCACATGCCAATGGACGGAATAACCGCCCTCGCCATGGCGCTGCTCCTGGCCCGAGAAGAAGCCGAGATTGGGCAGCACGAAGCAGGTGACGCGCACATGCTTCCTGCCGTCGCCGGTCTGGCGCTGGGTGTAGAGCCTGAGGCCGAAGCGGGTGCGCTCGATCTCGATCTTGGGCCGCCTGTCGCCGATGATCGCCCGGGTGCCGGCGCGATAGCCGCCGGCGCGGTCGGGGAGCGGCTCGCTGAAGCGGTGCAGATAGGAAAGATGCGCCGGATCGAGATTGCCCTCGTTCGCCTGCAGATAGTTGCAGGCATGAAAGAGCTTGCTCTGATGCACCTTCGGCGCCGGCGCTTGCAGGAAATGGAAGGCGGGAAAGAGCGGCGGCGCGCCCGGCCCCAGATAGGCGAAGATGGCGCCGGCCGCCTCGCGGCAGGGATAGGCCGTGTGGCGGATCTCCTCCTTGTAGCGGCTTTCGTCCGGCTCGGCCGGCTGCTCGAGGCAGCTTCCGCCGCGATCGAACAGCCAGCCATGATAGAGGCAGCGCAAGCCGCCATTCTCGACGCGGCCATAGGAGAGATCGACGGCGCGATGCGGGCAATAGAGACCGAGCAGGCCGGGCTGGCCCGCCTCGTCGCGGAACAGCACGAGATCCTCCGACAGGACGCGGATGGCGATCGGGCGCTCGGCGATGTCGCTCGCGAGCGCCACCGGCTGCCAATAGCGGCGCAGCAGATCGCCGCCCGGCGTGCCCGGGCCCGTGCGGGTGAGGAGGTCGTTCTCTTCCTTCGTCGTCATGGCGCTATTCGCCGCCGAAGGCGTCGATCAGCGCCTTGCGGAATTTGGGGACGGTCTCGAAGAAATAGTCCTCGGTATATTGGTCGGGATAGGCGACCCCGGTCCGCGGCAGATAGACGGCGGGAATGTCGGGGGGCGCCACATCGGTGCGACGCGAGGGCGTGCGCTTGCCGGCGACATAGGCTTCCTGGCCGGGCTTGCTCGCATACCAGTTGAGGAATACCGCGGCGGCGTTGGGGTGGGGCCCACCCTTGGGCTGCGACACGACGCTGATCGCGCCGAGCACGATGCCGGCGCCGTCCGCCATCGCCACGGGCTCGATGTTCTTCATCCCCGATTTCAGGAACTGCTCGACATCGACGACGGTCGTGCCGAGAGCCACGGGATAGATGCCGCGCGCCGCCCATTCGACGAGCTGTCGCGCATCGCGCGTCAGGGTGATGTTCTGGCCGATATAGAAATCCTTGAGATACGCGACGCCGAACAGCTCCATGAGATAGCCGGCGACCGGCGCGCCCGGCCCGGGTCCGCGCGGATCGAAAGCGGCGATCTTGCCCTTGTATTGCGGCTTCGCCATGTCGCGCCAGGTCGTGATCTCGCCCGGCTTCACGAGGTCGGTGTTGAGCAGCGGAATGGCGTCGACATATTCCGAGCCCTGCAGCATGTAGGCCTGGTCCTTGTCGATCCATTTGATGTGGCCGCCGGCCCAGTTGTTCGGGTCGGTGACGCCGGGCAGGAGGAGCTGCGGCTTGATCGGGTTCATATGGCCGCTGCGCACCAGCGCCACGTCGGAATAGCCGCCGAACACCACATCCATGGTGACCTGGCCGGCGCGCGCCTCGCGATTGAGGCGGGCCGACAGCTCGCGATAGGGTGCCGCCAGGAACTCGACGCTAATGCCGGTGTCGCGCCTGAAGCCGTCGCTGAAGGTCTTGGCGAGGTCCGGCCCGCCGCCCACCACCACCTTGCCCTCGGTGCGGGCCGCCGCCAGCAGGCGCTGCCAGTCCGGCCCGGCGCCGTCCTGCCAATCGGCCAGGCAAGGCGCCGCGCCGAGCAGCAGCATGCCCAGCGCTGCTCCAAACCCCCGCGCGCCGCCGCCGAACATGCGCAACCTCGGTCTCCTCCGCGTCCTGCCGATCTCACGCCGGCTTTGCGCTGGCGGCAAGCGGAATCGCGGCTAGACTGCCCACCCTTTTGGTTGTGCGAGAGGCTTTCATGACCTTCGCGTCTTCCGCCGAGCTCAGGGCCGAGATTGTCACGGCTTGCCGCGTGCTGACCCATTTCCGCATCGTCGAAGGGTTCGGTCATGTCACGGCGCGCATTCCCGGCGCCGATCGCATCATCATCACGCCGCGCCGCGCGCTCGGGCTGGTCAGCGAGGCCGAGCTGGTCGAGCTCGACCTCGAGGGCCGCCAGGTGGCGGGCGAGGGGCGGCCGCCGCTCGAATTCCCGATGCATCTCGCCGTCTATCGCCGACGCGCCGATGTCATGGCGATCGCGCGCGGCCATCCACGCAATATCGCGGCCTTTTCCTGCGCCGCCGAGCCGCTGCGGGTCGCGCATGGCTTCGGCGCCAATCTCGGATCGGTGGTGCGCGTGTTTCGTCAGCCTTTTTTGGTCGCCAATCCGGCGATGGGCGACGCCGTCGCCGAGGCGCTCGGCAGCGATTCGGAAGCCGTCCTGCTGCAATCGAACGGCATGCTCGCGGTCGGCCAGTCGGTGCCACATGCCTGCGTGCAGGCGCTGTTCCTCGAGGAGACGGCCGAGCTGCAACTGAAGGCGCTCGCAGCGGGTCTGGCACCGCAATATTATTCGCCGGAGGGGGCGGCGCGCCGGCATGGCGACGACCGCGTGCACGAGCCGATCCGCGCCTGGGAATATTACGTCGCCGCCGCCGCGGGCAAGCTCGCGGGCTGGCGCTGAGAGGGGAGGCCGCGGACATGAGGCGATCGCTGGCGAGCCTGCTGCTGGCCGCCTGTCTCGCGGCAAGTCCTGCCGGCGCCGAGCGGCTGCTGGTCGGCAACAGCGACCAGGCCATCGCCTTGTCGCGCATCGTCACCGACCTGCCGCCCGACGACAGGCTCTTCACCGAAGCCTTCCTGCCGTGAGCGCGGACCCCGCCGGCTGGCCCGCCGGCCGGCCGCTCGCAATCTCCGTGAACGTGATGCTGGAAGGCTGGAGCGAGTCTGCCGCACCCGGCATCGGGCCGATGGGCAATGTCCTGAAGCAAGGCGTGCTCGATCTGCAGGCACGCTCCTGGGCCGAGTATGGTGCTGCGGAGGGCGCGTGGCGGCTGCTCGACTGCTTGGCGCACAGCGGCGTCAAGGCGGTGTTCTACACGAGCGGCGTCGTCGCCGAGGTCCATCTTCCTTTGCTGCGCGCCATCCACGCCGCCGGGCATGCGGTGGCGGCGCATGGCTGGGGCCAGGAGATCATCCCCGCCTATCAGACGATCGTGGCGGAGGAAGCCGACATCGCGCGCTGCGGCGCGGCCATCGAGAAGGCGGTCGGCGTGCGCCCGCGCGGCTGGCTCAGCCCGCGCTGCACGCCGAGCCCCGCCACCGCCGCGCTGCTCGCCGCCTCCGGCTTCGTCTGGCACGCCGATTATTTCGACCGCGATCTGCCGCGCCGCCTCGAGACGGAAGCCGGAGCGCTCGTTGCCATGCCCTTCACCATGGAGGTGAACGACATGCCGCTCTATGTGCGCTACGGCAACGAGCCGGAGGCCTTCACCCGCATTCTCGCGCGCATCCTTGCGGGCTGGCCGCAGCTCGCTTCACGGCCCGCTTGCCTCGACATCACGGTCCACGCCCATGTCTTCGGCCGTCCCTACGGCGCGGTCGAGCTTTTGCGCAGCCTCGCGATCGCCCAGGACTGTGCGCAGGCCTGGCTCACCACGCATGAGGAATTGGCGCGCCTGGTGGCGTGACCTCCCGAGAATCGCCCGCGCAATAGTGCCGGTGTCGCGCGCGCTAATTGGCTTTCTTGTAGGGTCCGATCTCCTTCAGCACCGCATCGACGAAGCTCATATCGACGACCTGCGCGACCTTGACCTCTCCGACGATGAGATTGAGCGAGCGGTAGAACGCCATGTCGTGCTCGAGGCTGGCGACGCTGACGCGGCCGTCGGGATCGAGGCCGTGCGGCAGGATCGAGCGGAAGAGGCCCGGATCCTTGAAGGGCGTCGATTGGGTCAGGATTTCCACCACATCGGGCGCCGTGGGGCCGGCGAGCTTGCCGTCTTTCAGCGCATCGTTGTAGAAGCGCGCCGCTCTGAGATAGGCGCGCACGAAGCGCTTGGCCACCTCGGGACGCGCGGCGAAGCCTTCCGAATAGAGCAGCTGGCCGATGCTGTGGTTGGGCACGACCTCGTCGTCGCGCTTGACGCTGACGCCGAGGCCGCGTTTGAGCAGCACGCTCGCGGTCGGCTCACTGGCGATCGACCCATCGACGGCGCCGTTCTCGAGTGCCACGACGTGATTCGGGAAGGGCAGGATCGTGTTCTCGACATCGGTCGGACGGAGGCCGCCGAGCTTCGCGATGTCGGCGAGGGTCACGACATTGGGCGTGCCGGTGCCGCTCTGGGCGATCTTCATGCCCTTGAGATCGGCGAAGCTTTTATAGCGGCCGCTGTCGATGTGGCGCTTGGCGATGATGAGCTGGGTCACGCCATAGCCGGGGCGCGAGCTCGCCTTGTCGGCGACGATGCGCAGCTTGACGCCCTGGGCCACGGCGTTGAACAGGCCGGCGGAGGTCGAGCCGGCGCCGACATCGAGCTGGCCGGCGCCGAGCGGCGCCACCATGTTGGCGGCCGAGGGGAACATCGTGAGCTTCGGCTCGAACCCCTCCTCCTTGAGATAGCCCTTCTTTTCGGCGATGAAGATGACGACGTCGCTGAGCGCGCCGACGATGCCGATCGAGACCGGCAGCGGCTCGGCGGCGCGGGCGCCGCAATCGAGCACGAGCAGCTGGGCGAGGACGAGGCTCGCCAGAACCTTGCCGAATCGCATGCGCTTCCTCCCCTTCCGCGCGCTCTATCCCGGCGCGTCGTGGTGGGACGGCCAGCATGTGCCTTTTCGCCGAGCCGATCCACGCTGTCCGGTGCGAGCGAGGCGGGGCGGGGCGGGGCCGCCCGTCCGGTTTGGCGGTTACGATTTTAGGTGGTATCGACGGCTCAGAGGCCCGGCCGAGGCATGAATATTCGCCAGAGGAGGTATAGGGGCACTCGCTATTTCTGAAATATCCGCGGCCGCGCCCGCAGTTATGCCTTATGGATATACAAAATGGCTGGGGTGCTGGTCGTTATGCATAGAAAATTTTAAACGAACCGGTAACCATGCGGGCTTTACACTCCATGCGACCTTTGATGGCCCGCAGTATGGTAAACGGAAATTTACCAATACTGGTGAATGAGGGACGGCGAGGACTCCTCTCGTTGATGTCTTCGCCCGAACTATAGGTTGTGCGAAGATCGGGTCGTTAAGAACCCGAAGGAGGTTGAGGATGGTTCCCGTGGTCCCGCCAGGCGTGCGCGCGACCAATCCGTTGGCGGCCAAGACGGCGGCGCTTCCCTTGGACAAGGGGGGCGGCGGTGCAAGGAAGCGGCCGGAGCAGCTCATCGGCGAGTTCTGGCATCAGACGCCGCAGCACGCGGCTCACAGCGTCGACAGCGGCATTTCGGCCGCGATCTGGGGTGGCGGCCGTGAAGCGCCCGAGGAACACAGGCGCCCGGCGCTCGATAACTTTCACGTGCTGGCGGTGCGACTGCAGGATTTTCGGGCCGAGCGCTGGCATGACGGGAGCCTCGTTCGCGAGCAGGATCCGCGGATCGGCAGCTTCTGCCTCACCTTCGCCGGCACCGAGCCACGCAGCATCGTCCATGGCCCCTGGCGCCTGCTTCAGGTCTATATGCCGACCACTCTCTTCGTCGAAGCCGCGCAGCAAGTGGATGTGCCCCCGTTGGGCGCCGACCATCTCGAACCAGGGCTGACCTACGATCCCCTCCTGCATGCGATCGGCGGCAATATCGTCAGCGAGATCGAGCAGCACCGGCCCGTGTCGCGGCTGCAGCTCGACTCGCTCGGCATCATGATTTGCGTGCAATTGCTGCGGCGCGCCGGCTCGGCTTCCCGCAGCAAGCAAGTCCGCGGCGGGCTGGCCCGTTGGCAGATCAAGCGCGCCATGGAATGCATCGCCGAACGATTGGAGGACAATCTCACCTTGGCGGCGCTGGCCCAGGAGGTCGGCCTCAGCCAGTACCATTTTGCGCGGGCATTCAAGCAGTCGACCGGCCTCACGCCGCATCGCTATCTGCTGCATTGCCGGCTCAAGCGCGCCAAGGCCCTGCTTGCCGAGACCGACGCCTCGGTGGCCGACATCGCGGCGCGCGTCGGCTACAGCGAGGCGACGCAGCTTTCCAGGCTATTCCAGGCCGAGCTCGCCATTTCGCCAAGCACGTACCGCCGTATGTCAGCGGGTGCCTACAACCAACAGACTAAGCTGCACGCGGATTCGAATCCCGCAAGAAACGTCAGCTCGTAGCAATCGACGTCAGGCGGCGGTGCGGTTTTTCGGCATTTATTTCAATTGCAGGTTCGGATTGGCGATGCTCTTGCCCGGCGCGCCGCCGGCTAAATGCGTCAAAGGATTCAGGCATGTCCCATGGTTGATCGACTTCTCATCGTTGACGACGAAGCCAGCATGGGAACTCTGATCAGCCGGATCGCCAAGGGCTGCGGCTTCGATACCAAGCATGCACCGACCGCCCAGCAGGGCCTCGAGTTGATCGCCAGCTGGCAGCCGACCCATCTCGTGCTCGACCTGCAGATGCCCGATACCGACGGCATCGAGCTGCTTCGTGAGCTTGCCGCACTGCGTTGCGCTGCCCGGATCGTCATCACCAGCGGTCATGGCAGCCAGGTTCTGAACACCGCGCTGCGACTGGGCATCGAGCGCGGGCTGGCCATCGAGGGAACGCTGCCCAAGCCGTTCGAAGCGAGCGCCCTCAAAAACTTGCTCGTCGGTCTCAGATCCGAGGCGGAATGGCTGAACCCGGCAGAGCTGCAGGCCGCCATCGCCGACGATCAGCTGGTGCTGTACTACCAGCCCAAGATCGACGTGCGGAACAGCGCCATCACCGGCTTCGAGGCGCTTGTCAGGTGGGCGCATCCGGCACGCGGGCTGGTGCCGCCCGACAAGTTCGTGCCGCTCGCGGAATCGAGCGGGCTCATGGATGCGATGACCCACTGGGTTCTCAATGCCGCCTTGAAGCAGCTGGCGGAGTGGACGGAGCAGGGGCTCCGTGTCGGCATCAACGTCTCCGTCTCCAACCTCAAAGATGTCCGCTTCGCGGATTTGATGGACAGCTTGTGCCGGCGCTACGGCGTCGCGACGGGACGCGTCTGCATCGAGGTGACGGAAACCTCCGCCATGTCCGACGACATCGCGGCAATGGACATCCTCGCCCGGCTCAGCCTCAAGGGCTTCCTCATCTCGATCGACGATTTCGGGACCGGCTACTCCTCCTTCATTCGCCTGCTGCGCATGCCGATCTCCGAGATCAAGATCGACCAGTCCTTCGTCAAGGAGTGCAATCTCAACCGAGAGAGCTTCATTGTCGTCAAGTCCATCATCGATCTGGCGCACAATCTCGGAATGACGGTGATCGCCGAGGGCGTCGAGAACGAGCAGATCCTCTCGACCTTGGCCGGCATCGGCTGTGACCTGGCGCAGGGCTATCATGTGAGCAAGCCGATGCCGGCGAGCGCCGTGGTGCCATGGTGCCGGGCCTGGCTGCAGCGGCACGGCGCGCTGAGCGGGTGAGTGCCGAGCCATGGCCAACATCCTGATCGTCGAGGACAGCGCCACCCAGGCCGAGATGCTGGCCGCCACCCTGGAAGAAGAAGGCCATCTCGTCACCAAGGCGGTGGACGGCGAGAAGGCGCTCGCCGCCTGTGCCGCGAAGGGCTTCGACGCGGTCATCTCCGACATCGTCATGCCCGGCATGTCGGGCTACGAGCTGTGTCGCCGTCTCAAGGGTGACGAGACCCACGCCCATATTCCCGTCATGCTCCTGTCCACGCTCAACGAGCCGATGGACATCATTCGCGGGCTCGAATGCGGCGCCGACAATTTCCTCACCAAGCCCTGTCCGCCCGAGCTGCTGAGCGCCAGGCTGGGCTCGCTGCTCTCGAGCCGCGAGATGCGGGCGAGCCGCCGGGCGGCGCTCGGCATCGAGATCTGCTTCCTCGGCCAGCGCTTTACCATCAATTCCGAGAAGGAGCAGATCCTCGATCTCCTGATCTCGACCTTCGAGGATACGGTCCGCGCCAATCGCGAGCTGCAATACAGCCGCACTGAGCTCGCCGCGGCGAACGGCAAGCTCGAGGAATACGCGACCACTCTCGAGGACAAGGTTCGGCTGCGCACCTCCGAGCTGCTCGCCGCCAACAATCAGCTGGAGAGCGAGATTGCGGCCCACCGCGCGACCGCGGCCAAGCTCGAGCGGACCAATGCCTTTTTCCATCGGATCCTCGAGCACATTCCGACCGGGGTGATCGTCAAGGATGCGAGGACTCTGCAATTCGTCCTGGTCAACGCCGAGGCCGAGCAGTCGATCGGCCTGCCGAGCGAGCAGCTCGTCGGCCGCACGGCGCACGATCTGTTACCGAAGGAGATCGCCGATCGGGTGACCGCCAGAGACCGTAAGGCGCTGCAATCGGACCGCGTCACGGTGACGCCGGAAGAGGTGATCCATAGAGAGGGATATCCGGAGCGTCACGTGCGCACCAGGCTGGCGCCGATCTATGGCAAGCGCGGTCCGAGATATCTCGCCATCCTGACCGAGAATGTCAGCGAGGTGAGAAAGCTCGAGCAGCAGATTCGCCATACCCAAAAAATGGAGACGATCGGCCATCTCACGGGCGGCATAGCCCATGATTTCAACAATCTTCTCGGCATCATCCTGGGGAATCTCGACCTGCTGACCGAGCGTGTCGGTGCCGACGCGGAGAGCGCCGAGATCGCCCAGGAAGCCCTGCAGGCGGCGAGACGCGGCGCGGCGCTGACGCAGCGCATGCTGGCCTTCGCGCGCAAGCAGCCGCTGCAGCCACGTGCCTTCGATCTGAACGACACGGTCAAAGGCATGGCATCCATGCTGCGGCGGACGATCGGCGCCCACATGGAGCTCGGCCTGGCGCTCGCGACCGATCTCTGGCCGGTGATTGCCGATCCTTCGCAAATCGAGGACGTCATCCTCAATCTCGCCGTCAATGCGCGTGACGCGATGCCCGATGGCGGCCATCTCCTCATCGAGACCGCGTCCGTCACGCTCGACGAGGACTATGCCGAGCATAATCCGGAGGTGGTGCCAGGAGAATATGCGCTGCTGGCCGTCGCCGATTCAGGGACCGGCATGTCGCCGGAGGTCCTGGAACGCGTGTGCGAGCCCTTCTTCACCACCAAGGAGGTCGGACGCGGCACCGGCCTCGGGCTGAGCATGGTGTACGGCTTTGCCAAGCAGTCGGGCGGACATCTCAAGATCTACAGCGAGCTTGGCCACGGCACGACGGTCAGGCTGTATCTGCCGCGCGCCACCCGCTTGGACGAGACGGAGGTGGATATCGAGGACGACATGCCCGACCTCGCGGGCGCCGGCGAGGTCATCCTCCTCGTCGAGGACAATGACGCGTTGCGGCGCACCACGGCCCGCATCCTGAAGGAGCTGGGATACCGCGTCCTCGAGGCCGAGCACGGCGTGGCGGCTCTCGACTTCCTGATGTCGGACGCCGATATCGATCTTCTGCTGACCGACATCGTCATGCCCAAGGGCGTGTCGGGCTACGAGCTCGGCGCCACCTGCGAGCAGCTCCGGCCGCAGGTGAAGGTGCTCTTCATGTCCGGCTATTCGGAGGCTTTCCTCAATAGCACCGGTCGGCCGCAGCGGCCGATAAGCCTGATCAACAAGCCCTGCGGCAAGCAGGAGCTGGCGCGCAAGCTGCGCAGCATGCTCGAGCGGGTGGCCTGATGCGTTGGCAACCGCAGAGCAACGCGATCGCAGCGCGAGACAGGGGGCTGCTTGCTTGACCTCTCCCTTCCCGTGCTGCTGGTCGATGACTATGCGAGCATGCGCCGCACCATCCGATCGATGCTGCAGCATATCGGCTTCACCACCATTACCGAGGATGATGGCAGCGGTGCGCTGTCGCTGATCCAGGACCTGGATTTCGGCCTGATCGTCTCCGACTTGATGATGACGCCGGTGAGCGGCCTCGAAATCTTGCGGAAAGTCCGCGGCCATCCCCGCACCCAGGCGACCCTGTTCGTGATGGTGACCGGCGCGGCCCACCAGGACATGGTGCTGGCCGCCAGGGGGCTGAAGGTCGACGATTATGTCGTCAAGCCCTTCGATACCAACACGCTCAAGCGCAAGCTCTTCGCGTTGATGGAGCGCGGCGGCGTGGCGCTCACACCCGCCGCCGAAACGGCAACCCAGCCGCCGGTCCTCGCCGCCGCCGCTCCTGCGAATAAGGAAAATGCCGGTCTGGCTGCGCTCAAGCGTGCCATCGAGAAGCTCTACGCCTTGCTCGATGCGCGGCTCCGCGCCGGTGACAGCCAGCCGCATGACGATCTGGTAAGCCTCATCCGCGTCTATATCGACCGTGCGGTCGCGCAGGGAGTCGAGCCCCATTACCGTCAGCAGCTCGATGCCATGCTCGCGAATCTTCCGACGGCCAAGCCGGGGACGGGTGGCGGCCTCGGCGGTCATCTCTATCGCGTCGAGAAGCCGGCGCTGCGGGCGACGGCGATCCCTGACCGGCGACAGAATAAGGGGGCTCTTCCCGACGAGCGGCGCAGCGGCCGCGAGGCGAGACGCTACAAGCGCTTCAGCGATCCGGCGCTGCATGTGACCATTGGCGAGCGCAGCTATCGTACGGTCGATTGGTCGATCGGCGGGTTGGCGATCGGCGGCTATTCCGGTGCGCTGCAGCCGGACAAGCAGATCAAGGTTACCCTGCGGGTCGAAGGGGACGAGGAGGAGAAGAAGACCTTCGCCGATCGGGCCGTCGTGATGCGCAACAATCCTGGCGCCGGGATCCTTGCGCTCCGTTTCACCTCCCACTCCTCGGCCACCTTGAAGGTGCTGGAATATCTGACACGGCGCCAGGAGACGCCGGTCGAGGCGACGCGCGCGCCGGCGGCGGCGCCGAGCGGTCCCTAGCAGCGGAGGACGCGCGTGGATCAGACCCCATCGGTCGGCCTGCTGCAGTTCAGCATCGAAGGGGAACGCCATGCGATCGCCCTCGGCAGCGTCGAGAGGGTGGTGCGCGCCGTCGCGCTGAGTCCGCTTCCCGGCTCACCCGCGGTGATCCGCGGTATCTTCAGCTTGCATGGGCGAATTGTGCCGGTCGCCGATCCGCGGCGGCGACTTGGATTGGCCGACCGGGAGATCGCGCTCGAGGACCGCATCATCATCGCGCGCACGCCGGCGCGCTTGCTCGGCCTGCTCGTCCATGGCGATCTCGAGGTGTTGGCATGCGACCGGACTGCGATCGTGGCGGCTGAAAGCGTGCTGTCGGGAGCCGAGCTGGTCGAAGGGGTCGGACGCCTCCCGGATGGGCTGGTGCTGATCCAGAGCCTGGCAAAATTCTTTTCCCTCGAGGAGGAGCGCCGGTTGGCGGAGGCGGTTCATGCTTTCGCCTGAGAAGAGCCGCACGGCGCTTTCGCCGCCAGTGCTGGCCGCTGTCGCCCGCTTTGTCGTGGATCGCCTGGGGCTCGTCTTCGCTGAAGATCGCCACTGCCTGCTGGCGCGCGCGCTCGAGACGGCCGCCGCCGAATCCGGTTTCAGGGATGCCGGCAGCTATGTGGTCTCGCTGCTCGATGGGCCGGTCCCATCGCCACAGCTCGCGGTCCTGGCCGGGCATCTCACCATCGGCGAGACCTATTTCTTTCGTGAGCCCGCAGGCTTCGCCGCCTTGCAGGAGACGCTTCTCGGGCTGTTGGCGGCCCGCCGCGCGCTGCCGCGATCGCAACGGCAGGTGCGCCTGTGGAGCGCCGGCTGCGCCACCGGCGAGGAAGCCTATTCCATCGCCATGCTGCTCGAGCTCGAGCTCGGACTCGGGCTCGGGTTCGCCGATGACGATCAATGGGACATCAGCCTGCTCGCAACTGACATCAATGAGCATTTTCTCGGTCGCGCGCGCCGCGGACTCTATCGCGACTGGTCGTTCCGCGGCATGGAGAATGCCCTGAAGCAGCGCTTCTTTGCGCCGCATCCGGAGGGCGGGTTCGAGATTGCTCCAGGATTACGCCGCCGCGTCACTTTCGCAGCCCTGAACCTCATTGAAGCCGACTATTCGCCCGTTGCCGGCGCCCCCGGCATGGATGTGATCCTCTGCCGCAACGTCCTGATCTATTTCGAGGCCTCGCAAGCGCGCAAGGTCGCGGCACGCTTGATCGATTCGCTGGGTGCGGGCGGCATCCTGGTGACCGGTACCGCCGATGCGGTGCTGCCCTGCCTCGCCGAGCATGACGGGCTGGAGCCGCTGGCTCCCGCCGTCTATCGCAAATGCGTGGCCCGCCCCGCGCCGCCGCGCCCGCGCGCCTTGCCGCTTCGGCCCAGCACCAAGCAATCGGCACCTCCGGTGTACGGCGCTGCCACCACGGCGCCCGGTCCTGTCGATATGGTCAGGCTCGAAAGCCAAGCGAGGGAGGCGGTCCGCGAAGGGCGGCAAGCGGACGCCATGAGGCTCGCGGGTGAATGGTTGGAGCGCCTGCCGACGGCAGCGGCCCCCAAGCTGCTGCTTGCCCGCCTCCATGCCGATCGCGGGGCATTGTCCGAAGCGTCGCTGTGGGCGGACCGCGCCATCAAGGCCGACAAGGCGGATCCCGGTGCTCATTGCCTGCGGGCCAGCATCCTCATCGAGATGGGACAGCGCGCCGAGGCGGCTAAAGCGCTCAGCCGAGCGCTCTATCTCGCGCCCGATTTCGTCCCGGCCCATTATGGGCTGGGCGTTCTGGCGCTCGGCGAGGGCAAGGAATCGCGAGCGCGCCGGCATTTCGACAATGCGCTGGCCATCCTGTCCGAGCGTGCCCCCCAGGATACGGTCGCCGAGCTCGATGGGGTGAGCGTTCGCACGCTCACCGACGCCATCCGCAGCTTGCGCGACTCCCGCCTGGTCGGGGCCGCCTCATGACAGTCGAGATTGCCCGTGACACGCCCGAGGCAGTGGCTGCGGTGTTGCAGGAGCGTGCCCGCAAGCTGGCGAGTGAGCAGCAGGACGGGCGCCCAGGCGAAACGATCGAGATCCTGGTCTTTCAGCTCGCCTGGGAAAGCTACGCCGTCGAGACCGGGTTCGTGCGCGAGGTCTATCCGCTCAAGGACCTCACCCCGGTTCCCTGCACGCCGGCCTTCGTGCTCGGCATCGTCAATCTGCGCGGCGAGCTGTGCCCGGTGATCGAGCTGAAACGGCTCTTCGGCCTGCCGCCCTCCGGCG
>Ga0207707_10002763_pt1 | contig 15647 bp, 14 predicted proteins | sample KBSC83BmetaG_FD_184336 | JGI IMG/M metagenome (GOLD analysis project Ga0207707, IMG submission 184336) | Corn rhizosphere microbial communities from Kellogg Biological Station, Michigan, USA - KBS C8-3B metaG (SPAdes) (version 2) | ecosystem: Host-associated > Plants > Roots > Rhizosphere ...
TCCCGCCGGGCGGAACCGTGGCCGGCTGAACAGAAAAGGCGAAGGGCATGCCGGCTTCGGTCAAATTACCGAAATGGACTCCGCTGATCGCCCCCGCAGTCGCTGATTCCAATGCCGACTTGGAGAAGGCGTACAAGTTCGCCCCGCTGAAGCTGAGCGTCGCGAGGGCAAATCCGTTGGTGCTGATGTAGAAGCCGTTGGCATCGGCACCGATCAGAGGTTGGTCACCGAAACACGGGCACGCGGCAAAAGCACCGCCGTCGTTGGTGACATCCAGGGTGAGGATAGTCCAGTTGGCCGTTGGATCAGAGGTCTGGCTCACGGCGATATAGACCTTCACTGGCGCGATCAGCGCGCCTGTATCTGACTTTCGGCTGAGCACCAGGCTGGTCAAGAAGAATCGCTGTGTCGATGAATCGTAGTAGACGCGCGGGTCTGTGGGTTCAGGTCCAAAGACAACCGGGTTCTTGCTGCGATCGATTGCCGGCGGCAGCCCGAAGAAACTGCTTAACGCGACCGTCCCTGTAAGAGGCGTTCCGGAGGTGTTGAAAACCCGTACGGCGTCGTTCACCGCCTCCACCACGAAGCTATTTCCCACTGCGAGTCCCTGGTCCGGGGGCTCCAGACTGAACTGGTTGCCATTGTTCGCGAGCCGTTGATCGCGATGCGACAGCGCGTTGAAGCCGGTGAAGACGTCCCCTGCTGGCGAGGTGAGCGCACTGCCGGCTGGAGTGGGCACGTGCGCCGAAGATACGCGTGCCGGTGAAATCGTTCCTGTGATCTGGGGTTTGGTAAATTGCTCATCCACCTCCGGCCCAATGAAGATCTCGTTCCCAATTTCCGTGCGCGCCGAGCCGGGCTGAGCGGATAAGTTGCTGGTTCCAGCTACTGTGATCTGCCGTGGTGAGCGATTCTGCGCGCACAGTGTTGCCGCCACGCAGACTACGACCAAGACAGGGCCGATTTGCCGATGCAGTCGCATCATGATTTACTCCTTTTTGTGTTTGGGACGATTTATTCTGACCGTGAAATTCGGGGAGCGGGTTATCGGTGCAAACATCTCTGACATGGAATGGCCTGGATTTTAAACTTGCTGTTCTCAGCGGCCCGAGAAGGCTCTCGAAATTGTCAGCCGTGCCCAGAAAAACCCCAACAGCGTAGCAGGCAAAGGCCGCTTCCAGCAAGGGTTATGCCGCATTTTTCTGAGTGTCCGATCGGGCAAAATGAAACCTCATTTCGCTCCAAATCCACGAACGGGTGATATGGGTGAAATCTCGATCACTGAATGTGCAAATTAATGCAGCTCCCAATGATGTGAGACTGATCGGGGCTCTCGACTGGGACTTCGGAACGCAAAGCAAGATGCGAACACCAAAATTGTTAAAATGATGCTGCAAGCTGGCTGGGTGCTGCGAGACAAGTCTCAATCCTCGAGAACTCCCGATAGCTCCTTCCAGCCAGAGAGATGGCCCCGTAGCTCAGTTGGATAGAGCAGCGGTTTCCTAAACCGTTGGTCGGCGGTTCGACTCCGCCCGGGGCCTCCAGATTCGCACTATCGAGTTTTGGTCAACTCGCTAGGCGCCTGGTGACCGAGTTTTCCGAAATACTCTATAGCCACCACCAGGGTGTAGGCCGCGAGCAGCATGATTTCCGGCTCGATCGGATGACGATACCGGTTTTCCCCGTGCGTCAGGTAATAGGGAAGTGGCGGAAACACCAGCAGAATGGTGAATAAAACGATGCCCGGCAATTTTCGGCGCCAGCCAATCACCAGACCCATGAACGCCAGGATTGAGGAAAGTGCGAACAACGGCCGGCGCAGGTTCATCAGTTCTGCCCACAGTGCTCGCTTCGTGCCGCTCACGTCCAGCCAACCTTCCGGGGTGGATGCCCAGAAATAGAACGCGCGCTTTACCATCCGCATGCCGAACTCACCGGGATGAGCCGCGATGAATGCGTTCGCTGCGATTGCCTTGTCTTGCAGATAGGTCAACTCGCCCATTTCGGCGAGCTTTCGGTTCTCCTTCAAGCTGTTACAGACCTGTCCGCTCAGGACGTTCTCGCCGGGACTTTGCTGGTGGTTTCCCAAATAGAGCTCCAGCGGAAGCCCGTCGCGGATTGCCATAACGCGATGGAAAACCACGTAGTCACGAATGATCCAGGGGCTGATCGTCATGCACATCATCAAGAGCGCAACGCCGTGAGCTGCGGGAATACTGTTGCGCGATGTTTTTGCGCGGAATACAAGATAAATCGCCGCGGGAATGACAAGGGCCAGAATCGCCGGGTTGGTCAGCGCCGTTAGGCCCCAGAGTAGACCGCATAAAGCCCCGAGACCGGTCTCCCTTTCCTCTTGCAACGCCAGAAGCGAGAGGAAGGTTAGCGTAAACAGGAGGACTGAGAGACTGGATTCCCAGACGCGATGCGACTCCCAGAGAGACATCGGCCAAAATGCCCAGGCCCATGCGCCTAGGATCGCGGCCTTGAGTCCTACGGTGCGGCGGCCCAGCGCGACCAGTACGAGGCATACCAGTCCGGAACAGAAGGCGTTAAAGAGGAGCAGGATGACGGCCGAGTTGTCACTGTACACTCCAAGGGCCTTGAATATTACCGCAATGAGATACGGGTACAGCGGAGGTACCAGGGCCGTGGGCCCACTGGGGATGCGGCACGGCGAACTGAATCCGTGTCCCGTGGCCAGAGCGTGCGCCACACTTCCCATCTCCCAGCCGAAATCAAATAAATCCGGCTTCGATGAGAAGCGGTAAAAATGGAAGATCAGGACCGATCCCATTCTCAGCAACACGGCAACAGCCGTGATGACGAGAGGCGATCCAAGAACTTTGCTGGGGTTTGGCTTGGGAACAGACATCTACAAACTTCTATGCCGCTAGTGGGGTCTCACCGTTGTGGCCGCCGGGTTAAGAGTAATGAGCAGAGATGTGGAGCGAGCGGAGGCATAGATCAAAAGCGTCCCCGATCGCGGGAATCACTGGACGGGAAAGTACATCGCGCAAACGTTGCTTCCTATACGGGGAAGTACCTACCTGTAACGGTTTGAGCCTGTGTCTATTCCGCTAGGAAAGAGAACGTGATAACGTTCCTCGGGCGGATCTTCGCCCGGGCGTGACTTCGATGCAGAGACGCACCTTCATAAACCTCACCGCTGGGGCGGTGACTGCGCTGGCAGTAGATTCTGTGCCGCTCGCCAGCGTCGCACAAACGAAGACCCCGATCGCCTACCCGGATCCGGCGGTGGAGATCGTCGATCCCCGTTTCGCCAAATACAAAATCCAGAGCGCCGCCGTTGAACGCCTGTGGACTGGCGCGCGTTGGGCCGAAGGGCCAGTGTGGTTTGGCGACGGCCGCTACCTGCTGTTCAGCGATATTCCCAACAATCGCATGCTGCGCTGGCTTGAGGACACGGGCGAGATCTCCGTATTTCGCGGCCCGTCGAATTACAGCAACGGGAATTCGAGAGACCGGCAGGGAAGGCTGCTCACCTGCGAGCACGATACGCGCCGGCTTACCCGCACTGAGCATAACGGCACGATCACCGTGCTCATGGATCGCTTTCAAGGCAAGCCGCTGAATGCTCCGAATGACTTGGCCGTTCATTCGGACGGCGCGATCTGGTTTACCGATCCCGGCTACGGCATCATGTCTAATTATGAGGGGCACAAAGCTGCGTTTGAACTTCCTGCGAATGTCTATCGCCTGGATCCGAACTCGCGCGAAGCAACCGTGGTCGCCGGCGATTTGGTGAAGCCGAATGGGATCTGTTTTTCTCCCGACGAGAAGAAAGTCTACATCGTGGACACCGGCGAGCCAAAGCAGCCCGGCGATCCTCGTCCCATCCGCGTATACGACGTCGAGAGCGGGATGCGAGTGAAGAACGGCCGCATGTTTGCGAATATGGCGCCCGGCAGTTCAGACGGCATTCGCTGCGACGTGGACGGCAACGTCTGGTCCGCAGCTGGATGGGGTGCGGAGGGGTTCAACGGAGTGCACGTATTCGCACCGGATGGCGCACTTATCGGGAGAATCCATCTTCCGGAAACCTGCGCGAATCTTTGTTTCGGCGGCGCCAAGAAAAACCGCCTGTTCATGGCGGCCAGCCAGTCGCTGTATGCAGTCTATGTTGGCACGGAGGGTGCGCAACAGCCGTGACAATGGAATCCCGTGTTCACGTCCGGGAAACCGGTGTCTGCGACTCGGTTTTATGGCTCTCCTCCGATAACTTCCGCAGGGAGAGCCGCTCATGATGGGCCAGCAAAAGCCCGAGCGGGACTACTGCCGCAAACGTGACCAGCCACAGAAGAATTCCGCAGCTCGCGGCCAGTTCCGGAGGAACATCGAAAACGCTGGATAGCGTTGCGATAGTCGCCATCTGCGAGCCGCCTCCAACCGCCGGTAGTTGGAGCATCGATCCCACCATGCTGGATCCCATCAGGATCAGCAGTTGCGATACCGGAATCTCTAAGGCATCCACCCCGTAAGCATGGGTGACTTCGTGGTATGACAAGGCGATCAGGTACCACATGCCGATGGACACGGCGCTCAAGTAGAGCATCTCCAGCCCGCCGTGGATGGTGTTCAATCCCATGCCGAATTCGCGCACTTTGTCGCCGAGCTTGTGTCCGACCTTCGGCAGATGCGAAAAGCGTTGTTCCACCCATTGCGCCACCGCTTCGCCCTTCCTCTTGATGATGAAGGCTGCGACGGTGGTAGCTGCTACTAGCGCAATGAGGGCAAAACCCGCCTCTCGAAATCTGGTGTAGTACTCCGGATGCGGTATAGAGGGCAACGCGCTCGGCAGGAAGATTGCCATGACGATCAGGAACGCGAACGAGCCGATATCGAAGATCCTTTCCACAGCCCACACGGCTAGCTGAGACGAAAATGAAAGATCGGTGCGGCGCGCAATCAAATAAGGGCGAATAAACTCTCCCGCCCTGCCCAGCAGCGCAATTCCGGTGAATCCCACCAGCGTGGGCGAGACCATTTCGGTGACACTGGTTTTGGGCCGTACGGGTTTCAGGAAAATCTTCCAGCGCAGGGCCCGCATGAGGTAGCCGATGTAGATGTACGCAATCCCGTGCAGAACGTGCAACTTTTTGATGCGATGAGTCTGGCTCCAGAACGTGCCCCAGTCGAAGGTCCGCCAATGGCGATATTGCAGGTAAACCAGAACGGCGAGGATGAGGAACACGATAACGCTGGCCAGAATGCGTTTTCTATCCATTTAGGGGAGTGCTCCGCGCCGCCATCCCTGCCGCGCGAAGCGGGAAACGGCACCACCCAAGGTAAATGACGCTGCGGGACGAATCAATGAACAATATCAGCTCGCAGTCGAGCTCCGCTCGACTGAACAGGCCAAGGCGCTGCCCCTATGTGGGTCGCTGATCACTCGCTGGCTCCGCTGGGCTTGGCTTGAGCGATTGGGGTTGAGGTCTTCTTCACGGGAGCAGAAGTTTTGTTGACGGTGACACTGGTCGCAGTGCTGGTCTTTTTTGCGGTCGCTGCTTTTTCCTGGGCGGCTTTCTTCTTATTAAAGTCGCGCACGATCTTTGCGACGTAAGCCCTGGTCTCATAGTACGGGGGCACTCCGCCGAACCGCTCCACCCGCTGGGGGCCGGCGTTGTACGCAGCCAAGGCCTTCACCAGGTCGAAGTTGTACCTCTCCAGCAGTTCGCGTAGATACTTGGTGCCACCATCGACGTTGGCGTGCGGATCGAACGCGTTGGGCACCCCCAGTTGCGACGCTGTGCCCGGCATCAACTGCATCAGGCCTTGCGCGCCCTTGGGCGAGATAGCGTGCGGGTTGAACTCGCTCTCGGCTTTGATGACGCTGTTCACCAGGTCGGGATCGAGGCGATATTTTCCGCTGATCTCATTCACCACCTGGGTAAGATCAGTTTTAGGACGGGCAGGAAATGCTCTGCCAGTATCGTAGCCTGCCGGCTTGGGAGCAGAGGATAGTCGGGAAGCCGAGGCTGGAAGCGCGGTATTGGGAGGCTCATCCGGCGCGGCCTCAAAATGCTCAATGTCATCGGTCGGAACGTCCACAAAGTTCGAACCGTCTGCACTGATGTACAGCCGGGTCAAATCACCGATAACTTCTCGCCGCTCATGCACAATCGAGAAGCCGTTTTTCAACACCGCGACCTCGCCCGCAAAGCAGGGAAGTGCCATCAACACTGTGACAAGCAGAACGCGGCTGATAGTGAATTTCACCATTTGGTACCAGTATGGCCGGTTATCCCATCACTTCCTGAAGGGCCGCGGCGACGCCGCAAGCTTCATTCCCGAGAGTGACTCGCCAACCCCGGGCTCTTAATTCCTCGCATGCATTACCCATGATAACCGGATGCCCAGCAAACTCAAGCATTTCCACATCATTATGGTTGTCACCGACGGCCATGACCTCATCGCGATGGAAGCCGCGGTGCCGGGCCCAGCGCTCCAGCGCATGTCCTTTGGAGCACCCGCGATTCAGGACATCGATCATCGACAGGTCGCGTACCGGATACTCGGTCCGCAGGACTGTAATCTTGTCCTGCAAACCGGTGCCTGTCAGAGCTTCTAGAGCTAGGCTCATGCGGGCCATCGTGCCGCAGAACATGGCCTGCACCGGATCACTGACCAGAGCGCGCTCGATCGGCACCACAAACTCGATGAACTCCATGTTCTTTTCAAGCCAGCGCCGGATGCTGGCCCCGATCTCATCCAGATGCTCCAGCACGATCGCTCCCTTGATTTCCTTATCGAAGGTTAGCACCATGTTGCCGCGGAACTGGATCATGGCCTGGCATAATTGACGGCAGGTTTCCGCCGGCATCAGATCGCGGTGAAAAGTTTCGCCGCTCAGCGACCGCGTGACCGCGCCATTGGAACTGATCAGCCACAAATCGAACCCAAGTTGCTGTGCAATCGGCAGGGCAAAGGTATGGCGTCTTCCGGTAACCAGCACGATTTCCATTCCGGCAGCATGAGCTCGCCGTAAGGCGGCCAGGTCGCCTTCAGAAATCTGAAATTGTGGATTGAGCAGCGTGCCGTCGATGTCAGTGGCGAGCAGCCGAATGCAAGGCCTGGAAATTGTCACTTATGCAATTTTATCTGCTCACGCACGCGGGCTTTGCTTCTAAGCCCGCACGCGATCCAGCACCGCGCTAGCGCGGCGGAACCATGGCCGCTCGCGGCGCTTGAGGAATCGCGGCATGGTCGCCTTCTTGGCCAGAATTTTCTGCGCCCACTCCCCAGCCTGTGCGGTTCGGCCCTGCGACTCCAGGAAAAGCGAGTAGTGGTAATACGTTTCCGATAACGTGGAGATACGAGTGGCCTCCTCAAACAAGGCCTCGGCTTTGTCCTTCTGATCGGTCTGCGCATAGGCCCACGCGAGCAAGCCCTTGGCGCGATGGAAGTCATAATTGCGGTCGAATTTCAGGGTTCGTTCCAGATCGGGGACGGCCGCGGCGAAATCCCCCGGTTCCATCTCGGCCAGGGCGCGCCGGTAAAACGGATCGGGATGATCGGTGCGCGCGGATATTGCTTTGTCATAGCACGCCCGCGCCTGGGAGTAGTTCTTGTCATCCAGGTACAACAAGCCCAGTTCCTCGTAATTTCCGGCCGAGGGATTATCGAGGATGGCGGCTTCCAGCTCGTGAATGCGCTTGCGGCGCGGGAACATCTGGAACGAGTCCCGCAGCAGGCCTGCATCGGGGATCACTTCCACGACAATGTAGACCAGAGCTCCCACCCAATGAAACAGGATTACCCATAGCCAGTAAAAATTGGGGCGCCGTTTGATGAAGTGTACGAGCGCAATAATACGCAGGGCGATAGCCCACCAGGAAAAAGCGAAAAAGAGAAACGAGCGCATGCTGAAAGCGCACTATAGCATGCAGCCGGATGCCGGGAAGATCACCAAAGAAGGAAGATAGTAATTGCCGAACGGGGCCGCTGGTGCGTCTATTTCTTCTTTTCCGGCGGTGCGGTCGGCGGGGCCGCCGGGCCTGCAGCCAGACTGTCCTTTACCGATTGCGGCAGCTTATCTGCATTGGCGACCAGCAAACTCACCTGCCACATCTGGGTGTTCGAAAGCGTCTTCTGAAAACCCGGCATGCCGGTCATGCGGATTCCGCCAGCGACTTTCCAATACGACTCTCCCGGAGCATCATCGGTCACGCCTTTGCCTTGCATTAATTTTGGAGGATCCGGAAACATTCCCTTGGCAATGTCCGTCTCTTTGCCATCGGGCAGTCCGTGACACACGGCGCAATTTTCTTTGTAGACTTGCGCACCCGCCATGAAATTCGATTCATCCGCCGGGATCGCCACCGTTTTGGGGACTTCCTTGTTCATGCGCGCGTGTAGCGCCATGCGCGCAAACATTTTCTCAAAGGGCATCGGAGGCGCAGTCGTCGCCACCGGCGCCATACCAGTCTGGAAATAGAAATAAACAGAAAGCGGAACGATAATGACCCCGATGATCAGACCAAAGACAAACTTGCCCATGTGACCTTCTCCTCGATCAAGGCTGGTCTTTGATAGTACCGTACATACAACCCAATCTGCAGTGAATGCAGGCAGAGCGCTTGTAAAAAATTGTCAAAACGGTGACCGCATCAGCAGTGCGAATGCGGACCTTAACTGTCGCGAACCATAACAGGCATTGTCCTTCTGCTACACTCAGCACCGTCGATGCTCACTCATCTGGAATGTACCCGTTGCGGAGAGCACTATCCCGCGGATCGTCCGCAATCGGTCTGCCTCAAAGACGGAGGAGTCCTGTACGCCCGCTACGATCTGGACAGGATCAAACGTACATTCTCCTCTGCCCGTCTGGCGGGACGAACGCCTACGATGTGGCGCTACGATGCGGTTCTGCCGGCGGCCGAGCCCGTCACCCTGGGAGAAGGCTTCACCCCGATGATCCCCAGCCGCGAGTTTCCCAATGTCTACATCAAGGATGAAGGTCTCAACCCCACCGGCTCCTTCAAAGCCCGCGGACTTTCTGCAGCCGTCACTATGGCCCGCCACTTCGGACTGAAGAAACTGGCGATCCCGTCCGCCGGAAATGCCGCTGGAGCCCTCGCGGGCTACGCCGCCGCCGCGAAACTGGAGGCCCACATCTTCATGCCGAAAGATGTGCCCATGGCCAACCGGATTGAATGCGACTACTACGGCGCACACGTCACTTTCGTGGACGGACTTATTAGCGACTGCGCGCGCGAAGTCGCGAACATGAAAAAGGAAACCTACTGGGAAAGAGAAGGATGGTTTGACGTCTCCACCACGAAGGAGCCTTATCGTGTGGAAGGTAAGAAAACGATGGGCTACGAAGTGGCCGAACAATTAGGCTGGCGCATGCCGCAAGGCATTATTTATCCGACGGGCGGCGGTGTCGGCCTGCTGGGTATGTGGAAAGCGTTCGAAGAAATGCAGGCGCTGGGATGGATCGGCGCGGAGCGGCCACGGATGATTGTTGTGCAATCTGCAGGTTGCGCGCCGATCGTCAAAGCTTGGGATGAAGGCAAGCAGTCCGCAGAAATGTGGAACGACGCCGCTACGCTGGCATCGGGGCTGCGAGTGCCGAAGCCCTATGCCGACTACCTGATTCTGGACATATTAAGCAAGAGCAAAGGCACTGCCATCAGCGCGACGGACGAAGAACTGGTGGAAGCGACGCGCCACTGGGCGAAACAGGAAGGAATTTTCGCCGCCCCGGAAGGCGCGGCCAGCCTGATCGCTTACCGCAAATTGCGCGCCAGTGGTTTCTTCAAGGCCGAAGACACTGTGGTTCTGTTCAACACCGGGAGCGGTTTGAAATACCTGGATGTATGGGACGCGAAAGCTGCGGGAACGCGGTCGTTCGCAACACCGGCCGCCCGTCAAATCGGGGGCATTATTGGACCTTATTAGCTCCCGTAGAGACGCAGCTTGCTGCCTCTTTAATGCGCGCTGAGACGTAGCAAGCTACGTCTCTACAGTCGAGGTTCAAATAAAAGACGCATGACCGATCGCCTCTACTATCACGACTCTTTTCTGTACGAGTTTGAAGGGGAGATCCGCGACATCACCGAAAGCCCGCGACCGGCAGTTACTCTCGACCGTACTGCCTTTTATCCAACCAGCGGGGGCCAGGTCCACGACACCGGATGGATCACGTCGGGAGCAGCGAAACACCGAGTTACCGAAGTCGCCGATAGGGAGGACGGCGGGGTCGACCATTACCTCGAAGCGCCGGTAAAAGAGTTGGCCCCGGGAAGTCGTGTCCGAGGCGAGGTCGACGTTGTGCGGCGACGCGATCACATGCAGCAGCATTCGGGACAGCACGTACTGTCCGCCGCTTTCGTCCGCCTCTTCAATATGACTACAGTCTCATTCCACATGGCCGACGATTATTGCTCCATCGACCTGGAGACTCTCAGCCTGACCAGAGAACAAATCGAAGCCGCCGAGGGTCTCGCCAACGAAGTCATCCTGGAGAATCGGCCGGTGAATATCCGTTTTGTCACGCGCGACGAAGCAGGGAAGCTCGGCTTGCGGAAGATACCTTCAACTGAGCGTGATGAACTCCGATTGATCGACATCAACGATTTCGATGTTACGGCCTGTGGTGGCACGCACGTCCGGCAGACGGGACAAATCGGATGCATTCTGCTCCGCAAGACGGAGAAAGTCCGCCAGGGCTACCGAGTGGAATTTGTGGCGGGCCTACGCGCCGTTGCTGCCGCTCGCCGGGATTTCACCACCCTTACCGAGAGCGCAGCGTTGTTCTCAGCCCATATTTACGACCTGCCGCAACAAGCAACAAAATCTCAGGAAGAAATTAAGGCTCTGCGCAAGCAACGCGCGCAGTCCTTGGAAGAGCTAGCGGCAGCGCAAGCCGCGGCGTTGCTGGCCGAGACTCCCGAAGCAGACGGCCGCCGGTTAGTGGTGCGCACATTCTCCGATCGCGACATCAATTCCCTCAAATTGTTCGCACAGAAATTAACCCGCCTGGCTCCGAACGTGGTTGCTCTGCTGGGCACCATTTCTCCGCAGGCGGCCTTGGTCTTCGCTCAATCGATCGGACAGCCTTTCGATATGGGGGGGCGCATGAAGGAGATTTCAGCGCGCTTCGGCGGCCGCGGTGGCGGCAGCAAAGACATGGCCCAGGGCGGGATTGCCGATTCGTCGCAGGTCGACGCAGCCCTTGCCGATGCCAAGGCGTCGCTCGCGGCAACTAACACGCACTAGGCGACTCAAACGCTCGGCTTGGGACGTTCCCCCGGTCCCACTGGCTTGCTGGCTCGAATGGACTGCACGTAGCATTGTTCGTGCACGGCCTTACCCAGTTCGTTGATTCGAGCCTTTTCCAGCAGTACCGGTTTCTTGCACAGGTCACAAACGACAGAAATGGCCATAAACGCCTCCCGAAGCGGCTAGGGGGACGATCAAATTGGCCAGAGCATAGCCGGATTCATGTCGAGAGTCAAAGCAATTTACATTCTTTTTAAGGGCGTGATTTCCGCAATTTTCAGCCTCCAAGCTTTAGCTTGAATCATGCAGGGACGGCCTCTTGGCCGGTCCAGTGTAAACGGAGCCGCGTTGTACCGCGATCTCGAAAGCAGGTCTCGGCCTCGCTTCGCTTCCGCGGGACAGCCCAAGGAGCTGTGCCTACGTGGGTTGTTCGTGACATCCAGCGCCTGGAGTGGGAAGGCGGCCCCGCATTAAAGCCTTCCAGACTTGGGTGACCCCTCTAGTCTGCCCGCCTTCTTGGGAAGACTAGAGGGGGAGGATCGCCCCTAAGTTACTGGCATATCTTGATGCCGGTGCTACAATTTGTTGTAAGCTCCTTGTCCCAGAGGAGGTTCCTGTGTATCGCTCCGCACTGGTTGTTCCAGCAGTTATCCTTGTGGCCGGCTTCGCTCAGCAGTCTTCCAATCCACCGGCCGCCAAGACACCTACATATGCCGCCATTCCCGTAGAAGCAACCAAACAGCCCAATCCGGTGAAATCTACTCCGGAGTCACTGGCCCGTGCCAAAAAGTGGTGGACCCTCGACTGTGAGATGTGTCACGGCAAGAATGGCGACGGCAAGGGCGACACCGCCAAGGAAATGAAACTGCAGATCGCGGACTTCACGGATCCCGTGACGTTCAAGGATCGCACCGACGGAGAGATTTTTTACATCATCAAGAATGGCCACAACGACATGCCCGCCGAGGGTCCCCGCATTAAGACGGAAGAGAATTGGGACCTGGTGAATTATGTTCGCTCCCTGGCAAAGAAGAACGGCGAGGCCAAGCAGTAGCAGGCTCAGTGAGAATGGTGCTGACAGCGTGCCCACTTCCCGCCGTTGTTGAGGGAAGTGGGTCTTTCTTTCATAGCGTGACGGAGATGCGCTACCCCGGTTCCTGATAGAGCCCAAACACATTGCCCATCGGATCTCGAAAATGGGCTGTGATCTCGCCTGGGTCCACGCCAATCGGATGCACCACTTGTCCCCCGTTCGCAAGCACAACCTCGAGTGTCTTCACGACGCTGTCCACCATGATGTGAACGAGAACCCCGGGCTCCGCCGGTTGTCGGTTCCGGACCCACTCGCCGCTGACCTCACCCACGCCGTCGTCAAACGCTGTAGTCCCGTCCCCGCGCTTGCGCACGCTCCATCCAAACACGCGTTGATAGAAGTCTGCGGACTTCTGGATATCCTCGTCGGAATCTGGAAGTAGCAGATCTTTCCATTTCCCAAAGTAGCAGGCATGCTTCAGTGTAACCTTGGCGAGCCACGCAGATCGATCTGATGGTCGCGCTTCGTTGCCAGTAAACTCGTTCTGAGACGGCATTGAGGCTGGGGGAAATCGCCGACCGGCGCAGGCTGTCCCATACGAAACTATGATCACGTTCGCGATCGCCGCACTCTCCTGCCTGATATGGCTATACCTGATCGGGGCTCGAGGAATGTTCTGGCGAATGGTGGGTGCCTCTGCTCCGGGCTCGGGATCTCCGTCGGCTGCCCGTATAGCCATCATTGTTCCCGCTCGCAACGAGGCCGATGTCGTCGCGCACACCATTCAGTCCCTGCTCGCCCAGGATTACCCCGGTCCGCTGCATATCGTGGTGGTCGATGACCAGAGCTCGGATGAAACCGCCGCTGTAGTGCGTGATGTGGCCTCTGAGCACGGCGAACGGGTGACCGTGATTGCTTCCGCTCCTCTGCCTGCCGGTTGGACTGGAAAGATGTGGGCCTTAGCTCAAGGAGTGGAACGGGCCTCCGCGTTCGCTCCAGACTATTTCCTCTTCACGGACGCCGATATTGCACATGCTCCGCAAAGCATTTCTGCGGTGGTATCACTAGCGCAAGCGGGCAATCACGATCTGGTCTCGATGATGGTCACACTGCGCTGTGAATCTTTTGCGGAACGTGCCCTGATTCCCGCCTACGTTTTCTTCTTTTTCATGCTCTATCCGCCGGCCTGGGTTAACCGCAAGATGCACAAAACCGCAGCGGCGGCCGGAGGAGACATTCTGGTCCGGCGCGCAGCTTTGGCCGGAATCGGAGGCGTCGCCGCCATCCGCCACGAACTGATCGATGACTGTGCCCTGGCCCGGGAAATCAAGCGCACGGGCAGCATCTGGTTGGGAGTCACTAAGAATGCCCGAAGCATCCGGCCCTATGTCAGCTTTGGGGTGATCGGGCGCATGATCTCGCGCAACGCGTTTTACCAACTGAACCACTCAGTCTGGCTATTGATCGGAACGATGATAGGACTCGCTGTAACTTATGCCGCGCCGCCAGTTCTGCTTTTCTTCGGAGGCTGGGCGACGCTGTTCGGCGCTTCGGCATGGCTGTTGATGACTTTTTCCTTCATGCCCATGGTGCGCTTCTACTCGTTGTCACCGCTGTGGGCCCTCGCGCTTCCGCTGGTCGCGATGTTTTATGCCGGTGCGACCGTCCACTCGGCGATTCAGTATTGGCTGGGTCGTGGCGGCGAATGGAAGGATCGTGTCCAGGACGCCCCACCCGCTTCCGACGCCAACCACTCTGTGTCGACGCGATAGATGATCTGCTGTCAGGCAAGACAAATTCTGACAGGAGGAACGGTGGTACCTGGGTCATTCCGCGTTATAGGCGCCAACCTGACTCTTAGGTGGGAGCAGAGCTGGAAATGCCTTGCTTACCTGATCGACTGCCGCTGCACTAACCCGTAGTCTCTCACCAACTGCCACGTTCGCCAGGACATTTCCCCTGTATGCGGGCCCCAGCAGTAGAAAGAAGAACAATGCGTACCCTTATCGTGTCTTTTTTAGGCTCTCTTCTACTCCTTTCAACGTTCTCAAGCATTCCAGCTCATGGTCAGGAAAATACTTCCGCACAAGCAGGAAACGAGGCTCCCCTGGAAGGCACCGTCGTTTCCTCCACACGAAACACTTTGGTGGTGAGAAGTGACGATAACGAATATCACTTGTTTACCTACGATCGCCGCTCGGTGAAGGCAGCGTCGCTCGTGGCAGGCGCGCGAGTTCGCGTGACCGCGGGTGCTCCGGACGACAATGGCACACGTAGCGCCACCGACGTCACGGTGCTCGATGCCAAAGGAACTACCCCGGACAAGAGTGCGCAGGCGGCGCCCGTCCCCGCCAAGGTGCGGGATATCGAGAGTGATATTCGGCGCGAAAGCCGGCGCTGGCATGCCGGAGTTCGGCTTGGCCAAGCCTTCGATCCCGAGCTGTTCCTGTTTGGCGTCCAATCGCAAATAGGACCGATCTTCCATCCCCGAGTCGTATTCCGCCCGAATGCGGAGTTTGCCTTCGGGGAGGTCACGGACCTGGTCGCCATTAACCTGGAAGCCACGTATCGCTTCTCCCCTTCGAATCGGCGGAATAACTGGACACCCTACGTCGGCGCCGGACCCGCGCTCATCTTTATTCACCAGAATTTCCAGCAGGGAAGAAATATTGACTTCGGGAATTTTGATTACGAGACCGGGTTCAACGTTCTAGCCGGCATGCAACACCGCCGGGGGATGTTCGTCGAACTGAAGACCAGCTTGTATTCAGGCCCAGCCCCCAAACTCCGCGCGATTTTCGGCTATAACTTCTAACGACGCCCGCTCGGGTTTAGCAGGCCTCGTCGTGTCGGGATGATTGCAAAGTGAGGAGGGCACGAGCTGGATCGTGCCCTGCCTGCCCTGGCCCCTTGACAACCTCCCCGCCTCTCTTTATAATTAGCACTCGATAGGCTCAAGTGCTAACACTCCGCAGCCTACCCATCCGATTCATAGGGTTACAGAGATTTAAATCGCAGCAGTTCAACCTTCTAACTACCTGAAAGGAGTCAGAATTATGGCGAAATTCGCACCGCTTCACGACCGCATCCTGATCCGCAGGGTTGAGGAATCCACCACCACGCGTGGGGGCATCATCATCCCGGACTCGGCCAAGGACAAGCCCCAGGAGGGCGAAGTCATCTCCACCGGCAAAGGCCGCACCAACGACGAAGGCAAGACCTTCCCGCTGGCCGTAAAAGAAGGCGACCGCATCCTGTTCGGCAAATACGCCGGCACGGAAATCAAGATTGATGGCGAAGAGTTCATCATCATGAAGGAAGACGAAGTACTGGGCGTGCTCACCGGCACCGCCAGCCCGGCCAAGAA
>Ga0207707_10002764_pt1 | contig 15642 bp, 14 predicted proteins | sample KBSC83BmetaG_FD_184336 | JGI IMG/M metagenome (GOLD analysis project Ga0207707, IMG submission 184336) | Corn rhizosphere microbial communities from Kellogg Biological Station, Michigan, USA - KBS C8-3B metaG (SPAdes) (version 2) | ecosystem: Host-associated > Plants > Roots > Rhizosphere ...
GGAAATGAATTCGCGGCTGGTCCCTGGTCCGACATTCATTTGCAAATACCCTCCCGTGACGCCCAGCCGCAAACGCGGGTGCGGCTTCACGCCGGCGGAAAAGTCATAAGTCGTATCCTCGAGCCGATAGTCCGATCGGCCGGTTTTGACCGACGAGGGGCCCGGACCGTAATACTCTATCTGCGGGTAGTTGCGCTGCCGGAAATAAGTATCCAGATATGCCCGGTCCTTGACGAGTCGAGGCAGTCCGAGCTCCGCATCGTAGAGTTGGTATAGTTTCGTCGAGATTCGCGCCGAGGAACGAATCACGAAATTGCCGTCGCGCAGATCCGCACGCAGGAACTCGAGGCCGGACGCAAACCCCGATCCGTTCACAAGGCCGCCCAGCGTTGGAACGAAACCTCTCCACCCCCTGGAGAAGAGGGTAAGAATGCCGTGGTCGTTTACCCACTTGATGGTTTGCTCCACCACATCGGTGTCGGGCTTTATCGGCGCTGCCGAAGTTGCCGCGCGTTGCTGCTGGAGCTGCTCGGCTCTGCTATCCGCTTGTTGCGCGGCCGCACACGACATCAGCGCTATGGAAATAAACGCGCCTGGGATTAACTTGCGCCTCAATGTGCCCCCCAGGCGTTCTCTCCCTCTCGTTCGATACCGGCCACCTTCCAGCCTGTTTTCTCTCTCCGCACAAAAACCGTAACGGATTTTCCCATCTGGCCATCGCGGATTTTGGCGGCCCAATATGATCCCTCGGACGAGGAAAGTGCGGATTGCGGCAGACGGTCATCGGCGCTGCCGGAGACGGACGCTAGCTCACCGCGCTGATTGTCGAAGCGTGCCCACGTGATTTCATGCGCGATTTCCGATCGAATCCTGTACACGGCGGCCAGATCTTTAAAAATGAGACGATCCCCTTCGACGCGAAAATCGTCAAGGGGCAATATTTTCGAAAAGAACGCCCTTCCGATCAGGTCTCGCCGTCGAATCAACGTTTCGGCGATGATTGTTTCTGCCTCGGTACTCGAATACTCGCCGGTATGCACCATGGCTCGAATCTCTTCATCCGAAAAAGCCATGACCTGCTTGGCAGCCCAGAACTCATCACCCGGCAGGCGGTTCTCGAAGGCTGCATTCGGATAGTTCGATTTCCAATGATTTGGATCGAAGGCCTGGTGACTGAAGTTCCCGACCCCTTTCTCTTCTGGATAATCTACGCGCGCATATTTTGGCACATAGAAGCCAAGCGTTGTCAGTTGTACAAGACCCGGCCCCCAGTCCAGGAAGTAGTCGTGGCCGAGGCGCGGATCCTTGGGGTATAAACTGTCGCTGCCCAAACTGGCTCCGAAATCAAGCAGATAGTGTTTGATGAAACGGCGGCCGTCTTCATCTACCACAACATCCAGACTATTGAGCGACTTCGCATCGGTATGATTCAGCCAGGCCGCAAAGACATACAACCCACGAAGAACGCGCAGGTGCTCGTGTGGGGCCAGTTCATTTGGATCGTCGGCGCGCCGCCCATAGTATTTAAACCGGCCAACGTCCGTACCGCCGATATAGAGACTAGCCAATGCGCGGTACGTTCCGTCGCCATTTGGCGCCAGCGCGCGCAGCATCTCGTCAATGTGTTTGCCTTGCAGGCTCTGCTTCTTCCCGAAGCGGTCGGTGTAATGCACACCCTCGCCGGCGATAAGTTGGTCACGGCGAAAATGGATGGGATAATTTTCAGGAACGTTGTAGCCAAGGGCGTAGAAAAACTTCGCCGATACGACGTCCGCGCCCGTCGCCAATTCCGGATTACTTTTTGGGTCAAATTTCAACAGGTATCGATGGTGGGCGCCGTCTCGAATCGTGAAACCCGGCGTGACACCTTCTGCTTTTGCCGATATCACGGTCCACTTCGAGTTCGCTGACGGCGGTCCGGTATGATTTGGCCCTTCCGCCAGTTGCGCGAGACTCATTCTAGCGGGCCGTTGCCGGTTGGTATACCACGCGTTATCCGGCACTTCACCGAGCGTGTTCATCCCAGCGGAGGGGATAGTTTTCCCAGGCCGGTGACGTTCTCCTTTTTCGTGGAATGTATTCTTGTAGAAGTCGATCAAATTATCGAGTTTTTGAGGCTGGACCGTCGATACCGGCACAGGGGCTGGCTCCTTCCAGATGGGATCATCCGGGTAAAACCGTTGGGCGCTCGCGGCGCAGCCAAGCAGACCACAAGCAAGAACCTTCGTAAATGCCCCCCATAATCTTTTTCTCTGTTCTCGACTCACACGTGTCCGCAGGGTCATCACTCTCCCAAAAAGAACGCAAAACCGCTTACATGTCAAAGGACTTTTCACCTTAGATGACTCGAAACGCACGTTGGATTCTCACGTGCCAGCTCTGGCGGTGCGCAGATTAGCGTCAGTCGCTGGACCTCGCCATGAGGAGCACATGATTCGATTTACTCACTCACCGCGTCATTTTTTTGGCCGGAAAACTGGCCGACAACCCGTGGGCTCGCCCCGAGGGCTTCGTTTTTGAAATCACCTCTTGTGAAACCGGAATGGAGCCGCACGGTACTATTAATTTAACCCGCAATGCGACGCGTAAGAGAACTCAGCCGTAGGTGGCGCTTCGTACACCCCTATTTGCTTGCCGTGCTCACAGTGGTCTTTGCCTTGGGCGCGCGCCTGCTCTTACGTACGGCCGCTGACGACCGGTCGGAATTCGCGTTGTTCACGCTGGCGATCATGATCTCTGCCTGGTACGGTGGATTCCGGTCGGGTCTGGCCGCCACATGCATCGGCGCCGCAGCGGGCACGCATTTTTTTTTGCAGCCGTTCAACCTCGCGGTTCCCAGCCTCGCGGAATTGACTCTGGACATAGGCTTGTTCATCGCAGATGGAATCGGCATCAGCTGGTTGGCGGGAGAACTGTTGAAATCACGAAAGAGAGCGGAGAATCAAGCCGAACGGATACTCGGCATCCTGGCCAGTATCTCGGATGTATTCATTGCACTGGACCACGGTTTGAGATTCATCTACGTGAATGCGGCTGCCGAGCAGATCATTGGAACAACAAAACGCGAACTGATCGGAAAGAGCGTTTTCGAATCGTTCGACCTCTTCGTAGACGCCGAGCTAGAACAAGCTTTTCGACGCGCGGTGAAAGAACAGGTGAAAGTTCGTGTGGAATCTTACTGGGCGCCCGCTGCCCGGTGGTTTCAAACAACTGCCTATCCCGCAGCCAACGCTGGGCTTTCCGTGTACGTCAGCGAGATCACCCTGCGCAAGCAAGCCGAGCTCGAGCGCGATCAACTGATCGGCACTTTGCAAAACAAGCTTGCCAGCGTGAAGCTGTTGAACGGTTTCTTACCGATCTGCGCCGCTTGTAAAAAAATCCGCGATGACCAAGGCTCCTGGCATCCGGTGGAATCGTACGTGCGCGCGCATTCCGAAGCGGAATTTACACATAGTATTTGCCCCGACTGTATACCTAAGTTCTTTTCTGAAATCGAGTGAGTGTATCCATCTCGTGATGCGCATCTTACGACTCGCGCGAATCATCAACGCATGCGGCCCTTGGCACCGTGGATTACCCCTGGCGCAAGCCGCAGGTCGAGCGCTCGTGCGGCGCTTCCCCTTAGGGCGAACCAGCAGCGATCAGTCCTTTAGTGCCGTGTCCGTCTAGTGCCGTGTCCGTCATGGGCTACGATTATGCTTCCCTGCGGCGGGTCGCTCACATATGCCCGACCCCAACGAGCAAATTGCCTTGTAGTGGCCGAGCACATGCTCGGCCATTCTGCGGGCGGGGCGCTGCAGGCGCCACTGGTGGCTATCCCTGTTGAGACCTGGAACTCCGTCAGCCAGAAAGCGCTCCATTTCGCCCTCGCGTTGTCGCATGAGGTGCAAGTCATACACGTCGAAAGCGAGGGACCGGATGAATTAGTTCGCGACTGGGCCAGCCAGGTCGAGCCTGCAAAGGCTGCCGGCTTGCCCGCACCCGCGCTTGTAGTGCGCGTTCTCCCTACCGGTACGTAATCCAACCGATCCTCGATCATGTTCTTGCGGTCGAGCGTCAACACAAAGACCGTACGATTGCCGTCGTAATCCCGGAGCTCGTTGCACCGCGCTGGTATCACTATTTCCTGCACAACCAGCGAGGCAAGTTACTTGCGGCGCTCCTTCTCGTCAAAGGCGATCGCCGTATCGTGATTATCAACGTGCCCGGGTATGCCGACGCGCCTGGTCTTTAGAACAAGGCCAGGCGTTTCCCATGCGACCGTTCGTCCTGTCGATGAATTGACAAATGCTATCTGCGTGTCGACGTCGAATAGGAAGTATTTGTTTCGATTCAGCTGAAACTCAGTGGTTCACATAATTGGTGACGGGGTTGCGGCAGGGAGAGGGATGAGAGGAACACATGAGTGCGACTGGTCTCGACGTTTTCGATAGGACGATACACAAAACCAATACTTGGCTGAATGACCTGATGGGGATGATGGGATCGCAGGACAGGCATAAAGCCTACATAGCCCTGAGGGCCACTCTTCACGCCTTACGCGACCGGCTGACAATCGAGGAGGTGGCGCAGCTCGCTGCGCAACTCCCCATGCTGATCCGCGGCTTCTACTATGAAGGATGGGATCCCACCGGTAAGCCGGTGAAAGACCGTCATAAAGAGCAGTTCCTGGCCCGAATCAGGCAGGAGCTCCGGGATGATGACACAATCGATCCTGACCCGGCTGCGCGAGCCGTGTTCCGCTTATTGGCGAATCGGATAACCGAAGGCGAGATTGAAGACGTAGAGCATCTATTGCCCGCCGAAATACGGGATCTCTGGCCTAGGAAGCCAGCCATAGCCTGACGGCCGCGACGACGTCATTTCACTGCCGAGCACTCCGCATGACCGCAGTTGCACGCAATCGACGGGCGGTTCGCACTACCCTCGCAATATGCTCCACAATACTTGCTGTCTTTTGCGGGCGGGCAATTGCATCCTGGATGGGCGCATCTTTGACCTTGCTTTTCAGCCATGACATTCCCCTTTCGATTCCAATCCTTATCAGAACGCCAAAGTTCCGCACAAGGTCCGACGGATTATGAAATGTGGCGGAACATCCAGTCCGGCAACCAGTGATGGAGCACCACCGCGTCGCCGTGTCACCGTACCGGATCCGTGGTCACCCAGCGCATCTTCAGGCCACGCCGGATCTGAGGATGTTTGGCATCCCAGAGAAGAATTCCTTCGCCGCGCGGTTTCTCGCTAACCAGTACGTCGAGACGCCGCGTTCGCTTGCGGGTAAAGACCGGGTCGAGGTGCTTGGCCTGTCGCAGAAGGCCCGGTACGGGGCCGGCGTCCTGCATAGTAGCAAAGAAATCGACCCGTCCATCGGCGGTTTCGAGTGTGTGGAACTCGAGTCCGACAATGTAGTGGTCGAACGGCTGGTCAGCGCGTTCCAATCGAACCACGCGCCCATGCACGATCGCGCCTTCGCGCACAATCAGCTGTCCGGCGTTCTGCACCGGACGGGCGATGATGGCGCGAATGGAGTCGCCCAGCGCCGCTCTCTCAGGATCGACGTCGGAATCCAGGGTAAGGTCGATGCGCAGTGAGGGTGGCAGCGCTGCTGCCGTTTTCGGCGAAATGCGCGAAGGCTCCGTGTGATCGTCTGCATCGAAGTGAACGCTTGAGGCGGCTTGGAACTGGCGGCATTCCGTAAACGTGATCTGATTCCGGTGTTCCACGCCGTCCAACGCCACCATGGAGAGCTCCGAAGAAATGGGCAGGAGAAAGTCCGACTCAGCTATCGGGGTGCGCGCATATTCGATCACCTCACTGACCCGTGACATACCGAGTTCCGGCGGGATTTCGTCCGCGTAAACCTCAAGCCGAAGCAGATCGAACACTTGGAGGTCCACCCAGAATGTGCCGCGGACGCCAACTTCCGCCTCGCCCGCACCGACTCGCAGCTTATAGCGAGAATACTCGACGGGGACTTCATAGTCGAACCGCGCAGCCTGGCGATTGTGGAAGGCCTCGGTGCCTTTTGGTGTGAACTGAGTGGCCGGAGAGAGGAACACGTGATGGACGTGAGCGGCGAAGTCGCCCGTGCCGATGATGCCGCGCCCGATGAGGTCACGCAGCTCGCGATCGTCGAATCGGGCCGCGTCGGGCCATGTGTAGCGTTCGCGTCCCCCGATCAATCCGACTTGAAGCCGGATGCTGTCCAGCGGGTGGAAACCGTCACCGCCTGACGTACGGCGGGACCGAGCGATGCTCTCAACGCAAGTGTAATCGGGAAGACGCCCCAGCAGTGTGTTCACGCTGGCCCGGAAACGCGAAAGCAGGTTGGCGGGGGCTGCCGGTGGGGGCTGAGCGATGAGCGTTGTTGCGGTTAACGTCCAAAGAAACGCAAAGGCTGCTCCAGTCGTCATGTTGAGAGATTCTACCGCCTCGGTGTGCCGGGCAACAGGGAGGGCAGATCATCTCGGGTGAGTATTCATCCTCGCGCGAACCAAGGGCAGTTTCTGTTCATACGTTAGGGTGATACGTTCGGGACTATTCTTCGAAGAGCGGTAGCTGGCTGGAGACGGCACTGCGGCGCCTCTTCATCGGCCCGTCAAACACGCTCCGGCCATCGAACTGCGCGGATATGGCATGTTCGTGCGCCACGATCGCTTCGAAGTTCGCTTCAGGCGCGCACCGCTGTTCGATCACGGACGCAAAGCGTTCTAGCCGTTTGAATCCGTCCAGCTTATCTGTGACCCCCAGCTTGGCGGCATCGAGCGATTTCCGGAGCACCGATAACGACTCGTCATATGTTTTCAGGGGGACGGGGAACGGGTGGCGGTCTTTGCCTCCCAGCGCGAATGAGAACCTCGCGGGGTCGGAAAACCGTGTTGGCGCGCCATGCACCACCTCGGCGATGAGTGCGAGGCTTTGCAGAGTGCGTGGACCGAGATTCTCGAGTAACAAAAGCGAAGCGAAATCGTGGAACTCTCGCTCGTAGGCCATAGCCAAGACCGCCCCCAGCCGCTTGAGATCGACGTCTTCGGCACGCACATCATGATGCATGGGGGCTATCAGCTTGCGCGCTTCGCGCAGAGTGGTTTCCGGGCGTTCCTTGACCACCGCCAGCATAGCCTGCTGAGCCGGCTTCGCGTGGCCGTCCACCAGATTCATAATGGCGCCCTGGTGCTCGCCGACGATGCCCGTGTGGGGCTGTGACGTGAAATCGCGCACCGCCGGAGAATGCCAGTGATACCGGCGAGCCAGACCCGCTCGCTTCATTCATGCCCTGTTGCACCACTGCCCATTCGCCAGCCGCGCTCACCATGAATGTATGCAGATAGATCTGGAAACCGTCGCCAATGGCGTTGTTGTCGACTCTCGCCGTCAGCCGGCTGGTTCGCACCAGCGCTTCGCCATCCAGATCGGTGCGCTCGGCGACGGCGCGCAGCTCATCGGGAGTATTACGGGAATGCCTGCCCCGGCCGCCGCAGATCCAGAGGCCGAGTTCGTGCGCGCGTGGATTCAACCCTTGCTTGAGCGCGCCCAGCACTGAGGTGGTGATCCCCGATGAATGCCAGTCCATACCCATCACGCTGCCGAGCGCTTGAAACCAGAATGGATCGCTCATACGGGACAACAATTCAGATGTGCCGTAATGGTAGAGGATGCTCTCCGCGATAGCAGAACCGAGCTTCGTCATCCGTTCAGCGAGCCAAGGGGGCACACGGCCGCCATGCAGCGGCAGATCGGCGGTTCCTGAACGTTTCACTCTAATAACAGTTTACGATTGGACGCTGATCAAGCGGATAGAGGCATAACTTCCGGCGGCAGCCGTTTCTCCCGTGCACGCAGCCAGAATTCGAGCAAAATGATGTGCCGAAGCTGTCCCTCGTTGCAGTCAAGCGAGTGGGTAAGCATCTCCAGGCGTTTTTTCAGATTTGCCGGATCGATGTAGCCACGCTCAACCACTTGCAAGTGCTGCGGCCGCTCGAGCAATTTACTGGCGAGTGGCTGCAGCGAATCCAGGAAAACGCCGCCAAAGCTATCTTTGGATTTGCGTTTTCGCAATTCCGGCGGCCAGAGTTCGTGAAAAGACCTGCGCATCAATCGCCGCGGCTCGCCCGGACGGCACACAATGTCTGCCGGGATGGATAGCATGAAGGTAACCAGCGGCCGGTGTGCAAAAGGATGTGTGTAGCCAAGATGCTGTAACGGCGCGCGCGGCTGGAGGCGGCGCATTTGCACTGTTTCCAATACTCCGCGAAAGTACTTCCGTCGCTCCGGCGGCGCCGCCATCCACTCCCGCGACAAGGGGTTTTTGCCGGCTCGTCTGCGGCATTCCGGCGCGAGCGAATCCTCCGTGCTTCGGGCTATACCATCGTCATCATCCCTCCGGCAGGCAGTCGCTGGAGTCAGTGAAGGCGGCAAACTCGACAGCAAGGCCCTCCACAAGATCGGGTAGATGGGAATCCGAAGAACCTGGCTCCACGAGAGGGCGTCTTTCAATGCTGCCCCCACACGACCTGCACGCATCAGGCCTGCCAGTTGCTCGCTGTCGTCCCACCAGTTGCCCATCACGATATCGCCTAAGTGTCCCGTAAGGTATGTCTTTGCTCCACTCTGCCGCGCAAGGGCAGCGGCATGCGATTGCATCGGTTCCCAGAAACCCGGCATGGCGCCGCCGGTCTGAGCCTCCGTCAAGAAGGGGTAATCGGCGGCAGGCACATGGATGCCCTCCACGTTGCAGAATTTCTCGACCGCCGTGTAGAACGGCTTGTCTCGCGAGCCTTTGTGTTCACAACTGAGCGTCACCAGCCGTGGCGCTCGCGCGTCGCCGCTCCGAAGCAAATGGCTCGCCATACAAACAACCGAGGAAGAGTCCAGGCCGCCGCTCAGTTCGGAAAGTACTGGTGCGGTGGTGCGCAGCCGGCATCGAACCGCCTCGCTGAATAACGAACGAAGCTGCTCTTCGTATTCGGATTCTGAGCGATAACGGATCGTATTGCCAATGGGCAGCCTCCAAAACGGCTCAATGCTTATGCCGCTCCTGCTGATACGTACGGAGTGTCCGGGCGGCACCGAGCGGATCCCACGGTAGGGCGTGCGATTCGGGCATCCATCGAGTAGCAGGAAGTTCGCGACGTATTCGTCGTCGATTTCATTTTGATCTGCCCATGCAACGATCGGGGCCAAGCGCGTCGACCAGAGCACGCGATGCTGCTGTACGCAATAATATAGCGGCCTTACGCCGGCGAAGTCGCTGGCGAGCACAATGGCCTTCTCTGTTTCATCCCAGATAGCCAGGCTCCAGTCGCCAATCAAGTGGAGTAAACCTTCTGCGCCCCAGCGGCCGTAGATTCCCGCCGCTAGCGCGGTGTCGCTGCGATTGCCGGCCAGGACATCGCGCAGCCGCAGCAGCAAATCGTCGCGATTGTCGAGCCGTCCATCGAAACTGATTGCGCCGCGCCGGCCAATCAATGGCTGCGGCGCATCCGGAATCCGGGTATCCAATTGCGCGTCTGCATGAACCAGGAGCACGCCCGCGCAGCGATAACTCGTGGGCGCAGCGCAGTCATGGCTAAACGTTCCGGCGAGAATCTCGGCGGCTTCGCGTTCAGGAACCGGCCGCGCATCGAAATAAAATATGCCGGCCTGGAGGCTCATGATGTGCTCCGTATGGTCCGACTGCTAAAACGTACACAGAACATGCAACCTCTCCTTATAAACGGACGAGTCATTCACTACCCTGCCGTCCACTTCCACCCATGCATGCGACAAAAAGGGAGCTGGGCGGTAGCCAATTACAAGAGAACCCTTGATGCCGGATTTTTTCAAAAGTCGCGCTGCGGCCACCGACCGCTGTAAGCACAGCACGGGCTTGTAATAAAAGCAGGCGGCCAGGCTAACGGCATCGCAAACCAGCGACTCTGTTTGTTTGGGAAACTTCTGTGACGCGACTGGCTGGGATGCCACTTGTCGGCAAACACGCTGGAACCCCAAAGTGACGTTGACCAGGTCGTAGCGAATCAGCTCCCACAAAGCTTGCAGGACCAACAGCGTTTTATTTCGAGGCAACTCACTCCTCCACCAAGCGAATCACGAGCCTGCGGCGTTTTAACTCGGCAACGAACGCAGAGGTGTGCTGGTGTACGAGGTCGCGCCCAATCCCGGCTTCCTGGCTAATCTCTCCTGATATGGCCTCGGGCGTAAAGCCGTTCTCGATTCCCTGCCAGATCCGCGAGGCGGTACGATTGCAAACAAAAACTTTTCCCGATGGTATGTGGAGCAGCGTCAGGCCGTCGCCATGGTCGGATACCCGGACTTCAGGTGCCACCGCCAGGCGCCCGCTTGCCGGACCCGTTTCGAGCGGCTCCGTTGCCCGGGACTGCGGCCGAAGCGAGCCGGCAAGCCGGCGCAGCGTGCCCAAAATAGCACTTCGTTTGTGCATGTTGATTTCTGCCACGGAAGGCTTATCCACCTTTCTCTCTAAGCCTTCAGACTAGTCGCGTTGATGGCCTCTCCCCCACGCCCAGAGATCGGCGATTTTATGCACCTGTTTTGGGAGTGTGCGCTTCCCATTGGAAAGGGGGGGTATTTCTGGACGACGGGTGTGGGCCGGTTCAATCGATATGGATAATACCCCTGCGGATAGCCACCGTCACGGCCTCTGTTCGATCGTGGACGTTTAGCTTGGAAAATATATTCTTGACGTGGCCTTGCGTGGTTTCGTCGCTGATATTCAACGCTGCGGCGATTTCTTTGTTCCGCATTCCGGTGGCAATTAACTGCAACACTTCCATTTCTCTCGGCGTCAGCGTCAGTTGCTTGACTCGGTCAGCCAGTTTCCTGCCCACCTGCGGCGGAATCGGGCCGCCCCCGGCATGCACTTCGCGAATGATGGGGATTAGATCGTCGCCCAGGCTCTCCTTCAGCAGATATGTGGCAGCGCCCGCTTGCAGCGAACGGTAAATGTCCTCGTCTCCCTTATAAGCGGACAGGACGATGATGCGCGCGTCAGGAAACTCGCCCCGGATTGCTTGAATGGCTTGGATCCCCGACATCTCGGGCGTCAGCGTGAGATCCATGATCGTCACGTCCGGCATCTTTTCACGGAACAGCTCGCAAGCCAGTTTGCCGGTGCCGGCCGAGCCCACAACTTCCATATCGGTCTCCGGCTCGATGGTCGATGCCAATCCTCTTCGAACGATTGGGTGATCGTCCACGATAAGAATGCGAATCCGAGGATCATTCGTCATACTGAATCGCGCGATACTTTCACAGACGCCACTGCGGCAACGCTCTAGTCTACCGAAGAATTGATGGGAACGAGGACCTCGATGTGCGTGCCATGACCAGGTGCAGTAGATATTTTCAGCTCACCTCCAAGCTGCCGGGCCCGTTCCTGCATTGTCGTTAGACCCCAGTGCCCAAGCTTGCGCAAAGCTGTCTCCAGATCAAAACCGTGTCCATCATCGCGCATCTGAACGCGTAGCAGATCACTATCCAGATAATCGATCTCCATGACGATCTCTTTGGCCTCGCCATGACGGACGGCATTCCGCGTGGCTTCCTGTACGATTCGAAATAATTGCTGTTGTAGCTTTAATGGTGCCGGCCGGCGATTTCCGGTAGCAGTCACGTGAAACTTCACCGGCTTACCCGTAAGGATCCCTTCTCCCGCCTCGCGCAATGCCGACAAAAGATCTTTTTCTTCTATTGTGGGTGCTCGCAGATCCCAAAGAAACTCGCGTGCCTCTCGCAAACATTGCTCCGCTTGCTTGCGGATGTCGCGCACGCGCTCTTTGTCGGGACTGCTCACCGTCTTCGAGAGCCCCTCGAGCTGGAGAGCGAAACCCGAAATGTCCTGGAGCAGGGTGTCATGCATCTCGCCGGCGATCCGTGTTCGTTCCGCGAACCGCTCTTCGAAGCGAACGTTGATCTGGGCGGCCGTTCTCCGGAGCCGGAGAACGTTCAGACTCCACAGGAGGATCCCGAATGCCACTGAACATAGGAATCGAAACCAGTTTGTCTGGTAAACCGGGGCTTTAATCGAAAACTCCCATGCAGCGCCTGCCTCGTTCCACACGCCATCGTTATTGCATGCAATCACGCGGAATTGGTAGTTCGCGGCCGGTAGATTGGTGTAGACGGCCTGCCGGCGCGCGCCTGCATCTATCCAGTCCTTGTCATATCCTTCCAGCCTGTAGCGGAAGCGCACTTTTTCCGGGGCGGCGAAGCTCTGGGCTGTGTAGTCGATTTGCAATTCTCTGGTGTGTGCCGGCAGCTGCACATGCGCCTGAATCGGGTAGTCGGTGTGACCGGCGGTAATCTGGCGAATCTCCACGGGAGGCGGCAGTCGATTTTCCGGGAGATGCGCGGGGTCGACTACCGCGACACCGTCCAACACTGCGAACCAGAGACGTCCGTCATTCGATTTGGCGGCACGCCGAAAATAGCCGCTTGGTGTGGGACGCACCTGCATGCCGTCGTCGGCAGAATATAGTCTGGCGGCAATCTTGCCCTTTGGATTTGCCGACCAGCGGGAGACTTCCGAAGAGGATATGCGCACCAGGCCGCAAGCGCTGTTGAGCCAGAGGGCGCCGCAGTTGTCTTCGACGATGGTATGGATGGGGTCACATGGCAGGCCGTTGGCCGTAGTAAGCGTTGCCAGTCGTCCGTTTAGCAGTTGGCTCAGACCGCCTTGCGTTGCAATCCAGAGCGCCCCGTCCTGCGCGCGGTGGAGATCCATCACGCCGCCCCGCCCGAGGCCGTTGGCAGCGGTGTACCACCGGATCGGGAGACCCGGTTTGTAGTAAGCGATCCCTCCTTCGATGAATCCGAGCCAGAGTCCTCCACTATCAAGAGCGGCTTCCAGCGCCGCCGCCCGTTGGTTGCCAAATTGTGACCAGGGCACGACCTCGACTATCTGTGTGTTTCGGACTCGCATCAGTCCGTGTTCGAGATCGGTGAACCAGAGCCCATCGGCGTCTTCCGCGGCGCCCGTAAATGCCTGTATCTTGCGTGCCAAAGGATTCTCGGGCAAGAGAAAGCGGCCCTGTTTTAAGTAGGTGAGGCCGTTCATCGAATCCACCCATAACCGCCCTCCCTTCTCCTCAAACACCGCCGTAATCCTGCTGGAAGGCAAGCCGTCGCGCCTGCTATAGGTCGCTATTTTCCCCTTTCCAATGTGGTTCAGCCCCCCATCGGTACCGATCCAGATGCCGCCATCTTTCGAAGGGAAGACGGATCCGGCGCTGTTTTCTGAGAGGCCTTCCCGCCTCGTAATCCGTGTGACCGGGAAATCCCGAAATCGATCTAACCCGCCATTCGTCGCCGCCCAGACATTCCCCTCGTGGTCTTCAAATAAACCCCGCACGAAATCATCGGAAAGCCCATCGGACTGGGTGAACCGGTCAAGTCGGCCCTCATACAGATGAAGTAGCCCTTCCCCTTGGGTACCAATCCACATCCCTCCGTCACGATCCGCGAGCAGCGCGCCCGGTTGAGCCTTTGGGCCCGCGGCAGGAATCGGGTAAGACATGAGTTTGCCGTTTACGACGTGTTTTAATACGCCTGCCGTTTGCGTCGAGACCCAGATTTCACCGCCATGATCCTCCACCATCGAATAAATCATGTTGGTGGGCTCATATAATGGGCCCGCGCCAAGGCTCCCCGTTTTCCATCGCCGGAAACCAATTCCCCCAACCCAGAGGTTCCCGGAGCGATCCTCTAACGTCGAAAGAACTCCGGTGCCAGGGAGACCGTCGGCGGCGCTGAAACAATGCAGTAAATTGCCATCAACACGGCAAAGACCTCCCAAACGATAGCCTGCGGTACCAACCCAGACCGTTCCTGCGCGATCCACCATAATCGTGGTGACGCCCGGTCCGACCGGACTGATTCGTGTCCGGTAATTCTGCACTGCATTGCCCTTCCAGTGCGATACGCCTTCCCGCGTACCGATCCAGAGACTGCCGTCAGGAGCCGTCGTGAGAGCGTTAACATAGTCGCTCGCGAGGCGCTGGCCGGGCGGCGGCCGCCACGGCAGAAATTGACTGCCGTCGAATTCAAGCAGCCCCAATTGTGTTCCGATCCAAAGCCTGCCGTTCGGTGTCTGGGCTACGGCGGATACGGGTCCTGGCAAACGGCTTTGTCGCGTCCAGGCGCTATGAGCATATTGCGTGACCCGGCGCGCGGGATCGAGAGCGTGCAACTGACCGACGAACAGAAGTGCGCCCAGCAGCGCATATCTGGCACCCAGCCGAGCATGGCGGACGGCCTGGACTGAGCGACCTTTCGTTCTCACGATAGATAGACTTATTGTCGCGCAAATGGCCAGGAATGTCTTAGTTGACCGAGCTCGCCCGTTCGAAACTCCCTGGCGGCGCCAAAATGGAAGGCGTCGGTTCCCTAACCGCGCTTACAAGGCGGAGCCCCCCATTCCAGGGGGTTTTGGGCCCCACGAATCAGCCGAATAAAACGCCGGGTGTTTAGGTATTTCAAAGAAACTCCTAGGTCACTAGTCTAGTAGCGCGCGGAAACACTGCAAGTACAGAAGCGCAACAAGAGGAGCGACAACATGATGCGTAAAGAAGAGCCATATGTGATCCCGGAGTTAAAACTGGTAGGAAATGCCGACGATGTCGTCCTTGGATCGATGTTCTCTGGATTTGACTATCTTGGTGAGTACATGCCCCCCGGTAAAGAATTCGACGTAGATGACCTTGAGACCAATTCGCGGTGACGAGCTGGGTGAATCAAACCGGACGCACGCAGCGTTCGGGACTTTACCGGTTCCTCTCTAGAGCCTCAACAACGAACTAGTGAATGATGTCCCCAGACCCGGTAAACGCGTTCTCAAACAGCAGGGGAGCTACCCGCACCGCATCGGCCCGAGTGCTCCTCGTGATCGCCCATAAGCTGTTTCGCGAGGCGTTGACCATCATCATCAATCAGGCAGGTGGCTTCCAGGTTTTTGCCGACGCCGGCAAAGGTTTGGAAGCCATCGAAATTTGTCGTCGTGAGACGCCGGACTTGGTCGTCATCGCCGTCGAATTGGACGGCATGGGCGGAATTGAGACAGCTCGGGAAATTTTGAAACTACGGCCGGCAACAAAGATCATTTTGCTGCTGAGCACTACCGAAGAAAGTAGCATGCTGCGCGCCATCCGCTCCGGCGCAGTCGGCGTCGTATGCACCAGCTCACCCACCACCAAGTTGGTCGATGCGCTCCGCGCCGTGCAGCAGGGCCGCTCCTATTTAGGGCCCACCGCGTGGAATGTCGTCATTCATCGGGTCAAGCAAACGCGTCCGCAGGACCGGGGCGGATTCGAGCACCTTTCACCTCAGAACCGGCAACTTCTCGGCTTCATCATTCAAGGGAAAACCACCAAGCAGATCTCGGCCACGCTAGGAGTAGCTGAGGGCACCCTTCGCAGCCGTCGGAAAGAACTAATGCGAAAGATGGGCGTGAAGAACACCGTTGAACTGATAACATCGGCACTGGGTCAAGGATTTGAGCACTAACTAAGGTCTGGGAAATGGTCGGGCACATGCCCGGTCAGATTTTTGACTCGTGACATAGCCGCGAGTATGCACGAGCGGTTGCCCAGGCGATTTCTTCGCGTTCCTTTTTCAGAAGTCCGCGCG
>Ga0207707_10002766_pt1 | contig 15638 bp, 18 predicted proteins | sample KBSC83BmetaG_FD_184336 | JGI IMG/M metagenome (GOLD analysis project Ga0207707, IMG submission 184336) | Corn rhizosphere microbial communities from Kellogg Biological Station, Michigan, USA - KBS C8-3B metaG (SPAdes) (version 2) | ecosystem: Host-associated > Plants > Roots > Rhizosphere ...
CGAATTGGTTTTTCCTGCGGAATTCGAACATAATCAACGGGTTCGATGAAACGCGCATCAAGGCCGTTGGCCTTGACTTAAGCCTAAGTAAAACTTAGCTTTCTACGGATTTTTTGTCAAAAGAAATCTTCTTTCGTTCCGAGTGCGAGCTTCAGCTCGTATTTGCTTAGAGTAGAAACAAACTAAAGTTTGCACTCTAAACATCGCATGAAAACACGCATTTTAACGGCCGTCGTTGCGCTTCCCGTCTTGATCGCTTCGATCGTGCTGCCCTCATATTTCCCGGCCACCGTCTGGCTATTTATTGTCATTGCCGTATTTGCGTTGGCGGCAGGTCTGTTTGAATTCTATCTATTATCAAAAACGCTTGAGCTAAAAGCTGATGCCCCGATCGCCTATTTTGGTGCCGCGGCGCTCTTCGTCAATTTCCTTCTCGACATGCCTGCAAAGGCGCCAGATCTGCTCCTGGCGACACTCGCCCTGTTTGTCGTCGTTGTTTTGGTAACTCAAACGTTTCGCTTTCAGAAGGATTTTTCGAAAATGTTCACCGGCGTCGGCGTCACATTGCTCGGGCCGCTCTACGTCGCGTTTCTTGGCGGCTTTCTCGTCGCGACGCGGACGGGGTTCGAAACCCACCCCTATCTCTCGACGCATCTGCTGGGATATTTCTTTCTTATTCTGATGGGCTCGGACACCGGCGCGTACTTTACCGGCAAGGCCATCGGCAAACATAAGCTGATCCCGACAATCTCGCCGGGCAAGACTTGGGAAGGTCTCTTTGGCGGATTTGTTGTCGCTGCCGTATTCGGTGGCCTGGCGACATTCTGGTTCTTTCCGGAGCTGCCGTATCAATTTTCGATCCCGCTAGCCGTCATCATGTCGGGCGTCGGGGTACTCGGCGATCTCGCGGAAAGCGCCATGAAACGCGGCGCCGGCGTAAAAGACGCAGCTTCGATCCTACCCGGCCACGGCGGCTTTCTCGACCGGCTCGATAGTTTGCTATTAAACGCGCCAATCCTTTACTACTTTGCAAGATTCTACTTCTAGATTTGTTCAATATTAAAGGTAAACAAAATGATGTTTCGAAGTTTGTTATTTGTCGTAGCGATTTCGGTCCTCCCTTCTCTTGCCAATGCTCAAACCATATCTCGGACTCCGATCCAAGCCCCTCCACCAGGGAATATACAATTGTTACCTGGATTCGTTCACCAGCGTCGCCAAGGAATAGATAGTCGAGTTGGGGTTATTTATAAGGAGGGCGGTCTCTCGATCGGCTACGATATTGGAAGAATGGCCGGAGTCTATGCCTCTCAGTATTTTCCTGAGCACTTTGAGCAAATAAGAAAGCAGACAAACCTTGACCCAGAAGCAATTGAGCGAGAGATACAATTCTTGCAGGATAAAGTGGAGTGGCGTCAGAGGCAAAAGGTCGGCAGAGATGAGTTGCTTGTTGTGTTCCTTAAAGATTCCACACTTATTGCATCATTTGTGAATTCCACCGCGAATTTTACCGCGAAAGCCCGCTCTGGTAACGAGATTGCCGATTTTTTGCTGACTGTTCTAACCTACCAACCGAACGTCGGCAAAAAAGAATAGTGTTTGCTTTTGCCAACGGATATTAAGTATCATCTGATTTCGTTATGAACGCCATTATTCGAGTTGACGACAATAATCCTTAAGGCGCGAGCGCAACTTATACCGCGTTTCCGCCTTCCGATTGTCTCAACCTGGAAGGCGTTTTTATTTGCCCGCGAAATACGCGAAACGACGCGAAAAAAGAGTATGACCGAAATTCTATGTAAAGACGAGAGCTACAAGATCATTGGCGCTTGTTTTGAGGTGTACAAGCAGAAGGGATGCGGATTCACTGAGCCTGTGTATCAAGAATGTTTAGAAATGGAGCTTTCAATGCAGGGCATTCCATTCGTGCCGCAACCCGAACTGGAACTGGAATATAAAGGCCGGCTCTTACTTCAGAAATTCAAACCCGACTTTATTTGTTATGCAAAAATCATAATCGAAATAAAGGCTCTTACAAACCTTATTGACGTTCACCGGGGACAGGCACTTAATTACGTAAACGCATCCAAGTTCGATCTTGCCTTACTCGTAAATTTTGGTCATCATCCGAAACTCGAATATGAGCGCATTGCCAACGATAAGAAGCGAGCTATCGAAAGATCCATTCGTGATGAGATCAACAGTTGGGACATCGGTACACTTTGATTTTGTTTTATTTTCGCGTTCTTTCGCGTGTTTCGCGGGCAAAAAATAGTTTATGTTAGACAGATTAGGAAATTTGGAACGGACGCATACGTGCGGTGAGCTGCGTGAGAGCCATGCCGGCCGTGAGGTTGTTCTGATGGGCTGGGTCGCAAAGAAGCGCGATTTCGGGCCGCTGACATTCATCGATCTTCGAGACCGCGAGGGGCTGACACAGATCGTTGTCAGCTCTGAAACGGACGCCGCGGCACATGCTAAGGCAAAGAACATTCGCGGCGAATTCGTTATCGCCGTTAAGGGCGAGGTCCGCTCGCGCGAAGAGGGCACACACAACCCAAAACTTGCGACCGGTGACATCGAGGTCCATGCAAGCGAGTTGCGCGTCCTAAACGACGCGAAAGTGCCTCCGTTTCAGCTCGAGGTCGCCGGCTCGGAAAATCTTGCGGACGAGGCGACGCGTCTAAAATATCGCTATCTCGATCTCAGGCGTCCCGCACTTCAGTTCAATATCAGGATGCGTGCAAAGGTCGTCTCCAGGATCCGCGGATATATGGACGCCCGCGGGTTTATCGAGATCGAGACGCCAATACTGCTCAAATCGACGCCGGAAGGCGCGAGAGATTTTATCGTCCCGTCACGAATTCACAAGGGCAAGTTTTTCGCGCTGCCGCAATCGCCGCAGATCCTGAAACAGTTGACTATGATCGCCGGCTTTGACCGCTATTATCAGATCGCCCGCTGCTTTCGGGATGAGGACCTCAGGGCGGATCGTCAGCCCGAATTTACTCAGCTCGACGTCGAGATGTCATTCGCGCATCCCGAAATGGTCTACAAGATCATCGAGGGCACATTCCAACACGTCTTCGAGCTGGCGGACGTCAACCTGCCGACGAAATGGCCGCGGATGACGTATGCCGAGGCGCTGCATCGTTATGGCTCTGACAAACCCGACCTGAGGTTTGCGATGGAGTTGATCGATCTCTCGGACGAACTACGCGACACCGATTTTGCACCGTTCAGATCGGCCCTCGACGCGAACGGGGAAGTAAAGTGCATCGTCGCCAAAGGCAAGGCAGATTACTCTCGCAAACAGCTCGATGAGCTGCAGGAATTTGTAAAACGATACGGCGCTGGAGCGTTGGCGTGGATCAAGATCGGGGATGAAGTGACATCGTCACTTCTAAAAGCTCTTGGCGAGGAAAAGATCTCGCAACTTGCCGGCAGATCTGCCGCCGAAAATGGCGATGCTGTTTTGATCGTTGCCGGCCGGCGTTCGGTGGTCGCAGCCGCGTTGGGCGCGCTGCGGCTTGAGGTCGCGAGACGCGAAGATCTGATCCCAAAGAATGTATTCGAGCCTCTGCTGGTCATCGATTTTCCTCTTTTTGAGTACAACGACGCCGAAGATCATTACGACGCCGCGCATCATCCCTTTACCTCGCCGATGGACGAGGACCTGGATGTTTTTCGCGAGGCCGTCGAGACCGGCAAGCGTGAATTGCTCGGCGGCGTACGTGCAAAAGCGTACGACGCGGTGATCAACGGCATCGAAGTCGCGGGCGGCTCGATCCGTATCCATCAAAAGGACGTTCAGGCCCTGAATTTCAAAGCACTCGGGATGACGCCGGAGAAGGCGCGTGAGCGGTTCGGATTTTTTCTCGAAGCTCTCGAATACGGCACGCCGCCGCACGGAGGATTTGCCGCCGGCATCGAACGAACGTTGATGGCGCTGCTCAACAACGACAACATTCGTGACCTTATCGCGTTTCCCAAGACCGCCTCGGCGCAGGACCTAATGATGGACTCGCCGGGTGATGTCGACAAAGCGCAGCTTGAAGAGTTGGGCATCGCTGTCAGGTCTGAATAAATAGACCCTCGTGCGACACGGCTGCAATGAACTCACAGTATTTACGAAGTTTTCTTTTGCTCTGCGTCGTTTGTGCCGCTGTTTTGCCGGCAATCGCCCAGCGGCCGGTGGCTCGAAAAACTGCTTCGACGGCACCCAACGCCAAAACCGACCCGCGCGAGGTTTTTGTAAAACAATGGGTCGATGATTACAACAAGCACGGAACGCCGATCATCACGGTCGCATTCGTGGGCCTTCGGCCGCTATCGGCGGATCTTGAGGACCGCCTGCTGCGTGCATTTCCTAAGCAGAAGTTTTCGCTCGCTGATCTAAAATTTCATCACCATGGGTGGTGGGACGAATCTTATGGTCTTTTGCAGAGTCGCAAAAGCGGACGGGTTATTTTATTTGGTCCGCCATTGAATTCGTTAAACGGACTTGGCGCCTTTTCGAGCTTCTTGTCGGCCTACTCTGCCAGGGACGAGACCGATGCGCTTTTCAAGGCAAGCGCATTGGTTGACTTTCTGGCTGTGGTGACCGATGCAAAGGTCCGGGAAACTAAGAGGTATCCGGACGGCTTTTCTATGCTGATCTGCCTAAATACTTCATCGTTAACGGATCTTGGCGCTACTCTATACGTTCCATTGAGCCGTAAATTAATATTTGGTCATCCATATTTCCTGCCGAATAGCTGGGAACGAAATAAGTGTCCCGCTTTTTGAGCACGAGGTTTTCCATAAAAATGCCGGTTAGCAACGACTAGTATGGATCGCATCTCGGACCTGGATGAATTGCTCCGTTCAATGCGCCCGAGATTGAATGACGGGGTCTATGTGTTTTTGTCAGTCCCTCATGACGCAGACATAACCTCGTTCGATCCGATAGCGACATTCCGAGAGGACGAGGGCCTTACCATAATTGCCGAGGAATCTCAGGCCCACGTCCTTGGCTTGCCTCCGCTTTTTCGGGCGGCATGGATAATACTGACGGTCATCTCAGATCTAAATGCCGTCGGGTTGACCGCCGCTGTGGCCAGAGCGCTTGCCGATAAAGGCATAAGCTGCAATGTTATAGCCGCTGCGAATCACGACCATCTGTTCGTACCAATCGAATTGGCCGGCTCGGCGATGAGAGCGCTGGAAGAGCTTCAGTTCGGCGATACCAAGTCGGTTTAATTGAACTAAATCCAAAAAATTGACGTAAAATCTAAGGAATGCCGACCAAGTACGATACAAATCCGCTTGATCCTAACTTTCCGGAAAAAGCAAAAGCTGCCGCGGCCGGCGAGGAAACGCGTACCTTGCCGTATCGAGGCGGCGAGACCAGCCAGTTTCCGCCCCAACCAGCCGAAACTGAACCGGCTGACGAGCAGCGGACGCGCCGATTTGCGGAGCCGGAGGTTTCCGCCTATTCCGCGTCGGCGTACGCTCCGCCGTACACCGGACGATATGTGCCGGTCCAGTATCCGCAGCAGGGGTTTGCCCTCGAGAATGCCAGAAAGCGAAAGGTAACGTCGATCGGTCTGCCGGAGCATCTTGTCATCGCGGCCTGTTATTTCCCGTTTTATATCGGGCTTGTGGCGGGGCTCATTTTACTGCTTTTGACGCCGAAATCTGAGCCGAAGGTGCGTTTTCACGCGGCGCAAGGATTATCAGCCCATCTCGGCATCCTAGCGGTCTCGATGATCCTCGGCGCTGTGACAAGCATGACTGGCGGGAGCCTGGGAACGACGATCTTTAGCGTGGCTTCATTCGTGGCCCTCATTATATTTACGATCAAGGCCTTTCGCGGCAGCCCCATCTACATCACGCCGCTTGAGGACCTGACGAACTGGCTCGAAGAAAAGCTAGGGCCGGTCAAATAAGCGATGTATTGTTCAACCTGCGGACAAAAGATAGACGAGCATCTTAACTACTGTAACAGTTGCGGTGCGCGGATCGAGAAGAATCCGCTTGTTATCTCGAATGCCTCGTCGTCACAGTTGGCTAAGCCACTGGCGATCACGGTGATGATGGGCTTTGTTGGCTTTATCGCGGTTCTTAAGATCGTACTCGATAACGGGCGACTTGATGTGCCCGGGATGGTTTTTATCTGCCTGGGATACCTAGCCGCACTGACGTTGATCTCGGCAATGATCATCGGGCATATGTGGAAGACATCCGGCGATATTCGCATCCGATCGAAAAAGTCGGCCGCTACTGACGATGGATATCATCCGCCGCGTTCTTTTCGCGAACCGAATACAAACCAACTTCCCGAACCTTCAATGACCCCCATCGGCAGCGTGACTGACTCGACCACCCGCACCCTCGATGAGGTAATTAGAGATCGACTGTAGAACGCCATGTACTGCTCTAATTGCGGAAAACCGATCCAAGATAACTTGAACTACTGCAGCGGCTGCGGTGCGCCGACATCGCAGACTGTTGATGCTCCTGACCGCAGGGCGGGACGCATCTTTATCATCGGCGGAACGGCCATCGGCATGACTGGGCTGATCGCGTTTTTTGTTGTATTGGGACCGATCCTGTCGACTCGCCTCGACCCGGGCACCGCGTTTATGATGACGCTGGCCTATCTCGCCAGCGTGGTAGCAATGGTAACGATCGCGATGACTCTCGGCTGGAAGCAGTTAAATCAACCGGGGCCAAAGCGGCAGGTCAGTCGCGACCATGAGGACTACGAACAGCCTCAAACGTTCAGGAGCGTAACAACTTCACAGCTTCCCGAAGGCGCGCCGTCCGTCGCGAGCGTGACTGACTCGACCACGAGGACGCTTGATGAAGTGTTTGTCGAAGCCCGAAAATAAGGCTGCCCCTACATTAGCCCGCTGCAACAGACACATCGCTGTCCAAGATCTCTCTCAACATTTCAGCATAGCCAAGAAGTTCGCGTTCACCGTTTCCCTCATAAACGGAACCGTGCATTGTTGCGCAGACCTTTGGTTTCAACGCTGCGAGCCGTTTGATCTCGCGATCGGTGTTGGCATTGTAAGGAATATAATTAGCCAGCGGTCCCTGTTGAAACTCGACCATTGCCTGCCGTGCATCGTCGATGACCGAATCAATCGTTTTGGCTTCGACGTCGCCATTCTGACCGAGCAGATCGGTGCAAAAGAGTGTCCCGGTCGTTTCCTCAAATAACATCCCGGCCTCCCAGCAATGCGGCACGTGCGGCGTCGAGAGAAAACGGTAAGTCCTTTGTCCAGTTGAAAATGTCTCGCCGTCCATCATCCCTTTGGCTTGTTTACCGCTTGTGAAATCGTCAACACTCACGATCTTGCCGACAAAGCTGCACACGGCCGTCGCGTCGGGCGCGATCGCCTGCCACTCGTTTAGAGAACCGCATTCGTCCGCCTCAAAATGGCTGAATCCGACCCAGCGAAGAGTCGACGGGTCGATCAGCTTTCCTACCGCCTCGTGCACGAGAGGAAACAGACCGCGCATGCCGGTGTGAAACAGCAGCGGCTCCTCGTCGCGAACCAGAAATTGGCTAAAGCCCAAACGTATCTCAGGAATGAACGTATTAATCCGAAAGATGTCCGGTGCTATTTCGGTGATGTTTGTCATAGATTGCCCTCGCTCAACCTTAACGCGTAGCGATGCGCGGAATAATGTCAGTCCTCAAGCTCGCGGCCCTTGGTTTCGATGACGAACGGCATCAGCAGCAGGCCCGCGATCGGCACCGCGCCAACCCAAAAGAGGATGTTTATCGCACTCTCGAGCGCGTTTGCGCCACGCGAAGCGATGCTGCCAACCAAAAACGGCCCGACCGCCGCGATGAGCCGACCTGTGTTATACGTAAAGCCTGAGCCCGTCCCGCGCAGCCGCGTCGGAAACAACTCAGGCAGATAATATGTAAAGCTCCCAAAGACACCAAAGACCGTCAACCCGATCGGAAAGTAAAAGTACAGCCGCGTCCTCGGATCAAGTTCTAATCCAAATGCCCCTAATAGAGATGCGGCGGCGGCCGCGTAGTAGATAAAAAACATCTTTTTTCGGCCGAGATACTTTGCCGCCGGTATCGTCAACAGCGTCCCGAGCAGACCGCCCAGGTTAAAGCTGTTTGTCGCGGTCTTGATCCACTCTTGTCCCATCGCCTCGGCCGCGGCGCCGCCAATGCCCGCCAAGGCTGCTTGCTGCGCTGCCAGGCCTTTCGCGACGACGGGTATGAATGCATTACAGCTCCACCACGCGATCAACGCCGTGACCGCCATGCAAAAACCGCTGATGGTCAGCCGAATATATTCCGGGCTAAACAGCTCTCTGATCTTTGCCGCATCGACGGCACCCGCTACCTTTTTCCACCGCTCGGGTTCCTTGATGAACAGCCGAACGAAAAAAGCCGCAGCAGCCGGAAGCAATCCGAAAAGAAAAACATATCGCCACGAGACCGCCGGATCTGTGAAATAAACGGTCGTGATCTGAAACGTAATATAGGTCGCAAGGAAGAGACCCATCGGCGCCGATGTGTAGAGTATTGCACCGGCCTCGACTCGCCGCCGTTCGGGCACGACCTCGGCGACCATCGCCGCGCCGGCCGCCCATTCGCCGCCGATGCCGAGGCTCGATACGATTCGAAATACCATCAGCACCCAGATATTCGGCGCCGCGGCACAGGCCGCCGTGCCGAGCGCATAAAGCAGCATCGTGAGCAGCAGCGTTCGCGTCCGGCCGATCCTATCCGCAACCTTGCCAAAGATAATTCCTCCGACGGCCCAGCCGATCAGCAGTACCGATGTCAGAATGCCCGTCCACTCGAGCGTCGCCGCCTTTGCCGCGGCCGACCCAAGCGGCAGATTCAAAAGCGTCGGCACGCACGTCGGCGCGATGTAATTGAACAGCAGCCCGTCAAAAACATCAAAACCCCAACCCAACCACGCGGCAAAGATCACCGTCCATTGGTAAGAGTTCATGTCCCAGAACGTGCGTTGACTGGTCGGCGCCGGATCCATCAGATATAAGGTTTCAGAAAGTCGATTAAATTTACGACATTTGATATTAAATACCAACTTTCCCACATAACTGATAACTGTTATCTGAAAACCGACAACTGTTATTTATCGGTTTTAGCCTTGAGCACCTCAAGATTCCGCTTGTGGCGGATTGTTGCTAAAGTATGCAAAAGATGGAAAACGGACTTTCACTTCAGGAACGGTACTCGCCTAATGGCGTTTGCTTTGGCTGCGGGCCGGCAAATGAAAAGGGATTGCAGATTCGTAGCTTTCCGGAGAACGGCGAAGTTGTTGCCGAGTGGCATGCGCAAAAGTATCACGAGGCGTTTCCCGGTATGTTGAACGGCGGCATCATTGGCGCTTTGCTCGATTGCCATTCAAACTGGACCGCCGCCTATTTTCTGATGAAACGTGACGGACTCGGTCATGCTCCCTGCACCGTGACAGCGGAGTTTCATGTAAAACTCCTCCGTCCGACACCGACCGACGGACCGATCACGCTAAAGGCCCGCGTCATCGAGTCATCCGAAGACCGCGCGACCGTCGACGCCGAACTCATCGCCGGCGGCAAAGTCTGTGACACCTGCCGCGGCGTTTTCGTAGCCGTCAAAGAAGGCCACCCGGCATATCATCGGTGGTGAGAATTGTTCAGAGTGCAAACTTCAGCTTGTGTTTTCGTGACCATTCTACGAGCTAAAGCCCGCACCCTGAATCTTTCGCTCACGTAAACGAAACATTTGATCTTCCGAAAAGTGTAAGGCTTATAGTTAAGTCCGCGTTAAGCTACTATGCATACCGCTCGAATTTTCTTTTTCGCATTCACTTCGATCTCATTTATTTATTCAGTATCGGCGCAGCAACCTGAATGGTATTCGAAGATTAAAGAGCTATCTTTGTTGAACAGTAACTATGAGGATGTGATCGGGGTTTACGACCTGGCGTCGAAAGTGGAGAATCAGCAGGACCTGTTTCACCGCTATCTGTGGGCGATCGACTCTGATGACGGCGTTGTCGATATCAGTCTGAAAGAAGGCGAACCCTGTTCGGACGGGTCGACGATGCGCCCAGGCTGGAACGTACCGGAATGGACAGTAGTTGGTATAGTTTTCATACCGAACTGGAAAAAGCAACCGTCGATCAACCAGCCTCCGTTTTCACTGGCGGGATTTGATGAAGGAACTGACGAGAATGGTCGATCCTACTATTGGAGCCATTCTCAGGGCATCCAAGTTTCGACTGAATCTAATAAAAATGTTTCTGAAATAAGTTTCTTCCCGCCGCTGAGTATGGCCTTTATGCATTGCAAAGAGTAGAAAGATTCAAGGTAGGCTACGATTTCGCGAATCTTATATACCGACAGCGCGCTCCATTTGCGTAAGAAATTCATCGCCTAATCCGAGCTTCTCCATCCACTCTCGCTGCTCACTCATCAATCGCGGTAGGTGTACAACATCCGATAGTGCGTAGTCGACCAGCTCATCGGTCCAGATCCCGTTCCAGTTTTTTGTAAACTTCGCCCGGTGCGATTTTTCGAGGTCGACGGCGAAATAGCGATATAGAGTTTCGGCGAGCGAGGCTGATTGATTCGCTCCGCGCGTAAGGACCTTTTCGGCGATCATCGTGTCGAAGACATTCTTGACCGCGTGTCCCGCTTCGCCTAAAAACTCAAGATCAAATTTTGCGTTGTGAAAAATTTTTGTAATGCGCTCATCGGCGAGAACTTCGGCAAGCGGGCCAAGCTCGATTTTTTCGCTTATCGGAACGAGGACATTGAACGCGCCGTCGGAAAATTGAATGCTATATAGCCGGCCGTACTTTGAGCTGAGGCCCGACGTCTCAGTATCGCATCCGAGAGCTTCCGCGGCGGAGAGGCGCTCATATGCAAGTTGAATATCATCAGACGTGCGGGCAACGAGAATGTTCACTACACTGATTGTAAACCGCTAAAACCGGAACCACGAAAACACACGAACAAACACGAATGTGAATCGTTGTTTCGTGTTGTTTTGCGTAATTTCGTGGTCCCGATTTAATAAAACATGAGAACGCAACGTAAACTTACTGACGCGAGCTTAATATGTTCGATCTTTTGACTGAAACTGAAGTCCGCGTCCTCGGCAGTCTTGTCGAGAAGCAGTTGACCACGCCCGAGTATTATCCGATGACGCTCAACGCGCTCGTCGCCGCATGCAATCAAAAGAGCAATCGCGACCCGGTCGTCTCGTTTGATGAGTCGACGGTAACTGCGACACTCGATTCGCTGCGGGACAAAAACCTCGTCTATACTTTTCACGGCTCGACCAGCCGCGTCGTTAAGTACAAGCATATGCTGCCGAACGTGTACGAGCTCGACCCGGCCGAGACCGCTGTTATTGATGTGCTTATGCTTCGCGGCCCGCAGACCGTCGGCGAGATCCGCGGCCGGACAGATAGGCTGTTCGATTTTAGCGGTCTTCCCGAAGTGCAGGAGACGCTCGACAAGCTTGCCCGCCGCGATGAGCCCCTGGTCGTGCGGCTCGAACGCCAGATCGGCCAGAAAGACGCTCGATACGCTCACCTGCTGTCGGGTGAGATCGACGTTTCGACTTTGCCCGTCCAGCGCGAACGCCTCGCCACAGCTTCATCAAATGACCAAGTAGAGCAGCTGCAATCGGAACTTGATGCGATCAAGGACGAGATCGCTCAGTTAAAAGAAGAATTTGCAAAATTCAGACAGCAGTTTGAATAACCGCCCAGCGTCATATGCCGGTACGCGTCTGGTGAATACACCGGCACGCTCGTACAGGTCGTGACTTTCCACGGAGGTTGTGGACAGTTTCGGGTTATTAACTCATTGCATCTCAGGTAGTTACAGCCATTTTCAAAAAGTGCTGCAATTGTTGTGGACAGTGGACATAGCGGGAAACCGAAGACTGGTACACCTGTACAGCCAAAATCAAAAGGCCGCCACTCGGGACGGCCTTCTCTTATCTATCTCAAGCCGTGCCTAATTATCGCTTCGGCGATAAACCCCTATCTTCATCTTTACCATATCCTCGACGGTCACATTCGGGTTTTCGGCCTTTGCCTTGCGGATGAAATCGGTATCGATGTTAAAGATACGAAACTTAACAACCTCCTCGGGCGAGAGGTTTGTAAATCCTTCGTTCTTCAGGTCGGCCAAAAACTCCGGCGTGACCTTAAAGATGCGAAACTTTACGAGGCCTTCGAAATCCTGCTTATCAAAACCCATGTCGTTGACCTGGCGGACATAGTCAGCGTCGATCTTGAAGATGCGGGCCTTTACGAGATCTTCCATTCCCAGGTTCGGAAAGCCCGTCGACTTCATCTCAGCCATGAACTTGCCGTCGATCTTAAAGATGGCTGCTTTGAATAGGTCGTCAACGCCGAGCTTGCCAAAATTTGCCGACAGCAGATCATCGGCCAGTGCGGTGGTCACATTTACGGCGGCGGCGGTAAACAGGCGGTCGTTGATGTCGTCATCGCCGCGATTGTTCATCGGCTTTGTAAAATCAAAGCCGCGGCTGCGCATACCGTCGATAAAGGCCTGATTCGGTGTGAAAGTAAACGTGCCCGAACCGTTGCCGTTGACAAAATTGCCCTCGCACTGGATGGTGCCCGCCTCGCGGGCAAGCTGAAAGCTGACCCTACCGTTCTGAGTTTGCGCGGCAGAGAGCCCATTCAGATCGGAGTAATCAAACGATTCACCGGTCGAATGATGTCCGTTGCCGCTCCCGCGTATCTCGAACTGGATGTTGATCTTGCCATTCTTCTCGTCGCGCGTGTTCGCGGACCAGGTTCCCGTCAGCGGCGCCTGAGCTACGATGACGTAGTGTCCTACGACGATAACGATGAATAAAAATGAAAATAGGCTGAAAATTGTGCCTTTTCGCATGCGAGTGCCTCCGGGAAAAACCGAGAATTTACGCCTCATTGACGCGTTGTACAACCATAGAACCCCATACAGGAACCGTTTATGACAGAAACTTTATTTTTGCGCGTGTAATTCGCGAAAAGCAGCGTCCGAAAACTTGAAATGACGCTCGTCATCATTGCAAACCGCGCCAAGCTTTTTGTAGAAAGCGATCGCCGGTTGGTTCCATTCCAGCACCTGAAAATCGATCCGTTCACAGCCGCGTTCAACCGCAGTTGCTGCGACCGCTCGCAACAAGCGCTCACCTATGCCTCGGCCGCGATGGTCGGCAGAAATATAAATGTCCTCTAAATACAAACCTCGCTGCCCTCGAAAGCTGGCAAAACACGGATAAAACAAGGCATATCCGATAAGTGTCTCGCCGTTGGCCGCCACAAGCATTTCCGCAACCGGCCGATCGCCAAAAACCGCCTCCCGCAGCCTATCGACCGTTACCTCGAACGAGTCGAGCAATTCTTCATATTCGGCAAATTGCCTCATTAACCTCATCACCGGCTCAAGATCTTCTAAAAGTGCCGATCGGATGTCAATGTTCATAAAAAAGCCGGGCGACGCACGGCCCGGCTGAGAAATTATCACAAAGTTGGCAAAATTACCCTTTGCCTTTTTTGGCCGGGGCCTTGGTCGGCTGGGCCTTAAGTTTTTGCTCGGTCGTTAGATATTGAACGGTGTCTTTAACGCTCTGTTTAAATTCCTGCGTACCTTTTGAGTCCGTCGGTAAGATCTGTACTGTGTCGGCATATTTTTGCATATAGTTCAGACCTTCCTGCAGTTGTTCCTTGTTTGGCGGATCGACCGACGTGCCCTGTGCCACGAGCGATAGACCAAGCGACGCCATTACCTCGAGATTATCTGGAGACGTTTCCAGGACGGACTTGTAAGTGACGATCGCTTTGTCGAACTGCCCGGCGTTCCGGTAGATATCTCCCAGAGTCGTAAGCGCCTGTTGCTTCTTTGCGGCGTCGGTTTCGATCGCGGCATACGCGTTGATCACCTCTGCCGCCTGATCATATTTTGTCATGTCGATACCGCCCACGGCCTTGAGTCGGTGGACCTCGATCGCGTCCGTCATCAATTTGAGTTTCGACTTATCGCGTCCAGCGCCCTCTTGAGGTGTCTCAGGCGCCGGGGCGGCATTATAGATCTGCATCGCCTGGTCATATGCCTTGAGCGCGTCGTCAAAGTCATGGTTTGCCTCGTCGTACTTTGCCTTCCTGACGGCAAGGTCCGTTTGCGACGCACCCTCGCGATATTTTTCATAACCTCTGGCCTTCAACGCGACGAGTTTACCATCGAGCATGATCGGTGTGCTGCCAACGAAGTCGGGAACGGCCGTGATACCCTCGTCGAACTTAGAGATCGCCAGATCGTAATTCTTTGCATTGAGAGCCTCGACGCCCTCGCTGGTCGCCTTTCTCGCGGCCGCATCGCCCGCCTGGATCGCGGCGTTCTTCTTTGTGATCTCTGCGTTTTTCTTTTCTAGCTCTTCCTGTTCCTTTGTCTTTGCCTGCGGTTTACCACTCTGGGCATTTGTACTGCTGGCATTCGTGAGCACCTGGCGGACCTCCGCTTCGGTAAGCTTCCGGCCATCACCCTCGGATGTCACGATCGTGATATCTTCGCGGCCCGCTTTTATATTAGGTTCGACCCAAGGCGCGATTCCTGTGCCGCTGACTGCGAGCGCGTAGGTCTGACCAAGTTGGAAGCCCACGAAGCTGAATTCACCTCGTTTATTCGTCTTGGCTGACGGTAAGTTTCCCTTGCTGATGTCGGTACGAAATGGTTCGACAACAGCGTCTGGTACAGGAACTTCCGTGCCGTCTGCCTTGTGCACCTTGACGACGCCGCGAACGGCCGCGGTCTGTGAAAACACCGCTGAGGCGCCCAAGGCAAGCACAGCCAGAGCCACAACGAGAGAAAAATATTTTGATGTAGACATTGGATCCTCCGAAAGGTATCGAAAACGCTCTTCTAGGATGCCGGTCAACCTCGAAGAGTTCGAACTTTTTAGCTCATTTTACTGCAAGCGAGCCCAAAACATAAAAGGGACAAATGCTTCCGAAGCCAAGCCTAAAATTCAGCGAGCAGATCGTCTGTGCTAATGTTCTTGTTTTAGCCGTCAAGATGAGCGAACGCGTATTTAACTTTAGCGCAGGGCCTGCCATGATGCCCGAACCTGTTCTGGAACGCGCCCGCGACGAAATGCTCTCGTTCGGTGGCAGCGGGATGGGCATCATGGAGATGAGCCACCGCTCCGGGCTGTTCGGCGAGGTCCTTGGACGGGCCGGATCGGGGCTGAGAACGTTGCTCGAACTTCCTGCGAACTACAAGGTCCTCTTTATCCAGGGCGGCGCGACTCTTCAATTTTCGATGGTGCCCATGAATCTGCTCGCAGCCGGCGCGACGGCACAATATGTCGTCACTGGTCAGTGGGGCAAAAAGGCTGCGGCCGAAGCGGCGAGGTTTGGCACCGCGGAGGTCATTTACAATGGCGAACCCGAGGGCTTTGTAAGCGTCGCAGACCAGGACGAACTGCGCCTTAGCTCAGCGGCCGCGTATGTTCATTACACGTCGAACGAAACGATCGACGGCGTCGAATTCGACTACGATCTCGACGCGGGCGGCGTCACCGTCGTGTGCGACGCGTCTTCAAACATACTTTCAAAGCCGATCGACATCGAAAA
>Ga0207707_10002771_pt1 | contig 15630 bp, 11 predicted proteins | sample KBSC83BmetaG_FD_184336 | JGI IMG/M metagenome (GOLD analysis project Ga0207707, IMG submission 184336) | Corn rhizosphere microbial communities from Kellogg Biological Station, Michigan, USA - KBS C8-3B metaG (SPAdes) (version 2) | ecosystem: Host-associated > Plants > Roots > Rhizosphere ...
CGCCGATGGTGATGTGATCGGCGCCGAGCACGTGCCGTCGGAAGTGCGGGACGACGGCGCGGCGCATCCGCCTAACGCAGGCGACGCGCGCACGTTCGTGCAGCTGAAAGCCGAGGCCGAGCGGCAGATCATCGTGTCGGCGCTGGAGCGGCACGACTGGCACATCACCCGCACCGCACAGGACCTGGGTCTCGCCGATCACGCGAGCCTGCTCAAGATCATGCGGCGGCATCGCATCGCGCGCGACTAACGGGTGAGTCTCGACCGGCCCCCCAGCCCTAACCGTCCCGCCGACGCCGCGACCGATTCGCTCACCTGGCGGGTGATCTCTTCCGTTAGGCGCCGGAGCCTCGCCCGATGCTTGGCAGCGGACAGCACCAGCGCCGTCCGCGCGATACCGAACAGACCGGCGAACGTGGCGCCCCCCGCGCCCACCGCCAACACAGGATGATGCGGGAATATGGCGAGCAGCACCGCTCCGCCGGCGTACGCGCTCACGAGCGACAGAACAATTCGGCGGCGCCGGATCGATGCGCCGAGGTTCTGCACCGCCCGAATGGTCGTCTTGCCATGGCGCGACTGCACCGACACGTGCGCCATGCGGCCCGCGTCCATCGACGACCACGTCAGCGAGCGCTCGGTCGCATTCACGGCGCCCGCATGGTCCATTCGGCGCCGAATGGTATCGACCAGCGCGTCAAAGTCGCCCTCCGGCATCTCTCCCGCTACAATTGCCTCGAACTCGAGTGACGGTGGAACGCCGAACACGCGTGACGCCTTCTGACTCAGTTCCGCGACCACGGGAGTGACCGCCGTTCCAGCCTCGGGCGGTCGTACGAGCCCGTGCTCCGCCATCGCGTGCTCCACGTACTGCTCCGGGATGCCGGCCTCCATCGCCGCCTCGCGCACGGAATCCAGGTTATAACCCGATGTGCGATTGGCGTCGGCAGTCGCATCCCGCGCCGTTGCGATAGGCATCGGGCGCGGCTCGAGGCCGGTCTTCGACTGAAGCTCGGCGGCGCGGTTCCAGATCGCCTGCGCCTCGTCTTCCGAAATACGCGCCGGTGCATCGGAAACGGCCGCCGCTCGCGACGCATCGCGTGCGACCTCGCCTTCGACTCGCGCGAGGGCCTTGGCCAGCTCTGCACCAGATTGGTAGCGCGCCGCTGGATCCTTGGCCAAGCAGCGATCGATGATCTCGGCCAGCGCCCGTGGAGCGGCCGGAGCCACCGTGAGCACGGGCGGCGCGAGCTTTGTCACCTGCGCCACGATCACAGCCGACGCCAGTTCCGCGTTGAACGGAAAGCGTCCCGTGAGCGCGACGTAGCCGACCACGCCGAGTGAATAGAGGTCGCTGCGCCCGTCGAGGCGCTCGCCGGTCACCTGCTCTGGACTCATGTAGTACACGGTGCCGAGGACCTGGCCGGTCGCAGTGAGCGGCGCTGCCTCGGCCAAGCGTGCGATGCCGAAGTCGGTCACCAGCGCGTTCCCTGTCGTGCGCGCGATGAGAATGTTTTCGGCCTTGACGTCGCGATGGATCACGCCGTGCTCGTGGGCGTAGTCAAGCGCCAAAGCCACGTCGTACATCTCCCGCAACACGATGCGTGGATCCAGTCGTTCCGCAGCACGGATCTGTTCGGCCACCGATTCTCCGTCTACGTAACCCATGGCGAAAAACACATGGCCATCGATCTCATCCGCGCGGTAAATCGGTACGATGTTCGGGTGCGACAGCCCGGCCGCAGTCCGCGCCTCGCGCAGGAACCGCTCGCGAATGTGTGGGTCAGCAGCCAGATGCGGCGGCAGCGTCTTGATTGCGACGGGCCGATCGAGCTTGAGGTCGCGCGCGAGATACACGACGCCCATGCCGCCCTGGCCGATTTCCCGCTCCAGGGCGTACTGGCCGTGCAGCACACGGGCAAAGGTCTCGAACTCGGCTGACGGCATTTCTTGGCGCGCGCGGGAGGTCAGGCGCGCGTTGAAGTTGCGCGCAGGAGCAATGCCGGAAAAGATGCCGCGTGACGCGGCGCGCCGCGAGAGTGGTGCCCGGCGCGACCGTGTCCGGCCGGACACGAACCGGTTCGGCGGACGTGTCCATCGGAACACGACCGTGGTCGGGAGACGACGCGCGGCCCCAGCCTAACTGAATACGACGGGCCGAGTTCCGCGCGAGTCTAACTCGCGCGCCGCGTGCGGCCGCGCGCTTGCCATTCCGTGGGCCCGGAGATGTCAACCCGGTCCGGCGCCACGCGCCGATTTACCAACGGAGGATTACGATGCTTCGCCCACGGATCCACCACGCCGTTGCCGCCGCTACGGTGTTCGGTATTGCCGCATGCGGCGGCTCGAAGGACCACACCACCGCCCAGCAGCCGGTCGCGAGCGCCGCTCCGGCGCCGGCGGCAACGACGACGCCCGAGACCACGACGGCGCCGACCGTGCCGACTAACGTGTCGTACGAAACGGCCGACTCCGCGTTCCGCGCCCGGCAGTACGGCACCGCCGCCGACATGTTCGACGCGTACACCAAGCGCCGCCCCAGGAACTCGTGGGGCTTCTACATGCTCGGCCTGTCGGCGTGGAAGAGCGGACAACTCGATCGCGCCGATTCCGGATTCGAGTCGGCGATCGCGCTCGACCCGAAGAACGTGAAGAGCTTCATCAACGTGAGCCGCGTGCTGCTCGATCAGGATCGGCTCGATGACGCGCGCGAGCGCATCGGTCAGGCACTGGCGCTCGACTCGGGCAACGCCGAATCGTGGCGCGTGCTCGGCCGCGTGGAAGGCAAAGCCGGCCATCTCGATGATGCGTTAGGCGCGTATCACACCGCGCTGTCGATCGACCCGCAGGACGCGTGGTCGATGAACAACATGGGGTTGCTGCTGCTGAGCGCCGGACGCGACGACGCGGCGCTTGGCCCGTTGGCCCGCGCGGTGCAGCTGGATGACAGCGTGCCGTCGTTTCAGAACAATCTCGGCTTGGCGCTGGAACGCACCGGGCACATCACGCTCGCCGGCCAGGCGTACCAGGCGGCGCTGGCGATCGACTCGACGTACGACAAGGCGAAGGTGAGCCTGGCGCGTCTTCAAGGACACAGCGACCAGCCGGGGCTCGACTCGGTGACCGTCGCATCGCTGGGTGATACGTTCGCCGGCGAGATCGAAGGCTGGCGTGCGTCGCGCAAGGTCGCGGCGACGGATTCACAGCCCGACTCCGTCAAGCGGCCGTAATCGTTAGGCACGAACAACGCCGGGCCGTCCCCCACGGAGGCGGCCCGGCGTTGTCGTCCGGTGCTTCAATACGTCTCCAGATAGTTCTCGAGCTCCCAGGCGCTCACCTGCGTGATGTACTCGCGCCATTCCTGACGCTTGGCGTCGAGGAAATGCTCCGTGATGTGGCTGCCTAACGCCTCGCCGATCACCTTGTCCTTCTCGAGCTCGTCGCACGCCTCGTTCAGATCGTGCGGCAGATCGTCGATGCGCAGGCGGCGCTTCTCGCGGAACGACATCTCCCAGATGTTGACGTCCACCGGCTCGCGGTAGTCCGCGGCCGTCTCGATGCCATCGAGTCCAGCGGCGAGCATCACGGTCAACGCGAGATACGGGTTCGCGGACGGATCGGGCATCCGGAGCTCCACCCGCGTGCCCGAGCCGCGCCGGTCGGGGATTCTGATGAGCGGCGATCGATTGCGCATCGACCACGCCACGTTCACCGGCGCTTCGTAGCCCGGCACGAGCCGCTTGTACGAATTGACTAACGGATTGGTGATCGCGCAGAAGCCGCGTGCGTGCTTGAGCAGTCCGCCAATGTAGTGCAGCGCGGCGGCGCTCAGCTCCCACTGCGCCTGCTTGTCCCAGAATGCGTTTTCAGAGCCCTTGAACAGCGACTGGTGCGTGTGCATTCCGCTGCCGTTCTGTCCGAAGATCGGCTTCGGCATGAACGACGCGACCAGTCCCACCTGATGCGCCACGTGTTTCACGACGAACCGGAACGTCGCGATGTTGTCCGCCGTCGTGAGCGCGTCGGCATAGCGAAAGTCGATCTCGTGCTGGCCATGCGCGACCTCGTGGTGCGCCGCTTCCACCTCGAACCCCATCTGCTCCAACAGGTCGACGATCATCCGTCGCGCGTCTTCGCCCAGGTCCACGGGCGCCAGATCGAAGTAGCCCCCCACATCGTGCGTCTCCGTCGTGGGTCCACCCACCGACGGCTGCTTGAACATGAAGAACTCGGCTTCCATGCCGGCGTTCATCGCGTAGCCCATCGTGCGCGCGCGTTCGATCTGCTGCTTGAGCACCCCGCGCGGATCGCCGGCGAACGGCGTTCCGTTAGGCAACGTGATATCGCAGATGAGCCGTGCGACACGATTGTGCTCGTCGCCCCAGGGAAAGACGCGAAACGTGCTCAGATCCGGCGCGAGCAGCATGTCCGACTCTTCGATGCGGACAAAGCCCTCGATCGACGAGCCGTCGAACATGATGTTCGCGTCGAGCGCCTTCTCGAATTGCGATGCGGGCACCTCGACGTTCTTGTTCACGCCGAGAATGTCGGTGAACTGGAGACGGAGAAATCGCACTTCGTGCGCTCGCGTCAGCTCCAGGATGTCCTTCTTGGTGGCGCCTGCCGTGTCGGGAACGAGAGATCGATTCTTCGAGGGCACGTCGCGTCCTTTGTCGTGGAATGGGCGAGCCGCTCCAAGAGCGCGCCACGCAGCCATGAATGTCGGCGGAGCCGCAGGGCTGGTGCAAGCCTCGGCCGTTCGGCGGACGCGGAACCCAAGCGCACAGTGCCGTCGTGCCACGGGCGCGGCTACATTCCGGTCGAACCATTGATTCGATGTACCGATGCCGCCCACTCAAACAACCGCTCCAACAACCTGTCCGAGCTGTGCCGCGCCTGCGACCGGCCGATTCTGCGCCAACTGTGGCGCGCCGCTCGCCGGAGCACTGTGCACGTCGTGTCGAGCGCCGCTCACACCCGGCGCCAAATTCTGTCACCGCTGCGGGACCGAGGCCGGGGCTCAGAGCACCGCGCCGGCCAAGCCACCGACGGAACACGGCGGTTTCAACGCTGCTCTGCCGTGGGCGGTTGCGGGAATTGCACTCCTGGCGCTGATCGCGCTCGTCGCCGGCCAGCATTTCGGCAAACCGCCAACGGCCACCGCCGCGACGCCGGAGGCCTCGTCGCTTCCGCCCGACGACGGCAGCGCCGTTCAACCGGTGCGCGGGCCCGACATCTCGTCGCTGTCGCCGCGCGAGCGCGCCGACCGTCTCTACGACCGCATCATGCGGCTCGACTCCGAGGGCAAGAAAGACAGCGCCGCTTTCTTCGCGCAAATGGGCATCTCCGCCTATATGATGCTGCCGAGCCAGGACGCCGACTCGCGCTACGACATGGGACGGATCGCGGAAGTGGCCGGTGCGGCGCCGGTGGCACAAGCACAAGCCGATACGATTCTCGCGCAGGACTCCACGCATTTGCTCGGGCTCATCCTGTCGATCTCGACCGCGCGCGACGCGGGCGACAGCGCGACTGCCCAACGGATGCAGCGGCGTCTCGTTGCGGCGCAGGCGTCGGAGCTGGCAAAGAAGCGCCCCGAATATCTGCGACATCAAACCGAGATCGCCGCCGCCGTCGACCAGGCACGGAAAGCAGTGCGCTGAGCTCGTCGCGCACGCGACACCATTTCACAGACTCGCATCCATACCATGCCTGTCCGCACCATTCGCGTTGCCCACAGCCCTGATTCCGACGACGCATTCATGTTCTACGCGCTCGCCGCGGGCAAGATCGACACCGGCGACGTCCGCTACGTGCACGAGCTGCAGGACATCGAAACGCTCAACCAGCGCGCGCTGCGTGCAGAGCTCGAGGTGACCGCGGTTTCGATTCACGCGTACGCGCACATCGCCGACCGGTACGCGCTGCTTCCGCACGGCGCGTCGATGGGTGATCGCTATGGTCCACGGCTCGTGGCCCGCACGCCCCTCGAGCGGAAGGACGTGCGCGGTTTGCGCATCGCGATTCCGGGCCCGCTCACCAGCGCGTATCTCGCGCTGCGCCTGTACGAGAAAGAGTTCGAGCCGGTGTTCACGCGTTTCGACGAGATCGAGGACGAGGTTGTCGAGGGGACGGTGGACGCGGGGCTCCTCATCCACGAGGGGCAGCTCACGTTCGGCGATCGCGGACTGCACCTCGTGGTCGACCTGGGCGAATGGTGGTACGGCGAGACCGGCTTGCCGCTTCCGTTAGGCGGCAACGTCGTGCGCAAGGACCTGGGCCCCGCGCTCACCCAGCGCATCTCGCGCGACCTGCGGGCGAGCATCGCGTACGGGCTCGCGCATCGGGCCGGCGCGCTCGACCACGCGATGCAGTATGCGCGCGGCCTGGACCGCGCGCGCGCGGACACGTTCGTCGGCATGTACGTGAACGACTGGACGCTCGACTACGGCGAGGCCGGCCGGCGCGCCGTGCACGAGCTGTTGTCCCGCGGCGTGCACGCCGGCGTGATCGATCGCGAAGTGGCGGTGGAGTTCGTGGACGAGTGAGAGTTCGCTAATCCACGGCGGGGTTGCTCGACTTCTCGACGGATCGTCTCCCACCGAGCATCCCCGCTGTTATCGTTCGAGTCGTGACAAGCTCCATTGCACGTGGCGGCCTCCCGCTCCGACTCACGCGTCCACCCGTTGCCGATGCCTAACTTCGCAGCGAACCCGGACCAGGTCGCGTCCGCCAGCCACCGCCGGCAGGCGTGATGCGGCTCGCCTCGCCGTATCCGCCGCTCGACAACGGCGTCGATGCGGCATTGCCCGGCGCCGATGCGTCCGGCATCGCGAAGCGTCTGCTCGTCGTCGACGACGAAGACTCCATTCGCAACGCGCTCACGCGGTTTCTGAGCACGCGCGGATTCGAGGTCGAGAACGCGTCGTCCGGCGCGGCGGCATTGCGAATACTCGGCCGCGAGCGATTCACGCTCATGCTGTGCGACGTTCGCATGCCGGGGATGACCGGCCTCGACGTGCTCCACAAAGCGCTCGCCGACGATCCCGATCTCGCGGTGGTGATGCTCACGGCGGTGAACGACGCGGTGACGGCGACCGAAGCGTTGTCGGGCGGCGCGTTCGACTATTTGGTCAAACCGGTTGAACTCCATCAGCTCGAGGGCGCACTCGAACGTGCGCTGCACAAGCGCACACTCGTGCGGGAGCAGCGGCGTGTCGAACAGTTGATCCGCGACGAAGTCGCGAGCCGCACCAAAGAGCTCGAGCACGAACAAGCGGCGTTGCGATCGCTAACGGTGAGCGTGGCCGAAACGCTCATCAACGCGATGGAAGCCAAGAGCATCTATCTGCGCGGACACTCGCAGCGCGTCGCGGAGCTCGCAGCATCAATTGCCGACGGTCTGTCGCTCGACGCCGACACGGTCGAGGCCGTTCGCATGGCGGGCCACCTGCACGACGTCGGGAAGATCGGTATTCGCGAGGAAGTCCTGAACAAACCCGGGAAGCTCACGCCCGAGGAATTCGCGCACGTCAAAGACCACGTGCGAATCGGCATGGAAATTCTCGCTCCGTTGCAGCATCTGGGTGTCGTGCTCGACTACATTCACGATCACCACGAGCACGTGGACGGCAGCGGATATCCGCGCGGACTCCCGGGTACCGAGATTTCGCTTGGCGGCCGAATACTGTGCGCGGCCGACACCTTCGATGCGCTCACGTCGCGTCGCGCCTACCGCGACCCTATGTCGCCGCGCGAGACGGTCGAGTACCTGGCGAGCAGCGTCGGGCAACTCCTGGACGGGACGGTGTACGACGTGTTGCGGCGTATCGTCCTGCGCCGGAAAACCCTCGTCTTCATAGACGATACGCCTGCCTGAGGCGGGCCCCCAAGCAGACCCAACAATAGCGCCAAGGCTCCCGGTTGTTACCAACACGGGAGTACCGCTATACGTAGTTTGTGTGTGAATCCTTCGTTCTTCGTCGCCCGGCAGCGCGCGCGAGCCTGCGCCGCCGCTGTCGGCGCGTGTTTCGTTGTCGCCTCTTGCGTGCATACTCCGTCGGTCGACGGCGTGGCGGGCGCCTCATCGTCATCGGCGCAGGCGTGGACACCGCCGGAGCACATGAAGCGCGACACGACCAGCAGCCACGGGAAGGTCGAAATCCCGTCGGATATCGAGCAGCGTCTGCAAACGCTGACGCTCGCGGACATCGTCGACCTCGCGCTTCGAAACAATCCAGCCACGCAAATCTCGTGGGCTAACGCACGCGCGGCCGCGGCAACGTACGGATCCCAACGCGGCAATTACCTGCCGACGATCGACGCCGACGTCACAGGCACGACGCTCAAGACCGTTGCCACGCAGGGCCGAGCCGCGGTCCAGCAGAAAACGCTCGAGCCGAGCGTCTCGATTTCGTATTTGGTGTTCGATTTCGGCGGCCGCTCGGGAAGTGTCGAGTCGGCCAAGCAAGCGCTCTTCGCGGCAGACTGGACGCACAACCTGACCATCCAGGACGTGGTGCTGCAGGCCGAAACCGCATACTTCAATTACATGGCGGCGAAGGCGCTCGTCACCGCTCAGGAGAGCACCCTCAAGGACGCGCAGGCGAACCTCGAAGCGGCACAGGAGCGGCACAAGGTGGGACTCGCCACCATTGCCGATGAGCTCCAAGCCAAGACCGCGGTATCGCAAGCGGAGCTCAATCTGGAAACGACGCAAGGCCAGCTGGCCACCACGCGCGGCACGCTCGCGCTCGCGTTAGGCTTGCCGGCCAACACGCCGTACGACCTGCAACCGCCTAACGTACCGGCTACGGTGCCGGTGATCGCCGACAGCGTCGACACACTGATCGCGGTGGCGCTGCGCGACCGGCCGGACCTCGCCGCCTCGCAGGCCGACTACGAGCAGGCCAAGGCCAACATCAGCGTCGTCCGCGCGACGCGGCTGCCGTCGCTCATGCTCAATGGGACCGGCTCACGCACGTACTCCAAAGCGCTCTCGAACGGCGCCAACAGCTACACGCTGTCGCTCGGCCTCAGCATTCCGATTTTCGCCGGATTCAGCCGCGCCTACAACCAACTCGCTGCCGAAGCGGAACGCGACGCGGCCGGCGCGCGCCTGGACCAGACGCGGCAGCAAGTGATCTTCGACGTGTTCAGCTCGTATCAAACGCTGCAAACCTCGACGAAGCGCGTGAGCTCGGCCGATGACCTCCTGGCGAGCGCCCAACAATCGGAAGACGTCGCGCTCGGCCGCTACAAGCAAGGCGTTGGAAGCGTCCTCGACTTGCTCACGGCGCAGGCCGCGTTAGCCAGCGCGCGAGCGCAGCAGGTTCAAGCACGATGGACGTGGGAAACATCGTTGGTGCAGTTGGCGCACGACGCAGGTATTCTCGACGTGCACGGCGGTAGCCCGATCCATCTCACGCCTGACACCACACAATCGAAGCCCCCACAATGATCGATATGGCAGTCGTGCGCGGACCTCGGCACTCGATGGCGACGGCGCGGACATTGATTTCCGTCGCCGGCGCCCTGCTGCTGGTCGCGTGCAAGGATCCGAAAAAGACGAAATCACCGGCTGTGCCGGTGGCCGTCGCGCACGTCGAAACGCGCGATGTGCCGTACGAGATCGACGCGACCGGCACCATCGAGCCCATGCAAACGGTCTCCGTGTCGGCGCAAGTCGGCGGCATCCTCACGCACATCGACTTCAAGGAAGGCGATGACGTGAAGCAGGGACAGGTGCTGTTCCAGATCGATCCCCGGCCGTTCGAAGCAGTATTGCAGCAGGCGCGCGCCGGACTCGCGAAGGACAGCGCCCAGCTTACGACGGCTTTGCAAGACGAGCAGCGCTTCGCCCAGCTGGTGCAGAAGGACTACGTGACGCAGCAGCAATACGATCAGGCGAAGGCGAATGCGTTGTCGGGCAAGGCGACGGTCAACGCCGATGAAGCACAGGTCGAGGCGGCCAGGCTCAATCTCGAGTACGCCACGATTCGCTCGCCCATTGCTGGCCGCGCCGGCGCCATCCTGCTCAAGCAAGGCAACCTCGTGCACGCGGCCGGTACGCCGCTCGTCGTGATCAATCAGATTCGCCCGATCATGGCGCGCTTCGCGGTGTCGGCGGTACACCTTCCCCGCATCAGGCAATACCAGAGCGATACGTTGAGTGTTGTTGCTCAACCGGCGAGCGGACTCGGCGCTCCCAGCCATGGAACGTTGTCGTTCCTCGACAATGCGGTCGACACGACCACGGGAACGATCATGATGAAGGCGAGATTTCCCAACACGGATGCCGTGCTCTGGCCGGGCGAGTTCGTGAACGTGGCACTCGAGTTGTACGTCGAGAAAGGCGCCGTCGTCGTCCCCACGACGGCTGTCGTGCAAAGCCAGTCCGGCACGTCGGTCTTTACCGTGAACGCGAGCGGCATCGCCGAGCAGCAGCAGGTCCAGGTCGAGCGCACGGCAGGCGACATGTCGATCATCGAGAAAGGGCTCACTCCGGGCCAAACGGTGGTGACGGACGGACAACTCCGCATTACCGACGGCACGAAGGTGCAAATCCAAGGCGCGACTAACGGCGATCAGCCGAGGCCCTGATGAATATCGCGGGAATCTGGATTCGGCGGCCCGTCATGACGACGCTGGTCATGATGGGCATTCTGATCTTCGGGATCGTGGCATATCGCCAACTCGCTGTCAGCGATCTGCCGACGGTCGACTACCCGACGATCAACGTCAGCGCGTCTCTGCCGGGCGCCAGTCCGGAAACGATGGCGTCCGCCGTGGCGACGCCGCTCGAGAAACAGTTCTCGACCATCGCCGGCATCGACGTCATGACGTCGAGCAGCAGTCAGGGCTCGACGAACATCGTCTTGCAGTTCACGCTCGACCGCAACATCGACGCGGCCGCGCAGGACGTGCAGGCGGCGATCTCGAAAACGCTGCGACAGCTGCCCAAGAACATCATTCCGCCGTCGTATCAGAAGGTCGACCCGTCTGCGTCGGCAATTCTCTACCTCGCCCTGACGTCGAAGACACTTCCACTGTCGCAACTCGACGAGTACGCCGAGACCTATCTCGCCCAACGGCTGTCGACCGTCTCGGGTGTCGCGCAGGTACAGGTGTACGGCTCGATGAAATACGCCGTGCGCGTGCAACTGGATCCGCAGGCGATGGCCATTCGCAAGATCGGCATCGACGAAGTGGTCGATGCGATCGACAACGCGAACGTGAATCTGCCCACCGGCGTGCTGTGGGGCGCGAACAAAGCCTACACGGTGCAGGCCGACGGACAGTTGCAGGACGCCAAGGCGTTCCGCCCGATGATCGTCGCCTACCGAGACGGCGCGCCCGTGCGGCTCGAGGACATTGGCAACATCGTGGATGGCGTCCAGGACTCGCACCAGGCGAGTTGGTACAACGGTGCGCGCGCCATCGTACTCGCCATTCAACGCCAGCCGGGGACCAACACGGTGCAGGTGGCGACGGGCGTCAAGCAGGCGCTCAAGCAGATGGAGGAAGAATTCCCGCCTTCTGTTCGCGTCGACGTGCTGCACGACCACTCGGAGTCCATCGCGGCATCCGTGAAGGACGTGAAGTTCACGCTCTTCGTCACGCTGTGCCTGGTCGTGCTCGTGATCTTCCTGTTCCTCAGGAACGTCTCGGCCACGGTCATTCCGAGCCTCGCGCTCCCGATGTCGTTAGTCGGCACGTTCGCCGTGATGTACCTGCTGAATTACAGTCTCGACAACTTGTCGCTGATGGCGCTCACGCTGTCGGTGGGCTTCGTCGTCGACGACGCGATCGTCATGCTCGAGAATATCGTTAGGCACATCGAGATGGGCGAACCGGTGTTCCAGGCCGCGCTCGATGGGTCGCGCGAGATCGGCTTCACGATCTTGTCGATGACGATGTCGCTCGTGGCCGTGTTCATCCCGATTCTCTTCATGGGCGGCCTCATCGGCCGCCTGTTCCACGAGTTCGCGGTGACGATCGGTGTCGCCATTCTCGTGTCGGGCTTCGTCTCGCTCACGCTCACGCCGATGCTGTGCAGCCGATTCCTCAAGTCGCACCACGGCGAGGAGCACGGCCGATTCTTCAATGCAACCGAGCGAATCTATGAGCGTGTGCTCGCGGGCTACGAGCGGACCCTGCGCATCGCAATGGATCACCGACGCAAGGTGCTGGTGTTCGCCGTGCTGGTGTTGCTGGGCACTGGACTGCTTGCCGTGGTCACCCCCAAAGGCTTCTTGCCGAGCGAAGACCAGGGGTTCCTCCACGGAACCACCGAAATGGCGGAGGGCACATCGTTCGACGCGATGGTCGCCCATTCGGAGCAGGTTTCCAAGATCATTCAAGCCGATCCCAACGTTTCCGACTACATGTTATCGGTGGGAACCGGCGGGGCTTCGAACACCATCAACGATGGCCGTGTTCTGCTGCACCTCAAGCCGCTCAACCAGCGCACGTTGTCGGCCGATCAAATCGTGCAGGAGGAGGAAAAGAAGTTCGCGTCATTGACGGGGATGCGGGTCTATCTGCAGAATCCGCCGCCCATCAACATCGGCGGACACTCGACCAAGAGCGACTATCAGTTCACGCTGCAGAGCGCCGACATCCAAACGCTGTACGCGTCGTCCAGCAAACTGCTGGCGCGCATGGAGAACATTCCCGGTCTGCAGGATGTCACCACCGACTTGCAGATCAAGAACCCGCAGGTGAACGTCGCGATCGATCGGGACCGTGCGTCATCGTTAGGCGTGAACGCGTCGCAGATCGAGAACGCGCTGTACGACGCGTACGGTCAGGCACAGGTGTCGACGATCTACACGTCGAACAACCAGTACTGGGTCGTGATGGAACTCGAGGATCAGTACCAACGCGACCTCTCGGCTCTCAATCTCCTGTACGTCAAGTCGAGCAGCGGTGATCTCGTGCCGCTGTCGGCGGTGGCGCATCTGTCGCCCGACATCGGTCCGCTCACCGTGAATCACTCGGGTCAACTGCCGTCGGTGACGTTGTCGTTCAACCTCGCGCCCGGCGTTTCGTTGGGCGACGCAGTGGGGCGTGTGCAGCAAGCCGCCAGCGAGATCCTGCCGGCGAGTGTGTCGACGGCGTTCTCCGGAACGGCGCAGGCGTTCCAACAGGCACAGGCCGGCTTGCTGGGCCTTCTCGTGCTGGCCGTCGTCGTCATCTACATCGTGCTCGGCATTCTCTACGAGAGCTTCGTCCATCCGCTCACGATCTTGTCCGGTCTGCCCTTCGCCGGATTCGGGGCGCTCCTCTCGCTGTTCATCTTTCACACCGATCTGAGCATCTACGCGTTCGTCGGCATCATCATGCTCATCGGGTTGGTCAAGAAGAACGCGATCATGATGATCGACTTCGCCATCGAAGCCGAGCGTGGCCACGGGAAGTCGGCACACGACGCGATCCTCGAGGCCTGCTCCGTCCGCTTCCGCCCAATCATGATGACCACGATGGCCGCCTTGATGGGCACCCTGCCGATCGCGCTCGGCACCGGCGCCGGTGCGGAGTCGCGGCGACCACTCGGCATCGCGGTGTGCGGCGGCCTCGCCTTCTCGCAGCTGGTGACACTGTATGTCACGCCCGTGATCTACACCTACCTCGATTCGTTGCAGCGGCGGTTGCATGCGTTCGAGCCGCAGCAGGCTGAGGGCGCGCCGCTGCCGGCCACCGGCGACTGACCAACGGGACCCGAGGATGCGTCTTGGTGCGCATCTCGGGTCCGCGTGAGGCAGTCGAAAGCGATGGGCGCGGTTCTGCGTTGGCCCTCGTCTTGACGGATCGGGAGATGTGTTGTATTGGGAGCTTCTGGCGGGGGGATCGATGACGCGAGGCTCTGAGCTCCCCTTCAAGACGTTCATCGAGCATATACCCGCAGCACCACTGTGCTACGCGACAACACGACAGGAGGCAATCATGCCGCGCGGTGACGAGTACAACGAGAAGCTCCACCTCTCCGAGCACGATGACGATGAGGAAGATATCGGATATGGTGGCGGCGGCTCGTCGTATGATGAGGAGGAGGAGGAAGAGACGAGCGGCTGGGGCATGAAGACCCATAGCGATGATCTGTGGGACAGCACCGACGAGGATGAGGACGACGAGGAGGGTGGGGTCGACGAGGACGGTGCTGAGGTCGACGAGGAAGTGACCATCATCAGCACGCCGGCCACGCCGTCGGCGGGCGGCATGGGGTCCGCTACTCGTCCGCCGGCAAAGAAGGCGGCGCATCCGAGTGCGAAGGCGCCCGCGCCCAAGCCGGCTCCGGCCGCGAAGAAGGCCGCGCCTAAGCCTGCGGCCAAAAAGGCCAAGAAGAAGGCGGCGAAGCAGGCGCCGCGTCGCGCTGCAGCGAAGAAGAAGTCGGCAGGGAAGCAGACAGCGCGCAAGAAGTCATCGGCGAAGAAGGCGAGTCGTAAGGCCGGCGGCCGCAAGAGAAAGTAGGTTCACTTTCCGGCACCAAGTTGGCGGCGAGGCGCTTTGCGCCTCGCCGCCATTCTTTTTCCACTCTCGACACGGGCGCTCCTGTCGCGTAACTGGCGCGTCCGTTATTCTTTGCCCATGCCCGATTCACCAGTCCCGTTACTCAGAGCACACGGTCGGCACGCGCCGTGGAATGCTCGCGGACTGGCCGGGCACGCGACGTCGCTCGTCAACGCAGCGGCGATGCGCCCCACCAACGCAGCTGCACGCGCGGAGCCGAGTGCGCGAGCAGTGCGCTACTACGTGGCGAGCGGTCTCCTCGACAGACCCGAAGGCACGGGAACGTCCGCCACGTACGGGTACCGCCACTTGCTGCAGCTGCTATTCGTGAAGATTCGCCAGCGGGAGGGTCAGCCGTTGGAGAAGATTCGCGACGAGATGCGTGAGCTCACGGGCGACACGCTCGAGCGCCGCGTGGCCGCATCGCTCGCGCCGGCGCTCACGATGGGCGCGGACGTCGCGGTCGCCCAAGACGCGGCCACCGAAGGCGTGTGGCACCGCATCACGGTGGCCAACGGGATCGAGCTCCACGTGCGCGACGACTCGCCGGCGTCGCGCGACGATGCGGTGATCGCGATGCGCGAGGCCGTGCGGGCGACGTTAGGCCGCGACGACATCCGCTGACGCCGTTCGTTAGGCGCGGGCCGGGCGCGCCTCACCGGGAGAGCGGCTCGAACTCCAAGCCCCGCGGAATCCGGCGATAGCCCGCCGCGGCGAACGCGCCGGCCCAGCGGCTGGCCGCCGCCGCGCCGCCGTCGATCCGCTCCACCGTGCACCGCCGTCGCGTTAGGCCGGCCGACGACCGCCGGCGCTGCACGTACTCGGCCAACAGCCTCGCGGCCGCCGTCACGTCCGCCTCGTCGGCGTCCGGCCGCACGGTAACGCGCTGCCCCGCGTACTCGGCGGACACGATCACGGACGAGCCGCGAACCACGAGGACGGCGACGCGACCCTTGGGGTGCTCGAGCGGCGCCGTCGTCCGCGTCGGAATGTGCAGGTTGAACACGTTCGCGGGATCCGAGGCCGCGATCGACACCATTGGCGCGTCCGTGCTCGTGGTCTCCTCGCGCACCCCGCGCAACAGCTCGACCGCTGCCGGCACGGCGAACTGCGCTCCTG
>Ga0207707_10002774_pt1 | contig 15620 bp, 17 predicted proteins | sample KBSC83BmetaG_FD_184336 | JGI IMG/M metagenome (GOLD analysis project Ga0207707, IMG submission 184336) | Corn rhizosphere microbial communities from Kellogg Biological Station, Michigan, USA - KBS C8-3B metaG (SPAdes) (version 2) | ecosystem: Host-associated > Plants > Roots > Rhizosphere ...
CCAGAAATAGCCGAATTTCCATTGGAAGTCTGTGATGATGACGCTCATCTCGATCCAGATCAGCAAAGCCGCGAGCCGCGTGAAGAGCCCGATGGCGAGACAGAATGCGCCGACCGATTCGGCAAAGAAGGTCGCAACAGCAAGCGCGGTCGGAAGAGGCAACCCGGCATGGCCGATGGCCACCGCGTAGGCGCCGATCGATTTGTGAAGGAGTTTGTCGATGCCATGCGGCAGCAGCACCGCGCCCGTGCTGAAGCGCATGAAATCATAGGCGTAGGGCGAGAGCGCTTTATAAAGCGCGGCGAGCCCCGGAAAGATCAGCCGTTTTGAATCGATGGTTGCATCCGTCATGCGTTATCCTCCAATGCCCTATGCCGTTTCGCGGCCGTCGCCGGGATGATGCTAACGCCGCGGCGGCGCGACATTTGCGACACAATCGCGTGAGGCGCGCGTGGCAGAATTGTGACTGCGCCGCTAAGCTCGTCTGCCGCAAGCGGTGACGAGATCGGAGGCGCAGCATGACGAAGCTGAATTTGCGGCTCAATGCGGATTTCCTGCCCGACTCAGGCGACCCGGTCTTTCTTCCCGCGGCGGAGCGCGCGCTCTATGTGATGGAAGGCGCGGTTACGATCGAACGGGAGCGGGGCGCGCGGCTCTGCGAGCAGGGCGGCGCGTTTTTGGGCGATGAAGCGATCGCGCTGCTGCCCGGCCCCGCGGGCGCGCGGCTGTTGCGCTTCGAGCTCATCGGCGCGGGCGCGAGCGATGGCGGCGCGCTGCGTGCCGCGCCCGCCGCCGCCTCCGAGCAGAAGCTCGCGGTCGATGTGACCCTCGATCCCGGTTTCGGCTGGCTGATGCGCTTGGATCTCGTGGGCTTCCCCAAGGGCGGCGTTGCCTACACCCATCTCCATCAAGGTCCGGGCATCCGCTATTGCCTCGAAGGCGCGATCACCATCGAGAGCGAAGGTGCCTCGCACACCTATCGCGAAGGCGAAGCCTGGTTCGAGAGCGGCACGGCGCCGGTGCTCGCGCCCACCTCGAAAGACAGCGAGACGCGCTTCCTGCGCTGCTTCGTCCTGCCGCGGCAATGCAAAGGCCGGTCCTCGATCCGCTATGTCCGGCCCGAGGATGCCAAGCGTCCGAAGCCGCAGCGCTACAAGATCCTCGGCGAGCGCTTCATCGCGGTTGGGGGCGAGTGACGGCGCTTCAAGCCTTCATCAATCTTTAAGCCTTAGGCTTTGGGCTTTGCGGCGGCGTGAAACCCATGGCCGATATTCCGGCGCATCATCCTCTGCTTCGACCCGGCGAGGGCGTCCTGCTCTTCGTCGGCGCGCTGCTTTTGGCCGTGCTCGCCGTCCTGGGGTGGGGCCTTCTGCAGCGCGGCGCGGCCGATGCCGTCGTGCTGGTCTCGGTCGATGATTGCCGGCGCGCCTTCGATGATGCGGAGTGCCGCGCCATCGTTGAGCGCGCGCAGGCGATCCAGGCTTCGACGGCGCCCTTCTTCGAGCGGCGGGAGACCTGCGAGCTGGTTTATGGCGAGGGCCGCTGCGCGCTTCTCAAAGATACGGTGATCGCGCTCAACCGCTACGCGCCGGCAATCGCCGCGATTGCGCTGACCTCCGATCGCGCGGCGCTGGTGCCGCTCTATTACGGCAAGCCGGGCGATGCCGCCTCCGATCCGGCGCGCGACGGGCGGATGGTCTATTTCCGAGGGCGCGCTGTCGGAAGGCTGATGCGCCCCAAGCTCGGCGGCGCCGAGGCGCCCTATATCGTCGATGCGCATGGCAAGCCGCTGACCGCAGACGCGATCCGCGCGGTGGCGCGGCGCTAGAGCCATTCTCCGCCTCGCTTTACGCCACGCTCGCTCTCGCTTCGCGAGGACAGAAGCGGTGGTTCGCGGCGGATGCGCTTTCACCGAAAGCTGAGAATGACTATGGTCGGTCCATAGAAGCCCGTCACAACGCCGATCCTGCCCGCACCGTCCAATCCCAGCTTCGAGAATGTCCTTTCCCGCGCGCCATTCGAGTCTCAAGGAACTGCTGCTTTCCGAGCGCCGTCGGCGGATGCTTCGGGTCGCCTGGGCCCGCGGGCAGCGCCGCGCGATCTTCCTCCTCGGCGGTGTCGCGGTTGGCGCGGCGGCCGTGGTGCTCACCCTCCTGGCCAACGAGGCGCAAGACGCCTTCAACTTCCTGGTGACGCGCTGGCGCTATGCGTCCTTCATCGTCACACCGCTGGGCTTCATGCTCTCGGTTTTCCTGACGAACCGGTTTTTTCGCAATTCGCAGGGTAGCGGCATTCCGCAGGCGATCGCCGCGCGCGCTCTCACCGATCAGCGCGCGCGGGGACGGCTCGTCTCGATCCGCATCGCTATAGGGAAAATTTTGCTGACGCTTCTCGGGCTGCTCTGCGGCGGCTCGGTCGGCCGCGAAGGTCCGACCGTCCAGGTCGGAGCCTCGATCATGTTCGCGATCGGTCGCATGTCGCCGCGCCAGCAGCCGGGGCTGATCCTGGTCGGCGCGGCGGCCGGCGTTGCGGCGGCCTTCAACACGCCGCTCGCCGGGATCGTCTTCGGCATCGAAGAGCTCAGCCGAAGCTTCGAGAGCCGCACCAGCGGGCTGGTCATCGGCGGGGTGATCGCGGCGGGCCTGACCTCGCTCGCGCTCGTCGGCAACTACACCTATTTCGGCGTCAGCACCGCTATGCTGCGCAACGGGTTCGACTGGCTCGCCGTGCCGCTTTGCGGCGTTGTCGGAGGCCTTGCCGGTGGCATCTTCAGCCGGATCGTCATCGAGGTGGCGGGCGGCTTCAGGAGCGGCGCCGCGCGCGCCCTCAAAGCGCGCCCGCTCATCTTCGCGATGCTGTGCGGCGTCGGCGTCGCCTGCTGCGGCCTGCTCTCGGGCGGTACGATCTACGGCACGGGTTATGCGCAAGTGAAGGCAGCGCTCGTCGGCGGGGTTCCGCTGCCGTGGAGCTTCGGCGTCTTGAAGTTGGTCGCCACGATCTTCTCGACCATCAGCGGCATTCCCGGCGGCATCTTCTCGCCTTCGCTTGCCGTCGGGGCAGGGCTCGGCGCCAACCTCGCCAGTTTGTTTCCCAGCGCGCCGCTCGGGCCGATCATGCTGCTCGGCATGGTGTCCTATTTCGCCGGGGTCGTGCAGGCGCCGATCACCGCCTTCGTCATCGTCATCGAGATGACCGACAACAACGCGATGGTGATCCCGCTGATGGCGGCGGCGCTCATCGGCTATCTCGCCTCGCGCCTCATCTGCCCCGAAGGCATCTATCACGCGCTCTCGAAGGGCTTTCTCCGCGCCGAAGCCGGGAGCCGCTAAACGCGCGGCTTGCGGCATCGGCGCAAGCGGCTGGCGACGGCCTCGCCGCTTCGCTATATCCTGGCGCGCGGGCGGCGAGGGGGATTGCGATGGTGAGCTGGACGGCCGAAGCGGATATCGTGGTGGTGGGCTCGGGCGCGACCGGCATACCCTCGGCGATCGTCGCGCGCGAGGCGGGCTGCTCGGTGATCCTCATCGAGGCGGAAGCCGATATCGGCGGCCACGCCATCGTCTCGGGCGGCAATGTGCCGCTGGGCGGCGGCACCTCGGCGCAGAAGAAATACGGGATTCCCGACACGCCCGATCTCCTCTTCAAGGATCTGACCGATTGGTCGGTGGTCGAGCCTAACGGCTTCCCGGATTACCGCTACAACGACCGCGAGATCATCCGCGCCTTCGCCGATTGGAGCGCGCCGACCTTCGAGTTCCTGTTGGCGCATGGCGTGGTGTTCGCCGACAAAGCGCCCGATCAGCGCGGCGGCGGCGCGGTCGGCAATTCGGTGCCGCGCGAGATGCATGCCGTGCCGGTCGACTGGCATTTGGCGCAGACCGGCGTGCCGGCCGGGCCCGAGGATCGGCTCACCTTCTCGACTGGCAATGGCTTGATGCGGCCCTTGGAGGCGGCGGCGCGAGAGGCGGGCGTGAAGATCCTGCTCGAGCATCGCATGACCGCGCTCCACCGCGAGGGCTCGAAGAGCGGCGGACGCGTCATCGGCATCGCCGCGGCGCATCGCGGCGAGCGGCTCGACATCCGCGCGAAGAAGGCGGTGATCCTCGCGACCGGCGGCTCCTCGGGCAATGTCAATTTCCGCCGCATGTTCGATCCGCGCCTCACGGAGGAATATTGCGGCCTCGCCGGCATGCCCTGGTCGGACCAGGATGCGAGCGGCGAGCTTGCCGCGATGGAGGTCGGCGCTTCGCTTTGGGGTCTCTATAATCATGTCGGCGAGTTCGGCGCGACCATCACCAAGCCAGGTCGCATCGGCACACAATACGGCTATGTCAATCTGCACTGGCGGCCGGGGAGCAAGATTTTCCACAAAGTGCGTGCCTCCGGCCTGCGCGTTGCCGATTGGCAGAACGTGATCATGGTGAACATGATCGGCAAGCGCTTCTACGACGAGACCGGCAAGCAATTCACCGCCAACAATTACAATGCGATCCGGCCTTACGTGCACGGGCATTGGCTCAACGCCAAGAACATCAAATACGAGCCCAACAACTGGCTCAACGCGGCGATGGCCGGGATCGGCGATGCGCAGAATGGCGGCGGGCCGATCTGGGCGATCTTCGATGCGGATGCGGCAAAACGCGAGAAATGGGATACGCGCCCGCCCCATGTGGATGTCGATGCGGGCTTCTTCTTCGAGGCCCCGACCATCGAGGAGCTCGCGCAGAAGATCCAGATGAAATATCAGCGCGTGCCGATGCCGCCCGAAACGCTCTCGGCGACGGTCTCGCTCTACAACAATTTCGTCGTCGACGGCGTCGATTCGGATTTCGGCAAGCCGAAGCCGCTCTACCAGATCGCCAAGCCGCCGTTTTACGCCGCCTGGGCCACGCCCGTGGTTCACGATACGCGCGCGGGGCTGCGCATCGATGCGCGCTGCCGCGTCATCGACATGAAGGGCTCGGTCATCCCCGGCCTCTATTGCGGCGGCGAGAGCGCGGGCGGCTTCTCGGCACATGGGCTCGCGCGCGCGACCTGCCAGGGCTTCATCGCCGGCAAATTCGCGGCGGCGGAAGAGGGGCGGTAAAGCCGAGCGGAGGGGCACGTCGATGACGAGCGAGCCCGATCCAAAGCGCGCCGCGCTCAAAGCGATGCTGCTGCTGGCGAGTGTCGCGCTCGCGGCGGTATTCATCGCGCGCGGAGCGGCCCCGGAAGCGGCTGTGCCGCCGCCGCTGCAATGGGCTTTCATCGACAAATCCGGTGCCCAGCCGATCGCGCGGCACTTCGCCTGGGCCGGCGAGTTCGGGCAGGGGCTCGCGCCGGTCGAGGATGCCGAAAGCGGGCGCTACGGCTTCGTCGACAAGAGCGGAAAGTGGATCCTGCCGGCGCGCTTCCTCGGCGCGAAAGAGGGATTTCGCGAGGAGCGTGCGCCGGTCGAGACCGCGCCGGGAAAATGGCAATTCGTCGACCGCGGCGGCACGCTCTATGGGCCGGCCGCGGGCTTCGACGACGTGCTTGCCTTTCACGAGAGTCTCGCCGCCGTGCGCCTCGACGAGAATTGGGGTTATGTCGACCGTGCGGGACGTATCGTCATCCAACTCGGCAAGGATCATGTCGGCAGCGATTTCGCCAACGGCGTCGCGCCGTTTCGCGACGGCAGCAAGATGGGGTTCATGAACCGGCAGGGACGCCCCGTGATCCCGGCGCAATTCGATGCCGTCTTCGGCTTCTCCGGCGACTTGGCGCCGGTCGAGCTTGGCGGGAAATGGGGCTATATCGACATCAAGGGCAAGCTCGTCATTGCGCCGCAATTCGCCGATGCGCGGGGCTTCCATGACGGCATCGCGCGGGTTGCCGAGACCAGCGCCGGTGGGTGGGCGTTTATCGGCAAGACCGGCAAGATCATCGCGGCAGCGCGCTATGACGAGGCCGAGGATTTTCATGGCGACCGGGCGCAGGTCGCGCTGCGCCCGGACGGCGCGCTGCGCTGGGGCTTCATCGACGGCTCGGGCGCGATGGCGATCGCGCCGCGCTTTGCCTTTTCGCGCCCGTTCTCGGAAGGGCTCGCCGGCGTCGATGGCGGGTTCATCGACCGCAGCGGCAAGCTCGTCATCGCCAAGCGCTTTGCCGAGACCGGCGATTTCAGCGAGGGCTTGGCGCCCGTCGCCGAAATTGCCTCGCGCTCACAGCGATAGAGACGCGCCTAATCCGGCGTCGCCCGCTTGCCGGCCTTCCACATGTCGTAATTGGAATTGGACTGCCGGTAGAGGTTCATCAGCGCCGCGTGATTGCAGGGCGAGAACCAGTTGAAACGCTGCGCACCGCCGCATGAGTTATTGCCGGGCTGCGCCGGCGGAGGCAGCGCGGACGCATGATTGGCGGCGGATTGCATCGCCCTGATCTGCTGGTCGTTGCCCTTGACCGGATGGGAATACCGGCTCACCGGATAGATTTTCCCGTCGAGCGCGCCGACGAGCTCTCCCCGGGCCTTGCGAATTGAACTCCGGGCTCTGGGAATTAAACACATCGCCGCCGGTCGAGGGCGCTGTGTCGTTCTGCTGCACGCTGCCCTGGAGCTGCTGGGCGCCCGCCGGCGTCGCGCCCAGCATAGCGGCGCCGAGGCAGAGGATCGCGAGGCGGAGATGCGGTCTCGCGATCCGACGCGCTTCGGCGGCCAGCTGGAACGGAGGGACACGGTTCATACCAGTGACCCGCGGGAACCGCCCGATCCGATTGCCGCCGAGGATAACACGCGATCAAACCCGCAGCCATAACCGGCCGGAGCCGGCCCAGTGCAGCCGCAATGAGCGCCGCCCTTAGGGCAGATGCTCTCGGGCGCTCAACTCGCCGCGCGTGCGGAGATAGGCCTCGTGCTGCTGCTTGGCGGTCGCGAGGACATCGGCCGCGGCGCGGGACATCCCGTCCTTGCGCGGCGCATCGAGCCGCGCCAGCGTGGCCTTGGCATGGGCGGCTTCGGCGGCATTGCCGAGCTTCACATAGTCCACCCAGAGGCAGGACCACAGGCTCGAATCATTGGGCGCGTAACGCAGCGCTTGCTGCAACGTCGCGACCGAGCTGCGGTAGTCGCCCATCAGCTCGTAAACCTGTCCGAGATTGCCGAGCCAGGCGAAATTCGCCGCATCGGCCGGCGTCTTGCGGCTCGCCTGCCGATAGAGCGGGACCGCATGCGCATAGTCTTTGAGCGCGGCATAGAGATCGGCCAGCTCGCCGGCATGATTGCCGTTGCCCGGATCGAGTCGCACCGAGCGTTGCAGCGCATTGGCCGCGTCCTGGTAGCGCCCCAGTTCGCCGAGCGCGGCGCCGTAATCGGCCCAGATGCGGCTGTTTTGCGGATAGGCCGCTGAGGCGAGGCGCAACGGCTCGACCGCGGCATTGTACTTGTCCATGCTGGCGAGCGTGCGGCCAAGCGCATAGGAGGCCGCGCCGAGGCCCGGAGCCAACTCCAGCGCGTGGCGATAATCGTCGACCGCCCAGGATTTGGAGCCGCTCATCTCGGCGACGAGACCATGATAGAACCACGCATTGGCCGAGCGCGGCAGCGAGCGCACCCAGCGCTGGGCGAGGAGGCGCAACGCCTCGCCGCCGCCCGAGCGGGCAAGTGCCGCCGCCTGTTGATCGGTCGAGGAGGTCGAGGGCGGTACTTCGACCGCGTCCACCGGAAGATCGGCCGCGCGCGTCGCGCCCGCTGCGGTCAAGAGGACCACCGCACCGCCGGCGACCAAGGTTCGTCGCACCCATGAATGTTTCATGTCGCTCACGCACCGTTTGCCCAAGAATATCACAGGCCTATCGCGATCACCACAGATGTGACGCGAGCAGGGCCCGCGACTCGGGCGATCGCTGAGATTGCTTGACAGGCAACCGAAAGGTTGCCTATATAGCGATATGCAACCGAATGGTTACCTATAGAGATGGACGATGACGCGGTTTTCCGGGCCTTGGCCGATGCGAGCCGGCGCCGCCTGCTCGACCGGCTCCATCGCAAGAATGGCCAGACCCTGGGCGAGCTCTGCCGGGGGCTCGATATGACGCGCCAGGCCGTAGCCAAGCATCTCGCCATTCTCGAAGCGGCGAACCTCGTCGCCGCCAAGCGCGAAGGCCGCGAGAAGCTTCACTTCATCAATCCGGTGCCGATCAACCAGATCGCCGAGCGCTGGATCAGCAAATTCGAACAGCGCCGCTTGAGCGCGCTCTCGGCGCTCAAGAAACACCTCGAAGGAGATGCAGAATGACCGATACGCCGCAAAGCAGCTTCGTCTATGTGACCTATATCCGCACTACACCCGAGAAGCTGTGGTCGGCGCTGACCACCAGCGAATTCGCGCGCCAATACTGGCGCGGCATCCGGCCCGAGGCCGAGTGGCGCAAGGGCGGGGCGTGGCGGCTCGTGAAGCCGGACGGGCAGGTGGTCGATCATGGCGAGATCGTGGAATTCGACGCTCCGCGGCGCCTGTCCATCCGTTGGCACCACGACATGATGCCTGAGCTCAAGGAAGAAGGCTGGTCGCTCTGCACCATGGAGTTGGAGCCGCAGGGCGACGCGGTGAAGCTGACCGTCACCCACAGCATCGCGCGCGAGAATTCGAAGCTCATCGGCGCCGTCTCCGGCGGCTGGCCGCAGATCCTCTCCAATCTCAAATCGCTGATCGAAACCGGGACGGTGCTTCTGCCGCCGCGCTACGCCTGAGCGCGGCCGCGACGCCGTGCAGCGCCCGCGCCTCAGTGATAGGTGATCATGTCCATCTTGGTGAGGGTCACGTTCTGCGCGATGGTCGGCGCATGGGCCAGCGTCCAGGCCGTGACCTGCTCGCCATAAAGGCTGCTCGAGGAGAGGCCTTCGATCGGCACCACCACCTTGAAGCCGCGCATCGCCGCATCGCTCGCCGTGAACAGCACCGCGCCCTCGGCGACGGTCCCGACCGTGATGATTGTCGTGATGCCCTTGTCCTTCAGCATCTTTTCAAGATCGGTGTGAACGAATTTGTCGGCCACCGCGACGACCTCCGACGTGCCGGCGGGCGGCGCGACCTCGGGCAGGACATCCTCGGCCTTCGGTCCGGGAAAGCGGGTCCAGATCACGCTGACCCCCTTGGCCTTGGCGGCGGCGATCAGCGTCTTGATTTTCGGAATCGAAGCGACGCAGCGCGGGCGCTTCTCGTTGCAGCTTTGCTTCAGCAGATCCATGACGATGAGCGCCGTGGTCTTCGCCTCGACCGCAGCCGGCTTCAGCGCCGGCGCGGCATCGGGTTTGACGCTGCTCCAGTCCTCGATCACGGTTTGCGCGGCAACCGGCGAGCAGAACAGAGCCGTCATAGCCAGAGCGGCGACAGCCGCCGTAAGTTTCGTCATCTAATGTTTCCCCCTTGCATCCTATTTGGCCTGAAGCCGCTTCGGCTGCGACGCTAGCACGCCTCGGCATGGCGCAGAAGACGCGTTCCTTCGCATCAGCGGCCGAGAAACGATTTGACGCGCGGCGCAACGAACGCATGCGCGTCTTTCGCCGTGGCCGGGGCCGGGGGCGATCCCGGCGCCGCTGCGGCCGGCTGGCCTTTCGCTGGAAGCTGTGCCGCCAAGCGGCAAAGATTGCGCTGCATGCTGTTGGGCGGGGCCGCGGCGCGCTTCTTCACCTCTTCCGCGCTCGGCGCCGCCGCGGTGGGCGTCACGCTCTCCGGCCCGTCATTCTCCGGATCGAGAAGGCTCAGCGCGTCCAACAGATCGGGCGCTGCGTCGTCGCGCTTGGTCATGGCGGGGCCGAGATCGAACAAGCGGCGCAGCGTCTTGATGATCGAGGTGTGATCGAAGGGATAGGGCGGTCCCTTGACCGGCAGGCCGGCCGGAGCCGCGCGGACAACGCTGCCCGGCGCGATATAGGGCGAGATGATCACCGCGGGGACGCGCACGCCGTAGCGGTCGAAGGCGAAACCGTCGGGCCGATCTGCATCGGGCGGGACGGCGGCGGGCGGCGGCATGTGATCATAGCACCCGCCATGCTCGTCACAGGTGATGAGAAGGAGCGATTTCTTCCAGCTCGGCGCGTTGCGCACCGCGTTGTAAACCGTCGCGATGAGCTGCTCGCCATAGGCGACGTTGTGCGGCGGGTGCTCGTCATTCGGAATGAGGCCCAAGAGCGAATCGGTGAAATAGCGCGGCTCGATGAAGCTGTAATTGGGCAAGCTGCCGTTTTGCGCATCTTCGAGAAATTCGTCGAAGAAGCGGAAGCGGAAAGGCGCATCGAGCCACAGCTCGCCCAGCGTCGCCACTTGCGGCAGATCGTGAAAATAGACGCGCCAGCTTTTTCCCTTGTCTTGCAGCCGGTGAAAGATCGTCGGCCGCGTGAAGGGGACGTCGAAGTGATCGTTGTCGACATGACCGGCGCATGTTCCGGTGTGCGCGAAGAAGCGGTTGGGCCAGGTTTGACACGGCGCCGAGGCGTACCACTGGTCGCTGACGCCGAAGGCTTTGGCGAGCGCGCTGATGACCGGAACCTGCTTTTCCGTGAAATAATGCATCACCGCCATCGGGTCCTGATTGCCCGCTCGCTGCGCCATGTAGTTCTCGATGAAGCCGCTCATGGGCGGCCTGGCGTCCGTCGGCGTGCCGTCGCCACCGAAGAGCTGCATGTTGATGTCGGCGAAGAGCTCGCCGGGATCGGGATCGGGTATGCAGGCCGTGCCCGGCTCCATGCCCTCGTTGTTCCAGACGGGCATGTCGATCAGGGTTCCGTCCGGCCGCCGATAGGGGTTGGTTTCGCGGCCGCTAAGCCCCTCGAAGCTCGCGCTCCTCGGATAGAGCTTGCCGAACATGCAGTCGAAGGAGCGGTTCTCCAGCATGAGCACGATGACATGCTCGATCCCCTGCAATGCACCCATCTCTTCGTTCCCCCGTTTGCCGACGCGAAGATCGGCAAAGCTAGTGACCGGCTTCTGCAGGGGCAATGCCTCGCATGGGAGGGTCCGCGGCATCACGGGCTTGTGACCCGCACGACAACGATCTGTACGCCGCCCCGACGCGTGCGGGGGCGCTCGCCAAAGGGCGCGGGGTCGACTATCATTCGCCGCAGTGGCAGATGGAGAGGGCGTTGTTCGAGGTTCTCGGCGCCAAAGCGACGAAGCTGGTCCGGCTGTTCGGCAGCGACCGCAACACGCGCCTATCGCAGCAGGTGATCGTCGTACTGTTGGGCGTCACCATGATGGGCACGGTGATGTATGCGCTCTTCGATGTGACGCGCGTCATCCGCCCAGTGGCGCATGTCGAGGGGTTTCTCGGCATTCACCTCGCGCATCCCCACGCCGCGGCCGCGCCGGTCACGGGCGCGGGCGGAGAGTAGCGGGCGATGCTCTCACCCCTCGAAGGTGGACAAGGAGACGATACCCCGGCCCAGGCCACGGTCGCCGAGCCGGCAGGCGTGCTGTCCGGCGCGGTCTCGCAGATTTCGGTGACGGCCTTTGTCGTCATCCTCTCTGCCGGGATCGCCCGGCTCTTCGAGTTTTTCGACGTGCGGACCGCCTATCTCGTCTTTCTTCCGGTCATCACCGGGGCTTGCGCGATCGGGGGTGTGTTTCTCGGCATGTGCGCGGCCGGGCTTAGCGCGCTCGCCCTGTGGTGCCTCTTTCTCTCGCCCGACGGCTTCACGGCGCCCGGACGGGCCGATCTCGCGCATCTCTGCGTCTTCGTCATCGTCGCCTGCTTCGGCTGCTGGGTGATCGACGGGCTGCGCCGCACGCGCGAGGAATTGTCGCGCGACAACGCGTTTCTCGGACGCAAGATCGCGCTTCTGCTGCGCCGAAAAAAAATTCCGTAACGCGCCGCGGGCCCCGGCTGCGCGCAAAGCGCTGCGCGAAGTTCCGGCGCCGCCGCAAGGACGACCGCGATGACCATCCCGCAATGGGTTCTGCTCGGCTTTGCCGGATGGACCTTGGCCGTGCTTTGCGCGACCATCGGCATCTATCGCTGGTCGCTCATCCTGGCCGGCCGCGCGCGCATCTCCGACTGGCGGGCCGATCAAGCCCAAGGCAGCGATTGGTATCGCCGCGCGATGCGCGCCCATCTCAATTGCGTCGAGAATCTGCCGGTCTATGGCGCGATCGTGCTGTGTGCGAGCGCGGCGGGGGCGACGGGCGGTCTGCTCGACGCGCTCGCGCTTCTCGTCATTGCCGCGCGCATCTGCCAGACCGTCGTTCATGTCGGCTTCACGCAGACCGATCTCGTCGCCGGGCTGCGCTTCCTCTTCTTTTTCGTGCAAATCGCCGCGATGATCGCGATGGGCGTCGCCGTCGCGATCGCCGCGGCGGGATAGGGCGACGAGGCCGCCGCGCACCTCGCGATCAGGAGCGCGGCGCCGCCTCCCCGTGCAAGCGCTTCACCTCGGCCTCGAGCGCGGCGATGCGCCGGTCGCGCTCCTCGAGCGCCGCCGCGACCGCGGGCGCATCGAGGCGCTGCGGGATGTGCTGCGGGCAGTTGGTATCCCAGGCGGCGACGGTGAAAAGGATCGCCGCGTCGGCGCGCGCCCGATAGTTCTCGGGCATCAACCGCGCGCGGAGCGCTGGATCGTCCGAAACGCGCGCCGTGCCCCAGAGCTTGACACGCCGCGGCCGCGCATAATCGATGAGAAAAAGATAGGCCTGCGGGTTCTCGGCGAGATTGCCCTGGGTGATGTATTGCCGATTGCCGATGAAATCGACGAAAGCGATCGTCTTGTCGTCGAGCACATGGAGGAAGCCGGGCGGCCCGCCGCGATGCTGAATATAGGGCTGGCTCGCGGCGCTGGCGGTGGCGAGGAAGACGCTGCGCTGCTCGGCGATGAAGGCGGCGAGATCGGGCGTGATCGCGGTCGGCCAGGCGCCGGCCTCCTCGTGCCGCGCCAGCGCCGCGCGCGAGCCCTTGCGCGCCTGGATCGCCTTGACCACCGGGGTGAAGGCGACATCGCTCGAAAAGCGCAACATCGTGTCCATGGCTGCTCCTTCGGATGGCTTCTTGCCGCCTGCACGCAACCAGATAAGGGCTTCCATCTTTCAGCAAAACTGTTTGAATGAGGAAACCAATCTTCCGAAAACCGGGAGACCGATTGGACCGGTTCGATTCCATGGCGGTGTTGATCGCGGCGGCGGAGGCGGGCAGCCTCTCGGCCGCGTCGCGCCGTCTCGGCATGCCGCTCACCACGGTGAGCCGCAAGGTCGCGCAGCTCGAAGCGATGCTGAAGACGCAGCTCCTCAACCGTTCCAGCCGGCGCCTCGCGCTTACCGAGACGGGGCGCAACTTCGTCGCGGCGGGCAAGCGCATTCTCGAAGAGCTCGAAGCGGCCGAGCGCGAAGCGGCAGGGGAGTACAGCGCGCCCAAGGGCGAGCTCGTCATCACCGCGCCGATGGTCTTCGGCCGGATGCATCTCCTGCCGGTAATCGCGGATTTCCTCAAGCTTCATCCGGCGATCGACATCCGTCTCGTTCAGGCCGATGGGCGTCTCAATCTGCTCGAGGACCGGGTCGATCTCGCGCTGCGGATCGGCGCGCTCGGCGACAGCTCGCTGATCGCGACGCGGCTCGGCGCCACCCGCTATGTCGTCTGCGCGAGCCCCGCCTATCTGAAGGCGCGCGGCAAGCCGCGGACGCCGCGCGAGCTCGGCGCGCATGACTGCATCACTTTCGCCGGCGTCGCCGCGCCCGAGAGCTGGAGCTTCCCGATGGGCCGGCGGCATGGCGCCGTGCGGGTTCATTCGCGGCTTGTCGTCAACACGGCGGAGGCCTCGATCGACGCGGCCATCGCCGGCCTCGGCATCACGCGCGCGCTCTCCTATCAAATCGCGGATACGATTGGGTCGGGCCGGCTCGTGACGCTGCTCGAGACATTCGAGCCCGAGCCCTGGCCGGTGCACCTCGTCTATGCGGGCGGCCGGCTCGTTCCCGCAAAGCTGCGCGCGTTTTTGGATTTCGCCGCGCCGCGCCTCAAAGCCGTGCTGGCGCGCGCCGCCCCGGCGCGAGCAAAGGCGCCGCGCCGCGCTACTTGACGTATTGGTTGTCGATGATCGCGTTGTAGTCCTTGAGGAGATCGGATTCCTTGAGGAAGCCCGCGGCGATGTCGAGCCGGTCGCCATTCTCCAATTCCTGCGCCGTGGTGATCGGCGGGTTGGGCTGGATCGCGCGCATCGAATCATAGGAGGCTTCGAGCACGGCATCGCTGTAATTGCCGAAATGCTTCTTCATGATCGCCAAGGTCTCGGTGCGATGGTCGCGCATGAAGGCGAGCGCTGCGACCACGCCGCGCATGAATTTCTCGCAGATCGAGCGATGCGCCGGACAGAAATCGGCACGCGTCAAGACAAGGCCAGAGGAGACCGGCGAATATTCCTTGGGTTCGCCCTTGGTGGGATCGGAGACGATCACGCCAGTGCCGTCGACCAGCGGGATCTGCGCGAAGGGCGGGCCTGAGACGAAGCCGTCGACCGCGCCGCGCTTGAAGGCGGCGATCGCCTCGTTGGGCGGCAGCGGCGAGATGGTCACATCGTTGACCGGCACGCCCGCGTCGCGCGCGACGACGCGCAGGACGACATCGGGAATTGCGCCGGCGCCGCCGACCGCGAAGCGGTGGCCCTTCAGGATCTTGCCGCGCTCTTTGAGGGGCGCGCTCGGATCGAAATGCGCGGCTTCGGCGATCGACTTGCGCAGAATGATGTATTCGCCCGATTCATGCGATTGCGTTGCGAGCGCGACGAGATGCTGGCCGCGCGCGGTGGCGCGGGTGATGGTCGGTCCCGAGGCATAGGCGAAATCGATCGAGCCCGAGATCACCGCATTGGTGGAGCCGATGCCCTGGATGACCTGGACCTTGACCTCGAGCCCCTCTTTCGTCCAAAGGCCCTCGTCGTCGGCGACCCAGCGGCTGAGGAACCCCAGCGTGATCGTCGGCAGCGCGAGCGAGGTGTGCTCGAGTTCCGCGGCCGCGGCGGGCAAGGCAGGCGAGAGCGCGAGCGCGGCAATGGCGAGCGCGGGTGCGAAACGGATCGCGCGGAATGTCAATCGGACTGTCATTGTGTGATTTTCCCCCTTTGCGCGGAAATTAGACCGCGCGACGGCGGAGAGTCTAGACGACACTGCTGTTTCGAAGGCGCAGCCAATCCGCTCGCGATCACACTTATTTGTTTTTCTCTCGCAATGCCCTGCGCCGAGGATTGGCGGCACGTGCGAGGAGGTGAGACGCGATGCAAGGTCAGGAGCAACAACGCCGGAATTGGCCAGCCCCGCTCGCGGGGCTCGGCGCCATCCGCTTTGCCCGGCGCTATCACCGGTTTCAGGAGGCGGTTGCCTTCTATCGCGACGTCGTCGGCCTGCGGCTCGTCGAGAGTTTCGCGGGAAGCTATGGCAGCACCGGCGCGATCTTCGCGCTGCCGGATTCCGCTTGCACCTTCGAGCTCGTCGCGGCGGAAACGCCGGTGCCGGTCGATCCCGACGAGCAGCTCTGCCTTTATTTTCGCGATGCGGCGACGATGGCCGCGGCGCGCGCGCGTCTCGAAGCGGCGGGTCTCGCACCGGTCGCGGCCCATCCCTATTGGGCGGCCACCGGCGCCGTGGCGTTTCGCGATCCCGAAGGCCGCGGTCTCGTGCTCGCGC
>Ga0207707_10002776_pt1 | contig 15618 bp, 13 predicted proteins | sample KBSC83BmetaG_FD_184336 | JGI IMG/M metagenome (GOLD analysis project Ga0207707, IMG submission 184336) | Corn rhizosphere microbial communities from Kellogg Biological Station, Michigan, USA - KBS C8-3B metaG (SPAdes) (version 2) | ecosystem: Host-associated > Plants > Roots > Rhizosphere ...
GGTGGTACGGGTTGGCGGTCAGGTGGGACGCAGTGTTGTCAGGGCACGGACGAGTCCATCGAGCATCTCAGCTCCTCCAAGTCTGGTGAGCTTGAGGGCGAGCGGATGTGCGCGTCGCACTTCCGCCTGAAACTGTACCTCGTGGAACGCTGCCGAAATCCCCTTCATCCGGGGCACCGCGTGCTCGCGAAAGGTAATACGCGCCTCGTTCCCGCGCACCAGCACCGACTCGATGTCGGACGCCCCGCCGAGGATCCGCAGCAACGCGACGCTGAAGAAGGCGCTGGCCGGCTCGGGCAGGACACCGAAGCGGTCGCGGACTTCCTCGCGCAGTGCCTCGATCTCGGCGATGTCGGTCATGTGGGTGAGCCGCCGATAGATGTCGAGCTTGGCGTCCGGCGACGTGATGTATTCGTCGGGGAGATACGAGGGCGCATCCACCGAAACCTCCGACGGCTGCAAGCGAGGTGCGTCGTCGCCACGGAGCACACGCTTGACGGTCTCATCGAGCATCCGAAGGTACATGTCGAAGCCGACGGCGTGCACGAAGCCTGACTGCTCGGGCCCAAGAAGATTCCCCGCCCCGCGGAGCTCGAGATCCTTGAGCGCGATCTGATATCCCGCGCCGAGCTGGGTGTGGTGCTCGAGGATGGTGAGCCGCCGGTTTGCATCTTCGTCGATCGAGTCGGGCACCAGCAGATAGCAGCTGGCGCGACGGTGGGAGCGCCCGACTCGTCCCCGCAGCTGGTAGAGCTGCGCCAGGCCGAAGGTATCGGCACGATTGACGAACATCGTGTTCGCGTTCGGGACGTCTAAGCCGGATTCGACGATCATCGTCGAGACGAGCACGTCGATCTCGCCATCGACGAACTTTCGCATCACGTCCTCGAGCTCGCGCTCGCGCATCTGGCCGTGACCGACCCCAACGCGCGCACGGGGAACGACGCGCCGGATGTGGTCGGCCATGCCTTCGATGGTCTCGATGCGATTGTGGACGAAGAACACCTGACCGCCACGATCGAGCTCGCGGGAGATTCCCTCGTCGATGAGGCCATCGTCCCAGGGCTCGACGTGGGTCAATACGGGCGAACGGTCGCGCGGGGGCGTCTGCATGAGCGTCATGTCACGCAAGCCGGCGAGCGACAGGTGCAGGGTTCGCGGTATCGGCGTGGCAGTGAGTGTAAGGACGTCGGTCTCGAGTCGGAGTCGTTTGAGGCGTTCCTTGTGTTTGACACCAAAGCGATGCTCCTCGTCAACGACGATCAGACCAAGCTGTGCGAACGAGACGTCGGGGCTGAGGATGCGGTGGGTGCCGATCACGATGTCGACCTTTCCGGCCTTTAGATCGGCGAGCACCTCCTGCTGCTGCTTTGGTGTCTGAAACCGGCTAAGGGTCTGGACGTTGACCGGAAAATCCGCGAGGCGCTCCGTAAAAGTGCGCGCATGCTGGTCGGCGAGAATCGTGGTCGGAACGAGCACCACCACCTGGCGGCCGGACTGGACCGCCTTGAAGGCGGCGCGGACCGCGATCTCGGTCTTGCCGTAGCCGACGTCGCCGACCAGCAGGCGGTCCATTGGGCGCGGCCGCTCCATGTCCCCTTTCACGTCAGTGGTCGCAGTACGCTGGTCCGGCGTGTCCTCGAAAAGAAACGACGACTCGAGCTGGCGCTGCCAGACGGTGTCCGGAACGTGGGAAGGTCTCGTCGCCACCTTTCGGCGCGCGTAAAGATCGAGGAGCTCGACCGTCATCTCCTGGATCGCAGCGCGGGTCTTGTCGCGCTGGGTCTTCCATCGCTTTCCGCCGAGCGCGTGAAGTCGCGGCGGGGGCGTATCCGCCGTTATGTCGGCGGCGGATCGATAGCGCTCGATCTGGTCGATGCGATACAGCGGCACGTTGAGCCTGTCACCGCCCTCGTACTCGATTACGGCGACTTCGACGGCGCTCTCGCGGACGAACATCTTCTCCATGCCGCGATAGATGCCGACGCCATGCTCGAGATGGACCACGTAATCGCCCGGCTTGAGAGCGGTGAGATTCTCGAGGGCACTGCCGGTTGCGTAGCGGCGGGCGCGCCGGAAGCGGCGCTCGCGCCTGAAGACCTCATGGTCGGTGAGAACGCGGTAGCCGGGGAAGTCGGAGCCGTGGGGTGGAACGACGAAGCCGCCGTCGAGCACCCCGATTGCCAGAGCAGCGGGCGAAACCCTGTCGTCGTTCAGCAGCTCGTCGAGGCGCTCGGCCTGGCCGACGTTGTCGCACAGGATGACAGTCGGGATCCCGTCGCTGACGATGTGCTTGAGGCGCTTGATGTCTCGCTGGATCTCTTCCGGCTCGCGGAACGGAAAAACGATTTCGGCATTGTCGCCCGAGAGATCGAGCGCTCCGAAGGAGGCCACGGCGCTGAGAGTTGCTTCGGGCGGCTCGAACAGCTCGTCGCGGCTGGGGGTGTCTTCGCCGCGGCGGCGGGCGAGGTCGATATGGTGCTGCGCTTCCGCCCAGGTTCGGTTCAGCTCCGGCGCGATGTGCGTGCCACGCGGGATCACCAGCAGCGTGTCTGGCGGAAACAGTGAGCGAATCGACGAACGTTCCGGCTCCGCATCTCCAGCGCTGATCTGCCCGTCGACGGGCAGAATCAGCGCGACCTCCGCATCGCGCGTGGAGCGCTGCGACACGAGGTCGAAGTGCCTGAGCTCGGTGATCTCGTCGCCCCAGAACTCCAATCGCACCGGCTCGGCCATGCCGAAGCTGTAGATGTCGAAGATCCCGCCCCGGACGCTGAACTGCGCGACGTCCTCGACCATTGGAACGCGCTCGAATCCGATCGCCTCGAGATGAGCGGCGAGAGACTCGGGACGGCGGTTATCGCCTTTTCTGAGCTCGACGCGCGCAGAAGCGAGCGCGCGTGGCAGCTGAGTGCGCTCGAGGATGGCGCGACTTGTCGTGACGAGAATCCGCAGGTCGCCGCGTCCGATGCGCTCGAGGGTTTCGACCCGCTCCCCCGCGATCTCGGCGTGGGCTTCTGCCTCGCCGAAACTCTCGCGCGGAGGGTAGAAAGCGACACTTTCGGGTTCGACGAGGGTACCTAGATCAGCGAGCCACCGCTCCGCCCCCGCAACATCGTCGCTCACCAGAACGTAGAATCTGCGGGGGGTGTGTTGGGTGAGTGCGGCCAGGACGACGGCATCACTTGATCCGTGCAGTCCTGCAACGCCGCGACGCTCTGCCTGAACAGGGAGATGCCCCGCCAGCTCCTGAAATTCTGGGAGCGATTCGACAATGGCGAGCAACTGCGGGAGTGGCATGGCGCAAGGTAAATCCCGCCTCAGGTCAGAGGTAGCGGCTTCAGGCGCCGCAGACTGAAATCAGGATTGACTCTTGCGTGGCAGTAGCACCAGATTGTATACAAACACGGGAGGGATTATGCGGGCGGCGAAATTGACAACAGCGGTTGGATTTCTCGCGCTTCTGGCGACCACCTTCGCCGCTCATGCCGACGCCCAGTCGCGGCGAGCGCCCAGCATCCGCGTCTACTCCCAGAATGGCGTGGATGTCGTTTCCACGACGACCTACATCTCTCCCGCCATTCAGCTCTCGGAAAACGCCTACGTTTTCGCGATCGCCATAGATATGGATGGTCAGATCCAGGTGCTGCACCCCGACTTCCCCGGCATCTCGGTGAAGCTGTTGGCGAAAAAGCCCCTGTCTCTTCCGAATTTCTTCGCCGGCTTCAGCCAGCGCGGACCCAACGGCTACTACTCCGCGTCGAATCCGGGATACTATGAAGATGGAAATATGGACTCTCGCGGCACGGTGATCGCGCTCGCCTCGCGCGCGCCGTTCAACCTCGAGAGGATCGAGGTGAACGGCGACTGGGATATGTCGGCGATCCGCCGCCTGGTCGAGGGACGCTTTCCGGAGTCGGCAGAACAGGCACTGGCCGCGTACCTCGGCGCCAAGGGCGAGCCGATTGGTCGCGACTTCATGCGCTTCGCCGGTGGTCAGCGCTACGCCGGTTACGATTACGGCTACGGCTACGGCTACAACGCGTACAGCGCCTGTGATTCCTATTACGGTTACGGGTTCGGCCTCCTTCGCCAGGCTCAGGTCTTCAGATACATCAACTATCTGAACGCTCATGGAGTGAAGTACCGCATCGCTGCCTACGATCTCTGTGGACTGCCGATCATCGTACCAGCGACGGGCGGCCCGGGCGCTATCGGCTTCCCCGTCACCCGCCCGCCGCGCCAGCCGTCGGATACGACTGTGTTCCCGAAGAACCGCGCGCCGAACGCCGGACCTCGCCTTCTGCCGACCCCGAGTAGCACTGCGGGTGAATCAGCGACGCCGATTCCTGGCCGAGCGGGCCTCCCGCAGATGGGAGACGTCACCATCACCGCACCGGCCCGTCGGCGCGGCGAGCCACGAACGATCATCGACGGCTACCGCCCGTCGCCCGGGCTCGCGATCCCTCAGAGTCGGGCGCCAATCGAGCACCCCGTGACTCCGCGCTCGGAGCCAACTGCGGTGAGTGCGCCTGTCCGTCAGTACCGCCCTGAGCCGCGCGTCGAGTCACCGCCGCCGTCGCGTGTTCCTGATGCGCCGCGGGCTTCGCCGCCGCCGCCGACTGTGCATTCGGCACCGGTCTCATCGCCGCCGCCTCGGGCTTCAGCGCCTGTGACCCGCACCGAACCGGCACCAGCGCCTCCGCCAAGCCGCCGGTAAAGGAGCACCAAAGAAAAAAAGAGGAGGGTCGCCGACGCGGCCCTCCTCTTTTTGCGCGCGGGAGTCAACCGGCCGACCGTTATATTTCCTGGTCCCCACCGCCGCATCCCGCACAACCCAGAGACGCCCGTTGAAGCTCGATCATATTCGCAACTTCTGCATCGTCGCGCACATCGACCACGGCAAGTCCACGCTCGCCGATCGGTTGATCGAGGCTACCGGCATGCTCCAGAAGCGCGAGATGAAGGCGCAGGTGCTGGATACGCTCGATCTCGAGCGTGAGCGCGGCATCACCATCAAGCTCAACGCCGTGCGAATGACCTACACCGCGCGCAACGGCCAGGAGTACGAGCTCAATCTCATCGATACGCCGGGACACGTGGATTTCACCTACGAGGTATCGCGATCGCTGGCGGCCTGCGAGGGTGCGATTCTGGTCGTGGATGCTTCCCAGGGAATCGAGGCGCAGACGCTGTCGAATCTGTTCCTGGCGATGGACGCCGGCCTCGAGATCATTCCCATCCTGAACAAGATCGACCTGCCCGGCGCGGAGCCCGAGCGCCGTCGGAAGGAAGTCTCGGATCTACTTGGAATCGAGGAGAGCGAGATCCTTCTGGTGAGCGCCAAGGAAGGCATTGGGATCACCGACCTGCTCGAGGAAGTCGTAAGAAAGGTGCGGCCGCCGGAAGGAGACGGGAACGCTCCGCTGCGAGCGCTCATCTACGACTCCTATTACGACAAGTATCGCGGCGCGATTCCGAGCGTGCGTGTGGTCGACGGTGTCATCCGCAAAGGAACGCACATCACCTTCGGCGCCAGCGAATCCGTCTACGAGGTGGACGAGGTCGGCTACAACCAGCTGCGTCAGGTGCCGACCGACGAGCTGGGGCCGGGCGAGGTCGGCTACGTCGTGGCCAGTGTGCGATCGGTCAGCGAAACGCGCGCCGGCGATACGATCTTCGACGCGGAGAACCGTGCGACGGAGGCGCTTCCCGGCTATCAGGCGGTGCGCTCGTTCGTGTTCGCCGGCCTCTACCCGACGGACACGACGCAATACGAAACGCTCCGGGACGCACTGGAGAAGCTGAAGCTCAACGATGCGTCATTGAACTACGAGCCGGAGACTTCGACCGCGCTCGGCTTCGGATTCCGCGCCGGTTTTCTCGGACTGCTGCACATGGAGATCGTGCAGGAGCGATTGAGCCGCGAGTTCGATCTCGAGCTCGTCACCACGGTTCCTTCGGTCGAGTACAAGGTTTATCTCACCGACGGCACCATGAAGCTGATCGAGAACCCGTCGCTCATGCCGAACGCGCAAGTGGTCGGCTACATCGAGGAGCCCTACGTCAAGGCGCGGATCATGGTGCCCGCTGATTACATCGGCCCGATCATGACGCTGGGGACCGAGCGGCGCGGGATCTACAAGAACATGACCTATCTCGACACCAAGCGTGTCGAGCTGGACTGGGAATTCCCGCTCGGCGAGATCATCCTCGATTTCTTCGACAAGCTGAAAACAGTGAGTCGCGGCTATGCCTCGCTCGACTACGAGATGCTGGAGTATCGGCGCAGCGACCTGGTCAAGCTCGACATGCTGATCAACGGTGATCCTGTCGATGCCTTCAGCGTCATCATCCACGAGGACAAAGCATACGAGTGGGGACGCAAGATCGCCGACAAGCTGAAGGATCTGATTCCGCGACAGCTGTTCGAGGTTGCAATCCAGGCGGCGATCGGCACGAAGGTTATCGCGCGAACCAGCGTCAAGCCGCTGAGGAAGGACGTGCTGGCGAAATGCTACGGCGGCGACATCACCCGCAAGCGGAAGCTTCTGGAGAAGCAGAAGGAAGGCAAGAAGCGGATGAAGCAGGTGGGGTCGGTGGAGATTCCGCAGGAGGCGTTTCTCGCGGTGCTGCAGGTCGACTGAGTGAGCGGATCGCTCGTTATTCAGACGAGCTTTCTGGGCGACGTCATTCTTACGACGCCGCTGATCGCGGAGCTCGCCAAACGTGGTCCGGTCGATGTGCTCGTCACTCCGATCGGCGCGAGCGCACTGGCGAACAATCCGTCGGTGCGCACGATCATCCGGTACGACAAGCGCAGCACCTACGGTTCGACGCTCGGGCTCTGGCATACCGTCAAGGAGATCCGCAGCCGCCGGCCGTACGACGCAGCCTATCTTGCCCAGGGCTCCTTCCGCAGCGGGCTGCTGGCGACGCTGACTGGCGCAAAGGAGCGGATCGGCTTCGCGAGCTCCACCGGGCGGCTTCTCTACACCCAGCAGCTTCCCTACCGACCGGAGCGCCATCACGCCGAGCGACTGTGGTCGCTGTCAATGTCGGAATGCGCGGATCCGCCGTCGCTCGAACAAATCCGGCCGAGGCTGTTTCCTTCGGACGAAGATCGCGCGAGGGTTGATTCACTGCTGCGTCGCAACGGGAACGGCTCGGATCCGTTCGTGGCGCTCGCGCCGGGAAGCGCGTGGGGAACCAAGCGCTGGCCATATTATGAAGAGCTGGCAAAGCGGCTGGCAGCCGACTTCAGAATTGCGATCATCGGTTCCAGTGCGGACGCGGCGCTCGCAGCGCAGATTACGGAGGTGCTGCCGGCGGAAGCGACCATCAATGCCGCCGGGACATTGCCGCTGCTGGCGTCGGCGGAGCTGATCGGGAGGGCGCAGGCAATCGTGACCAACGATTCCGCGCCGCAGCACCTTGCCTCAGCGATGGGTACGCCGACGCTCTCCATTTTCGGTCCGACGGTTCCGGAGTTCGGCTTCGGCCCATTGGCCGAGCGGCGGGCGATAGCGGGGCACGACAACCTGAGCTGCCGCCCATGTCATCGGCATGGGCCCGAGCGGTGCCCGCTCGGTCACTGGCGCTGCATGCGGGAGCTTGGTCCGGACTACATCTCCAGCCTGCTCACTGAAGTTCTCAATCCACCGGTACCCGTATGAAGGCGAAGGAGCGCTACATAGTCGGAGTCGATCTTGGAGGCACGAACATCGTGGCCGGCGCGATGCCGCTCGATGGCAGCCGTGAGATCGCGATGAGCACCACACCGACCCTCGCCGAGGGTGGTGCCGGAGCGGTCGTCGATCGAATCGCGGCGATGATCGACAAGGTGGTCGCGCAAACGATGTCGGAGACCGGCGCATCGCGCTCCGCGTTCGTGGGAGTGGGCATCGGCTCTCCGGGCCCGCTCAATCGCGACAAGGGAATCGTCATCATCACCCCAAATCTCGGCTGGAAGAATTTCCCCCTGCGCGACGAGATCTCGAGCCGGGTGAAGATGGAAGCGACCCTCGACAACGACGCCAACTGTGCGACGCTCGGAGAGTTCTGGTGCGGCGCGGCGAAAGGCGGACGCAACGTCATCGGCATGACGCTGGGCACCGGGATCGGCGGTGGCCTCATCCTCGAGGGCAAGCTCTTTCACGGCGCGTCCGATGTCGCCGGCGAGATCGGGCACACCACCATCGATTCGACCGGACGTCGCTGCAAGTGCGGGAACTACGGCTGCCTCGAAGCCTACGCGTCGGGTCCCGCCATCGCCGAGCGCGCCCGGGAGGCACTGCGCGGCGACGAAAGCGAATCGATCCTGGTGAGCATGGTCGAGGGCGATGCGCGGAAGATCACCGCGGCCACCGTGTACGAGGCGGCGAAGCGCGGCGATCTGACCGCGCGCGAAGTCGTGCGCGAGACGGCGCGCTTTCTCGGCGCCGGCGTCGCCAATCTGCTGAACATCTTCAATCCCGACACGGTCGTACTCGCCGGCGGTGTCACGCAGGCGGGTGACGCGCTTTTTCAGCCGCTCCGCGCGGAAGTAAAACGCCGCGCTTTCAAGCCGGCGGTGCAAGCTTGCCGGATCGTGCCGGGCGCTCTGCCCCTCTCCGCCGGAGTGGTCGGGGCCGTTGCCGCGTTCAAGCAGCAGAAGCTGGGCGAGCTGTAGCTCCGGTGACGGTCGCACCAAATCGATGACGCGCAAAAAGCGCGTCGGGGTCATGGGCAGTTTCGTGTGGGACGTCATTCACGGACGCGACCCGCGCGACGCACCGGTCGAGGAGTGGGGTGGCATCACCTACGCGCTGGGCGCGCTGGATGCCGCCCTTCCTGGCGACTGGGAGTTCGTCCCCATCCTCAAGGTCGGAAGTGATCTCGCGCACTCGGCGCGGCAGTTCGTCGCCGCGCTGGATCACGCCGCTCTCGACGCCGCGCCGATCGAAGTGCCGCAACCCAACAACCGCGTCGCGCTCCACTATCTCAGCGACGAGCGCCGTTGCGAGCGGTTGAGCGGCGGCGTGCCGCCGTGGACCTGGCTGGGACTCAAGCCACTGCTCAACAACCTCGACGCTCTGTACATCAACCTGATCAGCGGATTCGAGCTCGATCTGGAGACGGCGCAACTGATTCGGCAGCATTTTCGAGGGCCGATCTACTGCGATCTTCATTCGCTGCTGCTGGCAGTGCAGCCCGATGGAATGCGCACGCTCCGGCCGCTGCCAAATCCGGGATCGTGGATGCGCTGCTTCGATTTCGTTCAGGTAAATGAGGACGAGATGAGCATGATGGCTAGCGACTCGATGGCTCTGGCTGCGATCGCGCTGGCGGAAGGCGTCTCGACGATAACCATCACGCTTGGCAGCAGAGGCGTGGTGTATTTCGCCGCTCCGGGATTCGAGAGAATCACCGATATGAAGCGCTCGAATTTCGGGGGAGCGCTGGGTGCGATCAGGACCGCGCTCGTCCCCGCCAAGCAACGGCGGCACACTGGTCCAGGCGATCCGATCGGCTGCGGTGACGTCTGGGGTGCCACCTATTTCTCCCGCCTTCTCGCCGGTGATAAGTTAGACGCGGCAATCGACCGCGCCCTCAACGCGGCGGCCAGGAACGTGGATCACCGCGGCGCCAGCGGGCTCGCGGATTACCTGCGCGGAGAGCTCAGCATCAAGTGACGACAGTCATCAACGTCCCGCATTCGCTCGAGGACAAGTCTTTCGAGCAGGTGCTGGACCAGGTCGCCCCGTTGCCACTCGATGAGAAGATCATCGTCGACACAAGGCACGCACGGTGGGCTTCGCCTTATGGCCTCACCGCGCTGCTGGCCCTCGCGCAATCTCGCGCCGAGCGGCCGATTCTGTACGTGCCGGAAGCGGAAAACGTCAGCAGCTACTGGTCGCGAATGGATTTCTTCAAGCACGCGGCAGAGCTCTACGAGCTCCAGGGACGGGTAAAGAGTCCGGCGAAAGCGGGAGAGACGAGCGTGCTTCTTGAAGTGACCTCGATCTCGAAAAGCGACGACGTCCACGACGTCGTGGACAAGATCCAGCAGCGGGCGCAGGATGCACTCGTAAAGAACCTGAACCTCGACGCGAAGATCACCATGCGCTTTACGATGGCGTTGTCCGAGGTCTGCCAGAATATCGTCGAGCACGCCGGCCGGGGCGGTTGGGTCGCGGTGCAGACTTACACCTGGCGCGTCCGACTGGGCGGCAGAAAGGTGGTCGTCATCGCGGTGGCCGATCCTGGAATCGGATTCAGGCAGTCGCTCGAGTCAGCCCCGGCATTTCAGCGGCGCGACCGCTGGGACGATGGCCAGGCGCTCGAAGAAACCGTCATGAGGGGCGCATCCCGGTTCAGGGATCCCGGCCGGGGTCAAGGCCTTGCCGGAGTGAGGCGGTTTGTGGGAAACTGGGACGGTAAACTTTCCATCCGCAGCGGGACCGCCCGAATTGCCGTGCTACCCAAGGGCGATTGGGACGAGGACGAGCCGCTGCTGGAGAATCTTTCCTTTTTCCCGGGCGCACAGGTGCAGATAACAATTCCGGAGCGGGTGGCGTGATCAATCACATCGACGTGAGCTCGATGCTGAGAAAGAGCGTTTGCGAGCTCTACTCGAATCTCGTGACCAGACCTACCGGCGCGGCAGTGCGATGCGAGATCGAGCAGGAGCTGGACCGGATCGGGGATCGCGCGCTGACGGTGATCGACTTCTCCCACGTCGGACTCCTCGATTTTTCCTGCGCCGACGAGATCGTCGCCAAGCTGCTGCTCCAGTACGTCAGCACCGATGCGCCGCGGCGGGAGGTTTACTTCCTGTTCCGCGGCATCAGCGAGTCCCACATGGAAGCGATCGAGGCGGTGTTGGAGAGGCACAAGCTGGCGCTCGTCACGCAGCACGCCGATGGAGAGTCACGCCTGGTCGGAATCACCGACCTCGAGGAGCGCCGCGCGTGGGAGATAATCGCGCAGCTCGGAGCCGGGGCGAGCGCGGACGTCGCGGATGCGATCGGGCTTTCGCCCGACGCGGCGGAGCGGACCCTCGAGAAGCTCTGGCGGCGGCGGCTGCTCATCCGTCACGATCACGGTTACGTGGCGGTCGGTAGCGCCAGCGCTCCCTCGCACCAGATGAGACTCGACGCATGATGGAAGGGTTCCAGCCGTGGCTGCTGGTGACCGGTTACATCTCCACCCGTAGCGGCGACACCGATCGCGGACCGCTGGTAAGGCTCCATCCGACTGAAGCGCGGAAGCGGTTGCTCGAGGACGGTGAGCTCGTATGGGTATATGGCCCGAGACGTCACGAGCTGGCGGTGTTGGTCGTCGATGATACGGTGAGCGAGGGTAACGTCGTCGCGCGCGACATTCTCGGGATTGCCCCAGCTGAAATCGTCCGCGTCGTCAAACACGATTTTGACGCCGGCCGCAGTAAACGGAACCTCGGATAGGAGAGCCTTTGGCAGAAGTGACACGCAAGCTGGGACTGTCGACAACGGCTATTCACGGCGGCGCGCCACAACCAACTCCTGGCTCTCCGGTCACCGCCCCACTCGTGCAGGCGGTGAATTACGTCCAGGAGACCGGAACGAGCGAAGGCCTCCAGTACACGCGCTACGGCAACACGCCGAACGCCGAGCGCGTTCAGCGCCGGCTCGCGATGCTCGAAGGATCGGAAGCGGCGCTGGTGCTCTCGAGCGGTATGGGCGCGACCGCGTGCGCAATGCTCGCGCTCCTGCGCTCCGGCGATCATCTGATCACCAGCTCCTGGATTTATGGCGGCACCCGAAAGCTGTTCACCGAGGATCTCCCAGGGATGGGGATCGAGGTCACCTTCGTGAATCCGCTCGAGCCGCGTGCATGGCGCAAAGGACTGCGCAAGACAACGCGGGTCTTGTTCCTCGAATCACCAGTCAACCCGACGTGCCGGGTGCTCGAGCTCAACTCGCTTCAAAGTCTCGCGCACTCCGAGGGCATCGCGCTGGTCGTCGACTCCACCTTCGCGAGTCCGGTGAACTTCCGTCCGATCGAGCACGGCGTGGACGTGGTGATCCATTCAGCGACCAAATACCTGAACGGCCACCACGACATTCTCGCCGGCGTGGTTTGCGGTAACGAGCCATTCATCGACGAGGTCCGCCGGAAGATGATGGTGTGGGGCCAGGCTCCGGACCCGTTTGCGTGCTGGCTCCTGGAGCGCGGTCTCAAGACCATCGACGTCAGGGTAAAGCGCCAGAACGAGAACGCGATGCGCATCGCCGAGTGGTGCTCGACGCGACCGGAAATCGCCAAGGTGCATTACCCGGGACTGCCGAGTCATCCCGATCACCAGATCGCGAAATCCATCCTCGATGGTTTCGGCGGAATGCTGGCGATCGAGCTCAAGGGGGGCGGCCCCGCCGCGCTCAGATTCATTCACGGCCTCAAGGTCTTCACCTACGCCGCCAGCCTGGGCGGGGTCGACTCGCTGATGATAGAGCCGAGGTACAGCTCCCACGAGCACATGTCCCCGGCCGAGCGCGCGCGCATCGGAATTCCGGACGGATTTCTTCGTGTCAGCGTCGGAATCGAGAACGTCGAAGATCTAATAGCCGACATAGAGCAGGCGCTTCAGCAGTAGATGATTCGGCTCACCGACGTCGTAAAGGAATACCCGCGCTCGGGTGTCGCTCTCGCTCACGTCAGCTTCGAGGTGCGGAAGGGCGAGTTCGCGTATCTCACCGGGCCGAGCGGCTCGGGGAAGAGCACGATTCTCAGGCTCCTTTACATGGATGAAAAGCCGACGGCCGGCGAAGTGTGGATCAACGGCGTCAGCTCGAAATCGGCGCGTGGCCGGGAGATCTCGAAGCTGCGCCGCCGCATCGGCATCGTGTTTCAGGATTTCCGTTTGCTCGAGGACCGAACCGCCGAGGCGAACGTAAGATTCGCGCTCGAGGTGACGGGCGCACCGAAGGCGACGATTCGCTCGAAGGTCGCACGCGTTCTAACCCAGGTCGGCCTCGCGTCGAAGGCGACGAGCTTTCCGCGCGAGCTCTCCGGAGGAGAGCAGCAACGGGTGGCGATCGCGCGTGCGCTGATCAACGACCCGTTCGTGCTGATCGCCGACGAGCCGACCGGTAATCTCGACGAGCGGGCGACCCGCGGGGTCTTCCAGCTGCTGCGCGACATCAACGCATCGGGCACAGCCGTAATAATGGCAACGCACGATCTCGATCTGGTCAGGCGCTCGAACTATCGGACCATCGAGCTTAATCACGGACGGGTCGTCTTCGATTCCGCGGAATCACCCGCGTCCGCCCGGCCGTTCGACGAGCCGTTCGACATCCAGGAAACCCCAACCGGCCCGTCGGAGAGCATCTAAATGCGGTCTGCACATGAAGCGCTGACGGCATCCCGTCGCGCCCCGCTTCTGAGCGCGCTGGGCGTCCTGACGATCGCGTTTTCGCTGTTCGCCTTCGGGCTGTTCGGACTCGTCGCGATCAACATCAGGCGCGCTCTCGAACAAGTCTCCGAACGAGTCGAGGTGCGCGCGTTCCTGAGCGACAGCGCCGACATCGAGCAGGTGGCCGCGGCGATGAAGGACATCGGCGAGTTTCCGGAAGTCCTGCGGGTCGATTACGTGTCGCAGGAAAACGCGCTCGAGCGCGCGCGCAAGGAGATGGGGGAGTTCGCGGATGTCTTCGAGGCGGGCGTTCTGCCGGCGTCGATCGAGGTCCACCTGAGACCAGGCATGCGCAGCCCGAGGATCGTGAAATCGGTCGCCGACAAGATCCGGACGTACCAATTCGTCGACGACGTGCGCTACGGTGAGGAATGGGTCGAGAAGCTCTACCGTCTCCGCAACATCGCCACTGTCGCCGGAATAGCACTCGGTGTGGCGTTCGCGGCGGTCGCGGTGATTATCATCGGCGCGACGATCCGGATGATGGTGCTTGCGCGGGCAAAGGAGATCTCGATCATGCGGCTGGTCGGCGCGACGGACATGTTCATCCGGCTTCCCTTCCTCATCGACGGGCTTGTGAAAGGCGTGCTCGGTGGACTGGTGGCGCTGCTGCTGGTCTGGATCACCAACCGCGTCGTCAACGAATACTTCATCGAGACGATTTTCTTCAATCGCGACCTGATCTTCCTCGGCATCGTGGGCGGCGCGGCGATGGGGATGTTCGGTAGTCTCGTATCGGTGGGGAGACACCTACGCCGGGTCTGAGCTGGATGCCATTCCGGATCGCGCTCGCCGCACTGCTCTTCGCTATTCCCCTCTCGGCGCAGCAGAACGAGACCGCCGAGGCGAGGATCAATGCCCAGCGCGACGAGCTGGCGCGTATCCGCGCCGAGCGTGACGAGCTCGAGGCCAAGATGAGCGGGCTCCAGAACACCGCCCACGAGCTGCGCGACGAGGTGAACCTCCTCGACAAGCAACACGATGCGACCGCACGGATGGTGAAGTCGCTCGACAACCAGCTCGTCGCGATCACGGATGAAGTGCAGACTACGACGACCGATTTGCAGAACTCGGAGCGGGAGGCCGCGGTAAAGCGAGCGGTGCTGCAACGGCGTCTGACCGAGATCTACAAGCGCGGTCCGCTCTACTCGGCGGAGGTGTTGTTCTCGGCGCAGTCAGTCGGTCAGCTGGTAGCGCGGTACAAATACCTGCACCTGCTGGCACTGCGCGACAAGGGCCTGGTTCGCCGTCTCGACGAGCTGCACGACAAGATCGAGACGCAGCACGGGCAGCTGGTGCGGCTGCAGAACAGCGTCGCCGAAAATCGGGCCGAGAAGGAGCAGGAGGCCGCGCGGCTCGCCGATCTCGAGCGGCAGCAGACCCGCAACCTCGCTCGCGTCCAGGAAGATGCCAAGCGCACCAAGGCGAGGCTGGCGGAGCTGGAAAAGAGTGAGGCGCGGATGAACAGCATGATCGCGGCGTTCGAAGCCGAGCGGCGTCGCGCGAACAGTCGCGCCGGCGCCGCGACGATGGCGCCGAGCTCGATCCGCACGACGGACATCGGCCGCCTCGACTGGCCGGTGAACGGAGCGTTTCTCTATCGCTTCGGCCGTTTCGTAAACCCGAACAACACGACCACGCGCTGGAACGGGATTGGGATCACGGCGCCGATCGGGACGGTCGTGAAGTCGGTCTCGTCGGGAATCGTGGCGTACGCCGGACAAATGGGCACTTACGGCAACACGGTGATTCTGGAGCACGGCGGCGGCGACTACTCGGTGTACGGCTCGCTCGACCACATCTCGGTGCGCAAAGGCGCCAAGGTGATCAAAGGCCAGACTCTCGGGACCGTTGGAGTGAGCGATCCCGCGCTGGGTCCGCACCTGCACTTCGAGATTCGGAAGGGCGGGCCGGCGGTTGATCCGGCGGAATGGCTACGAGCCGCCAGGTAGAGATCTCGAGGCGGGGCTATAGGTCAACTCGCGGCTATGGATAACGCGTTGCGGGTTGCGGGTAGCACCGGTACCGGTTCCCGGTAAACTGCGTAGCTGAGGTGTCAGTGCGCGCCTCGGGCAGAATCAACTGCTTTCCTCTAGTCTCACCGGATACGTCGGCAGCGTAGTTTACCGGCAACACGCCACGGTGCTTCCGGCAACCCGCAACGCGTTATCCCAAGGACC
>Ga0207707_10002778_pt1 | contig 15614 bp, 20 predicted proteins | sample KBSC83BmetaG_FD_184336 | JGI IMG/M metagenome (GOLD analysis project Ga0207707, IMG submission 184336) | Corn rhizosphere microbial communities from Kellogg Biological Station, Michigan, USA - KBS C8-3B metaG (SPAdes) (version 2) | ecosystem: Host-associated > Plants > Roots > Rhizosphere ...
CTCCCGCCGCCCATGCGCGCCGGCATTCGCGCCGCCGATGGGGTCCGGGCGCTGGCGGATGCCGACGAGTTCACCCTCCGCGCCAAACGCAAGCTCTTCACCGCCGCCTACCTCGCCAGCCCGCAGGAACAACCCGCATGACAACCCCGATTCCGCCGCACCCCGACCCCTTGGATGTCCCGCTCACGCGCCGCGACCTGCTCGCCGTGCTGCACCTGTTGGCCGAAGGCGATGGCGAGACGCCAGGCCTGCTCTGGGAACGTCTCACGCTCGAATGGCGCGGGCATGCGAGCGAGATCAGGGTGCGCACATGACCGCTCGCGTTGCGCTTCCCGCCGATCTCCACGGCCCGAGTGGCGCGGTGGCGTTCACGGCGCTCCTTCGCGCGCACCGGCTCCCCGTTCCCGAGCCAGAGTATCGCTTCGCGCCGCCTCGCAAGTGGCGTTTCGATTACGCCTGGGTCGAGCGGCGCGTCGCGCTCGAGATCGAGGGCGGCGTCTGGAAACACGGCCGCCATACGCGGGGCGTCGGCTACATCAAGGACCTGATCAAATACAACGAGGCGAGCACCCGCGGCTGGACCGTGATCCGCGTGACGCCCGAGATGCTCCTCCGAGCGGAGACGGTGGCGTGGATCACCGAAGCCATTCGGCGCTGGCGGGCGGCGCCGTGACCCCCGACCGCCGCTTCTCGCGCGCGCAGATCCTGGTGCTCCCCGGCGAGTGGATCACCTGCCCCTATGGGCACCCCTTCGGCCATCAGGTGGCGCTCTTGCCGAGTGGGCTCCGGCAATGCCGTCACGTCGAGCGGCGGCGTCGCGTGCTCACGGGGCCAACGGATCAGCCCTGCCCCGAATGGCTCTGGATCTGGTCCCACGGCGACGGCTCGCATACGGTCGTCTGGCTCGAGCCGAGCGAGGCGGACACGATCCAGCGCCTGCACATGGCGCCTGAGCGCGTGCGCGATTACCTCGGGCTCACGTGGCCCGCGCGGCAGCAGACGGCGTAAACACACACTTTCTGACGGAGGGGTGACATGACGATAAGGACAACATTGGCGCCGGTGATCGCTGTGCTGCTGGTGAGCGGCCACACCGTGACACTCCCGGGCAGTGAGCACAATCACCTGCAACAGGCATTCGCCATGCGGCTGAGCGGTACGGACCTCGTGACGTTCGCTCGCTACGGAGGCGGCCGCATGAGGCGCGCGCTCGCTCGTATTGTGCGCGCGCCCTCGCGCCTGCATATTGCCGCAGCACCAACAACCTCCCGCGTCTCCTGCGGCCCTTTCGCCATGTGGCGGACGGGCCGCGTTGCATCTCGTGCACCTTGAGTGACCTGTGCCCCTCACCGCCCGACAGCAGCGGTTTGTACAAGAGTACCTCGTGGACCTGAACGCGACGCAGGCCGCCATCCGCGCGGGCTACTCCGCTCGGACGGCCGCCGAGCAGGGTCACCGCCTGTTAATAAATGCTCAGGTTGCGGGCGCCATCTCCGCCGCGCAAGCGAAGCGGGCGGACCGCGTGCAACTCTCGCAGGATGAAGTGCTTGCGGAGCTGCGCGACGTGCTGCGCTCCGATGTCCGCGACTTCGAGGTCGCGGACAGCGGGATGCTGACGCTCAGGCGCGACGCCCCCGATCGGGCATGGCGCGCCGTCCAAAGCGTCAAGCACCGGATCAGCAGCGCCGGCGATCTCACCACGCGCGAGATCGAAATCCGCCTCTGGAGCAAGCCCGACGCCATCCGCCTCGCGATGCAGCACTTGGGCATGCTCGTGGAGAAGCACGAGCACACGGGCAAGGACGGCGCCGCGCTCCCCGCTGCGGTCAACATCTACCTCCCGACGAATGGCCGCGGCGCTGGCTCCTGAGCCGGTCGCCATCCGGCCGCAGGATGGCCCGCAGGAGACGTTTCTCTCCTGCCCCGCCGATGTCGCCGTCATGGGCGGCTCGGTCTACGGCGGCAAAACCTGGGCGCTCGCGGTCGAGCCGCTCCGTCATGTCGGCGTCGGCGATTTCACGTTCGTCGTCTTCCGGCGCACGACGCCCGAAATCCGGAATCCCGGCGGCCTCTGGGATGAGACGCAGAAGTGGTACCCGCTCTGCGGCGCAGATCCGCGCGAGGGGACGCTGGACTGGCGTTTCCCCTCTGGCGCGGCTGGGAAGCTCGCCGGGCTACAGTACGAAAAGGACGTGACGGATTGGAAGGGCGCGCAGATTTGCCTCTTGGAATTCGATCAGCTCGAGGAGTTCACCGAGACGCAGTTTTTCTATCTCCTCTCGCGCAACCGCTCGATGTGCGGCGTGCGGCCCTACACGCGGGCGAGCTGCAATCCGGACGCCGACTCCTGGCTCGCGGGCTTCATCGCATGGTGGTGGGATCAGGAGACGGGATACGCGATCCCGGAACGCTCTGGGGCGATCCGCTGGTTCCTCCGCGTCGATGAAGCGATCGAGTGGTCCGCGGTGCGTTGCGAGCCGCACGAATACGATCGCTTTGCCGAGCGCGAAGCCGAGGCGCGGGCCGAACTCCTCGCGCGCTTCGGCACCCATTACGCTGGCCCCGATGGCGCGTTCGCGAAATCGTTCGCGTTCGTCCTGGCCCGGCTGCAGGACAACATCATCGGCCGCGCGCTGGACCCGGGATACGAGGCGAACGTACGGCTGCTCCCGCCGGTGGAGCAGGAGCGGCTCTTGGGCGGCGACAAGGGCGGCAACTGGAAGATCCGCCCGGCCGCCGGCCTGGTCTTCAACCGCGCGTGGTTCGAGATCGTCGACGCCGTGCCGGTGGGCGCGCGTCGGGTGCGCGGGTGGGACTTTGCCGCGACGGCGGGCGATGGCGACTGGACGGCTGGGGTTCGGATGGGCGAGGCGGCCGGCACGTACTACGTCGAGGATGTCGTGCGCGGCCAGTGGGACCCGGGCACGCGGGACGGCGTGCTCGCGGGCACCACGGCGCAGGATGGCTCTGACGTGACCGTGCGCATGCCACAGGACCCGGGCGCGGCCGGCGTGGCGCAGGTGGCGACCCATGTGAAGCTCCTGGCCGGCTACTCGGTCGTCCACAAGCCCATTTCCGGCGACAAAGCGACGCGCGCCGGCGGGTTCGCTGCGCAAGCCAAGGCTGGCAACGTCAAGCTCCTTCGCGGCGCATGGAACGAAGCGTTCCTGCGCGAGCTGCACGCCTTCCCCACCAAAGGCGTGCCGGATGATCAGGTGGACGCCTCGGCGGATGCGTTCAACGAGCTCGCCTTGGGTGATCAGGGCGGCCTCATCGCCTACTACGCAGCGCACGCCCCGAGGACCGAAGCTGCCCGCGCGCACTCCCCTTCCCCCACGACCGAGCCGTCACATGCCTGGCCGCACGCCTGATCAAGGGACGCCCGTCCCGACCTCGCTCATTCGCCGCGTGAGTGACAGCGCACGCTACCTGCTCACTGGGCGGACGCCGACCGGATGGTTCGGCCCCGGTCCCGTGCTCCCGGTCGAGGGGCCGCCCGAGGAGGCGGGGCGCGCGTGGGACTACCCGCAAGGCGCCAACATCCAGTACCAACCACGCGGGACCGAGCGGCCCACCTTCGCGCAGCTCCGGAACCTGGCGGAGTATCACGACATCACGCGGCTCTGCTTGGAGACCAGGAAAGACCAGATGGCGTCGCTCCCATGGGGCGTGCGCGAGAAGGCCACCGCGGACGGCACGGCGGGCGATGGCGGCGCGCCGGCGCGGGCGATCGAGGCGCTCTTCGCCTACCCGGATCGCGAGCATGATTTCGTGACGTGGCAGCGCATGATGCTGGAGGAAATGCTCGTCATCGACGCGGCGACCGTGCATGTGCGCCGCACCAAGGGCGGCGCCCCGTTCGCGCTGGAGCTCTTCGACGGCTCGACCATCAAACCCTTGGTCGATGAGCGCGGCCGCTCGCCCGAGGCCGGTCCCGCCTATCAGCAGATCATCAAGGGGCTTCCGGCCTGGGACTTCACGCGGGATGAACTCTTCTACCTGCCGCGGAACGTGCGCGCGTGGAAGCTCTACGGGATGAGCCCCGTCGAGCAGACGATCCTGCTCATCAATCTGGCGCTCCGCCGCGAGATGCATCAGTTGGCCTATTACTCCGAGCGGAACCTGCCGGCCGCGCTGGCCTCGGTGCCGGCCACGTGGACGCCCAAGCAGATCGAAGAATTTCAGGCGCGCTTCGATGCCTACATGGCCGGCAGCGTGACGGCGCAGAGCCGCATGCACTTCATTCCCGATGGCACCAAGTACATCCCCATCCAGACGGCACCCTTGTTCGACGTGGGCGACGAATGGATCGCGCGCGTCGTGTGCTTCTGCTTCAGTCTCCCGCCCACGCCCTTCGTCAAGCAAACCAACCGCGCGAGCGCCCAGCAGCAGCACGAAGCGGCGAAGACCGAGGGCTTGCTGCCGTCGAAAATCTGGTTCAAGGGCGTGATGGACCGGCTCATCCAGCAGGCAATGGGGCGCCCGAACTTGGAATTCGCGTGGGCCGATGAGGCGGACATCGATCCGCTCGTGGCGGCGCAGATCGATGACCTCTCCATCAAGAACCGCTCGAAGACGATCAACGAGGTGCGCGCGATGCGGGGCGATGCGCCCGTGCCGTGGGGCGACGAGCCACCGGCAGAAGGGAAACCCGAGCCGGACCCCGACCCGCTTGCGCTCGACGGCGAGGACGCCGCCGACTCAGACACGGGCGACGCGGATGCGAGCGAGCAGGACCCGCGCGCGACGACCGGGAAATCAGCCGGTGCGTCCACCGGCGGGAGGTCCCTTCGTCAAGCGAGACCGAACGGCCGAGCCCGCCCCCGACGCTGGCAGCTCTGAGGTCCTGGACGCGGCTGGCGCGCCCGATGACTCCGTTGGCGAGCCCCGTCCGCTCCGGACGCCCCCCGCGGTCTATGCCGAGCTTCGGGCACTGGAAGACACGGCGAGCGCCCAGGCCGAGCGGCGGCTCGTGGCGGCGCTCCGCGCGTTGTCGCCGGGCACAGACTTGGCGGCCGTGCGCGCCGCGTTCGTTGCGCACGACACGGAGGCCATCATGGCGGCCGTTCCGCTGGCCGATCTGGCCGCGGCGCTCACGGCAACCGTCGAATCGCTGGCGCAGATGGCGAGTCGCGCATCCCGCGCCACGCTCGCCGGGGAGACCGCGCAGGGGGCGGTGGCGTCGGCCAGCGTGCGGCTCGACTTGGATGTGCTCAATGCGCGCGTCTTGGATGCGATCCGGATGGACGGCGCGACGTTGGTGCGGCAGGTCTCCGAGGAAGCCCGCGCCGCGATCCGGGCCGCCGTCGAGCGGGCGTACGTGACGGGCCAACACCCACGCACCGCCGCGCGCGCCATTCAGGCCGTCGTGGGCTTGACGCGCCGGCAAGAGGCGGCCGTGGAGACGTACCGCGCGATGCTGACCGACGAGGGCCGGGACGCCGCGCAGGTCGCGCGCATGGCGTCGCGCTACGCCAATCGCCTGCGGCGGCAGCGCGCGCATCTCATCGCGCGCACTGAGTCGAATCGCGCGATGAACGAAGGGCAGCGCGCCACGTGGATGGCGCTCGTTGCGGCTGGGCAGTTGGACCCCGCCCGCTGGCGGCGGCAGTGGCTGACGGTGCTCCCGGCGCCCGGCGTCTGCCCCATCTGCCTGCCCTTGGATGGCGTGACGATTCCACTCGTGGGCGGCCTCTATCCGGGCGACGGGGACGGCGGGCCGCCGGCGCATCCGAATTGCCGCTGCAGCGAGGTGCTGGTGCGCGCGGAATAGCGTAGATTGTGGCATCCATAGGAGGGATCGGTAATGAGCCTTGACATCTGGCTGGAAATGGATACGGGCAACGGCAGTTCGCTGAGCACAGACTCACTCAACGTCACCTACAACGTGTTCAGGATGTACGAGCGCGCGGGCGTGCGCGATGCGCTCAAGGGCAGCGACGGGAGAGCCGCTAGGGAAGTCGCGGACATCTTTGCACGCGGTGCCGACGCCATGAAGGCTGATCCCGGCACGTACGAGGCGATGAACCCGGCGAACGGATGGGGCGACTACGAGGGCGCGGTGGAATTTCTCGAGCAGCTTGCAGACCTCTGCCGCCTGCATCCGAACGCCGTGATTCGGACGAGTCAGTAGCGCCGTCTTGACAGCGCCCTCTCGCGCGCGTACCTTCGCCCCGTAGTCTACAGCGGGCGCTCCGGCGCCCCATATCCCGCGTAGTCCGCGGCCGTTGCCAGAACTGTCTGGCGGCGGCCGCGTTTTCGTGTTCGGAGACCTCAATGCGAGTGTTCGCGCAACTCACGAAGGTCGATGTCGAGCGCCGCGAGGCGTGGGGGCGGGCCGTCGAGGAGATCGCGGACAAGTCGGGTGAGATTTTCGATTACGCGAGCTCGGCTCCGCTCTTCCGCGCGTGGTCTGGCGAGATCGAGAAGTCGACGACCGCGGCGGGACAGGAGCCGTCCTTGGGCAACATTCGCGCGATGCACGGCAAGGTGGCCGCGGGCAAGGTGGCCGCGATCACGTTCAACGACGGCGATCGCGCGATTGACATCTGCGCCAAGGTCATCGACGACAACGAATGGGAGAAGGTGAAGCAGGGCGTCTACACCGGCTTCTCGATTGGCGGCGACTACGCGAAGCGCTGGCGGGATGGCTCGCTCACGCGCTACACGGCCAAGCCCTCCGAGATCTCGCTCGTCGACAACCCTTGCGTCCCGACCGCGACGTTCTCGCTCGTGAAGGCGGCCGGCGCCACTGAGGCGCGCCCCTTCAAGGTCGCCGCGCGAAGCGACACCACGCCGGCCGAAGGCGAGCACAAATACGGCGATGTCGCCTTCGCCGACGCCAAGAACAAGAAGTATCCCATCGACACCGCCGCGCATATCCGCGCCGCGTGGAACTACATCCACAAGCCCGCGAACGCCGGCAAGTACAGCGCCGCCGATGTCGCGCGCATCAAGGCCAAGATCGTGGCCGCGTGGAAGAAGAAGATCGACCCCAAAGGACCGCCCGAGGCGCAGAAGCTCGCGAAGGGCCTCTACGCGACTGGCGCGATGGCGGACCTCCTGGAGCGCGTGACGCAGTTGGCCGCCGACGCCGAGGCCGAGCCGCAGGCGTTCCGGGATTGGCTCGCCACCGGCGCGTCCGTGCTCGAAGCGCGCGTCGATGCCGAGTGCGCGGAATGGATTGACGCCGGCGCCGCCGACGATCCCGACGAGACCCCCACTACCCCAGAGGATGCCCCGATGGAGCCCAAGGCCGCAGACGCCGAAGTCACCAAGTCCACCGACGCGGCCGAGCCCGTGGTGGCCGCCGCCGTTGCCACGCCCGATCTCACCAAGCTCGCCGAGCGCATGGACGCGCTGCAGAAGCAGATGACGGACCTCACCGCCGAGCGCGACGCCTTGAAGAAGCGCGTCGCGGATCTCGAAGACGAGCCCGAGCCCGCGAAGGGCGCCGTCCGCGTCGTCGAGAAAGCGAAAGATGGCGCGCAGGTGGTGAAGGTCGCCGCCGACGCCGATGACGACGAGGACATCGACCCGAAGGACCCCGAGATCGCGCTCAAGCTCATGAAGCGCGCGCACCGGAACCCGCAGCCCATGTCGCTCCGCTAACTCCCCACACCTGACGCCTGCCCTCTCTGGAGCCTGACGATGCCCCCCACGAACACTGACGAAACGCTGGCCCTCATCACGAAGGCGCTCGGTGCTGGCGACCCCCGCATTGCCGAGACGCTGCGCAAGGCGGGCATCACGACGGGCTCCGGCCTCGTCTTCTACGACCTCTCGGCGCCGGCGCGCTCGTTCGTGCCCGTCTTGACGCCGCACCGGAACGCACTGCCGCGGCGCCCGGGCCGGGGCGGCACCGCTGCGCACTGGAAGGCGATCACCGGATTCAACACGGCCAAGCTCCCGGCCGGGGTCTCCGAGGGGAACCGGAACGGCGTGCTCTCGATCACCACGCAGGATCTGACGGCGGCCTACAAGTCGATCGGCATGGAAGGAAACGCGACGTGGGAAGCGCAGCTCGCGGGGATGAACTTCGACGACGCCAGGGCCAAGTCGGCCTTGATCACGCTCCAGAGCATGATGATCGCGGAGGAAGCGATGCTGCTGGGCGGGAACGCCTCGCTGGCCTTGGGCATCACGCCCACGCCGACCTTGACCACCGCGATCACCGGCGGCTCGATTGGCGCCACGGTCACGGTGTCGGTCATCTGCGTCGCGCTCACCAACGATGGGTATCGCTACAGCTCCGTCACCGCCGGCGTGCAGCAGACACTCGCGCGGACGAACGCGGACGGCTCAAGCGACACGATCAACATGGGCGCCGCGCAGAAGTCGACCAACGCGACGATCGCGACCGGCGCGGGTTCGACCAACTCGGTCTCGGCGAGCGTCGCGCCGGTGGTGGGCGCCGTCGCCTATGCCTGGTTCGCGGGCGCGGCAGGCAGCGAGCGGATCGCCGCCATCACCACGCTCAACTCGGTCGTCATCGCCACGCTCCCGGGCGCCGGGCAGTTGGCGTCCGCGCTCGCGGCCACCGATTTCTCGCAGGACGCGCTCAGCTTCGATGGCCTCTTGACCTACGCCTTCAACGCCAGCAACAACGGCTACTACAAGGCGCTCGCGACGGGCACGCCGGGCACCGGGTCCGCGCTCACCTCCGACGGCGCCAACGGCGTGAATGAGCTCAACGCGCTGTTCCTGTACTACTGGAACACCTTCAAGCTCTCGCCCGACGTGCTCTGGGTTTCAGCCAAGGAGCAGCAGTCGATCACAAAGCTCGTGGTCGCCAACGGCGGCGCCTCGATCCTCCGGCTCAATGTCGCGAGCACGGCACAGGGCGACGACATCACGGCGGGCACGCGCGTGACCGAGGTGATCAACCCGATCACCGGGCAGAAGGTCCCCTTCGTGGTGGATCCCAACATGCCCGCGGGGACCATCCTCTCCGAGATTCGGCGGCTCCCGCCCGGCGTCATTCCCAACTCGAACGTCGACGCGACCTTCTTCGTCGAGGCGAACCAAGACTATTACCAGATCGACTGGCCGGCCCGCACGCGGAAGTACGAGACGGGCGTCTACGCCTACGAGATGCTCCGGGGCGAAGCGCCGTTCTCGGTGGGCACGATCACCAACATTGGCGGCTGATGGCCGCCAGTCGCTCGCCCAAAGTGGCCCGTCCGGCGGCGCGCGCGGGGTTCATTCGCCTCGCGCCGCCGCCTGATGTGGTGGCCTGTTCCGTCAACGGCACCGAGTACCGCGTCGAGGACGGCACGGCCGACGTGCGGGACGAGCACGCCGCTGCGCTCACGGTGCTCGGGTGGACGCTCGCGTCGTCCGCATCGCCTCATGATGCCTGAGGGCTGGAGCGCGCCATGGCGACCGGCCTTCCCGTTCTCGCTGATCTCAAGGCGTTCGTCCGCGCGGCCGATTCCGGCACCGAGGACGCGCTCCTCGAGCAGCTCCTAGACCGCGCGCTCGGGGCAGCGCAGTCGTTCCTCTCCGAGCCCATCACCGCGCTCGCGCAGACCTTCCTCATCTTCGGCACCGGCGAGCCCCGCCGGACGATCGTGCTGCCCGTGCAGGACATCGACGTGACGCAGCCCGTGACCGTGACGGGGCGCTCGGGGACGACGGTGCCCTCGGCGCAGGTCGCGGTGATCGCGGACATGGGGATCGTGGCGCGCACCGACACGCTCCTCTTCTGCGACTGGCCCTATACCGTCTCCCTCACGTGGGGCCTCTCCGCGCGCGCGGACTTCACCGTGGCCGCCGCCCCCGTCGTGGGGCAGGCCATCTTAGACATTGCGGCCGACTTGTTTCAGCGCCGGAATCCTGTGGCGTCGGTGGAATCGGCGGGCGGCGGCGTCTCGGCGCAATATTTCGTGAAGCTCGGACCCTCTGGGCTCCCCGCGCGCGCGGAAGCGGCGCTCCAGCCCTTCCGGCGGGTGGCGGGATGAGCGCCACGGCCTTGGGCCTCGCCATGAGCCCGTGGGCGACGGCGCAGCGGCACGAGCGCGCGTATTGGTACCCCGAGACGGACGCGCTCCATGCCGAGCGCCGGGCAGAGGAGGCCGCGCGACAGGCGTGGTACGCGGGACTCCTCTTTGTGGACCTGGCGCGGCCCGCGAGCGTGATCGAGCTCGGCGCGGGGCCGCAGGGGCTCCTCGCGCGCACGCGGCTCATGGGCGCCGCGCGACTGGTCGCCGTGGAGCCGATGCCGCTCCGCTCGGACGACGCCCTGCGCTACGCCGCGGCCGGTGCCGCGCTCTGGGCGTTCCCCGTCGAGGCGCTCGAGGACATCTACCCCGCGATGGAGCAATTCGAGGAGGTCTGGATGACCAACCTCCTCCAGCACGTCGAGGACCCCGCGCGCGTCTTAGGCATCGCCACGCGCCTCGCCACGCACCGCCTCCGGCTCTTCGAGTGGGTCGAGGAGCCCGTGAGCGTCGTGCATCTCCATACGCTGCACGCGGACGCGATCGGCGCGCAGTTGGCGGCTGCGGGCCTCACACCGGAATATCTGACCGAGGGACAGGCCACGTCGTGTGGCCGCTGGTCGCAGCGCTTTCTCGCTGGCGTCTGGCGGAGGACCACGTGAGCGTCTCCCTCCGGAATCGGCGCGCCGCGCTCTACGCCTACTCGGATGCGGGCGCGAACGGGCTCGTCTCGCCCACGTACACGAAACAACCCTCCGCGGCGGCCGATGGCAACTGGTGGGCATCGCGCGGCGTGCCGACCGGCCGCGAGGCGTTGGTCGCGCAACAGGCCGCGCTCGTCGCCGATAGCGTGTGGGGCTTTGATGCCGGGGCGCCCGTCACCGCGCCGGGCCTCATCGTCGATGTCCTCACCGGCACGGCGTTCAAGATCACCGCGATCCTCCCGCGTGACCTGAGCCGCTCGGAAGTGCAGGTGTTGGCGGTGACGAGCACGGACGCCAAGTACACGGAGACGCCCTGATGCGCCCCTACGCGATCGAGGTCGTGTACTACGACAATCCGGGCGGAGCGGTCGTCGATCCCTTGGGCGCGGGCAATACCGCGCTCATCGCGGCGGTGGGTGGCAGTGGTGCCGTTCGGGCATTCTATGACCGTCGCCAGCGCACCACGGTCTCTGCGGGCACGCTCGTGCAAGTCGACGATGTGCGCGGTGCGTCGGGTTTTGGTCCCTCGCTCATCGGCACGGGCCACGCGCCGACCTGGAACGCCGCGCAGCAAACAGCGAGCAATACGGCGAGCGGGATGTACTTGCAGACGGCGCCATCGGCGCTGTTTGACGTGTCCGGCCCGCTCACGCTCATCACCGTGCAATCGGTGCCGACGACCTCGGCGGACTTTGTCTGCGCGGTGACGGACGGCAGCACGAATACGCGTGTCTTGGGCGTCGCGGGTCCGAGCGGCGGCTTTATTCGCATGCTCAAATCCGGCGGCTCTGCTGTGCTCTCGACCGTCGCGGGTGGTGCAGCGGTGCGGCTCACGATGGTGCCGATGTCGGCGTCTGCGTACGGCATCGCCGTCGCCAATGCCGCGCTTGTGCACACGCTCGCGTCGGGCTTGGGCGCGGCAGGCAACAATGTGCTCACCGTCTTTGGCTCGAACGCCGCGAGCACGGATACCGGCAGCGTGTGGTGCGCGACGCTTGTCGTGGCCGGTGACCTGGGCGTCGGCACCGGCACGGCGTACACCGATGCCATGAACGCGCTCGCTGTTTGGGCCGCAACGTATCACAACGCGGTGCTCGCGTGAGCACGCCAACCCGCTTTGATCCAGTCCTCGCGCCAGTTGCCACGCTCAATGCGCGCGACTTCATGCGCGCTGACGGGGTGGAGGATGCGGCCGGCATGCGCGCCATGTTTGCGGCGCGCGCCGCGATCGCCGGCGATGTCGCGCTCTATTTCTCCGGGCCGGGCACCTACTCTGCGGCCTCCGCGGCGCCCGGCGCCAGCGGCTCGGTGGTGATCGATGGCCTCGTCGGCGGCACGCTCATCTACGGCGACGGCCCGGCCTCCCTTATCCGATGGATCGGTGTGACGAAGGGCGGCAATGTGGACGTGCCGCTTTCGTCTACCCAGCAGCTGTGGAGCGCGCGCACGGTGAGCCGCCTGCTCATCCGCGACCTCGCCATCGAGGGCGAGAATGATCCCTTCGTCGCGTATGTGAGCAATCAGTCGTCCGCGATTGCCGTAGGCTATCCGGGCGGCACGCTGGCCGCGACCGACGTCATGGTGCGCGACGTGACATTCCGCACGCTCGTCGGATTTCCCTATATCAGCCGGGGCGGCGGCGATGCGCGCGTGCATGCCATCCGCAATGCGTTCGACCGCTGCGCGAACGGGCTCAACACGAACGCCGACTTCTCCATCCACTGGCGCAACATCTATCTCGAGACAGAAAGCGACGAATATGCGGGCAATCCCGGCTTACTCGCGTTACAGGATCTGCAGAATGGCGCGATCTCGGCGGGCGGCTTCAACACGCCCAACACCGAGAAGCCCGGCACGCTCGTCGTGGGGTGCAGCCTCAAAGCGTCGACTGCCAATGTCGCGCTGCTCACCGCGCAGTCCTATACGGACGGCTGGCTCCAAGGCAATGTGATCGAGGAGGCCGCACACGACGCGATCGATGTGGGCGCGGGCTGCTCGAATTTCCTGTTCGATCGCTGCGCGGTCGTGGACAATATCATCAACCAGGCCACGCGCGGCATCGGGCTGCAGTGCGGGCAGGAACACGTGCTCGCGGAGAATAGCGTGACCGTGGGGCCAACCAGCGACAGCGGCTTCGCCACCGGCGCGCGCACCGGCACGCTCCTGATCGACAACGCGCTCGGAGGCACGTTCGACATCACGAGCTCGTGCAGCGGCTTGGCGGCAATCGGGAACACCTTCCCCGCCGGCGACGAGTTCCGCGTGGCCTCTGGCGGCCAAGCGCCGGCAGTCGCTACGCGGCCTACCGGCGCGAGCGTCAAACTGTTCGGCGACGTCGGCCAAGGATTCGCCACGCTGCAGGTGCTCAACTGGGACCGCGCTCCGTTTGTCTCGGTCACGCTCGGCGGCATTGGGCTCGCGCCCGGCGACGCGTACCACATCCTGCATCCCTACCATCTGCTGGACGCGGTCTACCAGAGCGGCGTCTATACGGGCGATCCGATCCAGCTCGCCATGCGGCCCGTGCCGCCGCCCACGGACTGGCCAGTGAGCACGACAGGGCCGCTCCCCACGCTCGGCCCCCGCTTCAACGCGTTCCTCATCGTCAAGACGGGGCACGAGTCGCTCCTCGACTACAACCCGGGCGCACGCATCCATTTCGCGGGCGGCCATTTCATCAACCTGCTGTTCACGCTCTTCGGCCGGCGCGCGCGGCAGGCGCTCGCCACATGAGCGCCGCTCAAGTGTCCACGCTGCTCTCCGAGGCCATCGATGCGGGTCTCATCGCTGCCGGCGAGACCTACCGGACGGCGATCAAGCGGGCGTTAGCGCCGGGCTACACGACGGGCGCGTTCGTGACGGGGGCTCTGCTCGGCAGCATCGAGGCCACACCGCCGGCCGATGAGCCAGCAGGTCGCACCGTCCATGTTGGCACGCGCCTGGAGTACGCCGTCTATTGGGAGTTCGGGCACCAGAATCTCTTTACCGGCAAATTCGAGCGCGAGGAGCGCTGGCTCCCGGTGCTCGCTGCCACGGCCGCCGAACAAGAGCGCGCGTTTGTCCAGGCCGCCGAAGCCGTCATTGCAGGTGCGGGCGCGGGTGGGATCGCGGCGCCGGTGATCGCGACGCATCTGCCTGAGATGGAGGGCTTCGCGCCATGACCCTCCTCGCGACGCGGCCCATCCGCCGGAATGGCGTGACGACGATCACGGGGCAGCCGATTGCGCTTGAGGGTTTGGAGCGCGCGCGCGCGCTTGCCGCTGGCGACGTCTATGAGTCCAGCGACCGCGCGAGCGTCGCGTGGTGGACGGCGCCCGGGCGCATCCTGGCGGCCGAACCCGCCGAGCAGGCGCATGTCCAGTGCGCGAGCGAGACGCCCGGCGCCCTCCGCATCGTGCAAGGCGTGGGCTACGACCCGGGGAATGCGGCGTACCGATTCCATGCGGCGCTGAACGAGACGACGCCGCATGCCTCCGCCTTCTTCCGCTGGAAGCACTCGAATCCCTTCTGCGACCTCCGGCAGTACGACGGGGAAGCGGACATTCGGATCCTCCGCGAGGCCGTGCGCACGGCCGATGTGGTGCATTGCCACTGCGATTACCTCGTGATCAACAACGCGGGCGTCCATCCCCGGCCGGATGCGCGGATCGTGCGCCACTACCACGGCTCGCTCCCCGACGGCACATCGCTTGTCGAGCAGCGCCTGGATGATTTCCGGGGTGCGGTGCAGGTGGGTGCCCGGCTCTCACACCTCCGCCAAAGCCCGCGCATGCAGTGGCTCCCGATCGCGGTGCCCGTCCAGCGCTATCGCCGGATGCGGGAGCTCATGCATGCGCGGATGGCGCCGTGCGCCGAGCGTCCCTTCCGGATCGCGCACAGCCCGACCGTGCGCGCGTATAAGGGCACCGACGCCTTCCTCATGGCCGTCCGCGACGTGCAGCGGCAGGGGCTCGCCATCGAGGCCGTGCTGATTGAGGGGCTCTCGCATGCCGACGCGCTCTGGCTCAAGGCGACCTGCGACGCGGTGTTCGACTCGTTCTGGTTGGGGATTCAGGGGAGCGGCTTGGAAGGCGGCGCGATGGGCCTCCCCATCATCGCAGGCGATCCCGACGTGCAGGCCCTCTACCGCGAGCACATCGGGTACCAGCCCTACACCTACGCCAACACGGAAGCGGAGCTCGTGCGCGCCATCCGCGCGCTCGCCTCTGATCCCGCGCACCGCGCCGTTGAGGCCGGGATCGTCTCGCAATACGTCGAGCGCTATCACGACTACGGCGCGGTCGCCTCGCGATACGCTCGGATTCTCCGTGAGGCGGCCGTATGAGCACCGTCTCCACGATCGCGATCGCGCAGGAGGTCCGCGCGCAACTGTTGGCGTTCACGCCGATCGACGGGAGCCCGACGCTTGGCGCCGCGCTCTCCGGCCAGCTCTGGATCGAGGATGCGCCGGATACGGCCGTCGCACCCTACGGCGTGCTCCGCTACCGGGAGCTCTCGGCCGGCGGCGCGGACGGCGACATCCGCCGCGTCGCGCAGCTCGAGCTCATGCTCTATAGCCGCCCGGCCTCGACGCGCGCGGCGATCCGGCAGGCGGGCGACGTCGCCGAGCAGGCGCTCCACCGCTGGTTGAACAGCACGGGCGAGCTCTTCGTGACCGAATGCCTCGTGCAGCCGCTCCCCACGTACGCCGCGCCGGCCGATCGCGAGCTCGTCGCCGTCCGCGTCCTCGCGCAGTGCTACCTCTACCCCCGCTTCCTCACGCAGTACGCCGTCCCGGCGCAATAACCCGTTCGCGAGGTTCCTGCAATGCCCTCTTCATTCCCCGGATACGTCAAGCCGCAGAACGTCGGCCTCGATGCGGGCGTCCTCTACGTCGGCGGCGTCGGCATGGGCGCCAGCGTCGGCGGCTTCAGCTTCGACCCCGGCCGCACCGTCCGCAACATCCCGTTCGATGGGAAGACCAGCGGCA
>Ga0207707_10002781_pt1 | contig 15607 bp, 9 predicted proteins | sample KBSC83BmetaG_FD_184336 | JGI IMG/M metagenome (GOLD analysis project Ga0207707, IMG submission 184336) | Corn rhizosphere microbial communities from Kellogg Biological Station, Michigan, USA - KBS C8-3B metaG (SPAdes) (version 2) | ecosystem: Host-associated > Plants > Roots > Rhizosphere ...
GCACGACAGCCTCGGCGCACCGGTGGAGATCGTTGGTGTGGTCAAGGACGCGAAGTACAAGGAGCTTCGCGAGGAAACGCTGGCGACGGCGTACCTGCCTCTGAGCCAGGACAGTGCGCAGAGCCCCTACGCCAACTACGTCCTGCGCACGGCAGGAGCGCCTTCGGGTCTCGCATCGAGCGTCAAGGCGATGGTCGCGGAGGTCAACCGGTCGATCGCCCTCGAGCTCACCCCGCTCTCGGACCAGGTGGATCAGTCGCTTGCGCGCGAGCGCCTGCTGGCGACGCTGTCCGGGTTCTTCGGCGCGCTCGCACTGCTGCTCGCCACCATTGGGCTGTACGGCATGCTGTCGTACCGCGTGGCGCGCCGACGCAACGAGATCGGTGTCCGTATCGCGTTAGGTGCCGGCCGAGAGCGTGTCATGCGGCTGGTGCTGGGAGAGGTGGTGCGCCTGGTCATCATCGGCGTCACGCTCGGAACGGTGGCGGCGTTTTTCAGTACGCGCGTCATGACCTCGTTCCTGTTCGGGTTGTCGGCCTCGGATCCGGCGACGGTGATCGGGGCGGCGGCGATGCTGGCGGCAGTTGGACTCGCGGCCGGTGCGTTGCCCGCCTGGCGCGCGGCGCGCGTGGATCCGATCGCCGCGCTGCGAGACGAATAGCGCTTTACGAGCGGACCTAACGAGACGCACCTCGAGGCTCCCATGGGATGGTACCGTCGTTTCGTCAACGTGCTGCGCCCGAACCGCGTGTCGGCCGATATTCAGCGCGAGCTGGAGTTCCACCTGGCCGAACGTGCCGATGAGCTCATGGCCACCGGCATGAGTGAGGAGGACGCTCTTCGCGAGGCGCGCCGGCGATTCGGCAACCCGGGTGTTCAGAAGGAACGAACGCGCGACGCCGATCTGCTGACCTGGCTCGAGTCGATCGTGGCGGATGTGCGCTACGCGTTGCGTGCACTGCGCGCGAGCCCTGGTTTCACGCTGGTCGCGATCCTGTCGTTAGGGCTCGGCATCGGCGCGAATACGGCCATCTTCAGCCTCCTGAACGCGGTCGTCCTCCGCACGCTTCCCGTGGAGCGACCCGACGAGCTGCTCCACATCACGTTCGGCGAGGAGAAGGGGAGCGACGGGCTGATCCTCCCCGGAGATCCGGGGGCGAGCGAGTTCACCAACCCGATCTGGGAGCAGATCCGCGACCGGCAGGATGTGTTCTCCGGCGCATTCGCATTTGGTCGGACCGATTTCAATCTCGCGTCGGGCGGTGAGGTCCGGCCTGCCCGGGGGAACTGGGTGAGCGGGGACTACTTCTCGACGTTGGGCGTTAGGCCGGCGGCCGGCCGGCTCCTTAGCCGAGGCGACGACGTTCGCGGCTGCCCCCCAGTCGCGGTATTGAGCTACGGATTCTGGCAGAGCGCGTTCGGCGGATTGCCGAGCGTCGTGGGAAAGACGGTCTCACTGGATCGCACTCCTCACCGGATCGTGGGTGTCGCTGACCGGTCGTTCTTCGGGGTCAACGTCGGCGAATCGATTCAGGTGTACGTGCCGCTGTGTCGGGCTCCCCTCCTCGACAGCCGCAGTGACTGGTTCGTGCACATCATGGCACGCCCGAAGCCAGGCGTTTCACTGAGGCAAGCGGCGGCGCGGATGGCCGCGCTCGCGCCGATCGTGTTCGAGTCGACCGTCGCCGAGGATTGGGGGCCGAGCGAGAAGGCACAGTATCGGCAGGGCAAGCTCGCAGTCGTGTCCGGAGCCACCGGCCTCTCCGACGTGCGGCGCGAGTATCGACGGGCGTTGACGGTACTCATGGCTGCCGTCGTGGTTGTCCTACTCATTGCATGCGTCAACGTCGCGAACCTCCTGCTTTCGCGCGCGACCGTCCGCGCGCGAGAAATGGCGATTCGGATGTCCATCGGCGCCGCGCGGCAGAGAATTGCGAGGCAGCTCCTTACCGAGAGTGTCGTGCTGGCCGGTATAGGCGCCGTTGTCGGCGTGGTGCTCGCGCGATGGGGAACTTCGCTCCTGGTTGGTCTCCTCACGCGCAGCACGGATGCCGTGTTCCTCGACCTGGGCGTGGACGGGCGCGTCCTGGCATTCACGGTCACCGTAGCGGTGGCGACCGGGATCCTGTTCGGATTGGCCCCGGCCTGGCGCGCCACGCGGGTCGATCCGCAGACCGCCCTCAAGGCGAACGGGCGCGGTGTACTCGAAGGACACACTCGATTCACCGCTGGCAAGGCGCTGGTGATCGCGCAGATCGCGCTTTCGCTCGTGCTCGTGGTTGGTGCGGGGTTGTTGTTAGGCAGCTTCCGCAACCTCACCACGCTCGATCCAGGGTTCACGCGAAATGGCGTGCTGCTTGTCGGTGTCAACTTGGCGAATGCCGGGTACTCGCCCGCCGAGCTGAACCCCGTGCACGACGACCTGCTGCGCCGATTCCGCGCACTACCAGGCGTTCGTGGTGCCGGCGCTGCGGAGCTCACCCCGATCAGCGGCATGGGGTGGAACGGCCACATCAGCGTGGACGGTCACGTGTCAAGCACCTCGGACAATGCCGTCTGGTTCAATCAGGTATCGGACGGCTTTTTTGCTGCGATGGGGACGCAGCTCGTTGCCGGACGCGATTTCGACCAGCGTGACCGGCCGACGACTCCACCCGTCGCCGTCATCAACGAAACAGTCGCGCGGCGCTTGTTTCCCGGGACGAGCCCGATCGGCAAGTACTACCGCCAGGCGATGCACGATCGTCTCGACGCGCCAGTCGAGATTGTGGGAGTGGTCAAGGACGCCAAATATCGGGAGCTCCGCGAGGATCCGCAGGCCACGGTCTACCTCGCCATGGGCCAGGCGAAGCGGAGCTCTCCGTTCCGGCAGTTCGAGCTGCGAACGGATGGCCCGGTAGCGGCACTCGTGCCCGGCGTCAAACGCGCTGTGGCCGAAGTGAATCGCTCGATCGCCATCGACCTGACTCCGCTGTCGCAGCAGCTCGACGCATCGCTCACGCGGGATCGCCTCATGGCCACGCTGTCGGGATTCTTCGGCGTGGTCGCGCTGTTGCTGGCGATGGTGGGACTGTACGGCACGCTGTCCTACAACCTGGCACGCCGCCGCAACGAGATCGGCATCCGCATCGCGTTAGGTGCGCCGCGAAGTCGAGTGGTGCAGCTCGTGCTGGAAGAGGTTGCGCGGATGGTGATCGCTGGGCTCATACTCGGCGCGGTTGCCGCGCTCGCGAGCACGCGGCTCGTCCGGTCGCTCCTCTACGGTGTATCAGCTTCCGACCCGGCCACCGTGGTCGTCTCGGTGGCCACCCTCACGGTGGTGGCCATCGCCGCCGGCGCGCTGCCGGCCTGGCGCGCGGCACGGGTGGACCCGATCGCGGCGCTGAGGGAGGAGTAGGGGCGACCAAGTCACCGTTGGGACGCGGAATACCACGGTTCGGCCCACGCGGGGACGCGTGGGCCTTATGTTAGCCCTAAGGTCCCCGGAATCCGCGACGAGAAAGAAAACCGATGACCGAGAACCAATGACCCATTACCCAGAACCGAAAACTCGCCATGACATCTCGTGATGTCTTGGCCAGTCATGAGTGATGGGTCGTGGGTCATTGGTTCTCGGTCATCGGTAGAAACCGCTCGATTATGACCGAGTCCTCGGCCTCAACATTCAACCGCGATCAGTTCGACTGGCGAGTGTCCTCCCTCGTCGCGGCTGGCGCGTGCGCGGCCATCGGGCTCCTCGAGTGCGTGAAGGACTACGTCATGCTCGAGATCCAGGGCAGCCAGGAGCCGATGATCTACGTGCTCCGCAACGAAGCGCTCTGGTGGGTCCTCTGGATGCTCTGCATGCCGGGTATCATCGCGCTCGGGCGCCGCTTCCCGTTCGACGGAGGCCGATGGCGCCAGGCCACCGCGATCCATCTCACGCTCGCAGTCCTCCTGTCACTCATACAACTCGCCGCGTTCGGCTCGGCGTATTACTGGGTCGCGGGACCGTCGGCGTGGGGACCCACCGTTGGCACGACGATCTACGTGTTCACCAACCGCTACCTGGCGACCGACGTCGTCATCTACGCGGCCGCGCTCGGCGTGTACTTCGCGTTCGAGTACCATGAGCGGTTCCGGCGCCTTGGGCTCGATGCGGCGCAGGCTGAAGGACGCGCCGCGCGACTTCAGCTCAGCCTCGTCGAGGCGCGCATCCATGCGCTCCGCATGGAGCTCAATCCGCATTTCCTCTTCAACGCGCTGAACGCGGCGTCGGGGCTCGTTCGCAAGCGGGAGAACGATGCGGCCGTGGACATGCTCGCGCGTCTCGGTGATTTGCTGCGGACCACGCTCGACCGGGAGATGCCCGCCGAAGTCGCACTGTCGGAGGAGATCCACTATCTCGGCCGCTTCGTGGACATCGAGCTCGTGCGGTTCGGCGATCGCCTTCGCGTGACGTGGGATATCGACCCCGATGTGCGGAGCGCGCTCGTGCCGCCGCTCATCCTGCAGCCGCTCGTGGAGAACGCGCTCCGACACGGCATCGCCCGCAGGCCGGGGTCGGCACAGCTTCGGATCTCGGCGCGGCGTGTGGGGCTGCACCTCGAGCTCGCCGTTCGCGATAGCGGAGAAGGCCTCGTGCCTGACGGTCGCTCCCCGCGCGAGGGCATCGGCCTGTCCAACACGCGCGGGCGGCTCACCGAATTGTACGGACCCGAGGCGGCGTCGCTCGAGATTGCAGACGCTCCCGGCGGAGGCGTTCGCGCGCGACTTCTCCTGCCGTTCCACACGAGTGTTCTGGAGCGCGATGTCAGAGAGACTGCCGCCGCCGGTGCCTAACGTGATGACTGCCCCAGCGATCGGAACCATCCGCATCGTGATCGTAGACGACGAACCCCTGGCCCGCGATTGCATGCGCCTCGCGCTCCACGACGTGCCGGGCGTAACCATCGTGGCCGAGGTTGGCGATGGCAACTCGGCGGTCGAGGCGATTCACCAGCACGGGCCCGACGTCGTCCTGCTGGACGTGCAGATGCCCGGCCTCGATGGCTTTGCCGTCCTCGAGCGTCTCGACCCGGCGACTATGCCCGTGGTGGTCTTCGTCACGGCGTTCGACTCGCATGCCATTCGCGCGTTCGAAGTCCACGCGCTGGACTACGTGCTCAAGCCGTTCCCCGACGAGCGATTGGTGACCGCGGTGGATCGCGCGCGAGCGACGATCCAGGAGCGGCGGAACGGTGAGCTGGGCCGGCGTCTCGCCGAGTTCGTCCAGAGCTGGCAGGCCGGCGCGCGGGCGCCAGCCTCGGATTCGTTAGGTGCCGGCGTCGTGTCGCGGCCCAGCAGTGGTGCGTCGATCGACAAGCTCGATATGTCGATCGACGTCGAACACGAAGTGGCCGAGCCGCAGCGGCCCGGGGCGCCGTCGTACATCGGGCGATTCGCCGTGCGATCCGATGGTCGAGTGAGATTCGTGGCGGCGGCGGACGTGGACTGGATCGAGGCGGACGGCAACTACATGGTGCTGCACGTGGGAGAGAACCGTCATCGCCTGCGCGCGTCGCTCGCGGGGCTTACGGAGGGGCTCGACCCGAAGCGGTTCGTCCGCATTCACCGCTCGGTAATCGTGAACGTCGAGCGGATCCGCGAGGTGCAGCCGTGGTTTGGCGGTGACTACATCGCGATTCTCCGCACGGGCGCGAAGCTTCGGGTGAGTCGCCTGCGTGCGCCGCAGCTGTTGCGGCCGACGGCCTAGCTGGCCTTCAGCCGGACGACCCGAGAGGGCTTGCCCCACAGACGAAAGGGAGTTCGGATTCAGCGGATTACTCGGATGCTTCCGGATCGCTCCACGGCATCCACCCCTCCGCTCGCAACGAGCCCGGTTTGAGAATCCGCTACCTCGGGCAGGCAATTCGTGCCGAAGGCAGTTCATTCAAGCTCCGGCTCGTTGCGCTAGAGGCGAGCGCCGCCACCGCCACGGTTGAAATCAGCGTCGCATGTCAGGCCACCCGCTCTCTCGCGCGCAGGTCGCGGCCGGCCCGCGCATACATGCCCGGTGTCACGCCAACGATGCGCTTGAAGTATCGCGTCAGGTGGCTCTGGTCGGAGAATCCTGTCGCGTGCACGACGTGCGTGAGTGGGAAACCGAGCCGAATGAGACGTCGCGCCTGCTGGATGCGGATCTGCTCGAGATACTTGTACGGCGGGAGCCCGAACGAGGCGCGGAAGACGCGGATCAGATGAAACGTGCTGAGGCCGGCGACACGAGCCAGCTCGCGAATGGTGACCGTCCGCGCGTACTCTGCCTCGAGCAGATCCCGAACGCGTCGCAGCGCGGCAGAGGACCTCGAACCGGAAATCGGCGCCGATGCGTTGGGTCGAGTGGACGCGTGACGGATCACGATCTCACCGACGACTTCGAGGAGCGCACACTCCTTCTGCAGATGATCCGCGTCACTCTCGAGCACCTCGTGCGCAGCGCGCACACGATCCGCCAGGGCTGGGTCGTGCACGTACGACGCGTCGAATGTCGGCGTGAGTTCGCGGCCCGTTGCCTCATGCGCGATGAAGCGGACGAGCGTCTCGCTCGGATACAGCACACGATAGCTCCAGCCGTCATCGCACGCGGGTGCGCCGGTATGGACCTCACCCGGCGCGAACGTGATCACAGACCCCGTTGCATGTACATCCTGCGCGCCGCGGAAGAAGGTGCACGCGGCGCCCGCCTCGACGATGCCGAACACGAACTCGTCATGAGCGTGCGGCGCGAAGCGCTGCCGAGTGTACCGCGCACGGAGGATCTCGAACGTCTCGAAGACGCGCACGCGCGTCATGGTCGCCGATTCGGACGCAGTGGGTCTCGTGGGCATCGCTCGCGAGGTGAAAGAGATATTTGAACCTCGCACGCGCGCACGCGGGCTCGACACACCGGAGAGCGGAACCGGACCAGACCACCCGGGACCAATTATCCCTCCGTACGAATCGCAGTCAGCGGGTCGACGTGCGACGCTCGTCTCGCGGGAACGAGACAGGCGATCGCCGCGACGACGACGAGCGACACAATGGCGCCGGTCAACGCGGCGGGATCGGACGGACCGACCCCATAGAGCATGGATCGCATCGTTCTCGTCAGAAATCCCGCGCCCACGAGCCCAAGCAGTACGCCGGGGACTACGGCGCGCGCTCCGTCCTTCGCCACGAGACCAACGACCTGCGCGCGTCGCGCGCCGAGCGCCATGCGCACACCTATCTCCCGCTGGCGCCGCGCGACCGAGTACGCCAGCACGCCGTAGACGCCGAGCGCGGCGAGAAACAGGGCGAAGGCGCCGAATCCCGTCATCACGAGCATGATGAATCGCCGATAGGCGACAGACCTCGCCATGATCGCGTCGACCGACGAAAACTCGACCGGTACGTCGCGGTCGAGCGCGGCCATCTGCCGCCTGACGCTCTCGAGAACACTGCGTGCATCGCCAGTGTAGCCAACCAGGACCGCGACACCCTCGAGCGCGCGCTCCGGGCGCTGGCGGTAGCTCACATACACAGCGGGCCCGCTGCCGTCGTCGGTCGCGAAGCTCTTCGTGTCCCCGACGACACCGATGACCGTAAGCCACTCGTCGTGGGCGTCGAACTTTGGGACCCACTTGATGCGCCGGCCAATCGGATTCGCGTCGCCCCACGCCATCTTCGCGAACGCCCGCGTCACGACCGCGACCTGCGGCGACGCCGGCCCATCGTTAGGCCCGAACGTCCGCCCACGGAGCAGCGGAATGCGCAGGGTCTCGAAGTACCCATCGCTCGTGAGCCGATAATACGCGCCCTTTCCACTGGTCTGGGGATCGGCGTCGGTCACGATACCGCCTCCGATTTGATTCCCGTCGTACGGGACGGAATTGACCAGCGACGCGTGACTCACGCCCGGAATGGCTCGAATTCCAGCAAGCAGTTGGTCGAAGTACCCGACAACGCGCGCTCCGTCCGTGTACTGGCTCTCCGGCAACGACACCGCAACCGTGGCGACATTGCGCGGCTCGAACCCGGGGCTGCCGGACAGCAGCGTTTGCAGGCTGCGAATCAGCAGCCCCGCGCCAACCGTCAGCGCGACAGCAAGGGCAACCTCCGCGATGACGAGCGCGCGACGTGCACGCGAGCCGTCACCCGTCGTTCCGCGCCCCGCGCGAGCTAGCGAGCCACGCAGGTCGGCACGACTCGCCTGCCAGGCGGGCAAGAGGCCGATCGCGGCGCCGGCGACGAGCGTCGCAGCGAACGCGAAGAGCAGGGCCCCGCCGTTCACGCCGGTCTCGTCGAGCCGCGGGAGGCCAGTTGCACGCGGGCCGAGCTGCGCGAGGGCACGCGTGAGACCCGCGGCCACGCCAGCGCCAACCGCGCCGCCCGCGAGCGCGATCAGGAGGTGTTCACTCAACGTCTGTCGAATGAGGCGCCCTCGCCCGGCGCCGAGCGCGGCGCGAATCCCGAGCTCGACGTGCCGTGCCTCGCCGCGCGCGAGCGCCGCCGTGGCGACGTTGGCGCACGCGATCAACAGTACGAGCGCAACGGAACCGAACAGAAACAGGAGTGGCGTTCGCTGGCCGCCGACGATCTCTTCCTGCAGCAGCCTAACGCGCGCACCGCTCACGCCCGCTTCCGCGCGACCGTACGTCGACTCGATCCGCTCGAGAATTCCGTCGAGCTCCGCGCGCGCCGCGTCGACGGTCACCCCGGGACGAAGCCTTGCGACGGTGCTCCACAGGAATCCGGGCCGCAGGTTCTCTGCGTCGGCGTAAAATGACCCGATCCAGATCTGCGTACGGCCGGGGAAAACGAATCCAGGCGGCATGACACCGACTACGTCGTAGCTCCCGCCGCGCAAGGTGACATGGAGGCCAGCGAGCCGGCGTTCGCCTCCCAGGTGCGTGATCCAGAACTCGTGGGACACGACGGCGCGGCGAGGTGCGCCGATCCTGGTCTCGTCGGGCGACAGCGCGCGTCCGAGCACGGGTTTCACACCAAGCGCCCCGAAGAAGTCACCGTTGACGGCCGCAGTCATGATGCGCATCGGTTCGCCCAGGCCCGTGACGGTCGCCTCGTTCCACACGTAGCCGCCGATGGCGCTCAGGCTCTTGGACTGTGCCACGACGTCGCGGAAGTTGGGCGAGGAGAGCGGCGCATCGAAGCTGTTCGCGGCGCCGAAGACGCGGACGATGCGATCGGACGCAGGGTAGGGCAGCGGCCGGAGCAGCACGGCCTGCACGACACTGAACACGGCGGTCGTCGCGCCAACGCCGAGCGCGATGGTCAGCAGGGCGGTCACCGTGAAGCCACGCGCTCCGCGCGCCGACCTGATCGCCATCCGAATGTCGGAGCCCAACTCTTCGCTGATGGTCATCCGTCGCTCTCTCTCGATGAGACGCCGCTCGGACTCGACGCACTCGGCCCGAATGGCCGCCATGTCACCAAAGCGCTCGCGAGCGCGGACGTGGGCCTGTGCGTGGCCCATGCCCGAGGCCTCGAGCTTCGCTTCGCGCAACGCCAGGTGAAACGCGATCTCGTCGTCGACGTCGCGGTCGGCGCGGCGGAGACGACCTGGCAGGCGCAGGAGCCGCCTAACGCGATCCATGGTCAGCCGCCGACTTCCGCCGTCTGCGTGCGCAGCGCCTTCGCGATGGCCTCGACGTAGCGCTGCCACACCGAGCCCTGGCTGCGCAGGTGCGCGCGGCCGTCGCGGGTGAGCTCGTAGTACCGGGCACGCCGGCCACTATGGGACTGTCCCCACTCGCTCGTCACCCACCCGCGTTCGGCGAGTCGGTGCAGTGCGGGATAGAGGGTGCCTTCTTCAATGAGAAGGATTTCGCTGGTGGACCCTTCGATCCATTCGGAGATGGCGTAGCCGTGTCTCGGTCCCCACGTCAGTGCTTTGAGGATGAGCAGATCGAGGCTTTCGCGGAGGATGTTGAGGTCGGCGCTGGGCACGGGTCTCCCCTAGGCAGGCTATGGCGAAGATAAATCAGCTACCCCTAGGCTGGCAAGGGGCGGTTGCCGGCGACGGGCGACGGGCAACTACCGGATTCCGTCCGTTCCGTGCGTTAGGCGACGCAGACCCGAGCCATCTCGGCCAACCACGTACACCTCGTCGACGCCGGTGCTGGTCGCCGAAAAGAGTAGACGGGTGCCATCCCGTGACCAGCCGGGCTGACTCCGCACGGCAAGGCCGGTCGTCAAACGACTGACTCGGCCAGAGGCGACCTCCAGCAGGTACAGATCGCCCGGGCCATCGCTGTCGGAGTTGAAGGCCACGAATCGCCCGTCGAGCGACACTGCGGGTGCAGTGTCGTTCGCGCGGCTCACGCGGAGGCGTCGCACGGCGCGCGTCGCGACGGTCATCACGAACAGTTGATCGTGCCCGTCAGGGTTCGCGTAGAACACCAACTCCTCGCCGCCGGGTCGCCAGCTCGGCACCTGGCTGTTCCAGCGATTCGCTGTGAGAACCCGCTCGTTTCCGCCCAGCGTGTCCACGACCAGCAGCTCCCAGTGAAAGTCCCGGGTCGTGGAATCGAACATGCCACGCTGCAGCGCGATCCACCGGCCGTCGGGCGACGGGACCGGCACGCCGTCAAACCCGGGATGGGAGAACAGCCGTCGTTGGCGACGCCCGTCGGCGTCCATCGTGTAGACGTCCACCTCGCCCGTTCTAGCGTAGTCTCGCGGCGACTGAAAGACTATCCGCCGGCCGGATGGCAGATACACGGGGTGGGCGTCGCGCCCGGGACTCCACGTTAGGCGCCGCGCATCGGATCCGTCGGGCGCCATGGTGTAGAGCTCCCAGTCGTCGCCATCACGAGAGGACGAGAACACGATCCGCGACCCGTCGGGCGACCATTGCGGCCAGGCGTTGCCGTACGCCGTGTTCGTGATCTGGCGTTGGTTCGCACCGTCGGCGTCCATGAGATACAGCTCGTAGCGACCCGTGCGGTTCGAGTAGAACGCGATCTGTCGTCCGTCGGGCGACCACGTCGCCTCGTAGCTCGTTCCGTCGCGCGTCAACCGTCGGAGATCCGTGCCGTCAGCGGCGATCGAATACAGGCTCGGAACGCCATCACGCTCGGAGAAGAACACGAGCCGACGTCCGTCAGGTGAGTACTTCGCTGCCGCACCCGCGAACCGGCCGCGCGCGAGGGCCTGTCGATCCGTCCCGTCAGCGCGGATGCTCCAGATGACCGCGTTGGTGTCGCGCCCGGCACCGAACACGACCCGCTCGCCGTCGGGAGACCACGAGGCGTGACTACCGCCGTCTCCGCCGGTCGTTAGGCGCCGGACGTCCGTGCCGTCGCTCCGCATCGTGTAGACGTTGTCGCCGCCGTCGCGATCCGAGTCGAAGGCGATCTGTCGCCCATTCGGTGACCACGTCGGGTGACGGGCGAACTGGAGCGACGCGCTCGTGTCTCGAGTCGTCAGGCGACGCTCGTCCGTTCCGTCGGGTCGGATCGTGTAGAGATGGAGCGCGCCGTCCCGGCTCGAATCGAACAGGATCGTACGTCCGTCGGGCGACCACGCCGGATGCGTATCGTCGCCGCGCGCAGTGAACGTCAGGCGATGTTCGCCCGTCCCGTCGGCGTTGATGATGTACAGCGTGGTGTTCCCGTGGCGCGCGCTCTCGAACACCAGCTGTCGACCGTCGGGCGACCACGACGGGTTGATGTTGAGGAATACCTGCTGCTGCTGCTGCTGCTGTTGCTGTGCGCCTGCGCCGGACGCGAAGGCGGTCACGGCGGCGAGAACGCGGCGGAAGCCGAGAGCCGTTGCCATCGCGCGAATCTATGACGAGCGCGCGTCGCGGCCGCTCGCCCGATGCCAGTCCGGACGATTCGCGGACGATCCGGGACGAACCGTCAGGTCGGATGTCGCGGCTCGTAGCTGCCAACCGGCTGGCCGAATGAAACGGCGAGTCGGTTCCAGCCGTTGATCGCGATCACCGCCATGGTGAGGTTCACCATCTCGAGCTCCGTGAACTGCGCTCTTGCCTCGGCATAGACGTCATCCGGGACATGCGTGCGCCCGATTTCGGTGACGGCCTCGGTCCAGGCGAGGGCCGCTCGCTCGCGCGGCGTGAAAAACGGCGTCTCGCGCCAGAGCGGCACGGCATACAATCGCTGCTCGGTCTCTCCCTCAACGCGCGCGTCCTTCGTGTGCATGTCGACGCAATACCCACAGCCGTTGAGATAGGATGCACGAAGCTTGATGAGGTGCAGTAGCGAATGCTCGAGGCCGGAGTTGCGAACATAGGTCTCGAGCCCCGCCTGAGCCCGAAATGCCGCCGGGGCGACCTGTTTATAGTCAATGCGGCCGAAGGTCTGCTCGATCGTGGTCATGGTCCTGTCCCTTGTAGTGTGCGCCAGCGCGGCGACGCCAGTTTCGCCGTCGCGTGATGCGTCTCGAGAAGGAAGACGCGATGGAAATTCTGTTGTGACAGACGCGTGCCGATTGCCTTCGCTGTCACAATCCGCGAATGGAACCGTCTCTCATTGTCATGGACACCGAGCATCCGACCCCGCCCACCAGCGCTGACGACGTCGTCGAACGCTACCGCCCTCGACTCTTCGGGATCGCATACCGCATGCTGAGCGACGTCCAGGAGGCCGAGGACCTCGTGCAGGAGACGTTCCTCCGCTGGCATCAGGCGAAACACGACGATCTCGTGTCCGAGGAAGGCTGGCTCGTCGCGGTGATCACGCGCCTCGCCATCGACCGGCTGCGCCGAGCGGAGCGGGAGCGGCTGCGATACGTGGGTAACTGGCTCCCGGAGCCGATCGCGACGGCCAGCGTCTCGCCCGACCAGCGTGCGGAGTTGGCGTCGGACTTGTCGATGGCGTTCCTGGTGCTGCTCGAGCGGCTCGCGCCCGAGGAGCGCGCGGCGTTTCTGTTGCGCGAGGTATTCGATGCGGGCTATGACGAGATCGCCCGCATCCTCGACAAGGCGGAGCCAGCCGTTAGGCAGGTGGTCCACCGGGCGAAGACGCGCGTTCGTGAAGGCCGACGACGCTTCTCGCCGCCGGCCGAGCGGCACGCGGAGCTGCTGCAGCGCTTCCTCGATGCGTTGGCGGCGGACGACAAGGACGCCATGCTCGGTCTGTTCGCGCCCGACGCCACCTTCACCGGTGACGGCGGCGGGAAGGTGGGTTCAGTGCGGCGGGTGGTCGAAGGCCCGGATCGGATCACGCGACTTTTCCTCGGGCTGGAGCACAAGTATCCGGGCGTCGTTACCCACGAGATCATCGAGCTCAATGGTCAACCGGCGATCGGCAGCTACCACGACGGCGTGATCACATACGTGACGCTGTTCGAGACGGACGGCGACCACATACTCGCGGTCTATCGCGTGTTGAATCCGGACAAGCTCGCGCATCTCCGGTAATTGCGGTCGCCAATTGAGCTCGAGTCGAGCTACGGCTGGATTACTCGGACCGCAGGGCCGTGACCGGGTCCACGCGTGACGCGCGCCAGGCGGGCAGCGCGGACGCCACGACGGACGTCAGCGTGAGCAGAAGGACTACGCCCAGGTACGTGAGCGGATCCACGTGCGACACACCGAACAGCATCGTCGCCAGCAGTCGCGTGGCGAGCAGGGCGGCGGCAATACCGACGACCACGCCGACCGTCGTGAGCCGCAGCCCCTGACGCAGGACCAGGCCCATGATGTCGCCGCGCGACGCGCCTAACGCGGACCGCACGCCGATCTCCCGCCACCGCTCCACGACGCTGCCCGCCAGCACACCGTACAGCCCCGCCGCCGCGAGCACGAGCGCCGCGAGTCCGAACGCCTCGAACAGCCGCAGCGCGAACCGGCGACTCGCCGCCGACCCCGTGAGCAACGCGTCCATGGTGGTAACACGCACGATCGGCTGGTCCTTGTCGACCGCCCAGACGGCCGCGCGAACCGCCGACGTCAGCGCGGCCGCGTCGGACCGCGCATGGATCACCAGCGACATCGGATTGTCCTCGAACTTCCACTGGCTCGGCGTCATGTAGACGGCGTCCGTCTCGCCGAGCGCGAGGGACTCCTGCCGTATGTCGCCGACGACGCCGACGACGGTGTAGGGCCCCGCCGGCCCGACGCGAAGCTGCCGACCGATCGGATCGAGCCCGGGCAGACGGCGTTTCGCCATCGACTCACTGATGACGGCGACCAGCGGCGCGCCCGCGCGGTCGCGCTCGTCGAGCAGTCGACCCCGCCGGAGCGGAATACCCATCGTGGCGAAGTAGTCCCCCAGCACCGCGTAACGGAACGTCCCGCGCGTCGAGCCGGGGTCGTTAGGTACCTCGGGCTCGAAGAACACACCGTACACGTCGGCATCGCCGCTCAGCGGGAGCTGACTCGTCAGGGCCGCCTTCGTGACACCGGGTACGTGCCTGACGTTGTCGAGCGCCCGCTCGAAGAAGCGAGCCGTCGCACCCTCCGGGTCGAACCGATGCCCCGTTGCCTGGATCTGCATTGTCAGCACGTTCGACGCATTGAACCCGACATCGACCGCGAACAGCCGTTCGACGCTGCGGAGCAGGAGCCCGGAGCTCACGAGCAGCACCAGTGCAATCGCGACTTCGCTGCTCACGAGCAGCGCGCGCGTGTGACCGAGCCCGCCGACCGTTCGACGCGACGCGTGCTGCAGGTCGTCGCCGGGGTTCACGCGCATTGCCTGGATTGCGGGCGCCAGCCCGGAGGCAATACCGACGAGCGTCGTGACGACGAGTGCGAACGCGAACATGGTTCCATCGATCCCGATCGCCGCAACGCGCGGAAGCTCGGCCGGGCTGAGTGCGACGAGCGCGCGAAGGCCGAGCACCGCGACGACGAGACCGAGCGTGCCGCCTATTGTCGCGAGGAGGAGCGTTTCGGTGAGCAACTGCCGCATGACTCGACCGCGAGCGGCACCGAGCGCTGCTCGCAGGGAGATCTCGCCGCGTCGCCGCGTACCGCGTGCCAGCAGAAGGTTCGTGACGTTCACGCTCGCGATCACGAGAACGAGTGCGACCGCCGCCATGATCGCCAGCAGCGCGGAGCGCACCCCGCGCGTGAGCTCACCACGAAGCGACGTGGCATCGAATCGCGTAGCGGGGTCGTAGGTCTCCGGTCGCTGCTCGACCAACACGGCGCGGCCGATCGCTTCCACCTCACGTGTGGCGCGATCGACGCTGACGCCGGGCGACATCCGAGCGACGGTGCGCAGATGGTGCCCCCACGCTCGTCCCTGTGAGAGATCGTACTGAAGCGGGGCCCAGAGCAGCGCCTGCGGTGCCAGCACGTTGTCGAAGCTCGCCGGCATGATGCCGATGACCATGTAGCTGTCGTCATCGAGCGTGACCGTCTTCCCGACGATGGCTCGGTCGGCCTGGAAATGCCGTCGCCACGCGGCGTCGCTCAGGATCACGGTGCGCGCCCCGTTCATTCGATCATCGGACGCATCGAAATCGCGGCCCATGGCCGGCGCGATGCCTAACGCGCGAAAGTACCCGGCGCTGACGCGCTGGCCCTCCAGCCGTTCGGGCTCGCCGCGTCCGGTGATGGTCGGCTGCCACGACTTGAAGACGGCGACCGCGTCGAAGGACCGCGCGCGTGTGGCGAATGCGTGATACATGC
>Ga0207707_10002783_pt1 | contig 15599 bp, 7 predicted proteins | sample KBSC83BmetaG_FD_184336 | JGI IMG/M metagenome (GOLD analysis project Ga0207707, IMG submission 184336) | Corn rhizosphere microbial communities from Kellogg Biological Station, Michigan, USA - KBS C8-3B metaG (SPAdes) (version 2) | ecosystem: Host-associated > Plants > Roots > Rhizosphere ...
TCGTAGAACCAAGCGAAGACGACCCAGAACGGGAAGCCGATGGCGCAGGCGATGATAAACCAGCGCGTTACCCAGTTCGGCGCGTCGAACACCGGCAACAGCTGCGCCAGACCCTGTGACAGCGCCCACACCGCAGCGACGTAAAACGCCCCGGCCCGCAGGACGTTGCGGCGTTTGAGTTCGCTGAAAAATGCTCCTGCCTTCAAACGCTTGCTCCCTCGTGCCTGAATTCGGTGATCTGGGTCACAGATTCTGCTGCTGCGACAGTATAGGCAATCCAGTAGCACGCGCCCTGCACGCGCCAGCGAACAACGGGGCAGAGACCGGTCCGCGAAGTTGTGGATGGGCGTCCTCGCGAACAAGGAAAGGGCATTGGCGAGGTTGCGCGAAGCCACCAGGTTGCGTCCGCCGGTGGGCTCACGCCGATGGCAACCAGCGGTCTGAACTAGTTCACTGAGGTCTGGCCCCGGTTTGGTTGGGAGCCTTGCCGACAGGGTCGTCCGCGCGTGCCGGTGACGCGCGATTCATGCCGTCGCCTGCATCCTTGTACGCAACGTGCCGCTGGTGGGTGGCCACCGCTGCCAGCTCCGCTCGATCAGGCAATGATTTGAGATGACCATGCTCCGTGTCTGGCATGCCTTGATCTACCTCGGCGATGGAGCCGTGCTGGTGCCGTGCGCAGCGCTGCTTTTTGCATGGTGGATCGCGGTTCCGGCGACTCGGCGCACCGCCTGGTGGTGGCTGGCCGCCGTGCTGCTGGTGGGCGGCGGTGTGGCGCTGAGCAAGGTGCTGTACATGGTTTCAGGATGGCACCCGGTGGGATGGAATTTCATCGGCTTGAGCGGACATGCAGCGCTGTCGTTCCTGTTCTGGCCGACGGCGGCCGCGCTGGTGACTCGCCGCAAGCCGACTGGTCTGCGTGCCATTGTGGTCATAGTGGGGGTGAGTCTCGCCCTCGCCATCGCGGCCGCGGGATGGGTACTGGGCGACCACTCGCTGGCGGAAGTGGTGGTAGGCGCGCTGTGGGGTGCACTGGTCGCCGCGGTCCTGCTGGTCATCACATGGCGGCACGTGGCAGCGGCGCCGTCGGCCAGCAAGTGGATGGTCGTGAGCATGGTGCTGTTGGTGGTGGCGGTCTTTGGGCATGAGTTTCCCTCCGCGCGCGTGCTGGGCTGGATCGCATTGCAGGTGAGCGAGAACACGACCATCCACACGCGCGCCGATCTGGGTCCGCAGGCGCAGTTGTCGCGCAAACGAGCGGGCGAAAACCCACAAGCTCGCTGAGCGTGCAAGAGGCCGCAATAAATTCGGGGCGTGGGAAACGGCCACGCTCATCGCCGTAGCGCGTACGCCGCCGCGGGTCGATGAAGGTGCTGCGGAGATCGCCAAGGCCCACTCCAGCCGGGAGCAGTGTTGGAATTCTTTACAACTTGGCGAGGAGTCGTCTGGTATGGCTAAGGACTCGGCTCGGACGGCAATTCCGGGCAAGAATCCGTCAGTGCGTCCGGGATTCGCGACGCCAACAAGTGTCGGTAGTCTTTACATCTTTTGAGCTCCCGTAGCGACTTTGGTGCAGCACCGAAGACTTATATGCATATAAAGCAAGACGTTACAGGCCATGGCATGCGGCTTGCTTAGTGCGAGGCGCGATACTTTCACCGAACTCTACAGGGGAAACATGTCATGAAGACATACCAGTGTCTTGGATTCGTCGGCCTGGCTGCCGCGAGTCTGTTTGCGTCCCAGGCCTTTGCCACCGTGTGCCCGGTTGCGCCGATCGGCGGCGCCGTGACCCAAGGGGGGCCGGCTTGCATCGCCCCCACGAGCCCAGATCTACCCGGTGACAACAGCCTGCAGGGGCTGCTGGACAGTGTCACGAACAGCGGCCCGGGCATCGACGTCTACAATGGTCAGGCGCACCCGAGCGCTTGGTGGTCCGTCGCGTCCTCGAGCGGAAGTTTCAACAACCTCGTGTTCGAAATCGCGGGGAATGCCAACCTCAACAGCTTCGGTATCTTCGACCCCACCAACCGGAGCAATAGGTTGGAGCTGTTTAGCGGCGCTGCGAATGCAGGTTCGAAATCGGTCCTGGTCAACAACGGTGGCGGCAACTACTTGGCGGGACCAACTTTCGGAACTCCGGCCTCAGCACATTTCGGTGCAGACAATCTGTTCGGGTATTACTTGGACACGCCAACGGGGTTCTTCTACTCCGTCCCATCGATGAATAACGACGCAGGGAGTGAGGCGTATTACCCGAACGGCATGCCGCACATGGTGGCGTTCCAGGGCGACGGTGTAACCAAGCTGTTGCTCCCCGGATCAAGCAAACCTGCATTGTTCGATCAGGGCGAGTACTTCCTGGCTTGGGAAGACCAGCCGTTCTTGAACTCGGATCTGGACTACAACGATTTCGTGGTGCTGGTGGAATCGGTCCATCCGGTGCCGGAGCCTGCAGCGCTTGGCATGTTCGGCTTCGGCGCGCTGATGATCGGCGTAGCCGTAGGAATGCGCCGTCGCCGCGAAGATGTGTGAGCCAGGCCTCCGCTGCAGATTTGATACACACTGAAAACTATTCGATCACACTTGGCCCGCCGTTTTGGCGGGCCATTTTTTATCCCATATTTCCTGATCCTGACCAGCCTGTAATCGCAGTTAAGGGAATGCTTCGGTTGAGAGTCGGGGTCATCGGGAAAACCCTAAACGCAGGCAACGCCGCTGTTACACTGATGACGACATTGGACGCGAGGGAGATATTCCAGCATGCAGCGGCTCAGGATTGATTTGATCGCGGCCGCACGACCGAACTTCATGAAGGTCGCGCCGCTGTTCCACGCGTTGCACGAGCAGCCCTGGTGCCGCTTGCGCCTGGTGCACACCGGCCAGCATTACGACAAGAACATGTCGGAGGCCTTTTTCACCGACCTGAAGTTGCCGTCACCGGACCTGCATCTGGACGTGGGCAGCGGCAGCCATGCCGAACAGACCGCCAAGGTGATGCTGGCGTACGAAGGCGCCTGCATTGCGGAGCGACCGGACTTGATCGTGGTGGTCGGAGATGTCAATTCGACCGTGGCCTGTGCCCTGGTGGGCACGAAGCTGCATATCCCGGTGGCCCATCTGGAAGCCGGTTTGCGCAGCCGTGACCGGCGAATGCCCGAGGAGATCAACCGGTTGGTGACCGATGTGATCGCCGACATCCTGTGGACGCCATCGCCGGACGGTGACGAGAATCTGGCCGCCGAAGGCGTGGCCCCGGACAAGGTCACCCGCGTCGGCAACATCATGATCGATTCCTACGAACTCATGCGCGAACGCATCGAGGCCAGCGGCGAGCGGCACCGGCTCGGGCTGGACGGCCGCGAGTACGGCGTGGTGACGCTGCATCGTCCATCCAACGTGGACACCGCCGCACCGCTGAAGGCACTGGTCGACCAATTGACCAGCATCGCGACCAGGCTGCCGCTGGTGTTTCCGGTGCACCCCCGTACCCGCAAGAATCTGGAAAGCTTTGGCTTGTGGGCGAAACTGGTCGCAGCGCCGGGACTGCAAGTCATCGAGCCGCTCGGTTACATCGATTTCATGAATGTGGTGTGCGGCGCGCGCCTGACGATCACCGATTCGGGTGGCATCCAGGAGGAGACCACGTACCTCGACATACCGTGCCTGACTGTGCGTACTACCACCGAACGTCCGATCACGATCACGGAAGGGACCAATCGGTTGGTGGCCGCCAGCGAGCTGGTGCCGGCGGTGGACGAGATCCTCGCCGGGCACTGGCCGCATGGACGCAAGCCCGAGTTGTGGGATGGGCATGCCGCAGTGCGCGTGGCTGCCGACATTCGCCGCCGCCTGCTGAGCGCGTCATCCGACACTGTCGGGGAAGCCGTTGTTGCCCACCGCTCCGGCCAGCACCGACTGGACAATGCCTGAATCCGGGAGCACACGCGGATCCAGGTAAGCGCAGGCAACCGGCCGTGCGCACGAGGATCGTCCAACTATGTACTTCATCGTCATCGCCAGCTATCTGACCACCGCCGTCGCGTTCCTTGTGGGCACGGCGTTGCTGGCGATCAGTTGGCGCGGCCAGCGTACCGGCGCTCTACTGATATTGGCCACGGCGGCATCGGTCGTGTGGGGCGCGTTTCTGGCGTACGCCGAGTGGCAGCGCACGCTGGCAGTCAACTGGATCCTGCTGGCCGAGGTGCTGCGCTATGGCGCGTGGCTTATGTTTGTAAGTGCCCTGTTCATCGCCTGGCCGATGTCCGGGCTGCTGCGCGGTTTGCGCCTCGTCGCGCACGCGACGTGGATCGTGCTTGCACTCTATTGCCTGTGGCCAGCGGCGGGTTTGCCGGCAATGACCGCGTTGCCGTTCAGCGTGAACCTGCCGCTGATCGGCGTGCTGGTCCTCGCCCTTGTCGGCGTGGTGTTTCTCGAACAGATTTACCGCAACGTTGAACCGGGACAGCGCTGGGCGCTCAAATTTCTGGTGATCGTGCTCGGCGTGATGTTCGCCTACGACATCTTCCTGTATTCGTACGCGGTGCTGTACCGGCAGTTCAATCTGAGCGCGTGGGCGGCGCGTGGTTTCATCAATGCGTTGCTGGTACCGCTGTTGATGGTGGCTGCGGCCCGCAATCCGGAGTGGTCATTGCAGGTCGGGGTGTCGCGGCGCGCGGTGTTCTATTCCACCACCCTGCTGGTGGTTGCGTGCTACATCATGGCTACGGCGGTCGGCGGTTATTACGTCCGCCTGTACGGGGGCGACTGGGGACGGGTCGCGGAAATCACCCTGGTTTGTCTTGCGCTGCTGCTCATGTTGTTGATTGCATTCTCCGGCCAGGCCCGCTCGCATCTGCGCGTGTTCCTGCACAAGAATTTTTTCAGTTTCCGCCACGATTACCGCGAGGAATGGCTGCGGCTGACGGCCACTTTGACGGCCAGCGACACCGAGTTGCCGCTGCGCGCCGTGCGTGCTGTGGCGCAAATCATGGACAGCCCGGCCGGCACGTTGTTCATGCGCAGTGACGCGGAAGAATTCGTGCCCGAGGCTCACTGGAACATGGTCACGCCGGCCGGCCTCCGGTTTTCGCATCGCGAGCCGGCGCTTGAGTTCATGCGGGAACGCCGGTGGATTTACGATTTGGGTGAGTCGCCGCCGCTGGGCGATGAACGACTGCGCGCGCCGGCCGCATTGGCCAGCCTGCCGCGTGCGTGGCTGGTGGTGCCCTTGGTGCACGAAGACCGACTCATTGCTTTTGTGGTGCTGGCGCAGGCCCGCGCGCGACGCGCATTTGATTGGGAGGACACGGACTTGCTGCGGGCTGCCGGCAGTCAGGTGGCTGGCACCCTGGCACAGGCAGCCGACGCCAAGCGAGTGGCCGAGGCACGCCAGTTCGAGGGTTTCAACCGGCTTACCGCGTTCCTGATGCACGATTTGAAGAACCTCGCCGCCCAGCAATCGTTGCTGTTGCAGAACGCCGAGCGCCACAAGCACAACCCGGCGTTCGTGGACGACATGCTCACGACCGTAGCCAATTCGGTACAGCGCATTTCACGCTTGCTCGAGCAGTTGCGCGGCGAGGCAGCCCCGGCCACGCACGGCCGCGTGCTGCTCGCGGTGGTAATCGACAAGGCGCTCGACGAGTGCCGCGCGCAGTTGCCGCGACCGGAGTACGAGCCGGCGGTGGACGAACTGTGGGTGCAGGCCGATAGTGATCAGCTGGCTACCGTGCTGGGGCACGTGATCCGCAACGCGCAGGACGCAGCGAAAACCCATGGTCATGTTACGCTCCGGACGAAGCGCGCATCCAGATACGCCACGATCGAAATTGAGGATGACGGAGCCGGCATGGATGAGGACTTCATTCGCAACCGGTTGTTCAAGCCTTTTTTCACCACCAAGGCAAGCCGAGGCATGGGTATTGGTGCCTATCAGGCCCGTGAGTACGTGCACTCGCTCGGCGGAGCGCTGGGCGTGAACAGCACGCCGGGGCAGGGTACGGTGTTTACCATCCAGTTGCCGCTGGCCGGGCCTGCGGGCGATGCAACGGCCGCCGACACGCTGAGGGTTGCATCATGAACGATGCGCGGCGCTGCCTGTTGATCGTCGAGGACGACGTCGGCCTGCAGAGCCAGTTGCGCTGGAGCTTCGACGATTACGATGTGGTCATCGGTGGCGATCGGTCCATGGCGCTCGATCTGCTGCGCCGCCACGAGCCGGCGGTGGTGCTGCAGGATCTGGGTCTGCCCCCGGATGCCGCCGGTACCACCGAGGGCTTCGCCACGATCACGGAAGTCCTGCAGGAGGCGCCGCACACCAAAGTCATCGTCGTAACCGGTAACGGGGATCGCGACAATGCGGTCAAGTCCATCGGCTGCGGCGCCTACGATTTCTGCTCCAAGCCGCTGGATCTTGAAGTGCTGCGTCTGATTGTGAGCCGCGCTTTTCGGGTGCACGAATTGGAGGCCGAAAATCGCAAGCTGCGAAGCCAGTCGGCCGGGGTGCTTGAGGGCATTATCGGCAGCAGTGAGGCCATGCTTGACGCCTGTCGGCTGGTGGAGAAAGTCAGCCCGTCCAACGCCACCGTCCTGCTGCTTGGCGAGACCGGCACCGGCAAGGAGCTGTTCGCGCGCGCGATCCACCGCCTGAGCACGCGGCGCGACGGGCCATTCGTGGCGATCAACTGCGCCGCCATTCCCGAACCTCTGCTGGAAGCCGAGTTGTTTGGCTACGAGAAGGGCGCCTATACGGGCGCGCACAAGCAAACCAAGGGCAAGATCGAACTGGCCGTCAATGGCAGCTTGATGCTCGACGAGATTGGCGACATGCCGATTGCGCTGCAGGCCAAGTTGCTGCGGTTCTTCCAGGAGCGTGTGGTGGAGCGCATTGGCGGGCGCGAATTGATCCCGGTGGATGTGCGCATCATCTGCGCCACACATCAGGACCTGCCCGCGCTGATCCGTGAAGGGAAATTCCGCGAGGATCTGTATTACCGCATCGCCGAGGTGAGTATCCGACTACCGCCGCTGCGTGAGCGAGCCGGTGATGCGGTACCTCTCGCCCAACATTTTCTGGAGCAAGCTGCCAATCGTCACGGGAGCGCGGTCCGCAGTTTTACCGGCAAGGCGCTCAAGGCAATTGAGGCGTACCCCTGGCGTGGCAATGTGCGCGAGCTGGAGAATGCCGTCAACAGCGCAGTCATCATGGCGGATGGCAAGCAGATCGGGCTTGACGCGTTGCACTTGCCTGCGATCGACGACGGCGATGTCCAGAGCCTGCACGATGTACGGGCCGAGGCGGAAAAGCGTGCCATCGAAAGGGCCATGACCAAGGCGGGTAGCAATCTCTCGCGGGTGGCGACCCTGCTCGGTGTCAGCCGACCGACGCTCTATGACCTTTTGCAGAAATACGGTTTGAAGAAGCCTACAGATGGCGGTTGAGTCCTTGTGTGTTGCCGGATAAACCGAGGGTAAAAAAATGCGCATGATCAAGTTGAATACCTGGGCCGTACGCCATGGTTTGCTACTGCTTTGCGCCAGCCTGTTGATGAGCGGCTGCGGCCTGGCCAGCGGGCGCAGCGGCTTGGATGCGGGGCTCAAATACCAGGCAAGCGGGCAGTATCGTGCCGCCTACATCGAAGCCAAGAAAGTCCTTCAGCGGGACAACAAGAACGGTGACGCCTGGTTGCTCCTCGGCCACGCTTCGCTGATGCTCGGCGACCCCCAGAGCGCCCTGAACGAGCTGCAAAATGCCCAGGCGAACGGTGTTGCGCAAGCCCGCTGGGCGATCCCCATGGGACGCGCGTTGTTGGAGACGCGCCAGTACGGCAAGTTGCTCGAGACCTTGTCCCCGGACAAACCGTTCGAGCCCGCGGTCAAGGTTCGTGTCGCCGTACTGCGCGGTGATGCCTATTTTGGTCTCAAACAGCTTGAGCAGGCGAAGCAGTCGTATCAGGCCGCCTTGAAGCTGGATGCCAAGGATCCACGCGCGCTGCTTGGCTTGGCCATGCTGGCGAGCACTGCCAAGGATGCGGCTGCTGCGGACCGTTACGTGCAGCAGGCCTTGGCCGCAGCGCCAGAAAATCCGCAGGCCTTGGTGATGCAAGGCGATCTGGCGTTCGACCGCGGGAAGTTCGTCGACGCCGAAAAGGCCTACCAGAAAGTGCTGGGCCTCAAGCATCCCGACTGGCTGCCACAGGAGCATTTTTACACATTGACTCGGCTGGCCAACGCGCAAACGCAGCAGAACCATCTCGACCAAGCCCTGGCCAGCATTCAGACGTTGGAAAAAATGTCGCCGCAGCAGCCGTATCCCCACTATCTGCACGCCGTGGTGCTGTACAAGCAGGGGCATCTGGACGATGCGGTTTCCCAGCTCCAGCAGGTGCTCCAGGTGTCGCCTGACAACGCCCAAGCGCAGATGCTCATGGGTGCGGTCAACTACGCGCAGGGCAACTACGGCCAGGCGGAGATGTCGCTGAGCAACGTCATGGGCGTGAACCCGAAGAATGTCGAAGCCCGCAAGTTGCTGGCGTTGACGTTCTACCGCGAAGGACGCTCGCGCCAGGCGCTGGACACTCTGCGCCCGGCATTGCCCGGCACGCCATCCGACGCCGAGTTGCTGGCGGTATTGCAGCGAGCGGCCGCTGCGGGCATCGAGAAGCCGGGAACGGAGCTCCCGGCAACTCCCACAGGCAGTCCGGTCGCCGCCCAGTTCGCGCCGGCCAACAGAGCCCTCGGCAGCGGCAACGTCGCCGAAGCGATTCGCCTGCTGCAGGCACTGCCGGCGGGAGATCCCACCTTCGAGGCGCAGCGCAACAGCCTGCTGGTGATGGCCTACGTGCGTGAGAAGCGCACCGACGAGGCGATCAGGATCGCGGCCGAACAGGTACGGAAACATCCACAGGACAGCGCCGGACATCTGCTGTACGGGACCGCGTTGATCGCAGCTGGCCAGCGCGACAAGGCGCGTGCCGAATATTCCGAGGCCTACAAGCTGGACCCGAAGAATGTTGGCGCGCTGCTGAGTCTGGGCAGCCTGGACTCGCTCGAAGGCCATTACGCGGATGCCGCAGGCCGTTACGAGACAGTCCTGAAAGCCGACCCAAAGAACGCTGTCGCCATGACCGCGCGCGGCCAGCTCGCTGCACGGCAAGGGGACAAGGCCGGAGCCGTCAAGTGGTTCAAGCAGGCCATTGGTGCGGCACCTAAATCCCCCACCGCGTACATCGCGCTGGTGGTGGTGTACAGCGAAAACGGACAATTCGACGAGGCGGTGGGTACGGCCAGTCAGTTGTTGGCGGTTTATCCGGACAACCCCGCAGCGCTCAACGCGCTGGGTGCTGCGCAAATGAATGCCGGTCACCTCGACCAGGCGCTGAAATCGCTGCAGCAAGCCACGAAACTCGCGCCGCAGGTGCCCCTGTACCGCACCAATCTGGCGCGGGCACAGATTCTCAACAAGGACACCAAGGCTGCTGCAGACAATCTGGACAAGGTGATCGCGGCAGATCCGGGCCAACCGACTGCGGTGGCGCTGCGCGCATTCATGAAGTTGCACGATAACGACCTGCCTGGCGCGGTTGCCATGGCGCAAGCGCTGCAAAAGCAATCCGCCACTAAGGCCGCCGGCTTGGTCCTGGAAGGCGACCTGTACATGGCTGGCAAGTCCTGGAACAAGGCGGCACAAGCCTATGCGCAGGGATTGAAGATCACTTACGAGCAGCCTTTGGTGATCAAGCGCTTCCAGGCGCTGAGCGAGGGTGGTGCCAAGGAGCCGGAACGTGTACTGCGCGACTGGCTGGCCAAACATCCAGACGACGCCACCACACGCCTGCTGCTGGCCCAGTACTACCTCGACCACACACAAAATGCGCTGGCTGCCAGCGAGTACGAGCAGGTGTTGAAGGCTTACCCAACCCACGTTGGTGCGCTCAACAACCTCGCGTGGATTTATGCGAAACAACATGACCCCAAGGCTTTGGCACTGGCCGAGCGGGCGTACAAATTGGCGCCGCAGTCGTCTGGTGTTGCCGATACCTATGCCTGGGCGCTGATCGCCGACAACCAGCCCAAGATCGCCCTGCCGATTCTGGAAAAGGCGGCCAAGGCGGCGCCGAAAGTGCCCGAAATCCAGTATCACCTTGCCGTGGCCCAGGCGCGCACCGGCGACGAAGCCGGCGCTCGAAGCACGCTCGAGGCACTGCGAAACTCCGGCGCCGATTTCGAGGACAGGCAAGCCGCGGAAAAGCTGTATCGCGAGCAGGGCGGCACCGCAAAATAAGGTCCAACTTGTGGATTGGCGGTTTCAGGGTCCGCGGGGCAACCGCCGGGCCGTACGTTTGCGTGCGGCCATGCCCGTGCATGACGGACGTGCCACCCGCTCGATGGACGACCGATTTGCCTTCGCTGCGCCCGACGGGCGGTGACATCGTCTGATCAAATGTCTACATGGACGATGGCGGCGAACACTCCAACCCGTAAACCTCAAGCATAAATCTGCTTCCGTGAAGGGCGCCACGTTTTCCGTATGTGCCGCGTGTGCGATGCGTCACGAGTTTGTATGGAGAGCCGGCTTGGGTTGCCCAAGGCGTGATTGACATCACGGTCCTTCACGAACTCTACACGCTACTTTCCGCCAAACGTTTTGGAGCGGCTACAGGGCGGTACCGTGCCCGCACATCCAAACGGCTTGAATCGAACGAGGCCAATCATCCTTCACGGGTCATGAATTGGCTGTCTCTGGAAACGGGCTCCTGCGGGATGGGGGGCGCAGCCATTCCTCCGATGCGGGGCAAAGAAATCAAATGAATACAAGCTGGCAATCACGCCTCTCAGTTCGCTGGGGCCGAGGTCTGCGGACTGTCGGCAAGTTGGTCGGTGCTTGTGCCGGTTGCGTCTTGCTGCTGGGTGGGGGTTACGCGCAGGCGGCAGTGGTAGTGACCGACAGCGTAGTCAGTCAGGCCACGCAGACGCAAAGCAACGTACCGGTCACCTTTGGCCAGGTTTTCAAAGCCGGCGACGTACCCAGCGGCGCGACGCTGAGCGCCAGCCTCAATGGTCAACCGGTACCCCTGCAAGTGGATACCAAGGCCACCAATCCGGACGGCAGCGTGCGCCACGCGGTATTGACGGTGATGGTGCCATCGCTGCCGGGCAGCGCAACATTGCCGCTGACGTTGGCCGCGGGATCCAGCCCGAAGGGGCAGGGCGCTCCGATCATCCTGTCGCAACTGCTTGCGACCAACTACGACGCCACGGTAGCGCTCACTGTCGACGGCAAGCCCTACTCGGCCAACGCTCGCAAGCTGCTGCAAGCAGCCAGCAGCGCCAAGGCGTGCGCGCCGTGGGGCACGCAATGCAATGCGTGGCTTGCCGGTCCGATGGCAAGCGAGTGGGTGGTGAATGGCCTGGTGACCGCCGCGGACGGGATTCCCAACCCGAACCTGAGGGTCTACTTCGCGGTACGTGCCTACGCGGGCACCTCGCCGGGCACGGTGGGCCAGGTGCGTACGGACATCATTGTCGAGAACACGTCGGCATTTGCCCCGCAGGCGCAGCCGCAATACACCGCAACCCTGACATCGGGAAGTGCGAGCTATACCACCCCGGCACTCACGCAGTATGCCTACACGCGTTGGCACAAGCTGTTGTGGTGGAACAATGCCCAGCCGCAGGTCTATCTGCAGCAGGACACGCAATACATCCAGGCGAGCAAGGCGGTGTCGCGCTACATGTCATTGCAGCCGGACGAGAAGTTTCTGGCCGGACTGCGGCAGTCCTGTGCGCCGCTGGACCACTGCGACCAGACCAAAACCATGGGTAACACGGGTGCGCAGCCGTCGATCGGTCCCTTGCCGCGCTGGAGCAGCGTTTACATCGTCCATCCCGACGTGCGCGCGTACAACTGGATGCTGGCCAACACGGACGCACTGGGCGCGTACAGCACGCATTACCGGGATCAGGCGACGGGCTGGCCCGTCAGCATCCAGAAGCACCCTTATGTGACCATCACGCACTGGGACACGGCGAGTGTGGCGTCGAAACAGAACAGTACGAAGGGAGCGGCATACAAGGCGGACTTGTTGCAAAACTGCTTCAACAACGCGGTGGTCAGCACGTGTGCAACCGGCTGGTATGGCACGGGCAATCCCAACAAATGGGACAACGCGCACCAGCCATCCGGGGCATATCTCCCGTACATGGTGACGGGTGATTACTACTACATGTCGGAACTCGCCTTCGGGGCGTCATACAATGAGATTTACCCGAACGAGACCTCTCGTGGGTTTTCCCAAGGCCTGATTGACGGTTCACATGGTCAAGTGCGGGGCAAAGCCTGGGTGTTGCGCGAGATGGCTGATGCTGCCTGGTTGATTCCTGACAGCCATCCTCTGCAGGCGGAATTCACCGCTGATGTCGAGAATTCGCTTGCCGACTGGAATGCAAAATACACCAACAACTCCAATGCCAATCCGCTGGGGTTGATGGACGGTGGCACCGTTTACAACATGAACGGCGGCAGTCGCAACGCCATGGCTCCTTGGCAGCACAACTTCCTCACATGGTCGGTAGGGCATGCTGCCGAGCTTGGCTTCCGCGGTGCGGCGGAGTTTCGCAACTGGTTGGCGAAGTTCGAGATCGGATTGATGACCGATTGGCAGACCAATTCCGCGCAAGGTTATTGCTGGCTGCAAGCGTCGGCCTACAGCATCCAGGTCAAGGATGCATCCGGGAAATGGTTGCCATCCTACACCGCTGTCTATGCCGCAACCTTTCCGACTCTCGCAGGCCTCGCGTGCAACTCCCCAGCCATGCTGTTAGAACTCGCGAAGGTGAGAAATCAATCCATCCAAGCTGGCGAAATGTATGGCTATGCGTACTCCTACACGGGGTTCCCGGCCAATTTCCAGATCGGTATTGCGGCCGCAACCGACAGCGGGCTGCCGAACGCGCAGGCGGCGTGGAAGCTGTTTGATTCCCGCAGCGTAAAGCCTTCGGGCAAGACCGCCTACGACAACTATCCCAACTTTGCGGTCGTACCTCGCTCCGTGTCACAGTCACCTGTCACCCCGGCGCTGCCACCGCTGGACCCGCCACCGGTGAGTCCGCCACCGGTGACTCCACCGCCGGTGAACTCGGCAGACGTTTGGCAAACCCTCACCAGCAGCGGAACAAAGATCACTGTTGGAGACACATTCACGGTATCCGGGACGCTCAACTACAAGACCGGAATGACCACGCCGGTCACCGCTTATCGCTTGTACGGATTCGACAAGACCATCCTGAGCACGCCCAACAGCTACACCCCGACGTTCCTCGCCATCAAAGCCGGGACGACACAGATCAAGAACGACAACTCGGGTGTCACTGGCGTCGTGACGATCACGGTCTTGCCGCGCGCGGATTCGACGTCGATCACGCCGGTCCTAGTTGGACAAACGCTGGTGTCCAGCAAGACGGTCGTCACCGCGGGCGAAAGCCTCACCGTATCGGCGATGCTCGTTTACAGCGACGGCAGCACAGTGCCTGTCACGGCCTATCGGCTGTACGGATACGACAAGACCATGTTGACCGCCCCCAACAGCTATACCCGCACATTCGTTGCCAGCGCCCCCGGCACGACCACCATTCGCAACGACAACTCGGGCGTCACCGGGCGGGTGAATATCACGGTACTGCCTGCCGGCAATTAGCCGAAGTCGGCGCACGGACCAAGCAACAGGTCTGCGCTGGACGATCAGCCACTGAAGTTCCTGCCAGGTGCAGCACCTGGCAGGAACCGAGGCCGGCCGGCATGGCGACATCGAAAGTCGAAGTGCCGCAGCGTCGGCCCCTTCGGCACTCGATACACGATCATGGGACCCAAAACCACGCAAGGGATGCTCATTGTGTGGACGTCGGGCGGCATCCCAAGGGCGACAGATCGATCGCGGTCCAGGGCGCTCGGGGTGCCGTCCCGGCGCCTGACCGACGGGCACTCCGGCATCCGCTGTGACGACCAGGTGATCGGGCACAAGTGCGCCGCGCGCAGGGCGGCATTCAACTGGCCCTGCTGGAAACGAAGTTCCGCCTCGTTTCGTCGGCAACATTCGACCGGCGAAGCGATGGGTATGTCGCCGGCGGCCGTCGGGTTGTGGATCGGATGGAAAGCTGTGAAAGTGTGAACCTGCCTTGTGACACGCCCGCCTGTGATTGCTCGGCGAAAGCCGGGAGTACGACGCCGTCGCCGCTGCTTGATGGCTCGACAGACTGGCTCCCGCGCATCGCAGATCACTCCATGAGACGGAAGGTGGCCTGTGCCATGACCGAGACAAGCGGGAAGCTCTTCTTCGTTTGTGCAGGCACTCTGGCCATGCTGGGCTCGCCGCATGCCGTCGCCTCGACAATCGTGACCGACCACGTCATCAACCAGTCAGGCCGAGCGCAAACCGACGTCCCGGTGACCTTCGGCCAAGTGTTCAAGGCCGGCGAGGTACCCAAGGGAACATCGCTGGCAGCAACCGTGGACAACAAACCGGTGGCGCTGCAGGTGGATCCCAAGGCCACCCATCCGGATGGCAGCCTGCGCCACGCAGTACTGACGCTCAAGCTGCCTGCATTGGCGGCAAGGGCGAAGTTGCCACTGGTGCTTTCCACCGGCGCGGCGGCGCCGGCGGCATCCATCACCCCTGCCCAGCTGCTGGCAACCGATTACGATGCCAGCGTGGCGATCCACATGGATAACAAGATCTACACCGCGAGCGCGCGCACCGCATTGCAGGCAGCCGCCGCGCGGTGTGCGCCCTGGAGCAGGCAATGCAACGCTTGGCTATCTGGTCCGCTCGCCAGCGAATGGGTCGTCAACGCTCCCGTGACCGCGCCGGATCACACCTTGCAAGGACATCTGCGGGTGTACTTCGCGATTCGCGCATACGCGGGCGCCACTCCCGGCAGCGTGGGCCAGGTTCGCACCGACATCATCGTCGAGAATGCAGACGCCTTTGCACCCCAAGGCCAGCCGCAGTACACCGCAACCCTGACCTCCGGCAGCAGCAGCTTCACTACCCCCGCGCTGACCCAGTACGCAGCCACGCGCTGGCACAAGGTGCTGTGGTGGAACCACGCGCAGCCGGACGTCTACCTGCGGCAGGATACGCAGTACATCCAGGCCAGCAAGGCCGTGTCGCGCTACATGCCATTGCAGCCGACGGAGAAGTTCCTGGCCAGCGTGCGCCAGAGCTGCGCACCGCTGGACCATTGCGACCAGACCCAGACCATGGGCAACACCGGTGCGCAGCCGGCAATCGGCCCGCTGCCCCGCTGGAGCAGCGTTTACATCGTCCATCCCGATGTGCGCGCGTACAACTGGATGCTGGCCAACACGGACGCACTGGGCGCGTACAGCACGCATTACCGGGATCAGGCCACGGGCTGGCCGGTCAGCATCCGCAAGCACCCGTACGTGACCGTCACGCACTGGGACACGGCCAGCGTGGTGGCCCAACAGAACAGCACGAAGGGAGCAGCGTACAAGGCGGACTTGCTGCAAAACTGCATCAACAATGCAGTAGTCAGCACGTGCACGACCGACTGGTATGGCACGGGCAATCCCAACA
>Ga0207707_10002784_pt1 | contig 15597 bp, 13 predicted proteins | sample KBSC83BmetaG_FD_184336 | JGI IMG/M metagenome (GOLD analysis project Ga0207707, IMG submission 184336) | Corn rhizosphere microbial communities from Kellogg Biological Station, Michigan, USA - KBS C8-3B metaG (SPAdes) (version 2) | ecosystem: Host-associated > Plants > Roots > Rhizosphere ...
GACCGCGAGCCAGAGCGCAACGGCGGCAATGACAGCGAGCGTCACCTGCACGCCGGCGAGTTCGCTGATCGTCACCATCACGTCGTCGCCCGCGCGCGAGCGCAGACTCGAAAGCCATCCGTACACGGCACGATCGACGTCGACGAGACGGTCCTGCGTCACGACGTCCTCGACGACGCCAAGGAACAGCCAGGCGCCGGCGACGAGCAGCGTCGCCGAGACGAGCAGCGCGAGCGGCTCGTTGCGCGACGGGTCGAGCATGTGCGCGACACCCTTCGCGACGAGGCCGCTTCCGCTGCTGGCGCGTACGTACATGCGCTCGCCCAGGCGCTTGAGATACGGCCAGCCGCGTCCGGTGACGAGACGGATCAGGCGCGTGACGATCCAGAACCCCACGGCCAGGATCGCGACGAGCGCCACGAGTCGCGAGCTCACCGCTCCGGCGAGTTGCAGCGAGGCACCGAACAGCACGCCCGGGACCAGATGCGCCGCGGCCCAGGCGACAGCGGCAAGCGCGTCGATGCCGATGAAATGACCCGCGTGCATTCTCGACATGCCCGCGACGAGCGGCACCAATGCCCGTATGGGACCGAGAAATCGCCCGACGAAAATGCTTTTGCGTCCGTTCGCCGCGAAGTAGGCCTCCGCGCGCGCGAGGATTCCCGGAAACCGCCGCATCGGCCAGACGTCGCGGATCACGCGGCGATAGCGCCGCCCGATCACGTAGCTCGTCGTGTCGCCGAGCATCGCGCCCGCGACGGCGAGCCCGCCGGCGAGCCACGGATCGACGACCCGCAGGCCTGCGAGCACGCCCGCCGCGAAAACGATCGTGCTGCCGGGAACGACAGCGCCCGCCAACGCGAGCGATTCGAGCAGCGCGCCGGCGAAGGCCGCAGCGAGCGCGAGCTGCGGATGCGCCGCGAACCAATCGATCAGCGATTGAACGTGCGCTTCCAGGGGCCCGGGCGCTACGTGGCCGGCATGCAGCGTGCGGGAGAACCGATGCGCGGCCAGTCGTTCATGCGTCTGTCTCGGCGGGCTCGGCCAATGCGCCACCTCGCGTCGCGACGACGCGCGAGTAAAAGAGCGCGCTGTCCTTCGGCGTGCGCTTCTGGCTCGCGAAATCGACGTGCACGATGCCGAAGCGCTTCGAGTAGCCGTTCGACCATTCGAAGTTGTCGAGCAGCGACCACGCGAAATAGCCGCGAACGTCGACGCCGGCCTCGCATGCGTCGTGCACCGCGCGCAGATGCTTCCGGTAGTAGTCGACGCGCAGCGGATCCGAGAGCCGATCGCCTTCGACGAGCGGCGGATCGAAGAACGCCGCGCCGTTTTCGGTGACGTAGATCGGCGGGTTGCCGTAACGCGATTTCACCCAGGCGAGCGTGTCGACGAGACCCTGCGCAAAGACTTCCCACCCGGTTTCGGTGTACGTCGCCTGTCTTTGTCGCACCGGCGACGCGCGAAGCGGCCACGACGCTGCGTCGAAGCGCGTCACGCTGCGCGTGTAGTAGTTGACGCCGACGAAATCGATCGGCTGCCGGATGAACACGAGATCGTCGTCGGGCCATTGCGGCCATGCTTCGCCGAAAATCTCCCCGAGCGCTTCCGGATAGCGCCCGAGGAAGATCGGATCGAGATATTGCCGGTTCATGTACGCGTGGGCGCGCGCCGTTGCCGCGCGATCCTCCACGCTTTCGGACGCGGGATATTTCGGCTCGAGATTCACGACGATGCCGATCCGGTGCCGGCCGTGCGCGCGGTACGCCTGCACCGCGGCCGCGTGCGCGCGCAGCAGGTGATGCGTCGCGATCGGCGCGGCGAACACGCTGCGCTGTCCCGGCGCGAGCGTGCCGTGCAGATAGCCGCCGTCGGTGACGACCCACGGCTCGTTCAGCGTCGTCCACATCGGCACGCGATCGTCGAGCCGGCGGAACACGATCGACGCGTAATCCGCGAACCACTGCGCGATGTCGGGGTTGAGCCAGCCACCGCGATCGTCGAGAGCTGCCGGCAGGTCCCAGTGATAGAGCGTCGGCGCCGGCGCAATGCCGCTGGCGAGCAGCGTGTCGACGAGCCGCTCGTAATGGTCGAGGCCTTTCGCGTTCACCGCGCCGCGTCCCTGCGGCAGTATCCGGCTCCACGCGATGCTGAAGCGGTAGGCGTTCATGCCGAGCCGCTTCATCAACGCGACGTCGTCGGCATACCGGCGATACTGATCGCAGGCGACATCGCCGGTGTCGCCGTCGCGCACGCAGCCCGGCGTGCGCGTGAAGCGGTGCCAGATGCTCGGCCCCGCGCCGTCGGCCAGCGGCGAGCCTTCGACCTGATACGCCGACGTCGCCGTGCCCCAAAGGAACGATTCGGGAAATTGAAGCGCGCGATCGCGTCCGTTCATTTCGCCACCCTGTTCGCGCTGCCCGGCAATTCGAGCACCACGCGAGCCTGCAGTTCGTCGATGCGCACCTCGTCGCCTTGCACGGCCACCGGCTTGCCGCTGATCGTCGCATGCAGCGGCCGCGCCCACGGGCCCGCGAGCACGAACCCGCCCGGCGGCACGCTGCCGCTCGCCGTCAGCGTGAGCTCGGCGATGCGGTCGCTGATCCGCGCGAGCGAATAGGAAAGGGTACCGTACGGCGTGCGCAGCCCGCGAATCGACACGCCCGCGCGATCGAGCCAGGCGGCGGGAATGCCGCGCGCGAGGACCATCGCGCCGTCGGCGCGCGCGTAGGCGAAGAGATCGAGCACCGAGCGGATGAAGTCCGACGCGACCCACGCATGCGGCAGATCGCCGACGAACGTGACGGCGCGCGGATCGTGGCCGACGACCTCCGGCCACTGGTTCCAGGCAGCGGGACGCCGGCCGGTCAGGAAGAAGTCGAGCAGCGCGTGCGCACGTTCGCGCCATCCGAGGCGCACGAACGCGCCGACATTGCGAAGCTCGTAGGGCGTGTAGTCCTTCCACTGCACGGTCCCGTCGCGGCGCGCCACGAACTCGCGCCAATAGCGCTCGAACGTCGGCGCGACGAGCGACGGCGGCAGCACGCGCTCGTCGCCGAGCGGCGCGAGCGCGATCGTCGACGACGTCGGGTCGAAATCGCCGAGCTCGACGGAGCCCGGAAGGTAATCGATGCCGTGCGCGGCGGCGGTTGCGCGCAGCGACGCAAGCAGGTCGGCCGCGAATTCATCGTGCGCCTCGGAGAGAGCGCGCGCGTCGCCGGCGCGGCCGAGCGCTTCGGCGATCGTCACCGCGCTCGCGTAGCCCTTGAGCGCCCAGAAGTCGTCCCAGTACGAGTGCACGGGCTTTTCCGAATAGCCCTCGTGACTGATCGACGCCGGCATCATGCCGTTCGTGGCCGGCCGCGCGGCGCGGCCGGCGCCCGGCTGGCGCTCGGCGTGGCGAAGCGTGCCCATGTAGGCGGCGGCCTTCTCGACGTGCGGCCACATCGCCTCGAGCAGCGCGCGGTCGTGCGTGTAGCGGTACACCTCCGCGACGAGGAAGATGAATTCGCCGGCGCTGTCGTTCTCGGGAACCGGATCCGCGCCGCGAGCATCGACGCAGCACGGGATCTTGCCGTTCGCGAACTGATACGGCGCGTACCAGCGGAGGTAATCGGCTGCGATCGACGGATGCCCGAGACGCAGCAGCGCCTCGGCGATCAACGTGCCGTCGCGAATCCACGAACGCGCGTACGCACGCGTGCCGGGCCGCAGCACCGGCCCGTCGCGCGAGACCAGGATGTTCGCGAGTGCCGTATGCAGCGCATCGGCGAGCGGCTGCGCTTCTTCGGGCACGCGGATCGTGACGCGATCGAGCTTCGCGCGCCAGACCGCGACGGTGCGAAGCTGCTCGCGCGTCAGCCACTGCGCAGGCGTCCGGTCGCCGAGCGCCGGCGCAGCGCCATGATCGGTGAGGGGCACGACGATGCCGAACGTGACAGTCTGATGCGCGGACAGCGTCCCGGGGAAGAACAGCGCACCCGATGCGTAGCCGAACTCGTCGTGCACGTTCTTGCGTGCGCGTGGCAGCGGCGCCGCAAGCGACGGCACGAGCGGACCCGCGTCGAACGCACGCAGGCCGACGCGCGCCGGCGCGGCGAGCGGATAGACATTGCGCACGCCGTTGACGGTAAGGCTGCCGCCGTCCCACGCGAGGTCGTGAATCGGGCTCGCGCCACCCGCGGTGTTCAGGAATTGCGCCGGCGGATTGACCTGGAACGGGCGCGCCGCGAGCGCGAGCGTCAGCGGCAACGGCTGATCGGTCGTGTTCGTGAGGTCGTAGCGCGCGACGAGATGCACGTCGTCGGCCGCGCCCGTCGCGAACGTCGTGACGCGAAGCGTCCAGTGCGCGGCCGTCCACTCCACGCCCGGCATCGGCAGGTCGTCGTCGACGAGAAACGGCCGCGACGCGACGTCGGCCCACGTCGCGACCTTGCCGCGCTCGACGACGAACGGCTCGATCGTGAAGCCCGATTGGCCGATCTCGAGCGCGCCGTCCTCCGACAGGAGTCCGCTGTCGTGACCGCCGTCGACGCCGACCAAGGTCCATGCGCCCTGCTCGTTCACGAAGCCGCGCGGGAAATAGCCGCGCGGCGCATCGCGCGCGAGCGCCATGAAGAATGCGTTCGGCGATGCGCCGAACGCGATGTCCTCGACGACGAGCTCGTTCAGCGCGTATTCGCGCAGCGGACCCTCGTACAGCAGCAGCCGCAGGTAGCGCGTCTCCGATTCGCTCAAGAGCAGCGCGGCGCGCCCGCCGCCGCCTTCGACGACGTGGCGCACCGTTCGCCACTTGCGCCCATCGTCGGAGAACTGAACGTCGTAGCGCGACGCATACGCGTTCTTCGACCAGTCGAGGACGAGTCCGCCGAATTCGCGCGGGCGGCCGAAGTCGATCTCGAGCCACTGCTCGCGGGTGCGTCCCGGCTTGCTGCGCCATGCCGTCTTCACGTTGCCGTCGAGCACGCGGTCGCCGGCAGCCCCGCGATCGGCGGACGACGTGCGCACCTTCGGCGGCGGGTAGGGCGTGCTCTCCGGCGGCCGCTCCTGCAACGCAAGATCGCTGACGTAGAGCGCGCCGTGCCCGCCGCCGCTGCCTGCGGCAACGGCGATCTCGATCGCGGCGACGTGGCGCAGCGTTCGATCCTTCGTCGGCCCCCATGCGAAGTCGATCTGCCGCTTGCGGATCGTGATCGGCTGCCACTCGGACGGAAACGTGAAATTCGGCTGTCGGTACCACCAGACGTCGTCTCCGCTTTCGTCGACGAACTTGACCTGCAGGTCGTTGACCGGCGCGTCGGCGCGAAGCCAGAACGTGATCGCGTAGTTCTCGGGCAGATCGAGCGGCAGCGCGCGCCGCGCGAGCGCGTAGCCGGCGGTTCCGCCAAGGTCGAAATCGAGCCGCATCGCAGCGCGCTTGCCGTCGACGACACGCGCGATCGACGCGGTGACGCCGTCGGAGGCGACGGCCTTCCACGCCGTCACGTCGTCGAAGCGGTCGAGAGTCCGCGCCTCCGACGGCGGCTGCGCGTACGCGATCGTCGCGACCATCGCGGCGACGAGCGCGAGCGCCATCGCGAAGCGTTTCGTCGTCATCCCTTGACTGCGCCCAGCATGAGCCCCTGCATGTAGTAGCGCTGCAGCGAGAGGAACACGACGAGCACCGGCAGCGTCGTCAGCACCGCACCCGCCATCATCAGCTCGTTGTCCTGCACGTGCTCGCGCGACAGGCTCGCAAGCGCGACCGGCAGCGTGTAGAGATCCTGGTCGGACAATACGATCAGCGGCCACATGAAATCGTTCCACGTCCCGAGCAGCGTGAACACGGCCAGCGTGACAATGATCGGCTTCAGCAGCGGCACGACGACCAGGACGAAGATCCGCCACTCGCTCGCGCCGTCGATGCGCGCCGCTTCGAGCAGGTCGTCGGGAATCGACAACGCGTACTGGCGCACGAGGAAGATGCCGAAGATGCTCGCGAGCGCCGGCACGATGACGCCGCCGTATGTGTTGACGAGGCCCATGTGCTTCAGCAGCAGGAAAAGCGGCACCATCGCGACCTGCCCGGGGATCACGAGCGCGCCGAGCATGAGGCGGAAGAGGCGATCGCGGCCGCGGAAGTCGAGCTTCGCGAACGCGTAGCCGGCCGTCACGTTGAAGACGAGCGACAGCGCGGTCGCCGCGACCGCGAGCAGCACGCTGTTCGCGAGGTAGCGGCCCATGCCGGCGTGCGCGAAGAGCTCGCGATAATTCGCCAGCGTCGGGTGCGAGGGCACGAGCGGCGGCGGATACGCGCTCGCCTCGCCCGGCGCCATGAACGACGCGGCCAGCATCCACAGAAGCGGGAACAGCGCGAGCGCCGATGCGCCGATCAGCAGGGCGTTGACGACGATCGTCCCGGTGCGCGGAAGCGGAACCGCGACGCCGCTCATCGCGCGAACTCGCCCCGCGCCGCGCGCGTCTGCAGCAGCGTCACCGCGAAGATCAGCAGGAACAGCAGGAACGCGACGGCCGACGCGCTGCCGAGGTTCCAGTACTTGAAGCCTTCCTCGTACATCAGGTACAGAACCGAGAGCGTGCTCTGCAGCGGGCCGCCCTGCGTCATCACGTACGGCTCGGCGAAGAGCTGGAAGTAGCCGGCGACCGTGAGGATCGCGACGATCGACAGGATCGGCGCGAGCATCGGCAGCGTGACGAAGCGGAAGCGCTCGAACGCCGATGCGCCGTCGATGCGCGCCGCCTCGTAGAGCTCGCGCGGAATGTTCTGCAGGCCCGCGAGCAGGATGATCATGTTGTAGCCGAAATTCTTCCAGACGGCGAACAGGATGATCGCCGGCATCGCGAAACGCGGGTCGCCGAGCCAGTCGATCGGCCGGACGCCGAACACGCCGAGCGCGTAGTTGAGGTAGCCGTAGCGGGTGCCGAGCAGGTAGCGCCAGATCACCGCGACGGCGACGACGGTCGTCACGACCGGCGCGAAGAGCGCGGTCCGGAAGAACGGCTGGAAACGTGCGAACTTAGAATCGAGCAAGAGCGCCGCGCCGAGCGACGCGCCGAGCGACAGCGGCACCCCCGCCGCGACGAAATAAAGCGTGTTGCCGAGCGCCTTCCAGAACAGCGGCCGCTCGAGCAGGTCGACGTAATTGCGCACGCCGACGACGCGCAGGTTGGAAATGTCGGCGAGCGCGTAGATGTCGAAATCGGTGAGGCTCATCGCGAGCGCGGCGACGACCGGCAGCACGAAGAAGACGCCGATGACGACGAGCGCGGGCGCCGCGAACCACCACGCCACCTGCCGGCGGCCGATCAGGCGCACCGATGCGTGCTCACTCGCGTCCCCGCGCCAGCAGCCAGCGCCGCTTCTCGAGGATGCGGTCGGCGCGCGCGTCGAGCTCGCGCGCCGCCTCGTCGACCGTCCACTGTCCGCGCGCCGCGCGCTCGGCGACGTTGCGCATCTCGTCGGCGATGCGTTCCCACTCGGGCACCTTCGGAGCAGGTCTCACGCGCTCGAGCTGCTCGCGAAAGGCCCGTGCATGCGGATCGGCGGCGAGCGCCGGATCCCGCCATGTGCTGCGACGAGGCGGCAGATCGCCGGTCATCTCGCGAAAGCGCAGCTCGACATCGGGTCGCGACAGGTATTCGATGAGCTCCCATGTGGCGTCCTGCGCACGCGACGCGCGAAACACGACGAGGCTCGAGCCGCCGGCGATCGAGGCGCCGGGGCCCGACGGCCCGGGCAGCGGCGCCGTCGCCCACGCATTCTGCAACGAGGCCGGCAAACGGCGCTCGAACTCGCCGATGTTCCAGGGGCCCGAGATGTAGAACGCGAACGTGCCGCGGCCGAACTCGGTCCACACGTTCGTCATCTGCGAGGCCGTCATCGGCGGCGCGAACCCGCGACGAAACGTGTCGACGTAGAACGAAAGCGCGCGGCGGAAGCCGGCGCTTTCGAAATTGCCGTAACGGCCGTCGTCGCGAAGCAGCGGATCGTCCTGCTGCAGCGCGAGCGCGAGCAGCGGCTCGGCTTCGTTGAGCGGCAGCAGGATCGCGTAGCGATCGGCAGTCGCATGCGCCTTGACCGCCGCGAGCGCCTGCGTCCACTCGGCCCACGTCGTCGGCGCCGAGGAAACGCCCGCCGCGTCGAGCAGATCCCGGCGGTAGAACAGTAGCCGCGTGTCGACGTACCACGGGACGCCGTACGCGACGCCGTCGATCACGTTCGTCGCGAAGATGCCGGCGAAGAAGTCGTCGCGGTCGACGCTCGAATGCGCAAGCCGCGCGTCGAGCGGCGCGAGCGCGCCGAGCGCGACGAATTCGGGAAGCCACGTGTTGCCGAGCTGCGCGATGTCGGGTGTCGAATCGCCGGCGAACGCTGTCAGGAGCTTCTCGTGCGCCGCGGTCCACGGGAGCTGCTGGACGACCACGTGAATGCCCGGATGCGTGCGCTCGAACTCGGGCACCAGCGCGGTGACGACTTCGCCTTCGCGGCCCATGGCCCAGAAGCGCACGGTCGTGACGCCGGGCGCCGCCCGATCGCATGCGGCAAGAAGGCTCGCCGTCGCGACGAGCGCGAGCGCCGCAAGCTTGCGGCGCGGGAACCAACCGCTCACTTCGCCGAGGCGGTGAGCCAGCCTCCGGAGAACCCGGCGCGCTCCAGACCGAGGCGGACGTACGTATTGCCGCGCATGACGTTCCAGATGAGGCCGCTGCGGTAGTTCTCGATCATCGCGACGAGCGCGCCCTGGTCGATGCCGAGGTAGTCCTCGTCGACCCAGCCGAAGCCCGGAATGCAGCGGCCGTGCGAAAGCTGCTCGTCGGCGAACGTGAAGCTCGGATTGAACGCATCGAGGAAGCCATAGGTGCCGTAGATGTAGCGGCCGAACTGCCGATACATGTTGACGACGGCGGGGATCGCGAGTTCCGGGGCGAACGGAATCGATGCGACGGCGGCGGTCGGCGCCAGCGTGCAGTCGTCGTGGGCGGCGGCACCGCCGATGCCGCGCGCGGTATACGCGCGGAATACGCGCCTGCCGATCGAGTCGTCGACGACGATCTCGCCGGGGCCGTCGCTCGCCGTGATGCCCCAGACCGTCGCGCCGTAGTCCTTGCAGCGCAGCGGATTGGCGATCGCATAGGCGCGCTGCGCATAGATCGCGCGCCGCGTGTTCTCGAAATAGTCGAGGCCGCGGCGCTTCATGTACGCGTCCTGCACGTCGCGGAAATCGAGCCACACGTGCGAGTACTGGTGGCCGAACAGCGGCCCGAACCCGAGATACTCCTGCCCGAAATTCGTGTGCCAGTCGTACGTGCTCGTCCACTGCGCCCAGGCATCGGAGCCGACCGGGTGCGTCGGCGACGCAAGCGCGAGCACGTAGACGAGCATCGCCTCGTTGTAGCCGCGCCAGTCGTATTCGAGGAAGCCGTCTTCGGGACTCCAGCCGAGGTTGATCGCCGGCGCGTGGGGCTGCGCCCACGTCCAGTCGACGCGGCGGTAGATCTGGTCGGCGAGGCGCCGGATCTCGACTTCCTCGGGTTGGTCGCCGTCGAAATAGGACTGGCAGAACAGCGCACCGGCAAGCAGGAGCGCGGTGTCGACCGTCGAGAGCTCGCTGTCGTCGAAGCGCTCGCCGGTCTTCATGTCGAGGAAGTGATAGAAGAAACCCTTGTAGCCCGACATCCCGTGCTGGTGCGTGCCCTGCGGCGCGTTCCACAGGAAGCGCAGCGTCGTGAGCACGCGCTTTCGCGCCTCCTTGCGCGTGATGTAGCCGCGCTCGACGCCGATCGGATACGAGGTCAGGCCGAAGCCGACGGCGGCGATGCTCGCGAAGGACGGCGTCGGATAGCGATCGGGGATCAGCCCGTTCTTCGGATTCGCGGTGTCCCAGAAGAAGCGGAACGTGCGCTCCTCGAGGTCGATCAGGATCGGCTCGACGAGCGGGCTGCCGTTGCGCGGCGGCGCTTCGTGCAGCGTGCTGAGGCGCCGCGGCATGTTGCTGCCGTAAGCGATCGCGCGATCGTTGAGCGACGCGGCGGCGATCACCAGCAGCGCCACGCCGAGCAGCGCCGCGACCAGCAGACGGCGACGGATCACGCGCCGCGCCGGCGGGTGGGAAGGCTGTTGCATGTCAATGTCATTTCCGGACTGCCCGCGAAGGATACCGGAAACGTCGTCCACGAGCGACACGCGCGACGAATAAATGAGATCAACGGCGCGATCGGGGTCGCGAGCGGCCGTTGATGCTTCGATCAAAAAGGGCGGTTCGGCCTCATGATCGGATGCCCCGGTCTCTTCCGCCGCCGAGGATCTCAGAGAAGTAGCCGGCCGCGCAGGCAGGCTGCAGGACGAGGCTGTAGACGAACGCGTACGTGAGGAAGCCGGAGAGGTTGCGCCGCACGCGCAGGCCGTTCGACGCGAACATCTGCGAGCCGACGCGATACATCGCGTAGTTGATCGCGACCGCCATCGGCAGCAACGCGAGCGTCAGCGGACCGGCGATCCACCAGACGCCGAACAGCGCGAGCACGACGCCGGGAACGAAAAGGACCGTGTACGTGAGGTCGATCCACGGCAGCAGCAGGTTCCACCAGACGAACAGCGTCGAGAGCCGCGGGACGACGAGGATGTCGGGAAAGCGGCGAAACGCTTCGACCATGCCGCGCGCCCAGCGCTGGCGCTGGCGCACGAGCGCACGCAGCGTCGTCGGGGCATTCGTGAAGCAGCAGGCGTCCTCGGCATGGCCGACCCGCCAGCCCCTGCGCAGCATCGCCCACGTGAGCACGACGTCCTGCCCTTCGCAATCGGCCCAGCCGCCGACGTCGCGCAACGCCGCGCGCTCGTAGAGCGAGCAGGCGTCCTGCGCGACCAGCGTGCCCTGGTAGAGCGATTGCACGCGCTTGATCGCGGCGATGCCGTGGAAGTAGTCCCATTCCTGCGCCTTCGTGACCCATGTGCGCCGCGAATTGCGAACGAGCATGGTGCCGGCGACCGCGCGCGTGTTCGGCGGATCGGACAGGTAGCGCTCGACCAGATTGCGCAGTGCGTCGCGGTAGAGGAACGAATCGGCGTCGAGCGTGACGATCAGATCGAAGTGCGCTTCCGCGAGACCGCGGTTCAGCGCCGCCGATTTGCCCGAACGCATGGGCTGGCGAACGAGATGCAGCCAGTCGTGATCGCACCCGCCGACGATGGCCGCGCTGCGATCGTCGGAGGCGTCGTCGACGACGTACACCTCGAACGCGCCCGGATAATCCTGGTTCGCGATCGAGCGAATCGTGTCGGCGATCGACGCCTCGTCGTTGCACGTCGGGATCAGGATCGAGATCGCCGGGTAGCGGCTAGGCACGCTGCGCGCGGGCCTGCGGTCGAGCAGGACGCTCGCGATCAGGAACGCATTCATGAAGCCGGGCACGAGCGCGATCGCGCCGATCACGAGCCACGCGAGCGCGGTCCCGACGTGCGAGGACAGCTGCGCGATCCACGGCAGGGCGATCAGCAGCGTCGCGGCGAACCACGCGCCGCTCGCCAGCAACGCGACCGCGAACTTGCTGCGAACGCCGACGTAGAAAGGCGCATTCGACGTGGCGCGCTCGCTCGACGCGAGCGTGCGCGGGCTCTCGTAGGCCGAATCGGCGAGCGGCCGTATGACGGCGCGTGCAAGCGCGATCTCGGCGCCGTTGCGGGGCGCCGGTTGCGGGTCGAGCGCCTCGCCGTCCCGCGGCGCGCGGCCGCCGTTACGTGCATCGTTTCGCATGATGCGGCGAGCCGCGGCAAGTCGCGTGCCATGCTCGCCAGGCCCCCTCTTCGCGTGCGAGCGCCGTCGGCCATGTCCCGGAACAGGTTGCGGGCTACAACCGGAGCACGCGCGCTAAGATGCCGCTAGGGAACCCGTTCGTGGATGCCGATCCGTTCGCCGCCGAGCTCGACGCGCATCGCCGCTACCTGCTGCGCGTCGCGCGGCTGCAGCTTCGCGACGGCGATCTCGCCGAGGACGTCGTGCAGGAGACGCTCGTCGCGGCGCTGGCGGGCCGCCAGGGCTTTTCGGGGCGTTCGAGCGTCCGCACATGGCTGACGGGGATACTGAAGCACAAGATCGTCGACGCGATCCGGGAGAAGCAGCGGCGCCCGCTCGCCGCCTCGGCATTGGACGAGGAGGCCGACCTCGAGGCGCTCGATCCGCTGTTCGCCGACGACGGCGCCTGGCAGACGCCGCCGGCGAGCTGGGGCGACCCCGAGGGCGCACTGTCGCAGCAGGAATTCATGGAGGTCCTCGAGCGTTGCCTCGAGCGCCTGCCTGCCGCGACCGCCCGCGTCTTCGCGATGCGGGAGATCCTCGAGCTTTCGACTGACGAAATCTGTAAGGAATTGACAATCACCGCGAATAACCTTTGGGTGATCCTTTACCGGGCGCGGATGGCGCTGCGCCAGTGCCTCGAGCAGCACTGGTTCGCGGCGAAGCCGCGCGGCTGACGATCCGATCTCGACGATGCTCCTCGACCCCACGCACCTCGTGTCCTGCAAGGAGGCGAGCCGGCTTCTCTCGCAGCGCGAGGACCGCCCGCTCGCGCTCGGCGAGCGGGTCAAGCTCGCGCTGCATCTCTGCGTCTGCATCGCGTGCACGCGCTTCGCGCGACAGCTCGTGGTCCTCCGGCGGGCGATGGCGCGATACCGGACGCAGGATGTCTGAAGGGATGGTCACGGTCAGCGTGAACGGCGTGCCGAAGAGCGTCGCGGCGGCCACCGTCGCGGATCTCGTCGCGGCGCTCGGCCTCGCCGGAAAACGCATCGCGGTCGAGCGCAACGGCGAGATCGTGCCGCGCAGCCGTTACGCGCAGACGCGCATCGCGAACGACGACCGGCTCGAGATCGTGGGTGCGGTTGGCGGAGGCTGACATCACCGCAGGGCGTAAAATTCGCCCATGAACGCCCCACAACACCCGGCGATCCTCGCCGATCCGCTCGTCGTCGCCGGGCGCGCGTATCGCTCGCGGCTCCTCGTCGGCACCGGCAAGTACCGCGATTTCCACGAGACCCGCGAGGCGATCGTCGCATCCGGCGCAGAGATCGTCACCGTCGCGATCCGCCGCACGAACATCGGCCAGACGGCGGGCGAGCCGTCGCTCGTCGATGCGCTGCCGCCGTCCGAGTTCACGTATCTGCCGAACAGTGCAGGCTGCTACACGGCCGACGACGCCGTCCGCACGTTGCGCCTAGCGCGCGAATTGCTCGACGGCCATCCGCTGTGCAAGCTCGAGGTGCTGGGCGACGCGAGCTCGCTCTATCCCAACGTGCGCGAGACGATCGTCGCCGCGGAGCGTCTCGTCGCCGACGGCTTCCAGGTGATGGTCTACACGTCGGACGATCCGATCGTCGCGCGCGACCTCGAGGCGATCGGCTGCGTTGCGATCATGCCGCTCGCATCGCTCATCGGCTCCGGCATGGGCATCGTCAATCCGTGGAACCTGCGGCTGATCCTCGAGCAGGCGCGCGTGCCCGTACTGGTCGACGCCGGCGTGGGGACGGCGTCGGACGCGGCGATCGCGATGGAGCTCGGCTGCGCAGGCGTGCTGATGAACACCGCGATCGCGCAAGCGCGCGAACCGGTGCGCATGGCGCGCGCGATGCGGCTCGCCGTCGAAGCGGGACGCGAAGCGTTCCTCGCCGGCCGCATGCCGCGCAAGCTTTACGCGGCAACGCCCAGCTCGCCGACCGGCGGCCTGATCGCTTGAAACGCGTGGTTCGCTTGTGCGCGCGCGGAGCCTGCGCGTTCGCGGCGCTGCTTCTGCCGGCGCTCGCGCCCGCGACGCCGATCTCGCGCGCGGATCTCGTATCGCTTTGCGCCGATGCCGAGGACCAGGCGCAATGCGCGCGCCTCGTCGAGGCGAAGCAGATGCGCGCGGTGTCGCGCTTCGTCGAGCGCGACGGCAGCGAGTTGCGCGTGCAACTCGTGCCGTACGGCGTGTCGGTGTTTCGGGACACCGACAGCGCGCTCGGTGGCGGGACGGCTTACGCCGTCTGGGACTACCTCGCGGACCTCGACACGCTCGTCCTCTTCACCACGCGCGGCGAGCGGACCGGCTTCCTGTTGCTGCAGCGTAAAGGCGGCGGCGAATATCCGCTTCCGTCGGAGCCCGTCGTTGCGCCGGACCAGCATCACTTCGCGACGGCCGACGTTTGCGCGCAGGGTTGCGACAACGAGGTGGCCGTCTGGCGCATCGGCCGCGACGGCGCACGCAAGGAAGCGACGTGGAAGCCGCCCGTCGACTGGACCGACGTGACCGTCGCCTGGCGCGGCACTAACGCGATCGCGATCGAGTACGCGGTCGCAAACGACACGCAGCCGCGCACGGTCGAGCGGCGTCTCGACGACGCGAGCTGGGTGCGCGTGCGGTGACGCGCGACGCCGGTATGCGAGCGGCGTCGCCGGATCCGCGTTCCGTCATCGCCGCGGACGATGCGCGCAGCGCGCATCGCGCAGTCAGGAGCTTCGTGCTGCGCCAGGGGCGGATGTCGCCTGCGCAGCAGCGCGCCTGCGACGAGCTCTATCCGCGCTACGGCGTCGCACCCGCGACGCCGCTCGCATTCGGCGCCCTCTTCGGCCGCGACGCGCCGGTCGTCCTCGAAATAGGCTTTGGCATGGGCGAGACGACGGCGGCGATCGCCGCCGCGCAACCGGACGTCGATTTCCTCGGCATCGAAATGCACTTGCCGGGCGTCGGCGCGCTGTTGCGGCGGATCGAATCCGAGCGGCTCGCGAACGTGCGCGTGATGCGTCACGACGCGGTCGACGTCGTCGCGCGGATGATTGCGCCGGCGTCGCTCGCGGGCATCCACGTCTTCTTCCCCGACCCGTGGCCGAAGAAGCGGCATCACAAGCGGCGGCTGCTGAAGCCGCCGTTCGTGCACGCGCTCGCCGTCGCGCTTGCGCCACGCGGCTACCTGCACGTCGCGACCGACTGGCCGGACTACGCGGGCGAGATTCTCGCCGCGCTCGACGCGGAGCCGATGCTCGAAAACACCGCGGCGGCCTTCGCCCCGAGGCCCGCATGGCGCCCGCTCACGAAGTTCGAGCAGCGCGGTCTCACGCTCGGGCACCCGGTGTTCGATCTGCTGTTCGTTTTGAAAGGGCGAGCAGCGCGCTGAGCGCGTCGCGCGCGACATCGCGCGAGAAGTGCCGCGCGATGTTCTCGCATCCCGCCGCCGACAGCCGTTGCCACAGCGCGCGATCCTCGTGCAGGCGTGCGATCGCCGCGGCGAAGTCCTCGGGCGCATCGGCGACGAGCACGTCGACGCCGTCGACGAGGTGCATTCCCTCGATCGACGCCGTCGTCGCGACGACCGGCAGGCCATGGCTCATCGCCGTGTTGATCTTGCCCTTGACGCCGGCGCCGTAGCGCAGCGGCGAGATCGAGACGCGGCATCCGTCGAGATAAGGCGCGATGTCGGCCACGTAGCCGAGGACGTCGATGGCGTCGTTCGCGAGCGCCTCGATGGACGCCGGCACGCGGCTGCCGATCACGTACGTCGGCACGCCGGGCAGAAGGCGGCGCAGATGCGGCACGATCGTCTGCGCGTACCAGCGCTTCGCATCGACGTTCGGC
>Ga0207707_10002785_pt1 | contig 15597 bp, 15 predicted proteins | sample KBSC83BmetaG_FD_184336 | JGI IMG/M metagenome (GOLD analysis project Ga0207707, IMG submission 184336) | Corn rhizosphere microbial communities from Kellogg Biological Station, Michigan, USA - KBS C8-3B metaG (SPAdes) (version 2) | ecosystem: Host-associated > Plants > Roots > Rhizosphere ...
CTCAGGTGTTAATTATTCACCGTACTGGCTGAAACGACTTGCGTCCGACGATAATTGCTCAGAATGGCAGCAAGTGCTGCGCCAGATTCGCCATACAGGACGTTCAGGAGTTGACGCCGCCTGTTCGCAACATTAACCTAATGAGCGGCTACGCGGATTGGGGCGCGTCGGCCCTCGTATGAACCTGTCGATCAACGTGATTCGCTGTCCGGTAGATCATATTTAAGGAGCGCGCGACTTGCAGCCTGAGTCCCAGACCTCTCCCAGCCTGGTGGTCGGAGTGCCGAGGGAGACGATGACCGGTGAACGCCGTGTCGCGCTGACCCCGGACGTTGTCCGCAAATTGGCCCGCACCGGTTTTCGCATCCTCATCGAGCATGGGGCCGGCGAAGGGGCGAGCTTCCTCGATTCGATGTACGAGGGCGTCGGGGCCGAGATCGTTTCTGACGCCGCGACGTTGTACAACTCGTCCACGGTCGTGCTGAAGGTCCAGCGACCAACCGATGACGAAGTGAAGGCACTCAAGCCCGGCACGATCCTGATCGCCTTGCTGCAGCCGCTCGTTTCGCCCGATCTCGTCGTCAAGCTCTCCGAGCGGCACATCACCGCCATGAGCATGGACGCCATTCCGCGCATCACCCGCGCGCAACCGATGGACGCGCTCTCCTCGATGAGCACCATCGCCGGCTACAAGGCGGTGCTGCTGGCCGCCAATTCGCTTCAGAAATTCTTCCCGCTGTTGATGACGGCTGCGGGCACGATCCGCCCGGCCAAGGTACTTGTCCTCGGCGCCGGTGTCGCCGGGTTGCAGGCGATCGCCACGGCACGTCGACTCGGTGCCGTCGTCGAGGCGTTCGACACGCGCCCGGTCGTCAAGGAACAGGTGCAAAGCCTCGGCGCTTCGTTCGTCGAACTCGATGTCGAACATGAAGAGGCGCAGGATGCCGGCGGCTATGCCAAAGAGCTGTCGGAAGAGCATATCCGGCTTGAGAAAGAACTAATCCGCGATCACGCCGCCAAAGCCGATGTCGTCATCACCACGGCGCTCATCCCCGGACGACCGGCACCGCTGCTGCTGCCGGAAGAGACGGTCAAGGGGATGAATCCCGGCTCGGTGATCGTCGATCTGGCGGCCGAGATGGGTGGCAACTGCGAAGTGACAGTCGCGGGGGAGACGGTCGTGCGCCACGACGTGACGATCATCGGCCTACTCAATCTGCCGAGCACGATGGCGACTGACGCGAGCCAGATGTACGCCAAGAACATTTCGACCCTCCTTGAACACCTCGCCCCGAAGGGTCAGCTCAATCTCGATATGGAAGACGCGATTACACGCGGCATCGTTGTGACGCGCGACGGCGAAATTCTGCATGGGCCGACGCTGGCCTGGATGAAGGGGGGAGTGGCTTGAACGAGAGCGTCCTGCTCGGGGCGTATGTGTTCGTCCTGGCGATCTTACTCGGGTTAGAAGTGATCGGCCGTGTGCCGTCGACGCTTCACACACCGCTGATGTCGGGGACCAATGCGATCCACGGCATCGTGCTCTTGGGCGGCATCATAGTCGCGGGAACGGCGGATACGCCGTTGCTGCATATTCTCGGTTTTCTCGCCGTCTTTCTCGGTGCCGGTAACGTCTTTGGTGGGTTTGTGGTGACCGACCGCATGCTGGAGATGTTCAAGAAGAAGCCGGTGGAAAAACGGTGATTGAAAGCTATCGACAAGCCGTCATCGACATTTCGTATTTCGTTTCAGCCCTTCTCTTCATTTATGGACTCAAGCGATTGAGTTCGCCGGCCACCGCTCGCTCCGGCAACCAGATCGCCGGTCTCGCGATGATTATCGCGCTGGTCGCGACCTTTATCAGTCCGGAAATCAACTGGAGCGCGGCCAATATCCTGATCATCCTCGTCGCGCTGGTAGGAGGCGCCGCCTTCGGCACCTACCTGGCGCGCACTGTGAAGATGACCGCCATGCCGCAGATGGTGGCGCTCTTCAACGGTATGGGCGGCGCGACCGCCGCGCTCGTGTCCGTCTCCGAATTTACGCGCTTTCAGCATCTCTTCGGAGCAGTCAGCAATAGCGAATCGCTCTCGGTCGTCGTCGGCACGACGATCGGCGCGATCTCGTTTTCCGGCAGCATGATCGCTGTCGGCAAGCTGCAAGAAGTGATTAGCGGGCGGCCAATCCGCTTCCCGATGTTGCAACCACTCAACCTGCTGCTGCTCATCGGCATAATCGCGCTCTGGGTCGGCGCCATCGCTTTCAACACCGGCGCCTGGTCGGTCTGGCTGCTCTTCGCGCTCGCGTTGATCCTTGGCGTCACAGTGGTCCTGCCGATCGGCGGAGCCGATATGCCGGTCGTCATCGCGGTGCTGAACTCGATGACTGGCCTGGCCGCGGCCGCCGCAGGTTTCGTGCTCCACAACCAGATCCTGATCGTCGCTGGTGCACTGGTCGGCGCCTCCGGTTCGCTGCTGACCGTGCTCATGAGCCGGGCGATGAACCGCTCGCTCGCCAACGTCATGTTCGGTGCCTTCGGTTCAGCGACGACGACCGTTGGTAGTGCGGAAGCTGGCGAAGCCAAGCCGATTCGCGAAACGACGGCCGACGATGCTGCCGTCGCTATGGCCTACGCGAACGAGGTCATCATCGTACCGGGCTACGGCCTGGCGGTGGCGCAAGCTCAGCATCAGATCCGCGAGTTGAGCGAGGAGCTCGAAAAACGCGGCGTGACCGTCAAGTACGCCATCCACCCCGTGGCAGGACGCATGCCGGGGCATATGAACGTCCTGCTCGCTGAAGCGAACGTGCCGTACGACGAACTGTTCGAGATGGAGCAGATCAACGACGAATTCGAACGGTCAGACATCGCGCTCGTCGTCGGAGCCAACGACGTGGTCAACCCGGCCGCGCGCAGCGACACGTCCAGCCCCATCTACGGCATGCCGATTCTGAACGTCGACAAGGCGCAGACGGTGATCGTGCTCAAGCGCAGCATGCGCCCAGGCTTCGCCGGCATCGAGAATCAGCTCTTCCACGAGCCAAATACGGTCATGCTCTTCGGCGACGCCAAAGACTCGCTGACGAAGCTCACGACCGCCGTCAAGGAGTCTTGACGTACCGCGACTACCACCTGCACGCGGGGAGGGAAGGAGAACGACGGGCCTCACGGCCCGTCGTTCTTTTTGGTTGGCAGCTTTCGTGTGTCCTACGCCGGAGTAGATGGCGGCTGATCGTCGTCCTTTTTCTCGCGATCAGCCTGCTCGCGCTCGAGGTTCTTGGCCAGCTGATCGAGCTGTTCATTGAGGGTGCGAAGTCCACGCGCCGCGATATCGCGGGCGTCGCCCATCGAGCGACTGCTCGCCGCGCGGGTTGTCTTCAGCGTTGCCGAGCGCTCCTGCTCCGTTTCAGACGCGACCCGCCTGAAGACACGTTCGAGCCGGTCGGCCGATTCGCGCAGGTCATCTTCGAGACGACGCGCGGCCTCGTCGGTTTCGGGCTGATCAGCGGTCGCCGAACGTTCCTCGGACCAGGCAGTCCTGAACGACGTGGCGATGCGCGAGACGAGTTCCTGAATCTGCGTGCCAACTTCGCGCCAGGAATCGGATGGGGGTGGGCCCTGTTGTTCGCCATTATTGGTTGGTTCGATTGACATTTTCGGCCTCCAGGGTGATGTGCGACAACCATCGCACGTTGCGGTCGATTGGGGCGATCTCGCTCGTGGCACGCGTGAGGTTCGGGTGCGACGCGCGATCGCCGCTCGTCATAATCGTACCGCGAACGACCAACGCGAGATATTTCCGTCGGATATCATCCAAGCAGCTGATTCACACGCGGGCCGACAGTGCTGGCGAGCAGGCGGATTGTGCGGCGGATACGTCGCACATCGACGCCGGTCAGATATGGGTTGGCCAAGAAAACGTCGAGTTGCAACTGGCGGGCCGTCTCGGCCAGCCGTTTGGCGCACGTTTCCGGTCCGCCGCCGATGATGACATCGGTGTCGAGCATATGTTGCACCGAGGCGCGTGCTTCGTCGCGCGTCAACTTGCCGGGCGGTTCGCCCTGAATACCACGCGGCAGGGTGGTGAAATGCCCGCCGATTTCCATGACGTCCTTCGTCATCTCGTCCATGGCGCGTTCGTCGCTTTCGGCCACGTAGAGATGCCGCATGAGGGCGAGTTGTGGGCCGCTACCGGCGGCGGCGGCCGAGCCGGTGACTTCCGCTTCACGAAAGGCCCTTGTGGGAACGACCAACCGCTCGTTGGGTTGAAAACCGACCGCAACCGAGAGACCGTTGCGCGCCGCCCAGCCGACCGCCTGCGGATCGTTGCCGGCGAACCAAAGCGGCGGATGTGGCCGCTGCACCGGCGCTTCGACGTAGATATTTTCGAACTGATACGCCTGCCCCGGATGATCAAATGGCTCGCCGCGCCAGGCGCGCGTCAGCAACACGATCCCCTCCAACAACAATGGCTGGCGAATCGCCGGATCAATCCCCAAGGCGACCAATTCTTCGACCCGATGGCCGAGCCCGACACCGACTTCCATACGCCCGTCACTGAGGTGGTCGAGCATCGAGACTTCTTCGGCGAGCCGCACCGGATTGTGCAACGGCAAGGTGTAGGCGAGCGCGCCGAGGCGAATGCGTGTCGTCTTCGAGGCGACGGCGGCCAGCCAGATGCTCGGCGTCGGACTGCGGTAGAGTGGCATGAAGTGTCGTTCGGAGACAAAATAGTAGTCGAGCCCGGCTTCGTCGGCGACGACCGCGTCTTTCAGATGCTCGGCATAAGCGCGTTGTGACGACGTTTGCTCGAGCACCTGCATGATATCGAACAGACCAAAGCGCAACTTGTCCTCCGCCATCTTCTCCAACGTCGAATACGGCACGAATGTAACACACCGCGCCCTCGCTTGAGTTTGCTTCCTCAATCCATTACAGTGACGCGGCGCCAGACGCGTTTCATTCACCGCCGTGGCGCGCATTTCAGTCGCATTCAACACAGGAGGCAACGTGGAATATCGCCAACTTGGCCGCAGTGGCGTGCCGGTTTCGGTGATCGGCATCGGCGGCAATCAGTTCGGCCGGGCGGTCGACGAGCAAGGGACCGCACGGGTCATTCATCAGGCGATCGATCGCGGCATGAATTTCATCGATACGGCCGATATCTACACCGGCACCGTTTCCGAGCAGCATCTCGGCAAGGCGTTGGCCGGCAAACGCGATCAGGTCGTACTCGCCACCAAGACCGGCATGAAACTGGGCGACGGTCCGGAGGCGACCGGACTCTCGCGGCGACGCATCAATGCGGCCGTCGAGGCGAGTCTGAAGCGACTCGATACCGATTACATCGACCTCTACTACATGCACCAGCCCGATCCGAAGACGCCGATCGAGGAGACGATGCGCGCGCTCGATGACCTCGTCACTTCGGGCAAGATTCGTTACTACGCCTTCTCGAATTTTGCCGGATGGCAGGTGGCCGAGATCGTGGCGCACTGCGAGCAGCACGGATATCAGGTGCCGGTCGTCAGCCAGTCACTCTACAACCTGATCGAACGCGACATCGAAACCGAACTGATTCCGGCCTGCGAGCACTTCGGCCTGAGTATCGTCCCCTTCTCGCCGCTGGCCAGCGGCTTCCTGACCGGCAAATACCGCCGCGGCGAGCCGGTGCAGGAGGGCGTCCGTGGCGCCAACAACGCTGCCTGGCAGGAGCGCCGCCTGACCGAGCGCAACTTTGCGGTGCAGGATGTCGCCGAGAAGTTCGCCGCCGAGCACGACCGTTCGCTCAGCGACCTGGCGATCGCCTGGCTGCTCGGGCATCAGGTCGTATGCTCGGTTATCGCCGGTGTGACCAAGCCGGAGCAGGTCGACGCCAACGCCGATGCGGCGACCTGGGCGCTCGGCGCCGACGATTTGGCCGAACTCGACCGCCGTCTGAAGGCGGCTGACGCGCTCTAGTTTGTTAGTGAGGATCTTATGACAAGTCGCGTTGACGAGTTTCGCGACTATCGTACCCAGATGAACGCACGGATCGGCGAGATCGAGCATCTCGGCATCAAGCGCTTCTTCAATCTCGATACCGCCGCCTACCGCGATCAAGCGCTGGACGGCAAAACCAAGGAATTGCTGGGATTGGTCGCCTCAACGGTGATGCGTTGCAACGACTGTATCGACTACCACCTCGATCAGTGCGTCAGCATCGGCTGGAGCGACGAAGAACTCTACGATGCGCTCAACGTCGCCCTCGTCGTCGGCGGCAGCATCGTTATCCCCCACCTGCGCCACGCGGTCGAAACGATCGACCTGCTACGGGCAGAGGAGAAGAAGTCCGGCGATTAAGCCAGGCGAGTCGCCCGCAAACGGTGCGGGCGGCTCGTTACCGCCTCATCAGCGCATCGAGCGAATATCTCCCCGGCCCGGTCAGCGCGATGGTGGCGGCGATGATGGCGAACAGACTCGGCATCTCGAAGCCGCCCTGGCCGGAGAAGCCATTGGCCCAGTGTGCCTTGCGGATCGCGGTAAGCATATTGAACAGAACCATTGGCGCGGCCAGCCGGGTCAGAAATCCGAGGGCCAGCGCCAGTCCACCGCCAAACTCCGCCACCCCGGATGCATAGGCGGCGAGTTCCGGCATCGGCACTCCCATCTGTTCCAATCCCCTGGCGAAGGCTGCCGGTCCACTCCGTTCCACCGCCGGCTGGAAATTTTTGCCGTACACCTTGTTTAATAACGGGTGAGCTTGTTTCCCTTCGCCGCCGAAGAGCTTGGGGTAGCCGTGTGAAACCAGCGCGATTCCACTGCCCACGCGCAGCAACAACAGCCCGGCGTTCAGATACGACTTGGACATGATATTCCGCCCTCCGCTGCACGCCGGGACGGCAACCTTCCCGATCATGCTGCATATAAGAACTGCGGTCGAACCGTTCCCATTGCTCTACGTCATCGCGTAACTCGTTCCACGACGTTTGGCGAACCAAGGCTATGATAGAATGCGGCAGCCGGTGCTCCTGATGCTGCGCCTGAGAGCGCCGTTTTTTTGTTCACTTCATGGTCCACGGAGCAAACGTCATTGGCCAAGCAACTGGGAATTGATCTCGGTACGGCGAACGTGCTTGTCTATGTTCGCGGTCGAGGCATCGTGATAAACGAGCCTTCGGTCGTGGCGATCTCGGCGCGTGACGGCAAGGTGAAGGCGGTCGGTATCGAGGCCCGCAACATGCTGGGCCGCGAGCCGCGCGAGACGATCGAGGTCGTGCGCCCGATGCGCGACGGCGTCATCGCCGACTACGTCGTCACCCAGGAGATGCTCCGCTATTTCATCAACAAGGCGGTCGGCCGCTTCTCGCTTGTCCGTCCCGAGGTCATGATCTGCGTACCGGCCGGCGTCACCGGTGTCGAACGCCGCGCCGTACGCGATGCCGCCCTGAATGCCGGGGCGCGCCGCGCCTTTCTGATCAGCGAGCCGCTGGCGGCCGCGATCGGTGCCAAGGTGCCGGTTGCCGACCCGAGCGGCAACATGGTGATCGATATCGGCGGCGGCACGGCCGAAGTCGCGGTCATCTCCCTGAACGGCATCGTCGTCGCCAAGTCGATCCGGGTCGGCGGCAACCGCTTCGACGACTCAATCGCCAACTACATCAAACGCAAGTACAACCTGCGCATCGGCGAACGGACCGCTGAAGAGGTGAAGATTGCCATCGGTTCGGCCATGCCGGGCGACGAAGATCAGATGATGGAAGTGCGTGGTCGCGACGAGGTCGCCGGTCTGCCGCGTACGATCCAGATCCACGCCAACGAAGTCGTCGAGGCGATGACCGAGCCGTTGGAAGCGATCATCGGCGCCGTGCGCGCCGTACTCGAAGAGACACCACCCGAACTCTCGTCCGACATCATCGACAAGGGCATGGTCCTCACCGGCGGTGGTGCATTGCTGCGCAACCTCGATCATCTGCTGACCGAAGTGACCGGCGTCCCCTGCTATGTCGCCGACGATCCGCTTAGTTGCGTGGCGATCGGCACCGGCCTCGCCCTCGAATACTTCGACATCATCCGCGACAGCCTCGAAGAACTGTAAGCTGTTTTCCGCTCCCTCTCCGTCATTCTTAGCCGCAGTGAAGAATCGCTTTTTCGGATTCCTGACGTGTAGTAGCTGTGAAAGTCAGAGGAGATCCTTCACTGCCGTTCAGGACGACGGTGGAATAGGCAGAATACCTGCCAACCGGCCAGAACGTTGGGATCCACGTCCTATAATAGCAATTAGCAAAACACTTGAAAGGGCTTCTTCATCATGAATGACACTGGCGTTCGCAGCGAACAACTGATTGACGAACTCGGCAAATCACACCCTGACCGGCCGGAGGTTGCGGCCAAACCAAGCGGGCGCACCCTGCCGATTAGCGTGCACGACCTGGCGCGAGATCCCGAAGTCGCCGCCTATATCGAAGCGGCCAACGCCAATCTCGGCGTGCTCGGCTTCACGGAACATGGCACGAGACACGCGAATCTCGTCGCCAGCATTGCGCGCAACATCCTGAAGCGGCTCGATTACGATCCGCATTTGCAGGAGTTGGCAGCCATCGCTGGCTACCTCCATGACATCGGCAATGTCGTCAGCCGGTACGACCACGGGACGACTGGTGCGTTACTTGCACGGGAGATCCTCGTCCGCCATCATGTGGCCTACGAGGATGTCGCCTTGATTCTCGGCGCGATCGGAAGTCACGGAGACGACTCCCAGCGGCTTGGGGAAGCGGTCCATCCGGTCTCGGCGGCGCTCATTTTGGCCGACAAGTCGGATGTGCATCGCAGCCGCGTACGCGAGAAGGACCAGACGGCATTTGACCAGCACGACCGGCTCAATTACGCTTCGGAGTCGTCGTTCCTGCGCGTCGACAAGGAGTTGCGGCGCATCACGTTGGAGTTGACGATTGACACGAACATCTCGCAAGTCATGAATTATTTCGAGATCTACCTTCCGAGGATGCTGATGTGCCGGCGCGCGGCTGAGTTTCTTGACTGCGCCTTTCATATCAACATCAACGAGGTGGAACTGCTCTAAGCATGGGGACGCTCATCACCAACCTCGGCATCGGCAAGCGGTCCGTCGCCGAGGGCACCATCGATCTTTACATGCTGGCGACGACCGCCGTACTTATCGGCTTCGGGCTGGTCGCGATCTGGAGCGCCGAGGGTGCCGGACCGATTACGCCTGGCAGTCTTGTTGTGCGCCAGCTCTTCTTCGTACTGGTCGGACTCCCGATCCTCTTCGTTCTGACCGCGATCGACTATCGCTACATCAAGAGCCTCGCCTGGCTCATCTATCTGGGCACGCTGGCCGAATTGGCACTGGTCATGGTGGTTGGCAATACGATCAACGGCTCGACTCGCTGGATCGATATTGGACCGCTCTCACTGCAGCCGTCGGAAATCGCCAAGCTCGGCGTCATCATCTCACTCGCCGCGTTCATCGCCGACCGTGGCGACGAGATGGCGAGCCTACTGAATTTCATCCTCTCCGGCGTCATCGTGCTGGTGCCGATGCTGCTCGTCTACCAGCAGCCGGACCTTGGCACGGCCGGTGTCTTCGCCTTCATCTGGCTCTCGATGATCTTGATGAGCCGCACGCGCCCGATCTATATCATCGGCACGATCATTTCGCTGCCGGTGATCGGTGTCTTTGCCTGGCGCTTCCTTCTGCACGACTACATGCGCCAGCGCCTGCTCATCTCATTCGAGCCTCAAAATGACTATCTCGGTGCCGGCTACAACATCATCCAGGCGCGCGCCACGATCGGCGCGGGCGGACCGATCGGGCATGGATTTCACGGGAGCCTGCAGAGCCAGCTCGATCTGCTGCGTGTGCGTACGACCGACTTCATCTTTGCGCACACGATGGGGATGTTCGGCTTCGTCGGCGCGATCGCGCTCTTTCTGGTTTTCGGCATCCTGCTCTGGCGCATCCTGAACGTCGCGACCGTCGCGCGCGACAATTTCGGTCAGATGGTCGCCATCGGCGTCGCCGCCGTCGTCTTCTTCCAGGCGTTCGTCAACGCCGGTATGAACGTCGGCATCATGCCGGTAACCGGCATTCCGCTCCCCTTCATCAGCCTCGGCGGCAGCTCCCTCTGGACGCTCCTCGCCTGTCTCGGTCTGCTCCAGAGCATCCTCATCCACAACCAGAGACTTGCTTTTCAACCGAGGTAGATACCGCGCCCCATGTCATCCTGAGCCGCAGCGAAAGATCTCCTTCCCGTTTCCCAAACGTTGTGTTCCGGGAACGCGGGAGAGATTCTTCGCTGCGGCTCAGGATGACAGGAAAATTGCGTACGTTCGCGGGTTGTGACTGGTTGTGTCGCTAGCGCGCCCCAACAAGTTCAGACGGGAGCGTCTCGCCGTTCTGGCGCAGGAAGGCGACGAGGTCGTCGGGGGCGATGCGCCATTCGTCCGAGAGGTCGTCGTGCCGGCCGCTCAGTTCGCCGGTGCGCAGCCAGTATTGCACCGCATCGGGGTGGAACTGGAGAATATGTGCCACTTCGCTGATCGAATATCCAACGCGCCGGCTTGGCTCCAGCATTTGTCGCTCCTCTGTTCGTGACTCGCAGTGTACGTACGGACTAGTCTAACAGAGGTTGTGACAATTTGGAAAGAGGTTAACCGGCGAGTTTCGCGCCTCCCGTCGTGGCGAGCTGGTCGACCGCCGCCGCCCTGGCTGTGCTTGCGAACCAGCGGTGCAACCGATCGTCGGCGGTGAGTTCCGGGTGGAACGATGTAACGATCAGGTTGCGCTGGCGTGCTGCAACGACCTGACCGTTCTCCAGCCGCGCCAGCACCTCAACATCCGGCCCAACCGACGAGATGATCGGCGCTCGGACGAAGACGGCATGGATCGGCGTCTCCGCTACTTCCGGCATATCAAGATCGGTCTCGAAGCTGTCGAGTTGTGAGCCGAAGGCATTTCGGCGCACCGTCAGGTCCATTAGATCGAGCAGCGGCTGCGAACGCGCCCGCGTATCCTCATCGACCGCATGCGCCAGCAGGATCATGCCGGCACAGGTGCCCCAGAGCGGACGGCCCGAATGCGCCAGTTCGACGATCGGCTCGCGTAGCTCGAAGCGATCGATCAGCTTGCCGATTGTGGTGCTTTCGCCGCCTGGGATGATCAGCCCATCAACGTCGGCCAGTTGCTCCGGCAGGCGTATCTCGCGCGCATCGACGCCGATCTGATCGAGCTTCTTGACATGTTCGATAAACGCCCCTTGCAGGGCAAGCACGCCAATGACGGTCATGCTGTTTCCTCTCGTTCGCCTGGAGATTGGGGCCGGCTCGCGCTTCAAAATCGCGAGCCGGTTCGATTCAATCGACTTACCAGCCGCGTGTCGCCAGCAGCTGTTCCTGCGGGATCTCGGTCAGTTCGAGCCCGCGCATCGGTTCGCCCAGTCCACGGCTCACCTCGGCCAGGATCTTGGCGTCGCGGAAGTGCGTCGTCGCTTCGACGATCGCCTTGCCGCGCTCCAGCGGATTCTCCGACTTGAAGATGCCCGAGCCGACGAAGTTCCCCTCGGCGCCCAACTGCATGACCAGCGCGGCGTCGGCCGGGGTGGCAATGCCACCGGCGCAGAAGAGGACGACCGGCAGCTTGCCCGTCTCGGCGACTTCGAGCACCAGCTCGTAGGGGGCGCCAAGATCACGCGCTTCGGACATCAACTCTTCGCGTGGCAGGCTCTGCAAGCGCTTGATACCGCCGAGAATCTCACGCAAATGGCGTACGGCTTCGACGATATTACCGGTACCCGCTTCGCCCTTGCTGCGGATCATCGCCGCGCCCTCGCCGATGCGCCGCAGCGCCTCGCCCAGGTTGCGCGCGCCGCAAACGAACGGAATGTTGAACTGATGCTTTTCGATGTGATATCGATCGTCGGCCGGCGTCAGCACTTCGCTCTCATCGATATAGTCGATGCCGATCGCTTCCAGAATCTGCGCCTCGACGAAGTGGCCGATGCGCGCCTTCGCCATCACCGGAATCGTGACGGCCTCTTTGATCCCGATAATCAGATCGGGATCGCTCATGCGCGCCACGCCACCGTCGCGCCGGATGTCGGACGGTACGCGCTCCAACGCCATCACGGCGCAGGCGCCCGCCTCTTCGGCGATCTTCGCTTGTTCCGGCGTGACGACGTCCATAATCACGCCGCCCTTGAGCATCTGCGCCAGGCCGGCTTTCGTCGTCCAGGTCGACTTCTCCATCGAATGCATCCCTTTCACACGGTTACACAGTCAAACGATCGGCGTCACCGGCGCCTCGATACGGGTCGTCACGCCCGCGCGTGAAGCCCGCAGCACATCCAGCGCACGCGCCAATCTGGCGACGCCCTCGTCAATCTCATCCTCGCTCGGCAACGTAAAGTTGAGCCGTAAGGTCGATTCCCCCTCTCCATCGGGGTAAAACGATTCGCCCGGCGCGATCGCGACGCCCTCGCGCGCCGCTTCGGCCAGCAGATCGCGCGAACGCAGTCCGTCGCGCAAACGACACCAGAGGTAGAAGCCGCCGGCCGGCCGGTTCCAACTCATGGCATCGCCCACATGGCGTTCGAGCGTCGCGATCATCCGATCGCGACGCTCGGGGTAGATCCGGCGCAGTCGTTCAAGGTGTGGACCGATCAGGCCGCGCTCGAGGAAGGCCCAGACGGCCCACTGCGCCAGCGGGTTAGTATCCAGATCGACAATCTGCTTCATCTGTGTCAGCCGTTCGATCACCGGTCGGGGCGCGGCGATCCAGCCGATGCGGAATCCTGGGAAAAGCATTTTCGAGACGGTGCTGAGATAGATGACGCTGCCGTGCCGGTCGAGCGTGTGCAGCGACGGCAACGACCGTCCCTCGTAGCGCAACGCACCGTACGGATCGTCCTCGATGATCGGCACCTGATAGCGCGCCGAAAGCGCTAGCAGTCGCTGGCGCCGGTCGAAGCTCATGCTCGAACCGGTCGGGTTCTGGAAGGTCGGCAGAGTATAGATCAGCTTCGGACGTCGTCGCCCGATGAGGTCTTCGAGCAGACCGACGCGCATGCCGTCGGCGTCGACCGGAATCGGCAACAGGCGCGCCCCGGCCGCCCGGAAGACCTGCAACGCGCCGAGATAGGTCGGCGATTCGATCGCGACCAGATCGCCCGGCTCGATCATCGTCCGCGCCAGCAGGTAGAGCCCTTGCTGCGAACCAGCAACGACCAGCACGTCGTTTGGGTTTACCTCACGCTGCTCATCGCCCATGCGTGCCGCCAGCGCCGCGCGCAGCGGCGGATAGCCCTCGGTCGGACAGTATTGCAAGAGCAGCTGTCCGGCGTCGTGCAGGGCGCCGTCAAGCAGATCGCGGATCGTCTCGATCGGATACAGCTCCGGCGTCGGGATGCCGGTCGCGAAGGAGATGACGTCGGAGCGCGCCGAGACGATACGGGTGTCGCGCAGGAGCGTGGTGTTCATGACATCGGTCGTCGAAGTGAAAAGCTGTTCCCACGGCATTTCCGACCGAGCGCCTTCGTATGGCCCGTCGGAACTCGACGTCGACGCACCTGCCACTGCCGTACCGCGACCAACATGGCCACTAATCAGACCTTCGGCGGCCAGTTCGCGATAGGCATTCACGATCGTCGTGCGGTTGACACCGAGCATCGCGGCCAGGCGGCGCTCCGGCGGCAGATTGGCACCAGTCGCAAGCTCGCCGCTTCGAATCTGCTCCCGCAGCTGGCTGCTGATCTGTACGTAGAGCGGTGTGTTCGATGTGCGGTCGAGATCGATAACCATCCGATCCTCCGATTGGTCCCGTCCAAATAACGCTAACACTCACAATCCTACGGGAAAACCTCCAATAAGGCATGATTCGGCGCCATCCAATTCGATCGTTCAGCCGATGCCGTCCATCTCTTTATGTCATTCTGAACTGCGGCTCAGGATGACGGAGGAAAGGCGGTTCAGTGTAGCCGAGCAGCTTATAATTGGGCGAAGTGCACAATGATTGACCGTGCGCGGTCCAGCTTCCCGCGCATGACGACCGCAGGATTGCACGAGGAAGACGAGTACACGATCCAATGCCAGAGATCATGTTGCGAGATTTGTGTCGCTGGGATCGGCGCCTCGCGATCGTCCCGGCTCGTGGAATGTCGATCGACACGGCGCTCGATCGCGGCGTGACCTGGGCCGCCTCGATTCGGGCGGCACCTCCGCTCTTGCCGCAGTTGCGCGGCGAAGAGCTGGTTGTTCTGCCGTTGCGCGTGTTGGAACAGATCGAACTCGGTGAAGCGCTGACACGCGAAGAACTGCTGGGCCAGATTACCCAGCGGACGATCGCGGCTATCCTGACCGAACCGGCGTTCAGTGAAGAGCCGATCGACCAGGTGCCGTTGCTGACGCTGCCGGCGCCGATCCCCCACGATGCCGAAGGGAACCTCAATCGGCTCATCACCGAAAAGCGCGCCGAACTTTACCGCCTCGGCGCCGACCTATCGCGGCGCCTCTCGCACGCCAGCGTCGATCCACGTGGCATCGCGGCGCTCCTTGAGACTGCCACCGAACTCGCGAAGCGCCCACTGCTGCTCGAAGATAGGGACGGGAACGTCGTCGCGCAGAGCGGCGAATCGCCGTTGCCGAGCGGTCAGCGGGTGATCGGGAGGGCGCGGGTCGTCGATGGCCCGCTGCATGGTCTTGAAGCCGATGGCGTCGAGTATCTGATCGTGACACTGGCGGCCAGCGGTCGCTCCGGCTATCTCACGATGAGCGGTGAGCCAGGCTCGCTGACTGAGGGCGATCGACTGGTGCTCGTGCAGACGGCCGGCATGTGTACCGCTTTGCTCGGCGAGCAGACGCGCATACCGAATAGCGAGCGTTCGGCACGCGAACGCCAGATTGCCGATCTGCTGCTCGGACGGCTGGCGACGAGCGCGGCGGCGCTGGCGCGCGGTCAGGCGCTTGGCATCGGCGCTGGTGATGAAGTTGTCGTTGGGCTGATCGAAACAGGTGACGCTCAACCAAACCTGAACCGGGCGCGCGAGATCGTCGCCCGCGCCCTCGGCCCGGCACCGGCTGACAACCTGACGATCATCGACGGTGCGGTCGGGCTCCTTCTCCCACGCATCGACCTGGACGAGGCGAAACGCGCGCTCGAACGGACGCTCGCACGCGACGCCAGCGACATGACGATCGCCTTGAGCAGGCCGCTAGCCAACGTCGTGCGCGCACCGGATGGTCTGCGCGAGGTGCGCTTCATGGTCGATCTCCGCAAGCACGGCGCACTGCACGGAGACGTCATCAACTGCGCATCGGTCGACGACCTCGGACTCTACGAAATCCTCTACCCGCTCTGGGGCAATCCAGCGCTGGCGCTCTTCCAGTCGGTGTTGCTCGGCGAACTCGAGAAGTACGACCGGCGGCGCAAAGCCGAACTGGTCAACACGCTCGAAGCGTATCTTACGGCCGGTGGCGCGCTCTCCGAGGCAGCCGCCTCGCTCGGCATCCACCGCAACACACTCTCCTACCGGCTGCAACGTATCGGCGAATTGACCGGACGCGACCTCAGCCAGTCGCACGAACGCCTCCTCCTCCAGGTC